>Ga0209347_1000062_pt1 | contig 311265 bp, 300 predicted proteins | sample AutmiccommuBRH23_FD_187382 | JGI IMG/M metagenome (GOLD analysis project Ga0209347, IMG submission 187382) | Deep subsurface microbial communities from Mt. Terri, Switzerland - Autotrophic microbial communities BRH/23 (SPAdes) (version 2) | ecosystem: Environmental > Aquatic > Deep subsurface... | reverse complement strand
CATAAGGCGGCGCGCAAATCGGCAGAAAACTGCCGATAGCAGGTCAGCGCGGAGTGGTAGTTCAGTTGGTTAGAATACCGGCCTGTCACGCCGGGGGTCGCGGGTTCGAGTCCCGTCCACTCCGCCAACAGACAAGGGAGCCTTCGGGCTCCCTTTTTTTCGCCCGTCAAGCGAGTGTCATCGGAAAGCGATCATCCAGAGTTGGGTACGGGCCGCCGTGAGTAACGGATGGCTCCGATGGCGGGCATTCGCGGCGCTGGCATCATCAAGGTAAATTGCGCTAGAGTTTTCCCCATACGCTTCGGTACGCGATCCTCGATGGCAATGCCGATGTGTTCGTTAAACGACAGGAGCGGGACATACAATGAATATGAAGAGAATCGGGATCGTTGGTGCCGGAACGATGGGAAACGGCATAACCCAGGCGTTCGCGGTGGCAGGGTTCGACGTCGTGATGAGCGACGTTGCGGACGCGGCGTTGCAGCGCGGTCTGGCGACGCTCAGCGGCAGCCTCGATCGGCTCGTCAAGAAAGACAAGATGACCGAAGCGCAGAAGGCTGAGGCGATTGCGCGGGTGCGCGGATCGACGGAGCTCGGCGCGATGAGCGACTGCGACCTCATCATCGAGGCGGCAACCGAAAATCTCGCGCTGAAGCTGAAAATCTTCGAGCAACTGGACGGCATTGCGAAACCCGAGGCGATCATCGCGAGCAATACGTCATCGATCTCGATCACGAAGCTCGCTGCTTCCACGCGACGCGCCGACCGAATCATCGGCATGCATTTCTTCAATCCCGTCCCGGTGATGGCGCTGGTGGAGCTCATTCGCGGCCTGCAGACGTCCGACGCCACCTACGCGGCCGTCGAGACGCTTGCCGGCGCAGTCGGCAAGACGTCGGTGCAAGTGCGCAACAGCCCGGGTTTCGTCGTCAACCGGCTGCTGTGTCCGATGATCAACGAGGCGATTTTTGCCCTCGGGGAAGGCCTCGCGAGCGCGGCCGAGATCGACGAGGCAATGAAGCTGGGCTGCAACCATCCCATCGGCCCACTCGCGCTGGGCGACATGATCGGTCTCGACGTGGAACTCGCGGTGATGCAGGTGCTCTTCGAAGGTTTCAAGGATCCGAAGTATCGCCCCGCGCCGCTTCTCGTGGAGATGGTGGAAGCGGGCTACCTCGGCCGCAAGTCGGGCAAAGGTTTCTTCGAGTACAAATAAGCTGCTTCGGGGAGGCAGCCGGCTGTGGAGGCCGCTATAAAGCCTCCTCGACAGCAACCCGATAAAAAAAACGCCACCCTCGGGTGGCGTTATCACTTGAGCATCCTGCTTCAGCCGCGGCGCATCGCGTCGAAGAATTCGCCGTTGCTCTTGGTGGCCTTGATCTTGTCGAGCAGGAATTCCATCGCATCGATGTCGTCCATGCCGTACAGCAATTTGCGCAGGATCCACACTTTCTGCAGTACGTCGGGCTTGAGGAGGAGTTCCTCGCGGCGCGTGCCGGACCGATTGACGTTGATCGCCGGGTAAACCCGCTTCTCGGCCATGCGGCGATCGAGGTGCAACTCCATGTTGCCCGTGCCCTTGAACTCTTCGTAGATCACGTCGTCCATGCGGCTGCCGGTGTCGATCAGCGCGGTCGCGATGATCGTCAGCGAGCCGCCTTCCTCGATGTTCCGGGCAGCGCCGAAAAAGCGCTTGGGCTTCTGCAGCGCGTTCGCGTCGACGCCGCCAGTGAGCACCTTGCCGGACGCGGGCACGACGGTGTTGTAGGCGCGTGCGAGACGCGTCAGCGAGTCGAGCAGAATCACGACGTCCTTCTTGTGCTCAGTCAGGCGCTTGGCCTTCTCGATCACCATCTCGGCGACCTGCACGTGGCGAGACGCGGGTTCGTCGAAGGTGGAAGCGACCACTTCACCTTTGACCGATCGCTGCATCTCGGTCACTTCCTCCGGGCGCTCGTCGATGAGCAGCACGATGACGACGACGTCGGGATGATTGGCGACGATGGAGTGGGCGATGTGCTGCAGCATCACCGTCTTGCCGCTTTTCGGCGGGGAGACGATCAGGCCGCGCTGGCCTTTGCCGATCGGCGCGATCATGTCGATCACCCGGCTCGTGATGTTTTCTTCCCCGCGGATGTCCCGTTCGAGCTTGAGGCATTCGTTCGGGTGCAGCGGCGTGAGGTTCTCGAAGAGGATCTTGTGCTTGCAGGCCTCGGGAGGTTCGCCGTTGATCTTGTCCAGCTTGACCAGCGCGAAATATCGCTCTCCGTCTTTGGGCGTGCGGATCTCGCCCTCGATCGTGTCGCCGGTGTGAAGGTTGAAGCGCCGGATCTGCGACGGGGAAACGTAGATGTCGTCGGTTCCGGCAAGATAGGAAATGTCCGGGGAACGCAGGAATCCGAATCCGTCGGGCAGGACTTCGAGCGCTCCGTCGCCATATATCGGTTCGCCCTTCTTCGCCCGGTTCTTGAGCAGGGCGAATACGAGTTCCTGTTTGCGCAGCCGGTTGGCACCGTCGATTTCATTCGCGATCGCCATTTCCAGCAGTTCGCTTACGTGGAGGGACTTCAGCTCCGATAATTGCATGGCGAGAGGGCGCAACAAGGCGCTATTGGATGAAGCAGGTGAAGGGATCTGGGAGAGAGGCAATCGCGGCGCCGGGATTTTCGGCACGGGGCGCGGGAGGCGCCGCGGAAACGACCTGGACTGTAGCGCTGGTCAGAGGTTGCTGTCAATGAAGGCGGTGAGCTGCGACTTCGACAGCGCGCCGACCTTGGTGGCTTCGACGTTGCCGCCCTTGAACAGCATCAGCGTCGGAATGCCTCGCACGCCGAATTTGGCGGGCGTCTCCTGGTTTTCGTCGATGTTGAGCTTCGCGACTTTCAGCTTGCCGGCGTATTCCTTGGCGACGTCGTCGAGGATCGGCGCAATCATCTTGCACGGACCGCACCATTCGGCCCAGTAGTCGACCAGCACGGGGACCTGCGACTGAAGCACCTCGGCTTCGAAATTGCCGTCGGTGACGTAATGGATATGCTCGCTCATGTTTCCTCGCATCAGGGGTAACGGTAGTGCTTAGGATAGGGGACGGGCCGCGACGGGCCCGGTCGACAAAGGCGGAATAGAACCGCCTCGTGCTGGGAGTTTCCGAAAAGTTATGCGAAGCCGGCCCGCGCGTCAAGAAGTTCTCCGGGCCGGGGGGCTACACCGGGCGAGGCGAAGGAGGCGGCGATGGCACCAAGCGGGCTCTCTCGGCTATATTGTGAGCACTGGGAGTGCTGCCCATTTTGACCGCGTATCGAACTGATGGAGTTCAAATAATGACTTATGTTGTAGCTGAAGCCTGCATCCGCTGCAAGTACACCGACTGTGTGGACGTCTGTCCGGTGGACTGCTTCAGGGAAGGGGCAAATTTCCTTGTGATCGACCCGACGGAATGCATCGACTGCACCCTGTGTGTCGCGGAGTGCCCGGTGGAAGCCATTTTTGCCGAGGACGACGTTCCCGAGGGGCAGCGTCATTTCATCGCCCTCAATGCGGAACTCGCGCAGCAGTGGAAGCCCATCGTCGAACGCAAGGATCCCTTGCCGGATGCCGACGAGTGGGCGAAGCGAACGGGCAAGCTCGACGAACTGGCCAAATAAGAACTCGAATAACGAAGTGGAGAGCCGCACTCGAGGTCTGCGGACGCCCCGGCGACGAGTGCGGCGATTTATGCAGGCGCTGTTCGCGCTCACGACAATCCACTAATATCGCCCAAGGTGAATTACATGAAAACGGTGGGGGAACACAAATGCTGGTGAGCGAGATTCTTGCGATCAAGGGCAAGGTGCTCTATACGATTGCCCCCAGCAGAAGCATGGCTGAAGCGGTAGCCATCATGACGGAGCAGGACGTTGGCTCGCTCGTGGTTTTTTCGCAGGGCCAGATGACCGGCATGCTGACTTTTCGCGAGGTGCTGCAGGCCGTACACAAGGGCGGCGGAGGGTGGGCCGAGATGCCCGTCGAAGCGGCGATGCTTCCCGGGCCGATGATCGCGTCCCCCGACATGGAAATGGATGCGCTGCGTCGCCTGATGGTCGATCACCACCAGCGTTATCTGCCAGTGATGGACGGTACTACGCTGATGGGCGTGGTGTCCTTCCACGACGTCGCGAAGGCGGTGCTTGAAGAGCAGAGCTTCGAGAACCGGATGCTGAAAAACTACATTCGCAACTGGCCGCGCGAGCCAGGCGAAGACGACGAAAAATAACGCAGCAGCTTCTCGTTGCGGCGGATGCGCGAGTCCGGTGAGGAGGCGTGACGATCATCGCCGCGACTCCGATGACAGGCGGGAACCCGCCGCCGCGTCTTCGGACGCCGGCCGGGTTCCGGACCGCCTGACCAGATCACGCTTGTCGGCAGCGGTTTCCAGCTGAAGGAGTCGATGATGGAAAAGATCTGGCTGCAGAGCTATCCCCCCGGGGTTCCCGCAGAAATCGATCCCGACGAGTTCAGCTCCATCGGCGACCTGTTCAGCCGCAGTGTGCGGCAGTTCGGCGACCGGCCGGCCTACATCAACATGGGCAAGGCCATCAGTTATGCCGAACTCGACCGCTTGTCCGCCCGGTTCGCGGGTTTCCTGCAGGGCGCGCTGAAGCTTCCGAAGGGCGCGCGCGTTGCGCTGATGATGCCCAACATGCTGCAGTACCCGATCGCCATGTTCGGAGTGCTCAGGGCCGGCTATGTCGTTGTCAACGTCAATCCGCTGTACACCGCTCGTGAGCTGGAGCATCAGCTCCGCGACTCCGGTGCCGAGACGATCGTCATCGTCGAGAATTTCGCCAGCACGCTCGAACAGGTGCTGCCGAAGGTCAGGATGTCTCATATCGTCGTCACGAGCCTCGGCGAAATGCTCGGCTTTCCGAAAAGCCTGGTCGTCAATCTGGTCGTCCGGCAGGTCAAGAAGCTGGTGCCGCGATGGAATCTCCCGGGCCATTTGAGCTTTTCGGCGGCATTATCCAGGGGCGCCGCGTTCCCGCTCGAGCCGGTGAGCGTCGGACACGACGACATCGCCTTTCTCCAATACACGGGCGGCACGACCGGCGTGGCAAAAGGGGCGGTGCTGACCCATCGCAACATCATTGCGAACCTGCAGCAGGCAGACGCCTGGATCCGGCCCTTCGTGCGTGAAGGCGAGGAAATCATCATCACGGCGCTTCCGCTCTATCATATTTTTTCGCTGACGGCGAACTGCCTGACGTTCTTCAAGCTCGGCGCGACGAACGTGCTGATCACCAATCCTCGCGACATTCCCGGCTTCATCAAGGAGCTTGCCAAGTACAAGTTCTCCGCCATCACCGGGGTCAATACGCTGTTCAATGCGTTGCTGAACAATCCGGATTTTGCAAAGCTCGATTTCTCCGGGCTCCATATCGCGCTCGGCGGGGGAATGGCAGTGCAGCAGCAGGTGGCGGACCGCTGGCGGAAGATCACCGGAAAGCCGCTCATCGAGGCCTACGGACTGACCGAAACTTCCCCCGCAGTGACGATAAACCCGCTCGATCTGCCGGCCTTCAATCATTCGATCGGCCTGCCCGTTTCATCGACGGAAGTGAGCATTCGCGGCGACGACGGCAGCGAAATGCCGCTAGGGCAGCCCGGCGAGCTGTGCGTGCGCGGGCCGCAGGTGATGCGCGAGTACTGGAATCGGCCGGAGGACACGGCTCACGTCTTTACGCCCGACGGTTTCCTCCGCACCGGTGACATCGCGACGATCGACGAAAAAGGTTTTGTGCGCATCGTCGACCGCAAGAAGGACATGATTCTGGTATCGGGTTTCAACGTCTTTCCGAATGAGATCGAGGATGTCGTCGCAAGCCATCCGGGCGTGCTGGAAGTCGCCGCAGTGGGCGTGCCCGATGAGCGCACCGGCGAAGCGGTCAAAGTGTTCGTCGTGCGCAAGGATCCCTCGCTGACCCGCGAAATGATCATTGCGCACTGTCGCGAAAGCCTGACCGCCTACAAGGTCCCTCACCTCGTCGAGTTTCGCGACGAATTGCCGAAGACGAATGTCGGGAAGATCCTGCGGCGGCTGTTGCGCGACGGGAAGGCCTGAACGAAAGCGCCGCCGCGTCGCGCTTGTTTTTCCGTTCGAACCGTGGTTAGAATTGAAATACTGACCCCGATATTTGTAATGCCATGACGCATCTGGTTCTCTCCCTCGTCGTAGTACTGCCGGTACGCGTAGTAGCAAGCGTAGGCAGGCGCGCGTCTTAAGGGCAAGGACAACCAGTTAGCATCGATTCCAACCCCCGCCGGCGCGCAAGCCCGGCGGGGGTTTGTTTTTGCGCCGCCGGTTCCTGTCGCCGAACCTGAACCGAAGGAGATCATCATGATCCAGATGACCGGCGCCGAACTGATCCTGCGCTTGCTTGAACGCCAGGGCATACGCACCGTTGCCGGCATTCCGGGCGGCGCGATCCTGCCGCTCTACGATGCGCTGTCGGGTAGCAAACTGATTCGCCACGTGCTCGCCCGTCATGAACAGGGGGCCGGGTTCATCGCCCAGGGGACGGCCAGGGTATCGGGCCGTCCGGAAGTGTGCTTCGCGTCGAGCGGCCCCGGTGCGACCAACCTCGTCACGGCGATCGCCGACGCGCATCTGGACTCGATTCCGATGGTCGCGATCACCGGGCAGGTGCCGCTTTCGATGATCGGCACCGACGCGTTCCAGGAAGCCGACATCTACGGCATGACGGTGCCGATCACGAAGCATAATTTCCTCGTACGCTCGGCCGCCGAATTGCTGCAGGTGATTCCCGACGCGTTTCGCCTCGCGATGTCCGGGCGGCCCGGCCCGGTGCTCATCGACATCCCGAAGGATGTGCAGACCCAGGTCGTGAGCTTCGATGCGTTTCCGCTGCCCGCCATTCCCGATGCCGCGCCCGCAAACGATCCGGACGCGATCGAGGAGGCGGCCCGACTCATCAATGCTGCGGAACGACCGGTGCTGTATGTCGGCGGCGGCGTGGTGCATTCCGGCGCGGCGCAGCAAATCGTCATGCTCGCCGAGCGTGCCGGCTTGCCGACGACGATGACGCTGATGGCGCTGGGCGTCATGCCCATCGACCACCCGCTTTCGCTCGGCATGCTGGGGATGCATGGCGCGCGCTACACGAATTTCATCCTCGAGGAATCGGACCTGCTGGTCTGCGTCGGTGCGCGCTTCGACGACCGGGCGATCGGCAAGGCGGCGCAATTCTGCCCGCGGGCGAAGATCGTGCATATCGACATCGATCCGTCCGAACTGCACAAGATCAAGAACGCGCATGTCGCAATCCACGGTGATGTCGGCGTGGTTCTCGAGGCGCTGTTGCCGCGGGTGGACGTCAGGCTGCGCAAGCGCTGGCTGTCGCACGTCGGCAGCCTCAAAAGCCGCTTTCCGCTGCACATGCCGAGGCTCGACGATCCGCGCAGCCCTTATGGCCTCGTCCAGGCGGTCGCCTGCGCAGTGGGCGACGATGCAGTCGTCACCACCGACGTCGGGCAGCACCAGATGTGGGTCGCCCAGGCTTATCCGTTCCGCCGGCCCCGTCAGTGGCTGACTTCCGGCGGGTTCGGGACGATGGGATTCGGCTTGCCGGCGGCGATCGGCGCCGCGCTCGCGGCGCCCGCGCGCACGGTCGTGTGCTTCACCGGTGATGGCAGCTTCAAGATGAACATCCAGGAGCTCGCGACGCTTGCCGAAGAAGGGCTCAACGTCAAGATCGTGCTGATGAACAACAACTCGCTCGGGCTGGTGTATCAGCAGCAGAGCCTGTTTTACGGTAAACGGGTGTTCGCATCGAAGTACCGGGGCGCCCCGGATTTTCTGAAAATTGCCGAGGGTTTCGGCATCGACGGCGTCGATCTCGATACGGCCCAGAACCCGCGCGCCGCGCTTGCCCAGGCGTTGAACGCCCCGGGGCCGTGCCTGATCCATGCCTCGATCGACCGCGAGGAATTCGTCTATCCGATGGTGCCTCCCGGCGCCGCGAACACCGAAATGATCGGAGGCTGAGATGATCGAACAAGTTGCCGAACCCTTGCAGCAATCCGGCTTCGCCAAAGTCGTGCTGGAACTCGAGGTCAACAATCACCCCGGCGTGATGAGCCACATCTGCAACCTGTTCGCCCGTCGCGCGTTCAACGTCGAAGGCATCTTGTGCATGCCGATGTCCGACCCGCGCCGCAGCCGCATCTGGCTGCTGGTGTTCGAGGATCAGCGGCTGGAGCAGATGGTGCTGCAGGTGGAGAAGCTCGTCGATGTCTTGTCGGTGCGCCGCCATGGGGCGGAGCATGAAGTGTTCGAACGGCTGGAGAAATTTTTCCACTGAGCGATCCAATGAAACGGCTTTGCCGTCTCCTCCCCCCAAGGCGCAACAAAATGTGGGGCGGCGCGGCGTTTTCCTGAGAGCGCCGATCGGTATCGCGAACGGGCTGCAGCGCGGGGAGAGCGGCCCGGACGAGACCCGGATGGCGTCCTGAAGCGCTGTGCTAAACTTGGCGCGTCTCCACCCCTCGTCTGAAATTGCGATTCGATGTCCGGCAATAGCTTAGGCAAACTCTTTTGCGTCACTTCCTTCGGGGAATCCCACGGTCCGGCGATCGGCTGCGTCGTGGACGGGTGTCCGCCGGGCATGGCGATTTCGACGCAGGAGATCCAGGTCGAGCTCGATCGGCGCAAGCCGGGGACGTCGCGGCACGTCACGCAGCGGCGCGAACCGGACGAAGTGGAGATCCTGTCGGGCGTGTTCGAGGGCGTTACGACCGGCACGCCGATTGCGCTGCTGATTCGCAATCAGGACCAGCGCTCACGGGATTACGGCAACATCGCCGAGACGTTTCGTCCCGGCCATGCCGATTATGCGTACTGGCAGAAATACGGGATTCGCGATCACCGCGGCGGCGGTCGCTCGTCGGCGCGCGAGACGGCGGTGCGCGTCGCGGCGGGTGCGATCGCGCGCAAATGGCTGAACCAGCAGTACGGAGTCGTCATCCGCGGCTTCATGTCGCAGCTCGGACCGATCGAGATCCCGTTCGTCGACTGGGATGAAGTGGGGCGCAACCCGTTCTTCGCCCCCAACGCGTCGATCGTGCCAGCGCTCGAGGACTACATGGATGAACTGCGCAAATCCGGCGACTCGGTCGGTGCGCGCATCGATGTCGTGGCCAGCGGCGTGCCGGTGGGTTGGGGGGAGCCGGTTTACGACCGGCTCGATGCGGATATCGCCTACGCGATGATGGGCATCAACGCGGTGAAAGGCGTCGAGATCGGCGCGGGTTTTTCCAGCGTTGCGCAGCGCGGCACCGAACATTCCGACGAAATGACCCCCGCAGGCTTCCTGTCGAACAATGCCGGCGGAGTCCTCGGCGGCATTTCGACGGGGCAGGACATTCTCGTGAGCATGGCGGTGAAGCCGACGTCGAGCATTCGGCTCGATCGCCGCTCGATAGACAAGCAGGGCGACGCCGTCGTCATCAACACCCATGGCCGCCACGACCCGTGTGTCGGCATCCGCGCGACCCCGATCGCCGAAGCGATGCTGGCGATCGTGTTGATGGATCACGCGCTGCGTCATCGCGCCCAGTGCGGCGACGTTTCCTGCGCGACGCCGAAGCTCGCCCGGCTCGCGCCGTCCGGCGTGCAGCGCGTTCCCGCGCCCCCGCGCTGACGGCGTTGCCGTTCGTTCGGGGGCCGGCCGTGCGTCAGGCACCGTCTGCCGCCTCCCGCCAGCGCCGCGGCTAGGGCGCATCCGTGTTGCCATACTGGCGCCTGTCCGCCTACTACTTTTTCTATTTCGCGTTCGTCGGCGCCTTTTCACCGTACTTCACGCTCTATCTGCAGTCGATCTCGCTCTCTGCAGCCGATATCGCGATCCTGATGTCGCTGATGCAGGTGATGCGCGTGATCGCCCCCAACGTGTGGGGCTGGCTCGCCGAGCATGCCGGACGGCGCCTGTTCATCATCAGGCTATCGGCGATCGCCAGCCTCGCCGGATTCTGCGTCTTTTTCGTGACGACGCGCTTCGACGGGCTGTTGATCGCGATGGCGTTGATGGCTTTCTTCTGGAGCGCGGCGCTGCCGTTGGTCGAGAGCCTGACGTTCGCTCACCTCGGGTCCCAGGCGAGCCGTTACGGCAGCGTCAGGGTGTGGGGATCGATCGGGTTCATCGTCGCGGTGCTCGGCATCGGTTACCTGCTCGATTTCCTGCCGCTCGATTCGCTGCTGTGGATGACGGCGCTGGTGCTGGGCGGCATCGCGCTGTGCGCGCTGACGCTGCCCGAAGCCCGCGTCCCAGTGCCGCACTGCGAGACCGCGCGCTTGCGCGACACGCTGCGCCGGCCCGAAGTGCAGGCCCTTTTCGGCGCATGCTTCTTCATGTCGGCGGCGCACGGCGCCCTGTACGTGTTCTATTCGATCTATCTCGTCGATCACGGCTACAGCAAGGCCCTCGTCGGCTGGATGTGGACGCTCGGCGTACTCGCCGAGATCGGGGTGTTCATGCTGATGCCGCGCATCGCCCGGTCGTTTTCGATGCGCACCATCCTGGTTTTCGCTTTTGCCTGCGCGGTGCTGCGCTTCGCGCTGATCGGCTGGGGAGTCGAGTCGCTGCCGGCCCTCGTGTTCGCGCAGCTGCTCCACGGCGCGACCTTCGGCGCCTATCATGCCGCAGCCATCGCCACGGTGAACCTCTGGTTCCCCGGCAAGCTCCAATCGAAGGGGCAGGCGTTGTACGGGAGCATTTCCTTCGGTGCCGGTGGCATGCTCGGCGGGCTGCTGAGCGGTTTTACGTGGGAAACGATCGGGCCGGCCTGGACGTATACTTTCGGCTCCGGCTTTGCCCTGGGCGGCCTGCTGTGGTTGCTGCGGGGGTGGCGACCGGGGCTGGAAACGATCAAAGGAGAGGCAGCGTGAAAAACGGATTGAGGCATTGCATCGCGGCACTGGTCGCCGGCTTTATCGCAGTGGGATGTCAGACGGTGCAAACCACGCGCGGCGGGACGGTCGGCGTCGAGCGCGGGCAAATGATGATGGTCTCGGCCGAGGAGGTCGAGCAGGCGTCGAACAAGCAATACGCCCAGGTGCTGGCCGAGGCGCGCAAGAAGAACGCGCTCAATCGCGATCCGCGGCAGGTGGCCAGAGTCCGTGCGATCGCCAGCCGGCTGATTTCGCAGGCGACCGCATTCCGTCCCGATACCGGCGACTGGCAGTGGGAGGTCAATGTGCTCAGTTCCGACCAACTCAATGCATGGTGCATGGCCGGCGGCAAAATGGCGATCTATTCCGGGCTGATCGAGCAGCTTCAGCTGAGCGACGACGAAATCGCGGCGGTGATGGGACACGAGATCGCGCACGCGCTGCGCGAGCATTCGCGCGAGCAGGTTTCGAAAGCGATGGCGACCGGTCTGGGCATTTCCGTCGCGGGAGCCTTGCTGGGCGTCGGCGAAGTCGGACAGGACCTGATGGGCATGGTGGCCAAGGTGACTTTCGAACTGCCCAATTCGCGCCTGCACGAAGTCGAGGCGGATCGTATCGGCGTCGAACTCGCTGCCCGCGCCGGCTACGATCCGCGCGCGGCGGTGGGCCTGTGGGACAAGATGGCGTCGCGCGCGAGCGGTTCGCCTCCACAATGGCTGTCGACTCACCCCGCCCACGCAAACCGCCAGAAGGATCTGGCCGAATACGCAGCACGGGTGATGCCGTTGTACGAAGCGGCCAAACGATGAGGAAGGCCTTGCGGGCCGCGGCTATTCACGCTGTCTCCCCTGTGAAATAATCAATCCCTTTTCTTTCCACGGAATGCATGGGATGGAAGCCCAAACGCTGTACGAAAAGCTCTGGTCCAGTCACGTCGTTCATCAGGAGGCGGACGGCACGGCGCTGATCTATATCGACCGCCATCTGATCCACGAGGTGACCAGCCCGCAGGCCTTCGAAGGCCTGAAGCTTGCCGGGCGCAAGCCGTGGCGCGTCAGCTCGATCGTTGCGACCGCCGACCACAACACACCGACCGACCACTGGGAACGGGGCATTCTCGATCCCGTCTCGCGGCAACAGGTCGAAACGCTGGACGCGAACATCCGCGAGGTGGGCGCGCTGGCCTACTTTCCTTTCAGGGACGCGCGCCAGGGCATCGTCCATGTGATCGGGCCCGAGAACGGCGCAACGCTCCCCGGCATGACGGTGGTATGCGGCGACTCCCACACGTCGACGCACGGGGCCTTCGCCTGTCTCGCCCACGGCATCGGGACTTCGGAAGTCGAGCACGTGCTCGCGACCCAGTGCCTGTTGCAGAAGCGTTCGAAGACGATGCTGGTCCGGGTGGACGGCGAGCTGGGCCGCGGCGTATCGGCGAAAGACATCGCGCTCGCGATCATCGGCCGCATCGGTACCGCGGGCGGAACCGGCTACGCGATCGAGTTCGGCGGCAGCGCGATCCGTGCGTTGTCGATGGAAGGACGGATGACGATCTGCAACATGGCGATCGAAGCGGGCGCGCGCGCCGGTCTGGTCGCGGTCGACCAGAGGACGATCGACTACCTGCGCGACAAGCCGCTGGCGCCGAAAGGCGAGGCGTGGGATCAGGCGGTCGATTACTGGCGCACGCTGAAAACCGACGAGGGCGCGAAATTCGACAAGATCGTCGAACTCGACGCCGCGCAGATCCAGCCGCAAGTCACGTGGGGGACTTCGCCGGAGATGGTCGAGATGGTGTCCGGGCGCGTCCCCGATCCGGCCGGCGTCAGCGATCCGGTCAGGCGCGAGGGAATCGAGCGCGCGCTGAAATACATGGGCCTCGCACCGAACACGCCGATCAGCGAGATCCCGGTCGATCAGGTGTTCATCGGTTCCTGCACCAATTCCCGCATCGAGGACCTGCGTGAAGCGGCGTCGATCGCGAAGGGGCGCAGCAAGGCGCCGAGCGTCAGGCGCGTGCTGGTCGTGCCCGGTTCGGGTCTGGTCAAGCGTCAGGCCGAGGCCGAGGGATTGCACGAAGTGTTCCTCGCTGCCGGGTTCGAGTGGCGCGAGCCGGGGTGTTCGATGTGCCTCGCGATGAATGCCGACCGGCTCGAGCCCGGCGAACACTGCGCGTCGACATCGAACCGCAACTTCGAGGGCCGGCAGGGCGCCGGCGGCCGGACGCATCTCGTCAGCCCTGCGATGGCTGCCGCGGCAGCGGTGACCGGCCATTTCATCGACGTGCGCGAACTGGCGTGATCGTCGCCGCGGCGCAAGTATGGATATTTCGAAAGGATGGCGAAGCCGTCCAGAGGTGGTGAGATCATGAAGCCGTTTACCGAACTCAACGGGCGCGTTGCCCCGCTCGATCGCGCGAACGTCGACACCGACGCGATCATCCCGAAGCAGTTCCTGAAGTCGATCAAGCGCAGCGGCTTCGGCCCGAACCTGTTCGACGAATGGCGCTATACGGATCACGGAGAGCCCGGCCAGGATTGTGCGAACCGGCCGAAAAACGCCGACTTCGTGTTGAACCAGCCGCGCTACGAAGGGGCGCAGATACTGCTGACGCGCGACAACTTCGGCTGCGGCAGTTCGCGCGAGCATGCCCCGTGGGCGCTCGAAGACTACGGCTTCCGGGTGTTGATCGGCCCGAGCTTCGCCGACATCTTCTTCAGTAACTGCTTCAAGAACGGCCTGCTGCCGATCGTGCTGCCCGCACCGGAAGTCGATGAGCTGTTCCGGCAGTGCGAGGCCACCGACGGATATCGGCTCAAAGTCGATCTCGCCGCGCAGACGATCACCCGTCCCGACGGCAGGACGATCCAGTTCGAAGTCGATCCGTTCCGCAAGGAATGCCTGCTCAACGGCTGGGACGACATCGGCCTGACGCTGCGGCATGCGGACAAGATCCGCGCCTTCGAAGAGAAACGCCGCGCCGATCATCCTTATTATTTTGTTGCCTGAGCCGGACCGGCCGGGCATAGCAGGAGACGTTTGTCGATGAAGATTTGCATTCTGCCGGGCGACGGCATCGGGCCGGAGATCACCGCCGAGGCGGTGCGCGTGCTCGAGGCGCTGGACCTGAAGTTCGAGATGGAAGAGGCGCGGCTGGGCGGCGCAGCCGTCGATGCAACGGGCGATCCATATCCGGAGGCGACACGCAAGCTCGCGCGCGAGGCCGACGCGGTGCTGCTCGGCGCGGTCGGCGGACCCAAGTGGGACACGTTGCCGCGCGAACAGCGCCCGGAACGCGGCCTGCTCGGCATCCGCAAGGATCTCGGCCTGTTCGCGAACCTGCGCCCGGCGATCCTGTACCCCGAACTCGCGAATGCATCGTCGCTGAAGCCGGAGGTGGTGGCAGGGCTCGACATCCTGATCGTGCGCGAACTCACCGGCGACATCTATTTCGGCCAGCCGCGCGGCATCGAGGTTCGCGACGGCGAGCGTTTCGGTTTCAATACGATGCATTACACCGAATCCGAGATCCGCCGCATCGGTCGGGTCGCGTTCGAGGCTGCGCGCAAGCGCAACAAGCGGCTGTGCTCGGTGGACAAGATGAACGTGCTCGAGACGACGCAGCTGTGGCGCGACGTGATGATCGAGCTGGCCCCCGAGTACCCGGACGTCGAACTCAGCCACATGCTGGTCGACAACGCCGCGATGCAGCTCGTGCGCGCGCCGAAGCAGTTCGACGTGATGGTCACCGGCAACATGTTCGGCGACATCCTCTCCGACGAGGCGTCGATGCTGACCGGCTCGATCGGCATGCTGCCGTCGGCGTCGCTGGACGCGAACAACAAGGGGTTGTACGAGCCGTCGCATGGCTCCGCCCCCGACATCGCCGGCCAGGGCGTCGCGAACCCGCTGGCGACGATCCTGTCCGCGGCGATGATGCTGCGCTACACGTTCGGCCAGGAAAATGCGGCGCTCCGCGTCGAGAATGCGGTGAAGAAGGTGCTTGGGCAGGGCCTGCGCACCGGCGACATTTTCGAGCCGGGCACGACGAAAGTCGGTACGAAGCAAATGGGCGACGCCGTGTTGGCAGCTCTCTGAGATTTCTGGCAATTCGAGGTGAAGGCAATGAACAAGGTAGGTCTGGTCGGTTGGCGTGGCATGGTTGGTTCCGTGCTGATGCAGCGGATGGTCGAGGAGGGGGATTTTGCCCATATCGAGCCGGTGTATTTCTCGACGTCCGCGGCCGGCGGCAAAGCGCCGGCTTTCGGCGGCCGGGAAGCGCCGCTGCCGCTGCAGGACGCGATGAACGTCGACATGCTGCGGCAGATGGACATCGTCATCACCTGCCAAGGCGGCGATTACACGAAAGCCGTGTATCCGCAGCTGCGGGCGGCGGGCTGGAAGGGCCACTGGATCGACGCGGCGAGTGCGCTGCGGATGGAAGACAACGCGGTGATCGTCCTCGATCCGGTCAACCTCGACGTCATCAAGGATGCGCTCGCGAAGGGCGGCCGCGACTGGATCGGCGGCAACTGCACCGTGTCGCTGATGCTGATGGGCCTCGGGGGATTGTTCCGTCACGGGCTCGTCGAGTGGGTCTCGGCAATGACCTATCAGGCCGCGTCCGGTGCCGGCGCCCAGAACATGCGTGAGCTCCTCAGCCAGATGGGGGTGCTGCACGATGCGGTGCGCGCCGAACTGGCCGACCCTGCATCGGCAATCCTCGACATCGACCGCAAAGTCGCCGCGACGATGCGCTCGGCCGATTTTCCGGTGAAGAACTTCCGCGGCGTGCCGCTGGCGGGCAGCCTGATCCCGTGGATCGACGTCCCGGTCGAAAACGGCCAGTCGAAGGAGGAATGGAAGGGCGGCGCGGAATGCAACAAGATCCTCGGCAACTCGCCATTCCGCAGCGCCGGCAGCGTGCCGATCGACGGACTGTGCGTGCGCATCGGTGCGATGCGCTGTCATTCGCAGGGATTGACCATCAAGTTGCGCAAGGATGTGCCGCTCGACGAACTCGGCGAGATCATCGGCACGGCCAACGATTGGGTGAAAGTCGTTCCCAACGAGCGCGAGATCAGCGAACGGGAGCTGACGCCAACTGCCGTGACGGGGACGCTCAGTGTGCCGGTCGGGCGGTTGCACAAGATGGCGATGGGGCCCGAATACCTGGGTGCCTTTACCGTCGGCGACCAGCTCCTCTGGGGGGCAGCCGAGCCCCTGCGGCGCATGCTGCGAATCCTGCTGTCGCAGTGAAATCGCCGGCCGGAATCGCGCCTGACGCGGTTCCGGCTCAATTCGTCTCCTGCATGTCACACGAACGCCGTTCGGGGTGGCGTTCGTCGGTGAATCGCCTCGGCCGACCAGAGAATTGCTGCGACCATTGAAACAAAATGTTAGATTGCGCGGAGCACAGCGAACGCTTGCTTGCGTCCACGACGCCATCTTCCACGCAGCTTGGTGCCCTTGCAGGGTGCGGATGATATACAGTTATGAAGACCTCGCTCAAGGCTTCCCTGATCGCAGCCGCGATCGCCACGATTTCCTCCGGTAGTCACGCTGCCGGACTTGGTCCGATCAACGTTTTCAGCGCGATCGGCCAGCCGCTCAGGGCGGAGGTCGAGCTCAACGCGACGCCCCAGGAGATGCAGGCGCTGACCGCGAGGATTGCGTCGGCGGAAGCATTTCGGCAAGCGAGCCTGCCGTATCCCCCCCTCATGAGCGCGCTGAAGCTCGCGGTGGAGAATCGCGGAAACCGCGCCGTCGTGCGCATTTCGAGCGACCGCCCGCTCAGCGACCCTTTCGTCGATCTGCTTATCGAGCTCGACTGGGCTTCCGGACGTGTCATCCGCGAATACACCTTCCTGCTCGATCCGGCTCCGGCCGGAACGCCGCCTGCACCGGTGGCGGCGCCGTTGGCGGCCCCGACTGTCGCCGCGTCGTCAGGGACGGAGCGCGCCACGACGTCATCACCTCCGTCGCTTTCCGGCACCCCGGCTCCCCCGGCCCGGCACGAGGTGCGGCGCGGCGAGACGCTGCATGGAATCGCCGAAACGCATCGCCCCCGTGGTGCGAGCCTGGACCAGATGCTGGTCGCACTGCTCCGTGAGAACCCCGACGCGTTCGACGGCGAGAACATAAACCGGATGCGGGCCGGCGCAATTCTCAAGGTTCCCTCGGGGGCGGCCGTGAGTGCAGTCGAACCGGCCCAGGCACACCGGGAAGTCGTCGCCCAGGCAGCCGATTTCGAGGCCTATCGAAAACGATTGGCCGGAACCGTTGCCGCACGCGCGGCAGCTAGCGAACCGTCGGCGTCTCCAGCTGGAGCCGGCGCGATCGTCGCAAGAGTCGACGAACCTGCGGGACAGGGGGCAGGCGGCGATCAGGTAAAAGTCTCCGCTCCACTGAATCCGGCCGCGGCCCAGGCGCTGAGCGTCGAGGCTTCGCGTCTCGCTCGGCTTCAGTCGCTCGAGGAAGAATTGGTCGTCCGCGACAAGGCCCTGGAGGAAGCGAACAGCCGCCTCGCCGCGCTCGAGGCCAGCATCCGCGAAATGCAGAAACTGCTGGAAATTCGAAGCGAGGGTCTCGCAGAGTCGCAGCAGCGGGCTGGGGCCAGTGCTCCGGATAGCGCTGCGCCCGGTGCCCGGGCACATGAACTTGGGGCAGCGGGGCTGGTCGAGGTCGCAAGTCTACAACAACGCCCCGTGGAGACTCAGGCGTCGCGACCGCTCGCCGAGGAGTTGAAACCGGAAGCTGCGGTGCCGGTCGTCGAACCCGATTTTCTCCAGAGCCTCGCTGACGATCCGAAGATGGTCGCGGCCGGGGGCGGCATTCTTGTACTGCTTCTCGGCTATGCCGGGATCAAGGTGCGCGAACGGCGCAAGGGGGAACAGGACAGCCGCGACGCGCTGGGAATCATGAGCGAGTTACCCCTTGCTGCGGACGCCGGCTTCGGCGCAGCCGGCGGGCAGAACGTGAACACCGGAGACGGCAGCATCCTCGCCACCGACTTCAGCCAGTCCGGCCTCTCCGCAATCGATACCGACGAGGGGGTCGATCCTGTTGCCGAAGCGGATGTGTATATGGCGTACGGCCGGGACGCCCAGGCCGAGGAAATACTCCTGGATGCACTCAAGGCAGACACTCCGCGCCTTGCGATACCGTTGAAACTGCTCGAAATTTATGCGCAGCGCAACAGTCCGAAACAGTTCGAAGCCACCGCGTCGGCGCTCCATTCCCGTACCGGAGGGGCTGGACCGGACTGGGAAAAAGCGGCGGAGATGGGCCGGAGGATCGACCCGGATAATCCGCTCTACGGCGCTTCGACCGCGACTTCCCGCGCCTCCGGCACCGAAGGCGCCACTGCGACCGACCCGCTTTCCTTCGCTAGGGTAGGTGCCGGGCTTGGTGCCGTGGCGGCAGAAGCCGGCGCCGCTTCCTCGGATTTCGACCAGGCTGACGCGTCATCGCCTACTTCCGACAGGGTCGAGCGTCCGGTCAGGGACCTGGATTTCACCACCTCTTCCCAAGGCGCTGGCGATATTTCGCCAGCAGATCCGCTGTTCGCCGAAACCGAATCGGCACTGTCGAAGAATCCATGGGAGCTCCCTGCCGGCAAAGCGGGTGACGAAGCGGGCGCTGACGCGGGCGACATCACGCTGGATGCAACCGAGGTCGATCAGGTCGTCTTTGATGCGTTGCCGGAAATCGATGCCGCAGCACTCGATTTCGACCTGGATGTCGGCCTCCCGTGGGGGGATGAAGCCGCGCTTGCGTGCGGCGACCAGGACGCCGGGATAGTCGATGCTCCGCTGCCGAACAGCGCGGTCCCGGATCTTGATTTTCTCGATGAAACCGGCGCTCCGTCAGCGGCTGAAGCGATTCCGGGCGCAACGCTCGTCACCGACATCGACGCGGACCTGCCGGCCCTGATGGCGGACACCCGCTTCGATCTTCCGCCGGATATCGAGGCGCTGGTGCCGGATGCCGAGGCCACCGATTTCAATCTCGATGCGCCCGCACTGTTTTCCGGCGAAGCTTCCGGCGACGCAGATCTTGCCGGCCCGGATCCCGAGGAAACGACTTTCGACAGCAATCTTCTCGACTTCGATTTCGATTTCGACGATGCCCGTCCGGAGTCCTCGGCCGTTGTCCCGGCGCTCGACCCGTCGAGCATCGCTCTCGAGGAGCCCCGGCACGACGAACGCGGGATTGCTGCGCCACTGCTGGAGATTCCGGCGGGCGGCGCGTTGAGCGAGGAGGCGATCGAGGAAGTCGATACCAAGCTTGAGCTCGCGCGGGCTTATGAGGAGATGGGCGACAAGGAAGGCGCACGCGAACTGATCGACGAGGTGCTGCGCGAAGGCTCGCTCGCGCAGCGCGAAGCGGGCAAGCGCCTGCTGGAGCAGCTTGTCTGATTGCAAGGTGCGTCGAGATTTTCCGCTATTGTCCGGCTTTCCCCGCAAAGCGGATTTAGCATGCACGCAGGATTGCTGATATTGATATGGGCGGCCAGCGTTGTGGTCATACAGGCCCTCTCCGGCGTGTGGCTCCTCGCCGCGGTGATCGGGAGCGGGCTCGTTGCATCGCTGCTCGCCCCCGCGCGCAGCTGGCGCCTCGCGCGGCGGGTGCGCTTCCTGCTGCTTGCAATTGTCGTCTTTTTTGCGTGGTCCACCCCCGGTGAGGCGCTGGTGACGGACTGGCCTGCGCTGAGCCCGACGGTGGAAGGCGTACTGCTGGCAGCGCAGCATGGCGGGCGGCTCGTCGCAGTCGTGTTCTGCGTCGCCATCCTGCTCCAGCGACTTTCCGTCGATCGGCTCGTCAGCGGCCTGTATGCGCTGTTACGGCCGCTGGAGTTTGCCGGCCTGCCGGCGAGCCGGCTCGCGGTTCGCCTGTTGCTCGTGCTGCGCTATGTCGAAGCGGGGGCCGAGCACGGCTGGACGCACTGGCTCGACGAGGCCGACGATCCATCGGACGAGACGATCAGCGTCGTCCGGGAGCGCTTCGGTATGCGCGAGATCGCGGTGTCGGCGTTGTGCATCGCGATAGGGGTGGCCTTGCTGGGGATCGTGAAGTGAGAATCGTGCTCGGCGTGGAATATGCCGGAAATGCGTTCGAGGGATTCCAGAGCCAGGCCCATGGGCGGACGGTGCAGGATCACCTGGAGGCCGCGATCGGACACATTGCCGCCCATCCGGTGCGTCTACACTGTGCCGGCCGCACCGATGCCGGCGTTCATGCGACAGCGCAAGTCGTGCATTTCGATACCGAAGCGGTCAGACCGAACTCCGGCTGGGTGCGCGGCGTCAATAGCCGCCTGTCTTCGCCGGTCGTCGTGCGCTGGGCGACCGAGGCCGGCGACGGATTCCATGCGCGTTTCTGCGCAGTGTCGCGCCGCTACCGGTACATCCTGCACAATTCGCCGGTCCGGCCCGCGCTTCTCGCCGGCCGTGTCGGATGGTTCCATCCGCCGCTCGACGAGATCGCGATGGCCGAAGCGGCGCGCTGCCTCGAAGGGTGGCACGATTTTTCCGCATTTCGCGCCGCAGGTTGCCAGGCCAAGTCGCCGGTCAAGCTGATGCACGAAGTCCGGGTGCAGCGCACCGCGGACTACATCGTGTTCGATTTCTGGGCCAATGCCTTTCTCCATCACATGGTGCGCAACCTCGTCGGCGCCCTGGTGTACGTCGGCAAGGGACGCCACTCGGCCGCGTGGCTCGCAGAAGTGCTCGGTGCACGTGACCGCAGCCTCGCCGCGCTGACGTTTCCCGCTGACGGCCTTTACCTGTGTGGCGTCGAGTATGCCCCGCACTGGTCTCTGCCGGGTGAAGGGCGTATCATCGCCGTTCCTCGTATTCCTTTCGTCTGAGTGGCCCGAACCCGTATCAAGATCTGCGGCCTGACCCGCGCCGAGGATGTCCGGTCTGCGGTAGAGGCTGGCGCCGATGCGATCGGGCTGGTGTTATATCCGCCCAGTCCGCGCTTCGTGTCATTCGAGACGGCTGCAGAACTTGCGGCGCTCGTCCCCCCGTTCGTCACCACCGTAGGACTTTTCGTCAACTCCGAGCCGGCTTTCGTCGCCGAGGCGCTGCGCCGTGTCCCGCTGCAGTTGCTCCAGTTCCACGGGGACGAAGACGAGCGCGCGTGCGTCCGCCACGGGCGTCCGTGGGTCAAGGCCGCACGGGTGCGTCCGGGGGTCGATCTGGTAGAATTCTCGGCTTGCCATCCGGGTGCCTCCGGGCTGCTGCTCGACGCGTTCGTCGAGGGCTATGGTGGCGGTGGCAAAGTATTCGACTGGACCCTGATTCCTGCAGGCCTGGACAAACCTCTGATCCTTTCCGGCGGGCTCGATCCCGACAATGTCGGCGAGGCGATCCGTCGCGTCAGGCCGTGGGCCGTCGACGTGTCGAGCGGCGTGGAATCGGGCAAGGGGATCAAGGACGCGGCGCGCATCGCTGCGTTCATCGCTGGAGTTCGACATGCAGATGGCTGACGCGCCTTACCGTTTTCCCGACCCGAGCGGTCACTTTGGTCCTTACGGCGGCGTCTTCGTTGCCGAGACGCTGATTCCGGCGCTGGACGAACTGCGTGCGGCATACGAAGCCTGCCGCGACGACGCTGCGTTCATTGCCGAGTTCGAGTACGAGCTCAAGCATTATGTCGGCCGCCCGAGCCCGATCTACCACGCCCGCCGCTGGTCCGACCTGCTCGGCGGCGCACAAATCTACCTCAAGCGCGAGGACCTCAACCACACCGGCGCGCACAAGGTGAACAACTGCATCGGCCAGGCGATGGTCGCGCGACGCATGGGCAAGCCGAGAGTGATCGCCGAAACCGGCGCAGGACAGCACGGCGTTGCGACGGCGACGGTCGCCGCGCGCTACGGCATGGAATGTGTCGTCTACATGGGGTCGGAGGATGTCAGGCGACAGGCAGCCAATGTCTATCGCATGAAGCTGCTCGGCGCCACGGTGGTGCCGGTCGAATCCGGATCGAAAACGCTGAAGGACGCGCTCAACGAGGCGATGCGCGACTGGGTGACGAACGTTCACAACACGTTCTACATCATCGGCACCGTCGCCGGCCCGCATCCGTATCCGCTGATGGTGCGCGATTTCCAGAGCGTCATCGGGAAGGAATGCCTGCTGCAGATGCCGGAAATGACGGGGCGGCAGCCCGACTGCGTGATTGCGTGCGTCGGCGGCGGGTCGAACGCGATGGGCATCTTCCATCCGTACATCGACGTCCCCGACGTGCGCCTGATCGGCGTCGAGGCCGCAGGCGAGGGGATGGAATCGGGCCGCCATGCAGCCAGCCTCACCGCAGGCAAACCCGGCGTCCTGCACGGTAACCGGACTTATCTGCTGCAGGACGACGATGGTCAGATCATCGAGACGCATTCGATTTCCGCCGGCCTCGATTATCCGGGCGTCGGACCCGAGCACGCGTGGCTCAAGGACAGCGGCCGCGCGGAATACGTGACCGTCACCGACCAGGAGGCGCTGAAGGCGTTTCATGACCTGTGCCGCCTCGAGGGCATCATTCCCGCGCTCGAGTCGTCGCACGCGCTTGCCTACGCGACAAGGCTTGCGCCGACGTTGCCGAAGGACAAGATCCTGCTGGTCAATCTCTCCGGGCGCGGGGACAAGGACATGCACACCGTCGCCGAGAAATCCGGCATCCAGTTCTGAGCCTGACGGGTCGCCTCGCGGCCCGCATTCCTGACACCAAATATGTCCAAAATCCAATCGACTTTTCAGCGCCTGCAAGCCACCGGGCGGCGGGCGCTGATTCCCTTCATCACTGCCGGCGATCCGGCACCGGAACTGACGGTGCCGCTGATGAACGCGCTGGTCGAGGGGGGCGCCGACATCATCGAACTGGGAGTTCCGTTCTCCGACCCGATGGCCGACGGTCCGACGATACAACGCGCCTCCGAACGCGCGCTGGCCAACGGCATGACGTTGCGGGGAGTGCTCGATACCGTCCGCGAGTTCCGCACCGGCAACGCCGAGACCCCCGTGGTCCTGATGGGGTATGCGAATCCGATCGAGGCGATGGGCGTAGAGCGGTTCGTGTCGGCCGCGCGCGAGGCCCAGGTCGACGGCGTGCTGATCGTCGACTACCCGCCGGAGGAGTGCGAGAGCTTCGCGCGGGCGGCAAAAGACGCCGGACTGGATCCGATCTTCCTCCTCGCGCCGACCTCGACCGAGCAGCGTTTCCGCGACGTCGCGAGAGTCGGCAGCGGCTACATCTACTACGTCTCGTTGAAAGGCGTCACCGGCGCCGCGACGCTCGATTTCGACGAGGTGGCGGCACGCATTCCGCAGATTCGCGCGCAGGTCGGCATGCCGGTCGGCGTCGGCTTCGGCATCCGTGACGCCGAGTCCGCGCGGCGCATCGGTGAAGTGGCCGACGCCGTGGTGATCGGCAGCCGCATCATCGAGGAGATCGAGCGCAGCCCGCGGGATCGGCTCGCCGCCAATGTCACCGCCTTCCTCAGGGAAGTCCGCACGGCGCTCGACCAGATCGAAGGAGTCGTGCGATGAGCTGGCTCCAGAAACTGTTGCCGCCCAAGATCAAGCGGGCGGAATCGGCGGCGCGCAAGTCGATCCCCGAAGGACTGTGGAGCAAGTGCTCGGCATGCGAAGCGGTGTTGTACCGATCGGATCTCGAAAGCAACCAGATGGTGTGCCCGAAATGCGACCACCATCAGCGCCTGCGCGCGCGGGCGCGCCTCGACTTGCTGCTCGACGCGGAAGGACGGTTCGAGATCGGCGCCGAGGTGGTTCCGGTCGACCCGCTGAAATTCAAGGACTCGCGCCGCTATACCGAACGTCTGTCGGCGGCGAGCGCCGATACCTCCGAAGCCGACGCGATGGTGGTGATGCAGGGGGCGATCCTGACCGTCCCCGTGGTCGTCGCCTGCTTCGAGTTCGAGTTTCTGGGCGGGTCGATGGGCTCGGTCGTCGGCGAGCGCTTCGTTCGCGGTGCCAAGGCTGCGCTCGACCAGCGCCTGCCGTTCATCTGCATCACGGCGACCGGCGGGGCGCGGATGCAGGAAGGCTTGTTCTCGCTGATGCAGATGGCGAAGACGACCGCGGCGATCACCCAGCTCGCCCAGCGCAAACTGCCCTTCATCACGCTGCTGACGGATCCGACGATGGGCGGGGTGTCGGCGAGCTTTGCGTTCATCGGCGACGTGGTCATCGCCGAGCCTGGCGCGCTGATCGGCTTCGCCGGCCCGCGGGTGATCGAGCAGACGGTGCGCGAAACCCTCCCCGAGGGGTTTCAGCGATCCGAGTTCCTGCTCGAAAAAGGGGCGATCGACCTGATCATCGACCGGCGCGAGATGCGGCCGAAGCTTGCCGAACTGCTGACGCTGTTGACGCGCCAGCCGGCGATCGGTGTATAGGCGAAGCGGAACGGCTCCCGATGCAATCCCCCGAAACCCTGAAGGGCTGGCTGGAACTGCTGGAGCGCCGCCCGGGACTGCCGATCCGGCTCGGCCTGGAACGGGTTGCCCAAGTCCGGGACACTCTCGACAGCCGCAGCGACGCGGTGGTGATAACGGTCGGAGGCACGAACGGCAAGGGATCGACATGCGCGATGCTCGAAGCGATTCTGATCGCCGCAGGCTATCGCGTCGGGTGTTATACGTCGCCCCATTTGCTGCGCTATAACGAACGCGTGCGCATCGACGGGCGGGAGGTCGGCGATGAAGCGCTCGTCACGGCTTTCAACTGTGTCGAACGGGCGCGCGGCGAAGTCCCGCTGACGTATTTCGAACAGGGCACGCTCGCGGCATGGCATGCGTTCTGCCGCCAGCCGCTCGACGTCATCATTCTCGAAGTCGGTTTGGGCGGTCGCCTCGACGCGGTCAATGTATTCGAGCCGGATTGCGCCATCGTCGCCAGCGTCGCGATGGATCATATGGATTATCTGGGCGATAGCCGCGAGAAAATCGGCTTCGAGAAAGCGGGAATCTTTCGCTCTGGCCGCCCCGCGATCTGTTCCGATCCGGTGCCGCCGGAGTCCCTCGTCGCTCACGCTCGGCAGATCGGCGCCGATTTTCGCCTGGCAGGCCAGGATTTCGGGTTTTCGGGCGATCGCACGCAGTGGGCCTGGTGGAGCCGGGACGGCCGCCGTCGAGGCGGGCTGGCGTACCCGTCACTGCGCGGGGCGAATCAGCTGCTCAATGCGGCCGCAGTCCTGATGGCGCTCGAAACCTTGCGTGAGCGTATCCCGGTATCGATGCAGGCGGTGCGCGAGGGGTTGATGCTGGTCGAACTGCCCGGGCGTTTCCAGGTGCTCGCGGGGAAGCCGTCGGTGGTGCTCGACGTGGCGCATAACCCCCAGGCAGCCGGCGTGCTGGCCGAAAATCTTTCCAACATGGGCTACTTTCCGGAGACCTGGGCAGTATTCGGCATGCTCGCCGACAAGGACGTCGAAGGCGTCGTCAGCCTGATTCGCGACAAGATCGACCACTGGCTGCTCGCCAGTCTGCCCGGGGCGCGCGGCCTGTCCGCTCGCGCGCTGGCCGAGCGCCTTGCCGCGTCCGGAGTCGGCGGAGACGTGCGTTGCTTCGATCGGCCCTCGGACGCGTTCGACGTCGCCCGAACGAGCGCCGGGGAGGGTGATAGAATTGCGGTCTTTGGTTCATTTCTCACGGTGGCGGACGTTCTCGAAGCGGAGCATGCTGCTCGCCACTGAGGTTTTGCGTGACAGATAACGACAACCTCGACCTCAAGAAACGGTCGCGACGCCGTTTGGTAGGGGCCGCGGCCATTGCCTTGCTCGCGGCAATCGTGCTCCCGATGGTGATGGACCAGGAGCCCGGTCTGCCTGCCGAGGACATTCAGATCACGATTCCCGACCGGGAAGCCGACACGACACTTTCCCTGCCGATCGCCGGTCGCCCTCCGGCACCCGTCGAGTCCCCGCTCGTGCAATCGCCCGAGGAACAGGCGCCGTCGCCGGACAAGACCGCCGAAGCGGATCCTGTGCCTGTTGCGCCGCTTGCCGAGCCGAAGCCGTCGTCTGCCGCGCGCTCGACCGGCACTGCCCCGAAGTCGGTCGATCCGAATGTCCGTCCTGCACCGGATCGGGCGGCTGCAGCCCCCGCCGGCGATGAAGCGGCGCGGGCGCTGGCGCTGCTGGAGGGCAAGAAGCCGGTTGCCGTTTCGACTGACGATTCTTTCGTGGTCCAGATCGGCGCGTTCGGCGAAGCATCGAAAGCGAACGCCCTGGGCGCAGATCTCAAGAAGCGCGGATTTGCTGCCTATACGGAGAAGGCCGGTGCCGTCACGCGAGTGCGCATCGGACCTTTCAGCAGCCGTGAAGAGGCGGACAAGGTGGCCGAAAGGCTGAGGTTGAGCGGTGTGACCGGCGTCGTGGTGCAGCGGTGAGTCTGCTGCGGGCCCGCGTTCTTGATGACCGCGTTTGACTACATTTTTCTGGGCGTGCTGGGGTTTTCGGCACTCATCGGCCTGTGGCGAGGTCTGGCAAGCGAAGTGATTTCGCTTTTGGCGTGGGCGCTGGCGCTGCTGGCGACGTGGCGTTACGGGAGTGATACGGCAGCATTGCTGGCCGGAATCGTCGCCGAACCCGCGTGGCGATATGTGGCGTCGTTTGTGCTGATCTTCGTCGCGGTCCTGTTGCTGGCGGCGCTGCTGCGGTTTTTGCTCCGGGAATTGTTGAAAGCTGCCGGACTCGGCACTGCCGATCATTTTTTCGGCGCGATTTATGGGCTGGCACGAGGCCTGGCGATAGTGTTCTCGGCAGTGCTGCTTGGAGGAATGGTCGGCGTGGCGCGAGAGCCCTGGTGGGCGAACGCGAAGTTTGCGCCCCCGATGGAAGTGGCGGTGATTTCCGTCAAACCGTGGCTGCCGGACGTGGTGGCTGACAGGATTCGTTTCAAATAGGTGTCTATTCGATGTGCGGAATTTTAGGGGTCGTCGCGACTTCCCCGGTCAACCAGTTGCTCTACGATGGCCTCCAGGTCCTGCAGCACCGTGGTCAGGATGCTGCCGGGATCGCGACTTCCGAGGGCGGACGCTTCTTGATGCACAAGGGGCCGGGCCTCGTGCGCGACGTGTTTCGTACGCGGAACATGCGCAATCTCGTCGGCAACTGGGGTATCGGCCATGTGCGCTATCCCACTGCCGGGTCCGCGTACAATCCCGCCGAAGCGCAGCCGTTCTACGTCAATTCTCCGTTCGGGCTGCTGCTTGCGCACAATGGCAACCTGACGAACTCGGAGGAACTCAAGCGGGAAATGTTCCTTTCCGATCTGCGGCACATCAACACGAATTCGGATTCGGAAGTGCTGCTGAACGTGCTGGCCCATGAACTGCAGGCAGCGGCGAAGGGTTTCAAGCTCGATGAGGACGCGGTCTTCCGCGCCGTCTCCGGTGTCCATCGGCGCTGCCGGGGCGCGTATGCGGTAGTCGTTATGATTGCCGGCTACGGCCTGCTCGCGTTCCGCGACCCGTACGGGATCCGGCCGCTCGTGGTCGGTCGCAATGACGTCGAGGCCGGACAGGAGTGGCTCGTCGCTTCCGAGTCCGTCGCGATGGATGTCCTCGGATTCAGGATGCTGCGCGATGTCGCCCCCGGCGAGGCGATCCTCATCGATACGCAGGGGAATTTCCGGAGCCGGCAGTGCGCGGACAAGACTGTCGAAGCGCCTTGCATGTTCGAGTTTGTCTATCTCGCGCGGCCCGATTCGATCATCGACGGGGTGTCGGTGTACGAGTCGCGCGTCAAGATGGGCGAGTTCCTCGCCGACAAGCTCACGCGCGTGATGCCGCACGTCGAGATTGATGTCGTGATCCCGATTCCCGACTCGAGTCGACCTTCGGCGATGGAAATGGCCCACCGGCTGAACCTTCCCTATCGCGAAGGCTTCGTGAAGAACCGTTATATCGGACGCACGTTCATCATGCCCGGACAGGCGATCCGGCGTAAGTCGGTGCGTCAGAAGCTGAACACGATTCCGCAGGAATTCAGGGGAAAGAAAGTGCTCCTCGTCGACGATTCGATCGTGCGCGGAACGACCAGCCGCGAAATCGTAACGATGGCGCGCGAGGCCGGCGCGGAGAAAGTCTACATGGCGTCCGCAGCGCCTCCCGTCAGGCATGCGAACGTGTACGGAATCGACATGCCGACACGCGGCGAACTGATTGCCGCAGGCCGCGACGAGGCTCAGATCTGCCGGGAGATCGGTGCTGACGGGCTGATCTACCAGGACCTCGCCGACCTGAAGGCCGCGGTGAGAGCCGTGAATCCGGCGATCAACTTCTTCGAGACTTCGTGCTTCGACGGATGTTACGTCACCGGAGACATCACGTCGGAATATCTCGACGGGATCGAGAACCGGCGCGATGCCGGCAACTCCTCAGCGGAAGAGAGCGAGGGCGGACAGCTCGACCTCAATCTGGTAGGCAGCCACGACAACTGATCATGCCCATGAATCCCTACGAGTTCGACACCCTTGCCGTGCGGGCAGGCACTGCCCGCAGCCAGTTCAACGAGCACAGCGAGGCGCTTTACCTGACTTCGAGCTTCGTGTTCGGCAGTGCAGCGCAGGCGGCAGCGCGCTTTTCCGGCGAGGAGCCGGGCAACGTCTATGCCCGTTTCTCGAATCCGACCGTCACGGCGATGCAGGAGCGGCTCGCAGCGCTCGAAGGCGCGGAGGCCTGCGTTGCGACCGCGTCGGGAATGTCCGCGATTCTCTCGCTGGCGATGGCGATGCTGAAAGCCGGCGATCACGTGGTCGCTTCGACGGGGCTGTTCGGTGCGACACAGCAACTGTTCGGCACGATCCTCTCGAAGTTCGGCATCGAGACCAGCTTTGTCGCCGCTACCGAACTCGATGCGTACCGCGCTGCGGTGACGCCGCGCACGCGCCTCTTCTTCGTCGAAACGCCGTCGAATCCGCTCACCGAAGTCATCGACCTCGCCGCGGTCGCGGAGATTGCCCACACTGCGGGTGCGCTGTTCGCCGTCGACAACTGTTTCTGCACCCCCGCATTGCAGCGCCCGCTGGAGCTGGGCGCCGACGTCGTCGTGCATTCGGCGACCAAATACCTCGACGGGCAGGGAAGAGTGCTCGGCGGCGCGGTGGCGGGGGCGAAGGTCGTCGTCGATGAGGTGCTCAAGTTCCTGCGTACGGCCGGACCGAGCATTTCACCGTTCAATGCCTGGGTGATTCTGAAAGGTCTGGAGACGCTGCGCATCCGGATGGAAGCGCAGTCGGCGACCAGCCTGAACCTGGCGCGCTGGCTGGAACAGCAGCCGGGAGTGGTGCGCGTTTTTTACCCCGGCCTCGCGTCGCATCCGCAGCACGCACTGGCGATGCGCCAGCAAAAATCCGGCGGCGCGATCGTCAGCTTCGAAGTCGCGGGAGGGCGCGAACGCGCCTGGCAGGTTGTTGACGCGACCCGGATGATTTCGATCACCGCGAATCTCGGCGACACGAAAACGACGATCACTCATCCGGCGTCGACGACACACGGCCGCATCAGCGCCGAAGCGCGTGCTGCTGCGGGAATCGGAGAAGGATTGCTGCGCATAGCCGTCGGTCTCGAGTCGATCGAGGACCTGCGTGCCGACCTTGCCCGGGGTCTGAAGGCCTGATCCTTCGGTCGCGTCGGCGGAGCGCGCAGTCAGCCGTCCGGTTTCGGCCCGAACCGCAGCGCCACCGGGGAGTTGGCCCCGTCCCAGCGCAGATAAGGCGCGTCGTCGTGCCAGTCGGCGAGCACCCATCGTTCGCATGACCGGCCGTCCACGACGTGCACGTGGTGCGCCGGGCGATGCGTATGGCCGTGGATGAGCGTCGGATAACCGTGCTCGCACAGCAGCCTTTCGACCGCGGACGCATTCACGTCCATGATCTCCATCGTCTTTTCCTGCTTTGCGGTTTCGCTCTGGAATCGCAGGCCCTCGATGACCTGTTTGCGCTGCGCGAGCGGGCGTTCCAGAAAGGCCCGTTGCCAGGCGGGGTCGCGAACCAGGCGGCGAAACGACTGGTAATGCTCGTCGTCGGTGCACAGGATATCGCCGTGGCTCAGCAGTACCGCTTCGCCGCCGAGATCGATCAGCGCCGGATCGGGAAGGATCTGCATGCGGGCTCTGCGGGCGAACGATTCGCCAAGCAGAAAATCGCGGTTGCCCGGCAGGAAGAAGATGCTCGTCCCCGTCTCGGCGAGCGCCGCCAGCGCGTCGCTTACCGCGTTGCCCAGCAGCGTTGCGTCGTCATCCCCGGCCCAGTATTCGAAAAGGTCGCCGAGGATGTAGAGGGCCTGGACGCTGCGCGCGGGGCCCTGAAGGAACGCGAAAAAAGCCCGGAGCGTGCCGGGCCGTTGCTCGCACAGGTGGAGGTCGGAAATGAACAGGGCCGACATCGAGGCCTGTGCCGGCAAGGTGCGCAGAGAGTCAGACGATTTCGGCGCGCTCGATGACGACGTCCTCGACCGGGACATCCTGATGAAAGCCGCTGGAGCCGGTCTTGACCGAGCGGATCGCATTGACGGCATCCATGCCTTCGGTAACCCGGCCGAACACGCAGTAGCCCCAGCCCTGGGTGTCCGCCGAACGGAAATCAAGGAAGTCGTTATCGGCAACGTTGATGAAAAACTGCGCCGTCGCGGAGTGCGGGTCCTGCGTGCGGGCCATCGCGACCGTTCCGGTGACGTTCTTCAGGCCGTTGTCGGCTTCGTTCTTGATCGGTTCGCGAGTCGGTTTCTGCACCATGCCGGGTTCGAAACCTCCACCCTGGATCATGAAACCCTTGATCACACGATGAAAGATCGTGTTGTCGTAATGGCCGGCGGTAACGTAGGCGAGAAAATTCTCGACCGTTTCCGGAGCCTTCTCAGAATCCAGTTCGATGGTGATCGTACCGTGGTTGGTATGAAGCTTGACTGCCATGGAAAGCTCCTGGTTGGGCTTACTGCTTGGTGGATTTTGCCGGCGCCGCGTCCACGATGCGGACCGATTCGATCGTGACCGGCTGCTCTGGAACATTCTGCATGCCATTCACGGTGCGGGTCGGAAGCCGGCCGATTTTTTGCACGACGTCGAACCCCTGGGTGACTTTGCCGAAAACCGCATATCCCCAGCCGTCACGGGACGGGTAGTCGAGAAAGCGGTTGTCGACGAGGTTGATGAAGAATTGCGCGCTCGCCGAATGCGGATCGGCCGTGCGGGCCATCGCGAGCGTGCCGGCTTCGTTGCGCAGGCCGTTCTTCGCTTCGTTCTCGATCGGGGCGCGGGTAGGTTTCTGCCGCATCGCCGCGTCGAAGCCGCCGCCCTGAACCATGAATCCGTCGATGACGCGATGGAAAATGGTGCCGTTGAAGTGGCCGCTCTTCACGTACTCAATGAAGTTCGCGACCGATTTGGGCGCCTTGTCGGCGAAAAGTTCGACCACCACCGGACCTTCGCTGGTCCGCATCTCGACAACCGGGTTGGCCGCGCCGGCGGAAACGAGCCAGCCGAACAGAAAGAGAGAGGCGAGCAGGCGCTTCATTGTCGGTTTTCCAGGAGTGAGGAGTGGAGGAGGGGAGAAGACATTTTATCGGGCGAGGCCTTCGCGGTGATCGTCGAGCCCTGCGCCGGGTCGTGCCGAAAGCCACACGAGCGAGTCTATGCAACGAAGGGATTCGAACCGGCCCGGCTCGGAACAGGTCGTCGCTGTGCTAGAATCACCGCGACTTTCCGTGAAATCCGCGCGGATCGACGAACATTCTATCAAAGAAATCTGCGCCGCATCGCAATCGAGTGATGGCGGCGAAACGGCTGGGGCGGACCGACGGGTGCCGCCTTTTTTGTTGTATCGGTGGCGGTTGCCGATTCCATTTGCGACCTGCGAATCGGCTGCCGAGGACCCGACCAGGCGGAAGAAACATGCTGCACATTCACAATACGCTGACACGAAGAAAGGAAGCCTTCGTTCCGATCGACCCGGGCAAGGTGCGGATGTACGTCTGCGGGATGACGGTCTATGACTATTGCCACCTCGGGCATGCGCGCGTGATGGTGGTTTTCGACATGGTGGCGCGCTGGTTGCGGGCGAGCGGTTTCGAACTCACGTACGTGCGGAACATCACCGACATCGACGACAAGATCATCAGGCGGGCGGGCGAGAAAGGCGAATCGATCCGCACGCTGACCGACCGGTTCATTGCCGCGATGCATGAGGATGCGGACGCCCTCGGCGTGCTGCGGCCCGACCACGAGCCGCGTGCGACCGAATATGTGACGCAGATGCAGTCGCTCATTGGTCGCTTGCGGGACAAAGGGCTCGCCTATGTCGCCGGGAACCGCGACGTGTGCTACTCGGTTCGCAAATTCGACCGCTATGGCCGGCTTTCCGGCAAGTCGCTCGACGAACTGCGCGCCGGCGAGCGCGTCGAAGTCGCCGGCGACAAGCAGGATCCGCTCGATTTCGTGCTGTGGAAGCATGCCCGGACCGACGAGCCCGATGAAGTCAAATGGGCGTCGCCGTGGGGAGCGGGGCGCCCGGGCTGGCACATCGAGTGCTCGGCGATGAGTTCGGATCTGCTAGGTGAACAGTTCGACATCCATGGGGGCGGCCAGGACCTGCAGTTTCCTCATCACGAGAACGAGATCGCGCAATCCGAGGGCGCACACGGGCATACGTTCGTCAATTACTGGATGCACAACGGTTTCGTCCGTGTCGACGACGAAAAGATGTCGAAATCGCTCGGCAACTTCTTCACGATCCGCGACGTCCTCAAGCGCTTCGACCCTGAAGTCGTCCGCTTTTTCATCCTGCGCGCGCACTACCGCAGTCCGTTGAATTATTCCGACGCGCACCTCGAAGACGCGCGCCAGGCGCTGACACGCCTCTACACTGCATTGCGCAACGTCGAGCCTTCCGATTCGCAAGTCGATTGGGATGAACCGCACGCGCTGCGATTCCGCGCTGCGATGGACGACGATTTCAACACGGCGGAAGCGGTGGCGGTGCTTTTCGAACTCGCGAACGAAGCCAACCGCACCGGCTCGGCCGCGACTGCGGCCCAGCTGAAGGGGCTGGGAGGCGTGCTCGGCCTGCTCGCGCGCGAGCCGGCGAACTTCCTTCAGGGCAGGACGGCTGGCGAATCGGATGAGGGAGAAGGCGTCGCGATCGAGTCGATGATCGAGCGCCGCGCGCTGGCGAAGAAGTCGAAGGACTACGCGGAGGCCGACCGAATCCGGGCCGAACTCCTCGCGTCGGGAATCGTCCTCGAGGATACGCCGCAAGGCACTATCTGGCGCCGCGCCTGAACGCGTTGCTCCCGGGCGACTCGCGAACGCGAGCCTCCGGGGCAGGTGTCGATTTGCCGCGGTGAGCTTGCCGCTCAGGCGCCGAAGAAGTCCTTGACCTTGTCCATCCAGGATTTTGCCTTCGGGTTGTGGCGGTCGGCGTCCGAACTGGAAACTTCCTCGAATTCGCGCAACAGCTCTTTCTGACGTTCCGTGAGATTGACCGGGGTCTCGACGACGACATGGCACATCAGGTCGCCATGGCCCTGCGAGCGGACGTTGCGAATTCCCTTCCCGCGCAGCCGGAACACTTTGCCGCTCTGCGTTTCAGCGGGGATTTTCAGCCGTGCCATGCCTTCGAGCGTCGGGATTTCGATCTCGCCGCCGAGCGCCGCGGTCGTGATGCTGATGGGCATCTCGCAATGCAGGTCGTCGTGGTCGCGCTGGAACACCGGGTGGGCGCGGATATGGATCTCGACATACAGGTCTCCCGGCGGCCCGCCATTGACACCAGGTTCGCCGTGACCGGCGTGGCGCAGGCGCATTCCTTCGTCGATTCCCGCCGGGATTTTCACTTCCAGCGTCTTCTGCCGCTTCACTCGGCCGGCGCCGCCGCAGTCGCGGCATGGATCGGGAACGATCCGCCCCGTGCCGTGGCACTTCGGGCAGGTCTGCTGGATCGAGAAGAAGCCTTGCTGGATGCGCACCTGGCCGGCGCCGCCGCAGGTGGGGCAGGGCTTTGGCTGCGTGCCGGGTTTCGCGCCGCTGCCGTGGCAGGTTTCGCATTCCTCGACGGTCGGGATGCGGATCGTCTTGTCGGCGCCGCGGGCCGCTTCTTCGAGAGAGATTTCGAGGTTGTAGCGAAGATCGGCCCCGCGATACACGTTCGAGCGCCCGCGTCCGGCGCCGCCTGCGCCACCGAAAATGTCGCCGAAGATGTCCGAGAACGCGTCGGCGAACCCGTCGAAACCCTGCCCGCCCGGCCCGGCCCCGGCAGACGAATCGACGCCCGCGTGTCCGTAGCGGTCGTACGCGGCACGCTTTTGCGCATCGGACAGGATCTCGTAGGCGTTTTTCGCTTCCTTGAAGTGGTCCTCGGAGTCCTTGTTGTCCGGATTGCGGTCCGGGTGATGCTTCATGGCCAGCTTGCGGTAGGCCTTCTTGATCTCGTCATCCGAGGCGTCGCGGTTGACACCCAGCACCTCGTAGTAATCCCTTTTTGCCATCTTGGTCCGCTCAGGCTGTGAGACCGGGAGGGTCTCCAGATCATGCAAAAGGCCGAGCCGGCCGGTGCGAGGGGCACCGGCAGGGGCTCGGCCGACATCTCGCCTTCCGGCGAGCGATTACTTCTTGTCTTTGACTTCGGTGAACTCGGCGTCGACGACATCGGCATCGGCAGCCTTCGAGCCGCCCGTCGCGCCGCCGCCGGCTGCCTCGCCGGTGGCACCGCCTTCAGCGCCCTGCGACTGCGCGTACATCTGCTCGCCGAGCTTCTGGCTGGCCGTCGCCAAGGCCTGCATCCGGGCTTCGATCGTGTCCTTGTCGTTGCTCTTCAGCGCCTCTTCCGCGTCCTTCATCGCCTGTTCGATTTTTTCCTTCTCGTCGGCGCTGATCTTGTCGCCGTATTCGGTCAGCGATTTCTTCACCGAATGCACCAGCGCGTCGCACTGGTTGCGCGTATCGACCAGCTCGTGGGCCTTCTTGTCTTCCTCGGCGTGCGCCGCAGCGTCCTGCACCATGCGCTGGATCTCGTCCTCGGACAGGCCCGAGTTCGCCTGGATCTTGATCTTGTTCTCCTTGCCGGTCGCCTTGTCCTTCGCCGACACGTGCAGGATGCCGTTCGCGTCGATGTCGAACGTGACTTCGATCTGCGGCATGCCGCGCGGCGCGGGCGGGATGTCGGACAGGTTGAACTGGCCGAGGCTCTTGTTGCCGGAGGCCATTTCACGCTCACCCTGCAGCACGTGGATCGTCACCGCGTTCTGGTTGTCGTCCGCAGTCGAGAACACCTGGCTCGCCTTGGTCGGCACCGTGGTGTTCTTCTGGATCAGCTTCGTCATCACGCCGCCGAGCGTCTCGATGCCGAGCGACAGCGGCGTCACGTCGAGCAGCAGCACGTCCTTGACTTCGCCCTGCAGCACGCCGCCCTGGATCGCCGCACCGACCGCAACCGCTTCATCGGGGTTCACGTCGCGGCGCGCTTCCTTGCCGAAGAACTCCTTGACCTTCTCCTGCACCTTCGGCATCCGTGTCTGGCCGCCGACCAGGATCACGTCGTCGATGTCAGTGATCTTCAGGCCCGCGTCCTTGAGCGCGATGCGGCACGGCTCGATCGTGCGCTGAACCAGCTCTTCGACGAGCGATTCGAATTTTGCGCGCGTGATCTTCACCGCAAGGTGCTTCGGTCCCGACGCATCGGCCGTGATGTACGGCAGGTTCACTTCGGTCTGCTGGCCCGACGACAATTCGATTTTCGCCTTCTCGGCCGCTTCCTTCAGGCGCTGCAGCGCGAGCACGTCCTTCTTCAGGTCGACGCCCTGTTCCTTCTTGAACTCGGTGACGATGTAGTCGATCAGGCGCTGGTCGAAGTCCTCGCCGCCGAGGAAAGTGTCGCCGTTCGTAGCGAGCACTTCGAACTGGTGTTCGCCGTCGATGTCCGCGATCTCGATGATCGAGATGTCGAACGTGCCGCCGCCGAGGTCATACACCGCGATCTTCGAGTCGCCCGGCTTCTTGTCCATGCCGAACGCGAGCGCTGCGGCGGTCGGCTCGTTGATGATGCGCTTGACTTCGAGCCCGGCGATGCGGCCGGCGTCCTTGGTTGCCTGACGCTGGCTGTCGTTGAAGTACGCCGGCACCGTGATGACGGCTTCGGTGACTTCCTCGCCGAGGTAGTCCTCGGCGGTCTTCTTCATCTTGCGCAGCACTTCGGCGGAAACCTGCGGCGGCGCGATCTTCTTGCCCCGCACTTCGACCCACGCGTCGGCATTGTCGGCCTTGACGATGCTGTAGGGCATCAGGTCGATGTCCTTCTGCACTTCCTTCTCTTCGAAGCGGCGGCCGATCAAGCGCTTGACCGCGAACAGCGTGTTCTTCGCGTTGGTGACCGCCTGGCGCTTGGCCGGCGCGCCGGTCAGGATTTCGCCGTCTTCCGCGTACGCGACGACCGACGGGGTCGTGCGCGCGCCTTCGGAGTTTTCGATGACCTTGGGCTTGCCGCCTTCCATCACGGCGACACAGCTATTCGTCGTGCCCAAGTCGATACCAATGATTTTTCCCATTGCCGTTCCTTTCGAGTGAGGGGTGAAGGATGGGGCGGAGGACGCCTGGCGTCGCTGCCGTGACCACACTTCACCGGATTTTCGTTGTTCAGTAGATCGGGGCGCCGCGCCGGATTTCAAGCATCCGCGGCGAGGCTCATGCGCCCTTGGCTTTCGAAACCATGACCATTGCCGGGCGGATCACGCGCCCGTGCAGCAGATAGCCTTTCTGCAGCACGTTGAGGACCGTGTTCGGCTCGCCTTCGGCTTCGATCGCGCTGATCGCTTGGTGCTTGTTCGGATCGAACTTTTGCCCCGCCGGGTCTTCTTCGGTCAGGTCCGCGTTCTGGAAGGCGGCGTTCAGTTGCTTGAGCGTCAGTTCAACGCCTTCCCGCAGGCTCTCCAGAGTCTGCTTCTCGCTCGCGAGCGCAGCTTCGAGGCTGTCCTTGACCGGAAGCATGCCCGCAGCGAATTTCTCGGCTGCAAACTTCGACGCCTTGGCGATGTCTTCCTGCGCCCGACGGCGCACGTTCTCGGTTTCGGCGCGGGCTCGCAGCCACGCGTCGTGGTGTTCGGCGGCTTTCAGTTCGAGCTGGCGCAGGGTTTCCTCGAGTCGCGGCATCGTGTCCATGTCGGGGGGCGCCTGTTCGTTCGCCGGTTGCGGCGGCACTGATTCGCCCTCCGGACGCTCGGGCAGTTCGCCCTGGATTTCGGAAGGCTGCTTGTTTTCCTGCATGGGTGGAATCTCCCTTTGTTCTTCGACCGTGCCCAATTGGGGGCATGATTCCATTTTTCAAGGGGGCAAGCGACTTTTCGAAGGTTGCCGGTTTGCCGGCGGGTGTGTCACGATTCGCCCCCCTTTGCGTGAATGGCGCGAGGCAGTGCTTACTGCGGGCGGGAAGGCATGGAACGAGGATGAGCGAGATTCCGTACAGCATCGGAAAATACCGGGTCATCGAGGAGGTCGGGCGCGGTGCGACCGCCATCGTTTACAAGGTCGAATCCCCGGATGACCCTGAGCCGCTGGCCGTCAAGCTCGTCCGCTTCCAGGACAAGGCCCGGGACGAGGCGAAGTGGAACCGTCGCCTGCTCAAGCTGCTGAAGGCCGAACAGGCAGTCGTCAGCCGCCTCGACCATCCGAACATCGTGCGCATCCATGAAGTCGTCACCGAGCCGGACCAGGCTTACGTGGTGATGGAGTATTTCCCTGGCGAGTCGCTCGAACGGTACTGCAGCTTCGAGCGGCTGCTGCCGATTCATCGCACGATCGGCATCGTCTTCAAGTGCTGCATGGCGCTCGATCACGCCTACCGGCAAGGCGTTGTCCACCGGGACATCAAGCCGGCCAACATCCTTGTCGACGAGAACGACAACGTAAAGATCACCGACTTCGGCCTGGCGCTGAACATCAACAAGAAAATCGAGACCGACTCGACGTTCATCATGGGCGTCGGTTCGCCCGCCTACATGAGCCCCGAGCAGATCAAGGGCTACCCGCTGAACCAGAAAACCGATCTGTATTCCCTCGGCGTCGTGCTGTTCCATTTGCTGACGGGCCGCTTGCCGTTTCGTGCGGCCAATCCGGCGCAGCTGATCTACAAGATCATCAATGCGGACCCGCCGCTGGTTTCGCAGCTGAACCCGGACATGCCGGAGTTGATGAACACGGTGCTGCGCAAGGCGCTGGAGAAGGATCTTTACTCGCGCTACCGGAACGGCGCCGAGTTTGCGAAGGATCTGTCAGCGGTGCGCTACAAGATCGTCGATGACGACGTGCCGCAGGACACGACACGGTTTACGACCCTGCGCAAGCTCGCGTTCTTCACCGAATTCGACGATGTGGAGTTGTGGGAGGTGCTGCGCACTTCGACCTGGCGCAGCGTGGCGGCACGGACGACGCTGATTCGCGAGCGCGACGCCGACCAGCGCTTCGGCGTAGTGGTGGCTGGCGAGGTGGAGCTCTCCGTCGAAGGGCGCCGGGTGCAGCGACTCGGCCCGGGCGAGGTTTTCGGCGAGCTGGCGTGGCTCGACACGATCGACCACCGGCATCCGCTCAGTGCGGTCGCAGTGGTGCCGACGACTTATATCGAGATCAACCCGGCAGCGCTGGCCCTGGCGACCGAAGAGGTCCTGGAACTTTTCCGCCGGCTGCTTGCGACGACGGTTGCGCGGCGACTCGCGGGGATCGCGCGGGAAGTCGCCAAGCATTGCGAGCCGGCCGTTATCGGTGATCTGACCGCCACGGGCGGGCTCGACTTGCAGATCCTCGACGACTGAGTCGGGAAAATCGCGGCGCCCGGGAGAGCCGGGTCAATTATCCTGCCGCCGCCCGGTGACGATGCGGACCTGTCTGCCGTCGCGCCCGTTCAACGCGACGCTTGCGAGCCAGGTGAGCAGGCTGTAGAGCAGCGCGGCCCAGAAGGCCGTCCAGAAGTCCGGGACGTATACCCCACCGACGAGGCTCGCGACGGCCCAGAACAGCAATGCGTTGATCACCAGCGTGAACAGGCCGAGTGTCAGCAGTGTGATCGGCAGCGTGATGAAGATCAGGATCGGCCGGATCAGCGTATTGATCAGCGCGAGCAGCAGCGCAGTGACGAGCGCGGCGGCATAGCTGTCGACGCGCAGGTCGGTGATGACTTCCGGGAGCAGCATCAGCGCGACCGCGTTGAGCAGCCACTGCAGCGCGAGTCTGAAACGCGGATCCATTTAGCGCTCCGCTCCTGCTGCACGTGCCCGTTGGGCAGTCGCCGCGAGGTGTTCCGCCGCTGGCGCAGGCGCTTCCAGCCAGTCGCCGATCCGGCTGCGGACGATGTCCGTCAGTGCAGCAATCCAGTCATGTCGCTCGTTGAGACAGGGAATGTAATGAAAAGCCTTGCCGCCGGCGCCGAGGAACGCCGTCCTGCATTCGAGGGCGATTTCCTCGAGGGTTTCGAGGCAGTCCGAAGCGAACCCCGGGCAGATCACGTCGACGCGTCCGGTTCCTTTGCGGCCGAGTGCTTCGAGAGTCGGCTGGGTGTAGGGTTTCAGCCATTCCGCCTTGCCGAAGCGGGACTGGAAAGTGAGCTGCCAGCGTTCGGGCGGCAGGTCGAGCTTCGCGGCGAGCAGGCGGGCGGTGACCTGGCATTCACAGTGGTAAGGATCGCCCAGATCGAGCGAACGCTTCGGTATGCCGTGAAAGCTCATCACGAGCTGGTCGGGCTCGCCGTGTTTTGCCCAGTGGTCGCGTACGCTTTTCGCGAGCGCTCCGACGTAGCCGGGGTGATCGTGGAAGTTGCGCACATAGCGGATCTCGGGCAGGTTGCGCCAGCGGGTCAGGCAGCGCGCGACCTCGTCGATGACGCTCGCGGTGGTGCTCGCCGCATACTGCGGATACAGCGGCACGACGAGAATTCGGCTGCAGCCGTCGGCTTTCATGCGGCCGAGTACGTCGGATATCGAAGGCGCCCCATATCGCATCGCCCAGTCGACGACGACGCCGGTGACTCCCGCGTGGCCGAGATACCCGGCAAGGAGTTTTGCCTGTCGTTCGGTGTGGACTTTGAGCGGTGAGCCGGCGTCGCTCCAGATGGCCGCATATTTCTCGGCCGATTTCTTCGGTCGCAGGTTGAGAATGACGCCGTTCAGAATCGGCCACCAGATGACCCGCGGGATTTCGACGACGCGCGGGTCGGAGAGGAATTCCTTGAGATAAGGGCGAACCGCTGCGGCCGTGGGCGCTGCGGGGGTGCCGAGATTGACGAGCAGGACGCCGGTGCGCTCGGGGGTGTCGTGGGTGTGCTCGGGTTCGGGCCAGTAACGGGCCATGCAAGTCCTTTGGGGGCGGGCCGCAGCGTTCAGCCAGGGTTCGAGAGCGCGTTCGACAGCAGGCGTGCCGTGATGTCGACGATCGGGATGACTCGATCGTAGGCCATGCGCGTCGGGCCGATGACGCCGACCGAACCGACCACTTTGCCGTTGACTTCGTAGCCCGCGGTGACGACGCTGCAGCCGTCGAGTTGCGAGAGCCCGGATTCGTCGCCAATGAAGATCTGCACGCCCTGCGCGCGGTTCGAGAGGTCGAGCAGCTGCATCAGGCCGGTCTTCTGCTCGAAGAGCTTGAACAGTTTGCGCAGGCGCGCCATGTTCGACGATAGATCCTCGACGTCGAGCAGGTTGGTTTCGCCCGACAGCACATAGCTCGCGCTGTCCTCTTCGGCGGCCGCATTGCCGGCCTCGACGGCGGCCGTCATCAGTTCGCTCATGTCGCTGCGCAACTGCTTGAGTTCGTCGCGGATGCGGGCGCGGATGTCGTCGAATCCGAGTCCGGCGAAGTGCTCGGTGAGATAGCTTGCCGCCTCGGCGAGTTCCGCCGGCGAATAGGCGCGGCGCGTGATCAGGATGCGGTTCTGCACGTCCCCGGCAGTGGTCACGATGATCAGCAGGATGCGGTTCTCGGCGAGGCTGATGAACTCGATCTGCCGGATCTTCACGGTATCGCGGCGCGGCGACACGACCACGCCGGCGAACTGGGTGAGTTCGGACAGCAGGTGCGACGCGGAATTCATCAGGCGCTGCGGCTGATCGGCCTGCAACTGGCCCTTGAGTTCGCGCACGCGCGCCTGCTCGAGCGGCTGCACGGTCAGCAGCGAATCGACGAAGAAGCGGTATCCCAAGGCGGTCGGGATGCGCCCGGACGAGGTGTGCGGGCTGGTGATGAATCCCCTCTCCTCGAGGTCGCTCATTACGTTGCGTACCGTCGCCGGCGACAGCTCGAGGCCGGAATAACGTGAAAGCGCACGCGAGCCGACCGGCTGACCTTCGACGATGTATCGTTCGATCAGGGTCTTCAGCAGTATCTGTGAGCGGGGGTCTAGCAGCTTCATGGTCCGTTACGCACTATTGCGGTGATTCTAACAGCCTGAGGACACGCGCTGTCGTCTGCCAAGGCATTACGCGATGTGGTTTAATCCGCGCATGAGCAAGAACTTCCGCGTCGTTGCACTGATCGGCAAGTACCAGAGCCCCGACGTGGCGGAGGCGGTGCTGCGCATCGCCGAATTCCTGCGAGTGCGCGGACTTGACGTGTGGATCGAGCAGGGGACTGCAAGTTCCATTGGCATGGCCGGTCAGTTTGCCGTGGCGAGCTACGACGAGATCGGCGCCCAGGCGGACCTCGCGGTGGTGCTAGGGGGCGACGGCACGATGCTCAACACCGCACGCCGGCTGTCCCAGCACGGCGTGCCGCTGGTCGGAATCAACCAGGGCAGGCTCGGGTTCCTCACCGACATCTCGCGCGACGAAGCGTTGCCGAAACTGGCCGAGATTCTCGACGGACGCTACACCGAGGAATCGCGGGCGATGCTCGACGCCGAAGTGCTGCGGGCGGGCCACCGCGTATTCCAGACGCTCGCGCTCAACGATGTCGTGATCAACAAGGGCGACCTGGGCCGGATGATCGAGTTCGATCTGTCGATCGACGGGGAATTTGTTTATACGCAGCGCTCGGACGGGATGATCCTGACGACCCCGACCGGTTCGACGGCCTATGCGTTGTCGGCCAACGGGCCGATCCTCCATCCGAACGTCGGGGGGATCGCCCTGGTGCCGTTGTGCCCTCACGCGCTCACCGCACGCCCGGTCACGTTGCCGGATACTTCCCATATCGAGATCGTGCTGTTGCCCCAGCATGATGCCCGGGTACATTTCGATGGCCAGGCCCGCTTCGACGCCCGCGCCGGAGACCGGCTGCGAGTCACCCGTTCGCCCGATGTCGTCCGCCTGCTGCATCCGCAGGGTTACAGCTATTTCGCGATGCTGCGCGAGAAGCTCCACTGGAGCGCGACGCCGCGTCGTCCCTGACTAACCCACCTTTCCCAACCCTGCACCGCTCATGCTCCGTCGCCTGACCATTCGGGATTTCGTGATCGTCGACCGCCTCGAGCTCGAGTTCGACGCGGGGTTCGGCGCGCTGACCGGGGAAACCGGCGCGGGCAAGTCGATCCTGCTCGATGCGCTCGGCCTGGCCCTGGGCGGGCGTGCCGACGCCGGCGCGGTGCGCGCGGGATGCGGCAAGGCGGATATCGCGGCCGAGTTCGACCTGCCGCCGTCGAGCCCGCTCGGCGAGTGGCTCGCCGGGCAGGATCTGGCAGCCGATGACGGAGTGGTGATCCTGAGACGCGTGGTCGAGGCCGGCGGGCGCTCGCGGGCATGGCTCAACGGCGTGCCGGTCACGCAGGGGCAGTTGCGTGAAGCGGGCGACTGGCTTGCCGACATTCATGGCCAGCACGCCCATCACGCGCTGCTCAAGCCCGACGCGCAGCGGGCGCTGCTCGACATGCACGCGGGGGCTGCGCCGCTCGCCGCGGAAGTCAGTGCACGGTTCCACGCGTGGCAGCGTCTCGTCGAACTGCGTCGTGCGGCGGACCAGGACTCGGCGGCGTCCGAGCGTGAGCGTGAACTCCTGGCGTGGCAGATACGCGAACTCGACGAGCTCGCGTTCAGCACCGAGGAGTGGGAGCGGATCAATGTCGAACATGCACGTCTTGCCCATGCGGCGGGTCTGATCGAGGGCGCGGACGAAGTGCTCGCGACGCTCGGCGAAGGCGATCTCGCGATCGCTTCGCAACTGCGCCACGTCAGCGTCCGGGTCGATGGGATGGCCGACATCGATTCCGATCTCGCCGATGTCCGCGACCTGGTCGCCGGCGCGGCGATCCAGGCCGACGAAGCGCTGCACGCGCTGCGACGCTACCGGGAGCGGCTCGACCTCGATCCTCAGCGTCTGGCCGAGATCGAGCGGCGCATCGAGAACGTCATGATGCTGGCGCGCAAGCACCGCGTCCCCCCCGACGAGTTGCCGAACCTCCGCGCTGACTGGGCGCGAAAGCTCGACGATCTCGTCTCGCGCGCGGATCCGGTCCGCCTTGGCGAAGAGGAAAAGCGCCTCCACGGCGAATACGAGGCAGCAGCACGGCGTCTTTCCGCAGCACGTGTGCCGGCAGCCGAAGCTTTGTCGCGCGGCATCACCGACGCGATGCAGACGCTGGCAATGGCGGGCGGAAAGTTCGAAGTGGCGCTCGAAGCCTGTGCCTCGCCGATGGCCTACGGCCTGGAGTCCGTCGAATTCCGCGTCGCCGCGAATCCGAACCAGTCGTTGCGCCCGCTCGCGAAAGTTGCGTCGGGAGGCGAGCTGTCGCGCATCGGACTCGCAATCCAGGTCATCACCAGTCGCGACTCGGCGACGCCGACCCTGATATTCGACGAGGTCGATGTCGGGATCGGCGGGCGGGTCGCCGAGATCGTCGGCCAATTGCTGCACCGGCTCGGGCAGGAGCGCCAGGTGCTGTGCGTGACGCATCTGCCGCAAGTGGCGGCGTGCGCCGACTGGCAATGGAGCATCGCCAAGGCGCGACGCGGATCGGAAGTCCTGAGCACGGTTTGCGTGCTCGACAGGGAAGCGCGAGTCGAGGAGATCGCCCGCATGCTGGGCGGCGTGAACATCACCGAGACGACCCGCCGTCACGCCGCGGAAATGCTCGGGACGGAGTCGTCGCGACGTTGATCGCAAGGCCCGCCTGCCGCGACCGCAAAAACGGCCGGGAAAGGAGTCTTCCTGCTCAGTCTTCCTCTTCCAGTTTGCGGTTCGGACAGTCCTTTCTCAGGCAGTCCGCGTACAGATAAAGCGCGTGTTCGCGGACAATGAAACCGCGCTCTTCGGCGATCCTGTTTTGCCGTCGCTCGATTTCCGCGTCGAAAAACTCTTCCACCTTGCCGCATTGCACGCACACGAGGTGATCGTGGTGGCCGCCTTTCTTGAGTTCGAACACCGCCTTGCCCGACTCGAAATAGTGCCGTTCGAGCAGGCCCGCCTGCTCGAACTGAGTGAGCACGCGGTAAACCGTCGCCAGGCCGATATCCATTCCCTCCGCAATCAGGAGGCGATAGACGTCTTCGGCGGTCAGGTGGCGCAGATCGGATGTCTGGAACAGATCAAGGATCTTCAGGCGCGGATAAGTGGCCTTGAGGCCGATGTTTTTCAGGTTTTCCGAATTTTCTGACATGGTCGCCCCGCTGGGTGGCCCCGGAGCCAAGAAGTCATGGCTCGTGCCCGCATATGATATATTTTTTCGCCTTTGCCTGAACGATACGCCGTCTGGCGCCACCGACCAAGAACTCCATCCATGCGCTTCGTGACTCTCCTGCCGGCCGTCGCCGCCTTCGGCCTGTTGGCCGGTTGTTCCATCAGCTCGCTCACCGACCAAATCAATCCCTACCGTATCGACGTGCGGCAGGGCAACTACGTGGATCAGGAAATGGTGGCCCGGCTGAAAAAGGGCATGACGCGCGAGCAGGTGCGGTTTGCGCTCGGCACGCCGCTGATCGTCGACGTGTTCCATCCCGATCGCTGGGATTACGTTTACCGCTTCCAGCCCGGCAGGGGAGAACCGCAGCAGCGCACGCTGAGCGTTTTTTTCGTCAGCGACCGGCTCGATCGCGTCGAAGGGGACATCGAGCCCGGCGATGCGCAAGCTGCCACGGCTGCGCCGCAGGCCGAGCGCAGCCGCGTCGTCGAGATCGCGCCGGCCGCCGAGGATTGAGCCGGGTGGCCTGGAAGCGGCCGCGCATTGCGCGAGGCTCCCGATCATGTCGAGCAAGAGGAATTCATTGATGTCGCCATTGCGCATTGCCATAGCGGGTGCGTCCGGCCGAATGGGCCGGATGCTGATCGAGGCCACGCTGAAGGAGGAGGGAGCGGTGCTCGCTTCGGCCTTCGACCGTCCCGGCACGACCTTCATCGGTCGCGACGCGGGCGAGCTGTCCGGAAGCGCGACCGGTGTTCTCATCACGGACGATCCGCGCGCCGCGATCGCAGCGGCCGACTGCGTCATCGATTTCACCCGTCCGGAAGGCACCCTCGCGCACCTTGCCATCGCGCACGAACTCGGCAAGGCGATGGTCATCGGCACGACCGGCTTCTCGACGACCGAGAAGGAAGCGATTGCCGCCGCGGCGCAAGCCATCCCGGTCGTGTTCGCGCCGAACATGGCAGTGGGCGTGAACGCGGTGTTCAAGCTGCTCGAAGTGGCTGCCCGCATTCTCGACGACGGCTACGACGTCGAAGTGATCGAGGCGCATCACCGCTTCAAGGTCGATGCCCCGTCGGGCACTGCGTTGCGCATGGGCGAAGTGGTTGCACGCGAACTGGGGCGCGATCTGGAAACCTGCGCGATTTACGGACGCGAAGGGGTGACCGGGGAGCGCAAGGCCGAGACGATCGGCTTTTCGACGATCCGCGGCGGCGACGTGGTCGGGGATCACACGGTTCTGTTCGCCGGTATCGGCGAGCGTATCGAGATCACCCACAAGTCCGGCAGCCGTATGCCGTATGCTTCCGGTTCGCTGCGCGCGGCGCGTTTCCTTGCCGGGCGTTCGCGTGGCCTGTTCGACATGCAGGACGTGCTCGGCCTGCGCTGATTCGGCCCGGACTGCGAGGGGCGCGATTGCCTCGACGGGCGCGCAACGCTATAATCAGCGGCTTCTTGAAAGCGGGATTGGCCGGTCGGCTCGTCCCGTTTTTTTCACGTTCGGGGTGGCTCGATAGCTTTTCCCGTGTCTTTTCGGCTGAACTCAGGAGTTTGTCGTGACTGCTTCCCCGCCCGCCCTACTAGCGCTTGCCGACGGGACGGTATTTTTTGGCAAGGGAATCGGTGCGGCCGGCAGCACGGTCGGTGAGGTGGTGTTCAACACCTCGATGTCCGGTTATCAGGAGATCCTCACCGACCCGAGCTACTGCCGCCAGATCGTAACGCTGACTTATCCGCATATCGGCAACACCGGCATCAACCGGGAAGACGTCGAAGCGGGACGTGTTCATGCCGCCGGCCTGGTGATCCGGGACCTGCCGATACTGCCGTCGAACTTCCGCATGGACCAGACCCTCGATGCGTATCTCAAGGCCGAGAACATCGTCGCGATCGCGGGGATCGACACCCGCAAGCTGACGCGCGTGCTGCGTGAAAAAGGCGCGCAAGGCGGCTGCATCGTCACTGCGGCCGACGGTGCCCCCTTGAATCCCGAGGCGGCGATCGCCGAAGCTCGCGCGTTCCCCGGTCTTGCCGGCATGGACCTGGCCAAGGTCGTCTGCGTCGAAAGCCCGTACCAATGGACCGAGAGCGAGTGGGCGCTCGGCAGCGGCTACAGCGAGCGGGGAGACTGGCGCTACCACGTCGTCGCGTACGATTACGGTGTCAAGCGCAACATCCTGCGGATGCTCGCGAGCCGGGGCTGCAGGCTGACTGTCGTGCCGGCGCAGACCCCGGCTGCCGAAGTCTTGGCGCTCAATCCGGATGGCGTTTTTCTGTCGAATGGGCCGGGCGATCCGGGCGCCTGCGATTATGCGATCGCGGCAGTGCGCAAGTTCCTCGAGCGCGGCATCCCCACCTTCGGCATCTGCCTCGGCCACCAGTTGATGGCGCTCGCGGCCGGCGCCAGGACGATCAAGATGAAGTTCGGCCACCATGGCGCGAACCATCCGGTCAAGGATCTCGAATCCGGGCAGGTCCTGATCACGAGCCAGAACCATGGCTTCGCGGTCGATCCCGATACCCTTCCGGCGAATGTCCGCGCGACGCATGTGTCGCTCTTCGACGGCAGCCTGCAGGGGCTCGCCTGGAACGACGTGCCGGCGTTCTGCTTCCAGGGGCATCCCGAAGCGAGTCCGGGACCGCACGACGTGTCTTACCTGTTCGACCGTTTCATCAGGATGCTCGAGACGCGCGTCAAGTAATTCGCCAGCGGCAGCCGGAGCTGCCGCTCATCAACGCAAGACCGAGGTTAGGCAATGCCTAAGCGTACAGACATTCAAAGCATACTCATCATTGGCGCCGGTCCGATCATCATCGGCCAGGCGTGCGAGTTCGACTATTCCGGCGCGCAGGCGTGCAAGGCGCTGCGCGAGGAAGGCTACAAGGTCATCCTCGTCAATTCGAATCCGGCGACGATCATGACCGACCCGGAAACGGCCGACGTCACGTACATCGAGCCGATCACTTGGCAGGTGGTCGAGAGCATCATCGAGAAGGAGCGGCCGGACGCGCTGCTGCCGACGATGGGCGGGCAGACGGCGCTGAACTGCGCGCTCGACCTCGCGAAGAACGGCGTGCTCGAAAAGTACGGCGTCGAACTGATCGGTGCGTCGCGCGAAGCCATCGACAAGGCCGAGGACCGCCTCAAGTTCAAGGACGCGATGACGAAGATCGGGCTCGGTTCGGCCCGCTCGGCGATCGCGCACAGCATGGAAGAGGCGCTGCAGGTGCAGGGCGGCATCGGCTTTCCGGTGATCATCCGCCCGAGCTTCACGCTCGGCGGCACCGGCGGCGGCATCGCCTACAACATGGAAGAGTTCGACGAGATCTGCAAGCGCGGTCTCGAGGCGAGCCCGACGAGCGAGCTGCTGATCGAGGAATCGCTGATCGGCTGGAAGGAATACGAGATGGAAGTTGTCCGCGACCGCGCGGACAACTGCATCATCGTCTGCTCGATCGAGAACCTCGACCCGATGGGCGTGCATACCGGCGACTCGATCACCGTCGCGCCGTCGCAGACCCTCACCGACAAGGAATACCAGATCCTGCGCAATGCCTCGATCGCGGTGCTGCGCGAGATCGGCGTCGACACCGGCGGTTCGAACGTGCAGTTCGCGATCAACCCCAAGGACGGTCGCATGATCGTCATCGAGATGAACCCGCGCGTGTCGCGTTCGTCGGCACTCGCGTCGAAAGCGACTGGTTTCCCGATCGCGAAGGTCGCGGCGAAGCTTGCCGTCGGCTACACGCTCGACGAGCTCAAGAACGACATCACCGGCGGGGCCACGCCGGCGTCGTTCGAGCCGTCGATCGACTACGTCGTCACGAAGATCCCGCGCTTCGCGTTCGAGAAGTTCCCAATGGCCAACGACCGCCTGACGACGCAGATGAAATCGGTCGGCGAAGTCATGGCGATGGGCCGCACGTTCCAGGAATCGTTCCAGAAGGCGCTGCGCGGTCTGGAAGTCGGCGCCTACGGCCTCGACGAGGTCGAAGCCGACCGCGAGGACCTCGAGCACGAGCTGGCGAACCCGGGGGCGCAGCGCATCTGGTACGTCGGGCAGGCGTTTCGCGAAGGTTACACGCAGGAGCAGGTGTTCAACCTGACGAAGATCGACCCGTGGTTCCTCGCGCAGATCGAGGACATCGTGCTGACCGAGAAGGCGCTCACCGGCCGGTCGCTGAAGGCGCTCCAGGCCGGCGAGCTGCGCGAGCTGAAGCGCAAGGGCTTTTCCGACCGCCGCCTCGCGAAGTTGCTCGGCGTCGACGAGACGGCGGTGCGCCTGCATCGTCACGCGAACGGCGTGCGGCCGGTGTTCAAGCGCGTCGATACCTGCGCGGCCGAGTTCGCGACCTCGACCGCGTACATGTACTCCTCGTACGAGGACGAGTGCGAGGCGCGCCCGACCGACAAGAAGAAGATCATGGTGCTGGGCGGAGGGCCGAACCGCATCGGGCAGGGGATCGAGTTCGACTACTGCTGCGTCCATGCGGCCCTGGCGCTGCGCGACGACGGCTACGAGACGATCATGGTCAACTGCAATCCGGAAACCGTGTCGACCGACTACGACACGTCCGACCGCCTGTATTTCGAGCCGATCACGCTCGAGGACATCCTCGAAATCGTGCATATCGAGAAGCCCGTCGGCGTCATCGTCCAGTTCGGCGGTCAGACGCCGCTCAAGAGGGCGCAGGCGCTCGAAGACAACGGCGTGCCGATCATCGGCACCAGCCCGGACATGATCGACGCCGCCGAGGACCGCGAGCGCTTCCAGAAGCTGCTCAACGATCTCGGCCTCAAGCAGCCGCCCAACCGCACGGCCCGCACGCCCGAAGCGGCAGTGCGGCTCGCGGCAGAAATCGGCTACCCGCTGGTCGTGCGTCCGAGCTACGTGCTGGGCGGGCGCGCGATGGAGATCGTGCACGAACAGAAGGATCTCGAGCGCTACATGCGCGAGGCGGTCAAAGTCTCGAACGAATCGCCGGTGCTGCTCGACCGCTTCCTCAACGACGCGACCGAAGTCGACGTCGATGCACTGTCCGACGGCAGGCAGGTCATCATCGGCGGGATCATGGAGCACATCGAGCAGGCCGGCGTGCACTCGGGCGACTCGGCGTGTTCGTTGCCGCCTTACACGCTGTCGGCGAAGCTGCAAGACGAGCTGCGTCGCCAGACCGAAGCAATGGCGCGGGCGCTGAACGTGTGCGGCCTGATGAACGTTCAGTTCGCGATCCAGGGCGATGGCGACGAGGCGACGGTCTACGTGCTGGAAGTCAATCCGCGCGCGTCGCGCACCGTGCCGTTCGTGTCGAAAGCGTGCGGGTTGCAACTGGCGAAGATTGCCGCGCGCTGCATGGCCGGACAAAGCCTGGCCAGCCAGGGCGTGACCACCGAGATCGTGCCTCCTTACTACGCAGTCAAGGAAGCCGTCTTCCCGTTCGTCAAGTTCCCGGGCGTGGATACGATTCTCGGACCGGAAATGAAGTCCACCGGCGAAGTGATGGGCGTGGGACGCAGCTTCGCCGAAGCTTTCGTCAAGTCGCAGCTCGCTGCCGGGGTGCGCCTGCCGCAGTCGGGCACGGCCTTCATCAGCGTCAAGCCGACCGACCGTGGCGTTGCGGTCGAAGTCGCGCGCGAGCTCCACGAGCTCGGGTTCGGACTGGCCGCGACCCGCGGCACCGGCTCGGCGATCGAGGCCGCCGGCCTTCCCGTCACGATGGTCAACAAGGTCAACGAAGGCCGTCCGCATATCGTGGACATGATCAAGAACAATGAAATCAGCCTCGTGATCAACACCGTGGAGGAAAAGCGCCAGGCGATCATCGATTCGCGCTCGATCCGCACCAGCGCTCTCGCGGCGAAACTCACGGTATTCACCACCATCGAAGGTGCGCGCGCCGCATGCATGGGGATGCGCCATCTCGAGGGGCTGCAGGTGTACGGGTTGCAGTCCCTGCATGCCGAACTGAACAAAAAATCATGATCAAGACTCCTCTTACCGTCGCGGGTGCGGAAAAACTTCGCACCGAACTCCACCGGCTGAAAACCGTCGAGCGCCCCAGCGTGATCGCCGCGATCGCCGAAGCGCGTTCCCATGGCGATCTGTCGGAAAACGCCGAGTACGACGCCGCCAAGGAGCGCCAGGGATTCGTCGAGGGCAGGATCAAGGAGATCGAAGGCAAGATTTCGAGCGCGCAGATCATCGATCCGAAACTGCTCGACGCCGACGGTCGATGCGTGTTCGGCGCTACCGTCGATCTCGAGGATATGGACAGCGGACAGACGGTGACCTATCAGATCGTTGGCGATGACGAGGCGGACCTGAAGGAAAACAAGATTTCGATCAGCTCGCCGATCGCTCGCGCCTTGATCGGCAAGTTTGCCGGGGATATCGCCGAAGTCCAGGCGCCGGGCGGGGTGAGGGAGTACGAGATCATCGACGTTCGCTACGTGTGAGCGGAGCGCCCGTTTCGTACCGGGAGCCTCGTTCGGGCATCAGTCGGGAAACATCGTGAGCCGCCTTTCCGAGCATCTGCTGGTCGTGTTGATCACGCTGTGGGCCGGCGCGCTGTGGTCGATCGGTTACATCGTCGCACCGACCCTGTTCGCCATGCTTTCGGACCGCGCCCTCGCCGGCGACATCGCTGGGCGCCTCTTTGCGCTGCTGGGTTGGATCGGGGTCGGTTGTGCCGTCTACGTGCTGGCTTTCATGCTCGCGCGCTGGCGATGGCGAGCGTTCCGGAGCGGCCTGTTCTGGCTGGTCGTGGCGATGCTGCTGGCGACCCTTGCGAGCCAGTTCGGTATCCAGCCGCTGATGGCGCGGATGAAAGCGGACGCCTGGCCGCGCGAGGTGATGGACACCGTGATGCGGGACCGATTCGCGACGTGGCACGGCGTCTCGAGCGTGCTCTATCTGATCCAGAGCGTGCTCGCGTTGCCGCTGGTGCTGAGTGTCCGCAAGTTGCTCGGCCGCTGACGGGGTGTCCCGTCAGGCGAGCTATTTGCCGCCGGCCGGCCCGGTTTTGCGCGTATAGGTCCGGCTGCGCTTGGACGCGAGACGCTTCTTGTCCGACGTGGCCTTGATCAGCGCGGTGCGACGCGCAGCCGCTGCAAAGGCCCGCGCCGATTTCGCCCTCGCGACGCCCGTGTTCGCGCTGGAGGCCGCGGGCTTCGCCGGCATGGATTTCTCGGTTTCTTCCCGACGTTGGCGCCAGATGACGAGAATCGTGCCGATGTGCTGGACGGGTGAGGCATCGAGGGCCTCGCAGACCGCTTTCATCAGCGCTTCGCGTGCAGCGCGTTCGGCCCCATGGACCTTGATCTTGATCAGCTCGTGAGCTTGCAGGGAGCGATCGATTTCGCCCAGCACGGCCGGCGTCAAGCCGTTTCCGGCAATGCTGACGACGGGGTTCAGGTGATGGGCACCGGCGCGCAGTTCGCGCCGCCGGACAGGGGTGAGCTCGCTCATACTTTTCTCAAATCTTTCAGGGGCATGGATTCTACTCCGATGAAGCGAACCAAGACCAGCAAGGCGTGGATGCAGGAGCATGTCAACGACCCGTACGTGCAGCGTGCAAAGAGCGAAGGTTACCGGTCGCGGGCAGCATTCAAGCTCATCGAGCTCGATGACCGCGATCGCCTGATGCGAAGCGGAATGGTCGTCGTGGATCTGGGCGCTGCTCCGGGATCGTGGAGCCAGGTCGCACTGCGGCGGGTCGGGCGCGAGGGGCGGGTCTTCGCACTGGACCTGCTGCCGCTGGAACAGCTGGGCGGCGTCGAGTTCATCCAGGGCGACTTTCAGGAAGAGGCCGTGCTTGCCGAACTCGAGTCGAGGCTCGGCGGGCTTCCCGTCGACGTCGTGCTCTCGGACATGGCGCCGAACATGTCCGGCATCGACACGATCGACCAGGCCCGCTCGATCTACCTCGGGGAACTGGCGTTGGAATTCGCGGCGCGGCACCTCAAACCCGGCGGAAGTTTCGTTGTTAAAGTCTTTCAGGGACAGGGTTTCATGGAGTACCGAAACGAGGCCGCGAAGCATTTCAACGCGTTGCACGTGCGAAAACCGAAGGCCTCGCGCGACCGCAGTGCGGAAGTGTATCTGGTCGGCGTCGGGCACCGTGGCGTTTAGGCTCCTCGCCCCGGCGCCGAAACTGCGGAACTCCGCGGTCGGGCACCGAGTCTTCCATGGGTGATGCGGGACGCGACAATCCTTTTCACAGTCATATTGCAATTCAGGCCGGCGACCCCATATCGGAGTCATTGCAGCGTGCCAATCAGGTGATTGAAACAGCCCATCGGGCCTATTGGTTTACGCCGCGGAACGTTCGCCACTAGAATGAGTCCATCTGTCGCTGCCCCCGTTGGGCTTTCAAGGAAAGAAGTTGAATAATCTCTTCAAGAATCTCGCGATCTGGATGGTTATCGGCGTCGTGCTGATGACGGTATTCAACCAGTTCAATACGCGGCAGGTGTCGGCCAGTACGATGGAGTACTCCCAGTTTCTGGAGGAAGCCAGGGCCGGGCGCATCGCGAAAGCGACAATCGACGGCCGCCTGGTGCGTGCGACGACGCAGGAAGGCCGGCAGATCACCGTCTATACGCCTGGCGTACAGGATATCTGGATGGTGTCGGACCTGATCCGCGCGGGCGTGGCTGTGAACGCGTCGAAGCCCGAAGAAGAGCAGTCCTTCCTGATGAGCATCTTCGTTTCCTGGTTCCCGATGTTGCTGCTGATCGGCGTCTGGGTGTTCTTCATGCGCCAGATGCAGGGAGGCGGACGAGGCGGAGCGTTTTCGTTCGGCAAGTCGAAAGCCAGAATGCTCGATGAGAGCGCCAATTCGCTCTCTTTTGCGGATGTCGCAGGCTGCGACGAAGCGAAGGAAGAAGTGTCCGAACTCGTCGATTTCCTGCGCGACCCTTCCAAGTTCCAGAAACTCGGTGGACATATCCCGAAAGGCGTGCTGATGGTCGGCTCCCCGGGTACCGGCAAGACCTTGCTGGCGAAGGCGATTGCCGGCGAGGCGAAAGTGCCGTTCTTCTCGATTTCCGGCTCCGATTTCGTCGAGATGTTCGTCGGGGTCGGCGCGGCGCGCGTGCGTGACATGTTCGAGCAGGCGAAGAAACACGCTCCGTGCATCATCTTCATCGACGAAATCGACGCTGTCGGCCGTCAGCGCGGCGCTGGCATGGGCGGCGGCAACGACGAACGCGAACAGACCCTCAACCAGTTGCTCGTCGAGATGGACGGCTTCGAAGGGCAAACGGGAGTCATCGTGATCGCCGCGACGAACCGCCCCGACGTGCTCGATCCGGCGCTGCTGCGCCCGGGCCGGTTCGACCGGCAGGTCGTCGTCCCGCTGCCTGATATTCGCGGCCGGGAGCAGATCCTCAAAGTCCATATGCGCAAGGTGCCGATCGCGCCTGACGTCGAACCTGTCGTCCTTGCGCGTGGCACACCCGGGTTTTCCGGTGCCGACCTTGCGAACCTCGTCAACGAAGCGGCGTTGTTCGCCGCGCGGGGCGCCAAGCGCCTCGTCGATATGGAAGACTTCGAGCGCGCCAAGGACAAGATCATGATGGGGTCCGAGCGTCGTTCGATGGTGATGCCGGAAGAGGAACGCCGCAACACGGCGTACCATGAATCGGGCCATGCGCTGGTCGCGAAGTTGCTCGACAAGACCGACCCGGTGCACAAGGTCACGATCATCCCGCGAGGTCGGGCGCTGGGTGTGACGATGCAACTGCCGGAGCAGGATCGGTACAGCCAGGACCGCGAACGGCTGCTGCAGACGATCGCCGTGCTGTTCGGGGGGCGGATCTGCGAAGAGATCTTCATGCACCAGATGACGACCGGCGCTTCGAACGACTTTCAGCGGGCGACCGACCTCGCGCGCCGGATGGTGACGCAGTGGGGCATGTCGGACAATCTCGGGCCGATGGTATATGGCGAGGAAGAGGGAGAGATCTTTCTCGGCCGGCAGGTGACGACGCACCGGAACGTGTCCGAAGCCACGATGCAGAAGGTCGATGCCGAGATCCGCCGGATCATCGATCAACAGTACGCGCTGGCGCGGCGCCTGATCGAAGACAACCGCGACAAGATCGAGGCGATGACGCATGCGCTGCTCGAATGGGAAACGCTGGATGCGGAACAACTGAACGACATCATGGCGGGACGTGCTCCGCGAGCACCCAAGCCGATCACACCGCCGCCGACCCGTCCGAAGGACGACGCGCCCGGAGCCGAGCCGACCGCTCCTGCACCGGCAGCGTAATTCGCCACGGCACAACAAAAGGTTCGACCTTCCCCGGGCCGGCATTTAGCCGGCCCGATTCGTTTGAGGACTGATATGCAGGTTTTGAGATGCGGTCGATTCCGCCTGGAACTCGACCGCCCACGCCTCATGGCGATCGTCAACGTCACGCCGGACTCGTTTTCGGGCGACGGCCTCAATCGGGATCTGGATGCGGCAGTGCGACGGGCGCAGGCTGCCGTGGATGCGGGAGCGGATCTCCTCGACATAGGGGGCGAATCGACACGCCCGGGATCGGAGCCTGTTTCGGAGCAGGAGGAACTCGACCGTGTCATCCCGCTGGTCGAGCGTCTGGCCGGCTGGGCGGTGCCGGTTTCGGTCGACACGTTCAAGCCCGCCGTGATGCGTGAATCCCTGCGGGCGGGGGCGAGCCTGATCAACGACATCAACGCGTTCCGCGCGCCGGGCGCGATCGACGCTGTGCGGGACAGCGAAGCGGCATTGTGCGTGATGCACATGCAGGGCGAGCCCCGCGGCATGCAGTCCGATCCCCGCTACGACGATGTCGTGGCGGAGGTGCTCGAGTTCCTGCACGACCGTGTTCGGGCTCTCGCGGACGAGGGCGTGGGCAGGGACCGGATCCTCCTCGACCCCGGGTTCGGCTTCGGCAAGACCCTCGAGCACAACCTCGCGCTGTTCCGCGCCCTCGACCGCTTCGTCGCGCAAGACTATCCGGTGCTCGTCGGCGTGTCGCGAAAGTCCATGATCGCGGCGATCACGGGACGAGCGGTCGCCGAGCGAGTACATGGCAGCGTCGCTGCAGCACTGCTCGCTGTCGAGCGGGGAGCACGGATCGTGCGCGTCCATGACGTCGCCGCGACCCGCGATGCATTGAAAGTGTGGCAGGCGGTAACCGACGTCCCGGCATAAGCAGGAGTGCACGAAGTCTCCCCGCCGTTGATGCGATAATTCGTTTTTCGACGAATGTCGCGGGGGAAAAATGGGGAGAAAGTATTTCGGTACCGACGGCGTCCGGGGGCGGGTTGGCGATTCGACGATCACGCCCGAATTCGTCATGCGTCTCGGTTATGCGGCCGGGGTGACGCTGGTGGGGCGGGAGCAGTTGCCTCCCGGAGAGCGGCCCGCGATTCTCATCGGCAAGGACACCCGCATTTCCGGCTACATGCTCGAAGCCGCCCTCGAAGCCGGCTTTGCAGCGGCGGGCGTCGATGTGATGCTTGCCGGCCCGGTGCCGACGCCCGCGGTGGCCTATCTCACCCGCGCCCTCCGTCTCCAGGCCGGAGTCGTCATCTCCGCCTCGCACAACCCGTACGACGATAACGGCATCAAGTTCTTTTCGGCGAACGGCACCAAGTTGCCGGATGCGCTCGAGGAGGAGATCGAGCTCCGGGTCGATCAGCCGATGGTCTGTGCCGAGGCGTCACGCCTGGGCAAGGCGCGGCGGATCGTGGATGCCGCGGGGCGTTACGTCGAGTTCTGCAAGAGCTCGTTTCCGAACGAGTTCGACCTGCGTGGTTACCGGATTGTCCTCGACTGCGCCCACGGAGCGGCCTATCACATCGGGCCGAGCGTGTTTCACGAACTGGGCGCGGAAGTGATTCCGCTGGGAGTCGAGCCTAACGGATTGAATATCAACGACCAGGTCGGCGCCACGCATCCGCAGACGCTGCGTTCGGCAGTACTGGCGAACAAGGCCGACTTCGGCATCGCGCTCGACGGCGACGGCGACCGCGTCGTCATGGTCGATGGAGATGGCGAACTTTACGATGGCGACAAGCTGCTGTACGTGATTGCAGCCTCACGGCAGGCCGAAGGGCGCCGCGAGGGCGTCGTCGGCACGCTGATGAGCAATCTCGGACTCGAGCGCGCGATCGGCCGTCTCGGTCTTGCCTTCGCGCGAGCCAAGGTCGGCGACCGCTACGTGCTGGAAACCATGCACGAACGGGGCTGGAAGCTCGGCGGGGAAAACTCCGGCCATATCATCTGCCTCGATCGTCATACCACGGGCGACGGCATCGTCTCGGCGCTCCAGGTTATCGCGGCGCTGATCAAGGGCCGGTGCACGCTGGCCACTGCCTGTGCGGACCTCGTCTTCTATCCGCAGAAACTCATCAACGTGCCGCTGGCCGCAGGATTCGACTGGCGCTCCGACAAGCGCATCGAGCAGGCGCGCAGCGACGCCGAACTGGAACTCGGCGAGCAGGGCCGAGTGCTGCTGCGCCCTTCGGGAACCGAGCCGCTGCTCCGCGTAATGGTCGAAGGGAAGGACGGTGCGCAAGTCGAGAGACTGGCGGGGCATATCGCCGACTGCATCCGGCACGCCAGCGCCTGACGGAGGCTACCCAGCCTTTGGAGCCTTTGGAGCCTTTGGAGCCTTCGGCGACGAGGGCTTCGATGGCCTCGTTGAGCCCAATTCTCTTGGTTCCGGCAGCCAGTAGCCTTCCTGTAACAATCCTGAAATATTGCGTCCGTACACTTCGACCGCCCGAGCAGCATCGAGCGGAATCTCTTTTGCGAAGGATATCGGCTTCGCGATGGACGCGGCGGCTCGGTGCTCGGCAGTGTCAAATTTCTGACACATTTGGCGAGGATGATTCGAGGCGCCCGAAGCCGCGGCAACATCGCAGCGGCACCGGGCATCGTTCATTTACCAGGAGATTCCGTATGTCGGGTTTCAAGCCGGTCGCCTTGGCGGCCGCTCTCGTCCTGTTCGGTTCGCACGCTGCGTACGCCCAGTCCATCGTGAAGGTAGATGGTTCCAGCACCGTGTTCCCGATCACGGAGGCCGTCGCCGAGGATATTCAGAAGGCCAGGAAAGGCTCGGTGAAGGTCACGGTCGGCATCTCGGGCACAGGTGGCGGTTTCAAGAAATTCTGCCGCGGCGAGATCGATGTTGCGGGGGCTTCGCGTCCGATCCTGAAAAAGGAGATGGAAGCATGCGCGAGCGCCGGCATCAGGTATTACGAACTGCCGGTTGCCTTCGACGCCTTGACGGTCATCGTCAACCCGAAGAACACTTTCGTCAAACAGCTGACCGTCGAGCAACTCAAGAAAATGTGGGAGCCCGACGCGCAGGGCAAGGTCACCAGCTGGAAGCAGATCGACTCGTCGTTCCCGGATGTCCCGTTGAAGCTTTTCGGCGCGGGCTCGGATTCCGGCACTTTCGATTATTTCACCGAAGCGGTCGTTGGCAAGGCGAAAGCGTCGCGCGGTGATTTCACGGCCTCGGAAGACGACAACGTCCTCGTTCAGGGGGTGTCGCGCGATCAGAACGCGATCGGCTACTTCGGTTATGCCTACTACGCGGAGAACCAGGGCAAGTTGAAGGCCGTGCCGATCGTGAACAAGGAAGGCAAGGCGGTTTCCCCCGGCCCCGACTCGGTGATCAGCGGCGCCTACAATCCGCTGTCGCGACCTATCTTCATTTATGTCAGCGAAAAGTCGCTGGAGAAGCCTGAAGTGCGCGATTTCGTGACTTATTACATGAAGAACGCCTCGGATCTTGCGACCGAAGTTAAATATGTTCCGCTTCCGCCGAAGGCCTATGAAACCGCGATGGAGAATGTGAACAAGAAGAAGGTCGGCACCGTTTTTGGCGGAGAGGCGGAAGTCGGCGTCACCATCGAGGCGCTTCTGAGCCGCGAAGCAAAGCTTTGACGTCCGGGTGCGCGGGCGGCGCTCGCGCACCCTTTATCCTGTCATCGGGCCAAGAATGCAAGACGCAAACAGCATCGAATCGCTCGAAGGCGCATCCTTCGAGCCGCTGAGGGTCAGCGACCGGCTGGCCAGGAAGGCGCTGCGCCACACGAAAGAACGCGTCATCGAGGCTCTGCTTTTCGCCGCAGCCGGTGTCTCGGTGCTGACGACCGTCGGCATCGTGTGGGTGCTGGTCAGCGAGTCCTACCACTTCTTCACGGTCGTGCCAATCTGGTCCTTCCTGACCGATACGATGTGGACGCCGCTTTTTGCCGATGCGCACTACGGTATTCTGCCGCTGCTTGCCGGCACGCTTACGACTTCACTGGTCGCGCTCGTGGTCGCGATTCCGCTCGGGACGACGATCGCGATCTACCTCTCGGAGTTTGCACGGCCCGCCGTGCGGGAAGCCGTGAAGCCGTTTCTAGAGCTCCTCGGCGGCATCCCGTCGATCGTCTACGGCTACTTCGCGCTGGTCGTCGTCATTCCGCTGTTGCAGCTGCTTATCCCGGGCCTGCCCGGATTCAACATGCTCGGAGCCGGCATCGTGATGGGGATCGCGATCATTCCCTACGTGAGCTCGCTTGCCGAGGACGCGATGCGAGCCGTGCCGATGAGCATGCGCGAGGGATCCTATGCGATGGGCGGGACGAAATTCCAGACTGCCGTCCGGGTCGTGATTCCGGCGGCGCTTTCGGGCATTTTGTCGGCGTACATCCTCGGGGTTTCGCGCGCCGTCGGCGAGACGATGATCGTCGCGGTCGCCGCGGGAATGCAGCCGAACTTCACGATGAATCCGATGGAGCCGGCGCAAACGATTTCGGCGTACATCGTGCAGGTCGCGCTCGGTGACCTGCCTCACGGCTCGATCGGCTACCAATCCATTTTCGCCGCAGGGCTGAGCCTCATGGTGATGACGCTGCTCCTCAATGTCGCCGGTCACTTCGTGCGGCGCCGCTATCGTGAAGCCTATTGAGAGGATGAGCATGATTCCCGCGGATCTCTCCGGCATCCAGCGCATCATCCGGCGCAACAAGCGCCGCGACCTGATTTTTGCGATCTTCGGTTTCGTTGCGCTGCTGATCGGCGTGCTGACCTTTCTCGCCCTGTTCCTGCAGATGGCCTTCGCGGGATGGGAGCGCCTGACCCCGGACTTCTTCACCTCTTTCCCGTCACGACGTGCCGGCCAGGCCGGGATCCTCTCCGCGTGGGTCGGCTCGGTGCTCGTGATGCTGGTGACGGCGGTGTCGGCGGTCCCGCTGGGCGTCGCTGCCGGAGTGTACCTCGAGGAATACGCGACGAGGAGTTGGGTCACCGATCTCATTGAAATCAACGTGACCAATCTCGCGGGCGTCCCCTCGATCGTCTACGGACTGCTCGCGCTCGGTGTCTTCGTCTACGCTTTCGGCTTCGGCCAGAGCATCCTGTCGGCGGGTCTGACGCTGGGCCTGCTGATCCTTCCCGTCGTCATCGTTGCCACGCGTGAGGCGATCCGCTCGATTCCGCAGCATATCCGGGAAGGTGCCTATGCGCTGGGCGCGACCCGTTGGCAGGTCACGCGTGACCACATCGTGCCCTATTCGATGCCCGGCATCCTTACCGGCGTCATCATCGGCATGTCGCGTGCGATCGGTGAAACCGCACCGGTCATCACGATCGGCGCGCTGACCTTCATCGCCTTCCTGCCGGAGTCGCCGATCGGGCCGGAGTTTCCGTGGGTGAACTTCGATTGGCTGAAATCGGGGTTCACCGTCATGCCGATCCAGATGTTCAACTGGACTTCCCGTCCCGAGGAGGCTTTCCAGCAGAATGCGGCCGCCGCCGGTTTCGTGCTGGTCCTCATGACCCTGGCCATGAACGCGATTTCCATCTGGATTCGTTATCATCTGCGCAAGGACATCAAATGGTAGGCCACATCGCAATGCGTTCAATTGATCGACCCGACGGGCAGGCAGCAAGGCCGACTCCCGGGAGTGTCGCCGGCGCATCGAACGCACCCGCACGCGATACCCGCTCCTTGCCCGATACGCCGCCCATTAAGGCCGCGGCGGAAAACTTCAGTTTTTATTACGGGCAGTTCCAGGCCCTGAAATCCATCACGCTGCCGGTCTACGAGAAGCACGTCACTGCGCTCATCGGGCCGTCCGGATGTGGCAAGTCCACGCTGCTGCGGGCCTGCAACCGGATGCACGATCTCTACCCGGGCAATCGGTACGAGGGCGCGATCCGGCTGCTGCCTGACAACACCAATCTGCTCGACCCTGCCGTCGATCCGATCGAAGTCCGGATGAGAATCGGCATGGTGTTCCAGAAACCGAACCCGTTCCCGAAATCGATCTACGAGAATGTGGCGTACGGACTGCGCATCCGCGGGGAAAAAAGCCGATCCGTCCTCGACGATCGGGTGGAGGAGGCGCTCAAGGGCGCGGCGCTGTGGGCGGAAGTCGCACATCGCCTGAACGAACCGGCATTTGCCCTGTCTGGCGGGCAACAGCAGCGCCTGTGCATCGCGCGCTGTCTCGCGACGGATCCCGAAGTGCTGCTGTTCGACGAGCCCACTTCGGCGCTCGATCCGATTGCCACGGCCAGCATCGAGGAACTCATCGACCAGCTGCGGCAGAAGGTCACGATCCTGATCGTCACGCACAACATGCAACAGGCGGCGCGGGTGTCGGACTTCACCGCATACATGTATCTCGGAGAACTGATCGAGTTCGGCGAGACGCGCCAGATGTTCGTGAATCCTGTTCGCCGGGAAACCGAGGACTACATCACGGGACGCTTCGGCTAGGTCGCTTCAGCCAGGTATTACGCCGCGCACCGGTTTTTCTGCGATGGCCGCCCGTCGGGCCGGGCGGGCGGCCAGTCGAGGGCGTCGTCTTTACCCCGCGGGGCCGGGCACGATAGAATGGCCGGATTTGGCGGATTCGAGTGCATGGAACGCAAGCTTGTCGTCGGCAACTGGAAGATGAACGGCGATCTGGTAGGCAATCAGGCGCTCTTCGAACAGCTTGTCGACCGCAGTCCCTCCAGCGTCGATACTGCGCTGTGCGTCCCGTTTCCTTATCTGGCGCAGGGTCAGCGAGCGTTGTCGGGGAGTGCGACGGTGCTCGGCGCCCAGAATCTGAGCGAATTCGATGCCGGAGCGTATACGGGCGAAGTCAGCGGGCGGATGCTCTCGGACTTCGATTGCCGCTTCGTCATCGTCGGCCATTCGGAGCGGCGTACGTTGTTCCGGGAGGATGACCGGTTGGTTGCGCGAAAGGCGCGTGCCGCGCTGGCGGCAGGTCTCGTGCCGATCGTGTGCGTCGGCGAGTCGCTTGCCGAACGCGACGCAGGCCAGGCAGAAGATGTCCTGCTGCGCCAGCTCGAAGCATTGGCCCAACTGCTCGACGGCACGTCGCTGGCACGGCTTGTGATCGCGTACGAGCCGGTGTGGGCGATCGGGACCGGACGCGCAGCCTCTCCTGAGCAGGTCCAGGTGATCCTGGCATTCGTGCGCGGCTGGTTGGCCCGTCGCGTGGGAGATTCTCGGGCGGTCAGGATCCTGTACGGGGGAAGCGTGAAGGCGGATACTGCCGCCGCATTGTTCAGTCTGCCGGATTCGGATGGTGGGCTGATCGGCGGCGCGTCGCTGGTCGCCGAACAATTTCTGGACATCTGCGAAGCTGCTGCCACAGCTACGCAGGACGACGATGTGGGTGATTTCAAAGGTTCTCGATGAGTAACTATATTTTTTCAATCGTTCTGACAATTCACGTGCTGGTCGGCCTGTTCATCATCGGACTGGTGTTGATGCAGCATGGCAAGGGGGCGGATGCCGGAGCGGCATTCGGCGGCGGTGCCTCCGGCAGCGTGTTCGGCTCCTCCGGGTCGGCGAATTTTCTCAGTCGCACGACAGGGATCCTTGCCACGGTCTTTTTCATAACCAGTTTGGGTCTCAGTTACCTGGCCAGCAACAAACCGAGCCAGCCTTCGAGCGTGATGGAGGGCGCTTCGACCTTATCCGCGCCCGCGACGGACGCGAGTCCTGCTGACGGCGGCGCGGAGGATTCGAGGGCGAAGGCGATTCCAAAATAAGTTCATTTTGGGTTTGCGCACTGCGGAAAAAGTCGTATAATTTTTTGGCTGTAACAACGTGGCCGACGTGGTGAAATTGGTAGACACGCCATCTTGAGGGGGTGGTGGCGAAAGCCGTGTGAGTTCGAGTCTCACCGTCGGCACCAGGTTTTGAAGATCGCCCGCTAATGCGGGCGTTTTCATGCCGTGCAACAGCGAAGTCAGAGCAAATCTAATATTCAAAACGGGGTGTTTCGATGCTGGAAAACTACTTTCCTGTCCTGATGTTCATCCTCGTTGGTCTGGGATTCGGTGTGGTTCCCGTGATTCTCGGGCGTGTTCTCGCTCCTTACCGGCCGGACGGCGAGAAGTTGTCGCCTTATGAGTGCGGCTTCGAGGCGTTCGAAGACGCTCGCATGAAATTCGATGTGCGCTATTACCTCATAGCCATTCTTTTCATTCTCTTCGATCTCGAAATCGCCTTTCTGTTTCCTTGGGCGACTGTATTTCAGGAATTCATTGCGGCCGGCGAAATTGCCTGGTTTGTATTCGGTTCGGTAATGGTTTTTCTTGCCGTGCTGGTTATCGGCTATGTCGTCGAGTGGAAGAACGGTGCACTCGACTGGGAGTGATGCATGAGCATTGAGGGCGTTTTTCGCGAGGGATTTGTTACCACCTCGCTCGATGCGGTGATCAACTGGACGCGCACCGGTTCTCTGTGGCCAATGACCTTCGGCCTGGCCTGCTGTGCGGTCGAAATGATCCACGCAGGCTGCGCACGATACGATCTCGACCGCTTCGGCGTGGTGTTTCGTCCCAGTCCCCGGCAGTCGGATCTCATGATCGTGGCCGGTACGCTTTGCAACAAGATGGCGCCGGCATTGCGCAAGGTTTATGACCAGATGGCCGAGCCTCGCTGGGTGATCTCGATGGGCTCGTGTGCCAATGGCGGCGGCTATTATCACTACTCGTATTCGGTCGTGAGAGGGTGCGATCGCATCGTGCCGGTCGATGTCTACGTGCCCGGCTGCCCCCCGACTGCAGAAGCGTTGCTGTACGGCATCATTCAGTTGCAGAACAAGATCAAGCGCACTAACACCATTGCGCGGTGACAGGTGGCCCATTTATGAGTTCGAAGCTGGAACGTCTGAGCAGTTCGCTGCAAAATATCCTGGGTGCGAAGGTGCGGTCGGTGGTTGTTGATCGTGGGGAGGTTACGCTTGAAGTCGCAGCGGCTGATTACCTCGCCGCCGCGCAAATGCTGCGGGACCATCGTGATCTACGGTTCGAGGAACTGATCGATCTCACCGGTCTGGATTATTCGGCTTACGGAAACGGAGCCTGGATGGGGAAGCGGTTCGCCGTTGCCGTGCATCTGCTTTCGATCGCGCACAACTGGCGCATTCGGTTGCGTGCATTCGCCGACGACGATGCCTTTCCGATGTTCGAGTCGCTGGTTGGAGTGTGGGCGGGCGTCAACTGGTACGAGCGCGAGGCCTTCGATCTCTACGGCATCATGTTTGCCGGCCATCCGGATCTGCGCCGAATCCTGACCGATTACGGCTTCGTGGGTCATCCGTTCCGCAAGGACTTTCCGGTTTCCGGCTACGTCGAGATGCGTTACGACCCTGAGCAGGGAAGGGTGGTGTACCAGCCCGTGACCATCGAGCCGCGTGAGAACACGCCGCGCATCGTGCGCGAAGAGAACTACGGGGATGTCGGCAATGGCTGAGATTCGCAATTACACCATCAACTTCGGCCCGCAGCATCCTTCGGCCCACGGCGTGCTTCGCCTAGTGCTTGAGCTCGACGGCGAAGTCGTCGTGCGTGCCGATCCGCATATCGGCCTGCTCCATCGCGGAACGGAGAAGCTCGCGGAAACCCGCACCTGGGTGCAATCGGTCCCTTATATGGACCGGCTCGACTACGTGTCCATGATGTGCAACGAGCACGCCTACTGCATGGCGATCGAGCGCCTGCTGGGGCTCGAAGTGCCGATTCGTGCCCAGTACATTCGGGTCATGTTCGACGAAATCACGCGGATTCTGAATCATCTCCTCGGCATCGGCACGCACGCGCTCGATATCGGTGCGATGACGATGGTGCTGTATACGTTCCGCGAGCGTGAAGATTTGATGGATGCCTACGAGGCGGTTTCGGGCGCGCGGATGCATGCCGCGTATTACCGTCCCGGCGGCGTCTATCGCGATCTGCCGGATCGCATGCCGCAATATGCGGTTAACAAGTTCAAGAATGCGAATACCGTCCGGGAGCTGAACGAGAACCGCCAGGGTTCCTTGCTCGATTTCCTGGAGGATTTCACCGAACGGTTCGGCGGCTATTGCGACGACTACGAGACGCTCCTCACCGACAACCGGATCTGGAAACAGCGCACGGTGGGTATCGGTGTGGTCACGCCCGAGCAGGCGAAGGCCTGGGGATTCACCGGGCCGATGCTGCGGGGTTCAGGCGTCGCGTGGGACTTGCGCAAAAAGCAGCCTTACGAAGTGTACGATCGCATGGACTTCGACATTCCGGTCGGGAAGAACGGCGATTGTTACGACCGTTATTTGTGCCGCATGGAAGAGATGCGCCAGTCGAACCGCATCGTCAAGCAGTGTATCGACTGGTTGCGCAAGAATCCGGGACCGGTCATCGCGGACAATTACAAGGTTGCGCCGCCGCCGCGCGAAAGGATGAAGGGCAACATGGAGGAGCTCATCCACCATTTCAAGCTCTTCACCGAAGGCATGCATGTCCCGAGCGGCGAGGTGTACGCGGCAATTGAACACCCGAAGGGTGAATTCGGCGTCTATGCCGTCTCGGACGGCGCGAACAAGCCTTACCGTCTGAAACTCAGGGCGCCGGGGTTCGCGCATTTGGCGGCGATGGATGAAATCGCCCGCGGCCACATGATCGCTGACGTCGTCGCGATCATCGGCACGATGGATGTGGTGTTCGGCGAAATCGACCGCTGAACGAACTGGCATGACAAACGTCGGCAGGCAATCCGGGAAGACGAACACGAAATGCTGAGTCAGGAATCGCTCCAACAGATCGATCGCGAAATCGCGAAATATCCGCCCGATCAGAAACAGTCGGCGGTAATGTCGGCGTTGCGCATCGCCCAGATTGAAATGGGCTGGCTGGCGAAAGAGACGATCGAATTTGTCGCCGGCTATCTCGACATGCCGGCAATCGCCGCTTACGAGGTGGCGAGCTTCTACAACATGTATGACCTTCAGCCGGTGGGACGCCACAAGATCACGGTGTGTACCAACCTCCCGTGCGCCCTGTCGGGGGGCGTGCATGCAGCCGATTATGTAAAGCAGAAGCTCGGGATCGATTTCAACGAGACCACGCCGGACGGCAAATTCACGCTCAAGGAGGGTGAATGCATGGGCGCCTGTGGCGACGCTCCGGTGCTGCTGGTGAATAATCACCACATGTGCAGCTGGATGACGACGGAAAAGATCGATCAACTGCTGGCCGATCTGGAAAACAAATGAGCGCACGCGGACTTATTCTCGCCGACGTCGACGGCGACCGTACCTGGCGGTTACAGGACTATATCGGGCGCGGCGGTTATTCCGCTCTGAAAAAGATCATTGCGGAAAAGATTCCGGCCGAAACGATCATCGCCGAATTGAAGGCTTCTTCGCTGCGCGGGCGTGGCGGCGCGGGTTTCCCCACCGGGCTCAAGTGGAGCTTCATGCCGCGCTCGTTCCCGGGAGCGAAGTATCTCGCCTGCAATTCCGACGAGGGCGAGCCGGGCACTTTCAAGGACCGCGACATTCTTCGCTACAACCCGCACAGCGTCATCGAAGGGATGACGATTGCGGCATATGCGATGGGTTGCGAGCGGGGCTATAACTACATCCACGGCGAGATTTTCGAAATCTACGAGCGCTTCGAGGAGGCGCTCGCCGAAGCGCGTGAAGCGGGCCTGCTCGGGCAGAAAATCCTGGGTTCGGATTTTTCGTTCGAACTGTTCGCACACCACGGCTACGGCGCTTACATCTGCGGTGAAGAGACGGCGCTGCTCGAGTCGATCGAGGGCAAGAAAGGCCAGCCGCGCTTCAAGCCGCCGTTTCCGGCAAGCTACGGCCTTTACGGCAAGCCCACGACGATCAACAACACTGAAACGTTCGCGTCGGTGCCATTCATCGTCAATATGGGCGGCGAGAGTTTTCTCAACCTCGGGAAGCCGAACAACGGCGGCACGAAGCTGTTCTCGATCTCGGGCCACGTCAATCGTCCCGGGAATTACGAGATCGGGATGGGCACTCCCTTCGCCGAGTTGCTCGAAATGGCGGGCGGAATGCGCGGCGGGCGCAAGCTCAAAGCGGTCATTCCCGGGGGATCGTCGTCCCCCGTGCTGCCTGCAGCCGTGATGATGGACTGCACGATGGACTATGACTCGATCGCCAAGGCGGGGTCGATGCTCGGTTCAGGCGCGGTGATCGTCATGGACGAGACCACGTGCATGGTGAAGGCGCTCGAGCGTCTGTCGTATTTCTACTTCGAGGAATCCTGCGGGCAGTGCACGCCGTGCCGCGAGGGAACCGGTTGGCTTTATCGGGTGGTTCATCGGATCGAGAACGGGCTGGGACGTCGCGACGATCTCGATCTGCTCAACTCGGTGACGGGCAATATCATGGGACGCACGATTTGCGCCCTCGGGGATGCCGCGTCGATGCCGGTGCAGAGTTTCATCAAGCACTTCGGCTCCGAGTTCGAGTACCACATCGAAAACAAGAAATGTCTAGTGCCGCCCGAGGTCCAGCACCAGGGCAGCCAAATCTACGTGAGTCCGTGATGCTAGAGATCGAAATCGACGGCAAGCAGGTATCGGTCGAGGATGGCAGCACCGTGATGGATGCCGCGACCAAGATCGGTGCATACATTCCGCACTTCTGTTATCACAAGAAACTGTCCATCGCGGCAAATTGCCGCATGTGCCTCGTTCAGGTCGAAAAGGCGCCCAAGCCGCTGCCCGCGTGCGCGACTCCGGTCACCAATGGCATGAAGGTGTGGACGCGGTCGGACCAGGCGATCAAGGCGCAAAAAGGGGTGATGGAGTTTCTGCTCATCAACCACCCGCTCGATTGCCCGATCTGCGATCAGGGCGGCGAGTGCCAGTTGCAGGATCTGGCAGTGGGTTACGGCGCGAGCCAGTCCCGCTACGAGGAAGAAAAGCGCGTCGTGTTCAACAAGAACCTCGGCCCGCTCGTCGCGACCGACATGACGCGTTGCATCAACTGCACACGCTGCGTGCGATTCACGACCGAAATTGCAGGCATGATGGAACTCGGCCAGGCATTTCGCGGCGAGCATGCCGAAATCATGCCGTTCATCGAAAAGACGCTGGACTCCGAGCTGTCGGGCAACATCATCGATCTTTGCCCCGTCGGTGCGCTGACGTCGAAGCCTTTCCGTTTCGCTGCGCGGACGTGGGAGCTTTCCCGGCGCAAATCGATCAGCCCGCACGATTCGCTCGGCTCGAACCTCGTCGTTCAGGTCAAGCACGACATCGTCAAGCGCGTGCTGCCGCTCGAGAACGAGGCAATCAATGAGTGCTGGCTGTCCGACAAGGACCGTTTTTCGTACGAAGGCCTGAACAGCGAGGATCGCCTGACGGTCCCGATGATCAAGCGCGATGGCGAGTGGGAAGAGGTCGATTGGCAGGCGGCGCTCGAATTTGTCGCGAACGGCCTGCTTGCGACGGCGAAGGAGAACGGGCCGGCGACGATCGGCGCCCTGGCATCGCCCCATTCGACTCTCGAAGAACTGCACCTGTTGCAGAAGCTCGCACGCACGCTCGGTACCGACAACATCGACTTCCGGTTGCGCCAGTGGGATTTCCGCGCGGACGGTCGCCGGACGGGCGCCCCGTGGCTCGGGATGGCGATCTCCGAGGTCCCGGAGCTGAATCGGCTGCTCATCATCGGCAGCTTCTTCCGCAAGGATGCGCCGCTGCTGGCGCAGCGTGTGCGCCAGGCGGCCAAGCGTGGGCTGCACGTGAATGCCATTCATGCCGCGAGCGACGACTGGTTGTTGCCGCTCAAGAACCGGGCGTTGGTTGCTCCGTCGGCAATGGTCGGCATGCTGCTGCAGGTCGCCGGAGCGCTGGCGAGCGAAAAAGGCCTGCCGGTTGTCGAAGAGATCGCTCCCCTCGTGCCTGCCGAGATTTCGGATGAAGCACGCGCGATCGCGCAGAGTCTCTCCTCGGGCGCTCGCGTCGCCGTATGGCTGGGCAATTTTGCGGAACAGTCCGAATTCGCTGCCGAACTGCACGTCGTCGCACAGGAGATCGCCCGGTTGAGCGGCGGATCGCTGGGCTTCATCGGCGAAGCGGCAAACAGCGTCGGCGGGTATCTCGCGAAGGCGGCACCGATCGTCGGCGGGTTCAACGCCCGGCAGATGGTCGAGCAGCCGCTGAAGTCCTATCTGCTGCTCAACGCCGAGCCGGATCTCGATTTTGCGAATCCTGTCGCGACGATGGCAGCGCTGCGCGGCGCGCGACTGGTCGTGGCGCTGTCGGCGTTTACCTCGCCTGCGCTGCGCTCCTGTGCAACCGTGCTGCTGCCGATTGCTCCCTTCAGCGAAACGTCCGGCACGTTCGTCAACTGCGAGGGCAGGGCGCAGAACTTCAATGCCGTCGCGCGTCCGCGCGGCGAGGCCCGCCCCGGCTGGAAAGTGCTTCGCGTTCTCGGCAACCTGCTCGAACTGGAAGGATTCGACCAGAACGATTCCGAAGCGGTCGCAGCGGAAGTGCTGTCCACGGACATCGCCGAGCGCCTCGGGAACGGCGTGTCGGGCGTCGAGCTTTCGGCGCGCCCTGCTGTTGCAGGCGGGCTGGAGCGCGTGAGCGACGTGCCGATCTATTTCGCCGATCCGCTGGTGCGCCGGTCGCCGCCGCTGCAAAAGACGCGGGATGCCGCCGCACCGTCCGTTCGGGCGAGTTCGGCAACCTTGGCGCGCCTGGGATTCGAGGCAGGGGCGCGGGTTCGCGTGAAGCAGGGCGGGGCCGCTGCTGAACTCGCTGTCGTCGTCGATGAAAACGTCGCCGACAAGTGCGTTCGCATTGCTGCCGCTCATCCTGTAACCGCAGCCCTCGGCCCGATGTGCGGCGAAATCAGCCTGGAGCGTGTCTGATGGAAGCTTTGCTCGAACCCGTGGTGCAGCTGTTCGGGCCTGCATGGCCCGCAGTGTGGACCCTCACGAAGATCGTTGCGATCATCGCGCCGCTGATGCTTTGCGTAGCGTATCTGACGCTGGCGGAGCGCAAGGTCATCGGCTACATGCAGGTGCGGATCGGGCCGAACCGGGTCGGCCCGAAGGGACTGCTGCAGCCGATCGCGGACGGGATGAAGCTCCTTTTCAAGGAAATCATCGTTCCGTCCGGCGCCAGCAAGGGGCTGTTCATCCTCGGCCCGATCCTGGCGATCGCGCCCTCGCTGGCAGCCTGGGCGGTCGTGCCGTTCGGCGACGGAATGGTGCTCGCAGATGTCAACGCAGGGCTGCTGTTCCTGCTGGCGATCACGTCCGTCGAAGTGTATGGCGTCATCATCGCGGGGTGGGCGTCGAACTCGAAATACCCGTTTCTCGGTTCCATGCGTGCTGCCGCACAGATGGTGTCGTACGAAGTCGCGATGGGTTTCGCACTGATTTGCGTGCTGCTGATATCGGCGAGCCTCAACCTCACCGACATCGTCCGCTCGCAGGGACAGGGTCAATTCCACGACATGGGGTTGTCCTTCCTGTCGTGGAACTGGATCCCGCTGTTTCCGATGTTCATCGTGTTCCTGATTTCGGGCCTTGCCGAAACCAACCGCGCGCCGTTTGACGTCGTCGAAGGCGAGTCCGAAGTCGTGGCCGGCCACATGGTCGAGTATTCGGGCATGGCGTTCGCGCTGTTCTTCCTCGCCGAATACGCGAACATGATCCTGGTCTCGATCCTGACGTCGGTGCTGTTTGTCGGCGGCTGGCTGTCCCCGGTGAGCTTCCTGCCTGACGGGTTCTTCTGGCTGGCGTTGAAAACGGCATTTTTCCTGTTCGTGTTCTTGTGGGCGCGAGCAACGTTCCCGCGCTTCCGCTACGACCACATCATGCGGCTGGGCTGGAAGGTATTCATTCCCATCACCCTGGTGTGGGTGATCGTGGTGGCAGTGTGGATGATGTCTCCGCTGTCGATCTGGAAATGAGAGGCTGAAGATGGGTGCGAAGGATTACATCGGTAGCCTGTTCCTCACGGAACTGATCAAGGGCATGGCGCTGACCGGGCGCCACCTGTTTGCGCGCAAGATCACTGTCCAATTCCCGGAGGAGAAGACGCCGGCGAGCCCGCGGTTTCGCGGACTGCACGCGCTGCGTCGCTATCCGAACGGAGAGGAGCGGTGCATCGCGTGCAAGCTTTGTGAAGCGATTTGCCCGGCGCTGGCGATCACGATCGAATCCGAGCAGCGGGACGATGGGTCGCGGCGCACCAGTCGCTATGACATCGACCTCACCAAGTGCATCTTTTGCGGTTTTTGCGAGGAAGCGTGCCCGGTCGACGCGATCGTTGAAACCCGGGTGTTCGAGTATCACGGTGAAAAACGCGGCGATCTCTACTACACGAAGCAGATGCTGCTTGCCGTGGGCGATCGTCATGAAGCGCAGATCGCTGCCGATCGCGAAGCCGACGCCAAGTATCGCTAAGGGAGGGCGCTGACGGGCGCCACGAAAAGAAAATGGATTTCAAGACTTTCGTCTTCTACGTTCTCGCCGCGATCATGGTCTTCGCTGCGCTGAGGGTGATCACTGCGCGAAACCCGGTCCACGCGGCCTTGTTCCTGGTGTTGTCGTTCTTCTCGGCGGGCGGGATCTGGCTGTTGCTGGCGGCGGAGTTTCTCGCGATCGTCCTCGTCATGGTGTACGTGGGCGCAGTCATGGTGCTGTTCCTGTTCGTCGTCATGATGCTGGACATCAACCTCGACCGTCTGCGACAGGGATTCTGGAGCTATCTGCCGGTGGGCGCGCTGATCGGCGTGCTGCTGGTGGTCGAAATGGCGCTGGTGCTCGGCGGGCGGTACTTCGGACTGGAAGCGATGCCCGAGCCGCCGGCGGCGCAGGCGGGGTACAGCAACACGCGCGAGTTGGGGCGGCTGCTTTATACCGATTACGTGTATCCGTTCGAGCTCGCTTCGCTGCTGCTGCTCGTGGCGATGATCGTCGCGGTGACCCTGACGCTGCGCAAGCGCAAGGGCGTGCGCTATCTCAATCCGTCCGAGCAGATTTCGATCAAGCGTGGCGATCGCGTCGAACTGATTTCGATGTCCGCCGAGAAAGAATAAGAACTGCTGCCGCTGTTAGGCCGATGCAATCAGGGAGTCATTGATGCTTTCGCTTTCCCACTATCTCGTTCTGGGCGCGATCCTGTTCGCGATCAGCGTGGTCGGGATTTTCCTCAACCGGAAGAACCTGATCGTCCTGCTGATGGCTATCGAGTTGATGTTGCTCGCGGTCAATCTGAACTTCATTGCCTTTTCGCATTATCTCGGCGATCTGGCAGGGCAGATTTTTGTTTTCTTCATTCTCACCGTGGCAGCAGCAGAATCGGCAATCGGTCTTGCGATTCTGGTGGTGTTGTTCCGCAATCTGCGGACGATCCATGTGGATGATCTCGACAGCCTCAAGGGTTAAGGAAGCGGCTCGATGACGGACATGCAAAAGCTTTATCTCCTGGTACCGCTGGCACCGCTGGCCGGCGCACTCCTTGCCGGACTGTTCGGCAAGCTGATCGGACGCGCGGGCGCGCACATCGTCACGATCCTCGGGGTCGCCGTGGCGCTCGCGGCATCGGTGGTGATCTATCAGGACGTCCAGGCCGGGAACACCTTCAACGGCACCGTGTACACCTGGATGACGACCGGAAACCTCACCCTCGAGGTCGGCTTCCTGATCGACTCGCTGACCGTGATGATGATGCTCGTCGTGAGCTTCGTGTCGCTGATGGTGCATATCTACACCATCGGCTACATGCACGACGACCCGGGCTACCAGCGGTTCTTCAGCTATATCTCGCTGTTCACGTTTTCGATGCTGATGCTGGTGATGTCGAACAACTTCCTCCAGTTGTTCTTCGGCTGGGAAGCTGTGGGTCTCGTCTCGTATCTGCTCATCGGCTTCTGGTACGAGCGCCCGACGGCGATCTATGCGAACCTCAAGGCGTTCCTGGTCAACCGCGTCGGCGACTTCGGCTTCCTGCTCGGCATCGGTCTGATCGCCGCCTACGCCGGAAGCCTCGATTACGCCGAAGTGTTCGCCAAGGCGGGCGAACTCGCCGCCCAGGACATGGCCGTCACGGGCTGGCCGCTGATCACCGCGATCTGCATCTGCCTGTTCATCGGCGCGATGGGCAAGTCCGCCCAGGTCCCCCTGCACGTCTGGCTTCCCGACTCGATGGAAGGCCCGACCCCGATTTCGGCGCTGATTCACGCGGCGACGATGGTGACGGCCGGCATTTTCATGGTCGCGCGCATGTCGCCGCTGTTCGAGCTGTCGGACGTCGCGCTGTCGTTCGTGCTCGTGATCGGCGCGACCACCGCGCTCTTCATGGGGTTCCTCGGCATCGTCCAGAACGACATCAAGCGCGTCGTCGCGTACTCGACGCTCTCCCAGCTTGGCTACATGACCGTCGCGTTGGGTGTCTCGGCATATTCGGCCGCAGTGTTCCATCTGATGACGCACGCGTTCTTCAAGGCGCTGCTGTTCCTCGGCGCCGGTTCGGTGATCATCGGCATGCATCACGACCAGGACATGCGCAACATGGGCGGCCTGTGGAAATACATGCCGGTGACCTGGTTCACGTCGCTGCTGGGGTCGCTCGCGCTGATCGGCTTTCCGTTCTTCTCGGGTTTCTATTCGAAGGACTCGATCATCGAGGCAGTGCATGCTTCGACGATTCCGGGAGCCGGCTACGCGCTGTTCTGCGTGCTGTTCGGTGTCTTCATCACCGCCTTTTATTCGTTCCGCATGTATTTCCTCGTTTTCCACGGCAAGGAGCGTTTCGGCGCGAACCACGGTCATCACGATCACCACGGCGACCACGAGGACGAGGAGCCGAGCGCGGATCACCACCACGGTCTCGCGCCGGGCCAGAAGCCGCACGAGTCCCCGTGGGTCGTCACGCTGCCGCTGGTGCTGCTCGCGATTCCGTCGGTCGTGATCGGATTCTTCACGATCGAGCCGATGCTGTTCGGAGAATGGTTCAAGGGCGTGATTCATGTCGGCACCAATCACGTCGGTCTGTCCGAACTGGCCGAAAACTTCCATGGGGCGGGGGCCATGGCGATCCACGGGCTGCAGACCGCGCCGTTCTGGCTCGCGATGGGCGGCGTCGGACTCGCGTGGTTCTTCTATATGGTGCGCCCGGACATTCCGGCGGCGATACAGCGCACCTTCCGGCCGCTGCATGCGCTGCTCGAGAACAAATACTTCTTCGATCGTTTCAACGAAATCGTTTTCGCCGGCGGCTCGCGTCAGCTCGGCAAGGGATTGTGGAAGGGCGGCGACCAGGGCTTGATCGACGGAATTGCGGTGAACGGGACCGCCAGGCTGGTCGGCTGGGTGGCACAGATCAGCCGGCTGTTCCAGACCGGTCACCTTTACCAGTACGCGTTCGCAATGATCATCGGGGTCTTCATCCTGCTCACCTTCTGGTTCAACCTCGGTTGAACGGGCCGGAACAGTGAATAACGATAAACGCGCGTCGGTCGTCGACGCACTTGACGGAAAGTAACGATGACGGGTTTGCCATTCCTGAGCCTTGCGATCTGGGTACCGATCCTGGGGGGGTTGCTCGTGCTAGCGACCGGGTCGGATCGTAACGCGCCGCTGGCGCGATTCCTGGCCATGCTGGTCGCCATTGCCGGTTTCCTCGTGACGCTGCCGCTGTACTCGCAGTTCGACGCGAGTACCAGCGCGATGCAGTTCGTCGAGATCCTGCCGTGGATCCCGCGTTTCAACATCAGATACCACCTCGGGGTCGACGGGATTTCGGTCCTGTTCATCCTGCTGAACGCGTTCATCACGATCATGGTCGTGATCGCGGGATGGCAGGTGATCCGCGAGAAGGTGGCGCAGTACATGGCTGCGTTCCTGATCATGTCGGGCCTGATGAACGGCATCTTCTCGGCACTGGATGCCGTGCTGTTCTACACGTTCTTCGAGGCTTCGCTGATCCCGCTGTATCTGGTCATCGGCATCTGGGGCGGCGCGAACCGGGTATACGCGGCGATCAAGTTCTTCCTCTATACGCTGCTCGGCTCGCTGCTGATGCTGATTGCGTTGCTGTATCTGTTCATGGAAGCGGGTGGCAGTTTCAACATCCTCGATTGGCACCAACTGCCGCTCGGGATGGGGCCGCAGACGCTGATTTTCTGGGCTTTCCTCATCGCGTTCGCGGTGAAGGTGCCGATGTGGCCGGTTCATACGTGGCTGCCCGATGCGCACGTCGAGGCCCCGACCGGCGGGTCGGTGGTGCTGGCGGCAATCGCGCTGAAGCTGGGTGCCTACGGTTTCCTGCGTTTCTCGCTGCCGATCGTTCCGGACGCGGCCCAGGCGATGGCGCCGATGATGATCGCGCTGTCGCTGATCGCGGTGATCTATATCGGCTTCGTCGCCCTCGTGCAGACGGACATGAAGAAGCTCGTCGCCTACTCGTCGATCTCGCACATGGGCTTCGTCACGCTCGGGTTCTTCATGTTCAACACCATCGGCCTCGAGGGCGCGCTGGTGCAGATGATTTCGCACGGCTTCGTCTCGGGCGCGATGTTCCTTTGCATCGGCGTGCTCTACGACCGCATGCACTCGCGCAACATCGCCGATTACGGCGGCGTCGTGAAGGTGATGCCGAAGTTCGCCGCGTTCTTCATGCTGTTCGCGATGGCCAACGCCGGACTGCCCGGTACGAGTGGCTTCGTCGGCGAATTCATGGTCGTTCTCGGTGCTGTCCAGTTCAATTTCTGGGTCGCGTTCGGGGCAGCGATCACGCTGATTCTCGGCGCCGCATACACGCTCTGGATGTACAAGCGCGTGATGTTCGGCGCGATCGGCAACAGCCACGTGGCCCAGCTGAACGACATCAACGGGCGAGAGTTCGCATTCCTCGGGGTTCTGGCCCTGTGCGTGCTGGCAATGGGCTTATACCCATACCCCTTCACCGAAGTCATGCATGCTTCGGTCAATGAACTCCTGCGGCACGTTGCCGTAAGCAAGCTCTAATCGAGCGGGCGAGACTTTTTTCGGACTGGTCAGAAGATGAATTTTGTTATTCCCGACTTCTACCCCGCGGCGGCCGAGATTTTTGTTGCCGTGATGGCGCTCATCGTCATGATGGCGACGACCTTTGCGCGGCGGATTGCACGCGGTCTGGCCTATTATCTGACCCAGGCAACCCTGGTCGCGGCCGCGTTCATCACGATTGGAACGATGGACGGTGAGGTCACGTTGACGTTCAGCAACATGTTTATTTCGGACCTGATGGGCGATTTCCTCAAGGTGATGATCTACTTCACCGTCGCGATCGCCCTGCTGTACGGGCGAGGCTATCTCGCCGACCGCAACATCGATCGCCCCGAGTACTATCTGCTCACGCTGTTGATGACGCTCGGCATGATGGTGATGGTCACGTCGAACCACATGTTGTCGCTGTACATCGGACTGGAGATGATGTCGCTGTCGCTTTACGGGATGGTGGCGTTCGACCGCGAGTCGGCTCGTTCGACCGAAGCGGCGATGAAGTATTTCGTGCTCGGCGCGCTCGCGTCCGGCCTGCTGCTGTACGGCATGTCGATGGTTTATGGCGCTACCGGCAGCCTCGAGTTCTCGGGAATCGCGCAGTCGATCTATCACCAGGCCGCGAACAAGACCGTGCTGCTGTTCGGCGTCGTGTTCCTGGTCTCGGGAATCGCGTTCAAGCTGGGGGTGGTGCCTTTCCACATGTGGGTGCCTGACGTCTATCAGGGCGCCCCGACCGCCGTGACGCTGATGATCTCGTCGGCACCGAAGCTTGCCGCGTTTGCGATGACGATGCGGTTGCTCGTGTATGGCCTGTTCGAACTGGCGGAGCAGTGGCAGTCGATGCTGATGTTCCTCGCCGTGCTGTCGATCATTCTGGGCAACTTCGCGGCGATCGCCCAGTCGAGCATCAAGCGGATGCTGGCGTATTCGGGCATTTCGCACATGGGCTTCGTGCTGCTGGGCCTGCTTTCCGGCGTGGTGGAGGGCGACCGCCATTTTGCGCTCAACGCCTACAGTTCGGCGATGTTCTACGCCGTGTCGTACGTGATCATGAGTCTCGCATCGTTCGGAATGGTGATCCTGCTGTCGCGGGCGGGGTTCGAAGCCGAGAATATCGACGACTTCAAGGGGCTGAACAAGCGCAGTTCGTGGTTCGCCGCGATGATGATGGTCGTCATGTTCTCGATGGCGGGCATTCCGTTCTTCATCGGGTTCTTCGCGAAGCTGGCTGTGCTCCAAGCAGTCGTCGCAGCGGGCTATGTGTGGCTCGCCGTGCTGGCCGTGATGATGTCGGTGATCGGTGCGTATTACTACCTGCGCGTCGTGAAGGTCATGTATTTCGATGAACCCACCGATTCCGCGCCGATCCGTGCTCCGGCCGAAGTCCGCGTGATGCTTTCGGCCAACGGTCTGGCGATCGCGGTACTCGGCCTGCTGCCCCAGGGGCTGATGTCGGTCTGCGCCTATGCCTTGCTCGCCTCCCTCTGAGCGGGACCCCCTCGAAGAACTCGAACTCGATTCCGAGCGGGTTTTCGACGGGGCGTTGCTGGAGGTCAGGCGCGATCGCGTCAGGCTCCCCGATGGGGCGGAATCGCTGCGCGAATATGTGCGGCATCCCGGAGCGGTGGTGGTGTTAGCGGTGCTTCCCGACGGCAGGCTGCTGTTCGAGCGCCAGTATCGCTACCCGCTTCGGCGCGCCTTTCTCGAGTTGCCGGCCGGAAAGATCGATGCCGGCGAAGACCTGCTGGGTTGTGCTCGCCGGGAACTGCGCGAAGAGACCGGCTACGAGGCGGACGAATGGCAGTACCTCGGTGTGATGCACCCCTGCATCGGCTATTCGGACGAACGCATCGAGATTTTTCTCGCACGTGGCCTCACCCATGTCGGTAACGCCCTCGACGACGGGGAGTTTCTCGAGGTCCTGACCCTTTCCGTCGAGGAGGCACTGGAGGCTGCCCAGGACGGCCGCCTCACCGACGGCAAGAGCATCGTTGCGCTGTTCCGGGGCTTCCGTGCGCTGGGCCTGGCGGTGGGGCCGGCGGGCGGCAGCTGAAAGGTCTTGAGGCAACCCTGCCTCGCTGTGCCGCTTGTTCCTTCTGTGCCGCTTGTTCCTTTGCGATCATCAAAAGCCCGCGAGTTTCCGCTCGCGGGCTTTTGTTTTGCTCCTCAGCCGCAGGTCCCGACGGCACCGCAGGCGGTGCAGAAATCGCAGCCGTCCTTGCGGATCACCGAATAATTCCCGCATTCGGCGCACAGCGCACCCTGCATGACTTTCGGGTCGCTGTCCTCGCGCGGCGCCTCGAGAATACCCATCTCGCGGACCGGATAGCCTTTTTCATCGAGAACGCCGAGCATCGCGTAGCGGTGGATGATCAAGCGCGCCATGTATGCGACGGTGCTCGGGTAGTTCTGCTGGCGCTTCGTGCCGGGCACGAACGCCATGAAGTCACCGAGGGGTTCCGGGTAGTTCAGCAGCTTGCGCAGCTTCATGCCGATCCACGCCGGGTCCATGACCCGCATGTCGAGCGACAGGATGCGAGTCAGCCCGTCCAGCGCCCGGGGGTAATTGCCCGATAGCCACAGCGAGTACGGCCGGGTGACGCCCACCGAGAAGTCGTCCTGCGCCGGTAGCGTGATCTCCTTCATCCCGAGCACGAAGTCTTCGCCGGTAGCGGGGTTCTGGATGTCAACGGTCCAGGACAGCGTGCCGTCGGTGCCGGTCTTCGGCTCCTGCAGGCTGAACAGCGTGTCGAGCACCGGCGTCGGCCCCTCGACGGCGAGTGCGCCGAGCCGTTCGCAACGATAGCGCACGACCTGCGCGAACGCGGAAACAACACCCGGGAAGAGTTTTTTCTCCCCGTGAGGCGGGAACGGCATTTCGAACGACTTTTCGCCGATCGTCATGGCCAGCGTCTCAAGCTTCAGCTTGAGCCAGCCGTGGTCGTTGGCGCGCATGTCCATCGACAGCGTCTTGGCGACCGCGCCGAGCCCGCGCGGCTGGTCGGCGCCGTTGACCCAGACTTCGAACGGGAAGCCGCCGACGCCCTGGGTTTCGGTTTCGATGTGGCCGACGAACAGCGCGAATTCACCTTGCGGCGTGCCGAGCATGTAGGTCCACGCGAGGTTGCCGTCGGGCAGTTCGGGGCGGCCGGGCCAGCGCAGGCTCGACAGCACCGGCGCGGGCAGGCTCTTGATCGCCAAGCGCTTGTTCGGCCCGGAAAATTCGATGTCCTGCGGCTGCTTCGGTCCCGCGGATGGCGTCACCGACAGCACCGAACCGAGCACCGAGTTCGGGCGATAGGTCGCCAGACCCTTGAGACCGGCTTTCCACGCGGAAAGGTAGAGATCCTCGAACTCGGCGTACGGGTAGTCTTCCGGGACGTTCACGGTCTTCGAGATCGAGGTGTCGACGTACGGCGCGACCGCTGCAACCATGTCCTTGTGCGCCTGCGCGGAAATTTCGAGAGCGGTGACGAAATAGGGCGGAAGCTCGTCGACATTGCCGCCGAGGTGCTTGAAAAGCCGCCACGCGTAGTCCTCGACCGCGTATTCCTTGTAAGTCCCGTCGGCCATGCGCTTGCGGCGCGTGTAGGTGTAGGAGAACGGCGGCTCGATGCCGTTCGACGCGTTGTCGGCAAAAGCGAGCGAGATCGTGCCGGTGGGGGCGATCGAGAGAAGGTGGGAGTTGCGCAGCCCGTGCTTGCGGATCTTGTCCTTGAGGTCCGCGGGCAGGCGCGATGCGAAGTTGCCGCCCGACAGGTAAAGATCGGCGTTGAACAGCGGGAAAGCGCCGCGCTCCTTCGCGAGCTCGATCGACGCGAGGTAGGCCCGGTCTCGCATGTACTCCGAGATCTTCGTCGCCACCGCGCGCGCGTCGGGCGAATCGTAGCGCTTGCACAGCATGATCAGCGCGTCGCCAAGTCCGGTGAAGCCGAGGCCGACGCGCCGTTTCGACTGTGCTTCGTTCTCCTGTTGCGGCAACGGCCAGTGCGTGACGTCGAGCACGTTGTCGAGCATGCGGATCGCGACGTCGACGACCTTGCCGAACGCCGGGTAATCGAATTCCGCCTTGTCCGTGAAAGGGTGCTTGATGAACGGCGTCAGGTTGATCGAACCGAGGTCGCAGCAGCCATATGGCGGAAGCGGCTGCTCGGCGCAAGGGTTGGTCGCTTCGATCGTTTCGCAGTAGTGAAGGTTGTTGTCCTGGTTCATTCGGTCGAGAAACAGGATTCCCGGCTCGGCGTGGTCGTACGTGGAACGCATGATCTGATCCCACAGCTCGCGCGCGGGCAGCTTACGGTACACCCACAGGCCGTCGTCGCGCTGGTAGGCGCCGGCCGCTTTCAGTTCCTCGATCGGTTCGGCCTTGTGCGCGAGTTCGACGTCGGCATCGGTGTCGACAGCCTTCATGAACGCGTCGGTCACGCCCACCGAGATGTTGAAGTTGGTCAGATCGCCATGATCCTTGGCGTGAATGAATTCCTCGATGTCCGGATGGTCGCAGCGCAGCACACCCATCTGGGCACCGCGACGGGCGCCTGCCGATTCGACGGTTTCGCAGGAACGGTCGAACACGCGCATGTAGGAAACCGGGCCGGAGGCATTCGAAAGCGTGCCCCGGACGAGCGCGCCCTTGGGCCGAATGCTGGAAAAGTCGTAGCCGACTCCGCCGCCGCGGCGCATCGTTTCTGCTGCCTGTGCGAGGGCGGTATAGATTCCGGGGCGCCCATCGACTGCTTCGGTCACCGAATCCCCGACCGGCTGGACGAAGCAGTTGATCAGCGTTGCCTGAAGATTCGTTCCGGCAGCGCTGTTGATGCGGCCGGCGGGCACGAAGCCTTTTTCCTGGGCTTCAAGAAATTTCGCTTCCCAGTGCGGGCGCTTGTCTTCGGCTTCGACAGTCGCCAGCGCCCGTGCCACCCGGGCGCGCACTTCGCCCACGCTCCGTTCATCACCCTTGGCGTATTTTTCGACCAGGACTTCGCCGGAAATCTCCTGCGGCGCCAGCGTGGATGCGTCGGTCTTGCCCTTGGCCTGATGATGGATAGCGATGCTCATGGTCTTTTTTGGAGTTGTCTGTAGGTGACCGAAGAATAGCGTGTAAAAGTCGATAAGGCAAAAAAATAAAAGTGTTAAAAAACAATATATTGATGTTTATTTCGGTATGTCAACCGCTAGATTTGCACTATATGTAGTAGGTCTGGTGAGGGCGTTTTTCCCCGGATCCCGCTTCCCGCAAGGGTGTTGCGGGGTTCGGCCGGAAGTGGTGGCGGAGATCCGGTGAAAAGAATTCCTGCCGCCTCGGTGTCCGCTGAAAGCGAAAGAGCGGCTACCGTCTTGCCCATCTGGAAGGACCGGGGTGATCCCGCCCGCAACGTGATCCGGGCAACTGCGCGGTCCGGAAAATCGTCGCGAGACAGCGTTCCTCCGCCGCGAACCACGTCTCCGTCTTGCTCAGCGCGGTCCGCGGGGAGGGTTCGCCGCGGACTTCGGGCTGGGAGGGCGCGACGAAAAGGTGACGATCCGACCCGGCAAGGGTTCAGGCTGGAGCGTTGCATGGTCGATGCCGAACTGCTCGGCGAGGAGCCGTTGCAGCGCCACGAGGGTTGTCGGCCACGCTTGCGATGAGTGCAGGACGACATGCGCCGAAAGTGCAGCATGGTTGGAGTCGAGGCTCCACACATGCAGGTCGTGAATCGAATGCACTCCTTCGACTTCCGCCATCGCGTGGCCGATCGCCGCCAGCGAGAGATTGTCCGGCACGCCTTCGAGCAGCGTGTGGGTCGCCACGCGAAGCAGTTTCAGCGTCGAGGCGAGGATCAGTCCGCAGATCAGCATCGACAGCAGGGGGTCGGCGGGGTACCAGCCGGTATAAAGGATCACGATCCCGGACGCGAGTGCGGCGACAGAGCCGAGCAGGTCCCCGAACACGTGAAGTAGCGCGGCACGCGTGTTCAGATCGCCTTCGCCGTGCGACAGCATCCACGCGACGATGACGTTGATCGCCAGCCCCAGCGCGGCGACGCCGATCACGGTGCCGGCCTGCACCGGTTGCGGCGTGATCAGGCGCTCGATCGCGTGCCACGCGATCAGCGCCACGACGAACAGCATGAACAGCCCGTTGAGCATCCCCGCGAGCGTCTCGACGCGGCGCAGCCCATAGGTGTGCCGGGGGCTGGAGGGACGGCGCGCCAACAGGCTCGCCGCGGTCGCCAGTGCCAGGGCGAGGCTGTCGGTGAGCATGTGTCCGGCATCGCCGAGCAGCGCCAGCGAACCTGACCACCAGCCTGCCATGGCCTCGACTGCCGCGAAGCCCAGAGTCATCGCGAGCGCCCACGGCAAGGCGTGGTTGGAGCGCCCGTCGGGATGGATGGGTTCGCCGTGCCCGTGATGCGCGTGATCGTGGATCGCCGTCATCCTGTTCGTGGTTGTCGGAAGGTGCCCCCGCATTCCCCTGCAGGGATGCCTAGAATGACTATGTTTCGGGCCCGATTCCCGTCATGGCGACGGGGGGCAGGCGCACATGATCGTCCGGAGGCCAGACTCCGGGCGGCTCAACCGGAGTCGAAGTATGCGCATTGTTTCGTGGAACATTCAATGGGGCCGCGGCGCGGACAAGCGCGTCGACCTGGCGCGGACCGTCGCGGCGATCCATGACATCGGCGACGCAGAAGTGATCTGCCTGCAGGAAGTGGCGCAGAATTTCCCCGGCCTCGAAGGCGGTGACTGCGAAGACGAAGTCGCGATCCTGGCTGCGGCCTTTCCCGGCCATGAAGCGATTTTCGGGGCAGGTATCGATGTGCCCGACGGTGCCGGCGGGCGGGCGCGTTTCGGCAACCTGATGCTGTCGCGCCTGGAGGTCGGCCCCGTATTCCGGCATCTGCTTCCGTGTCCCGCCGACCCGGGACAGCCCGCGATGCAGCGCTGCTGCGTCGAGGCCGTACTGCAGGCGCCATGGGGGCCGGTCCGCGTTCTGACGACGCATCTCGAATACTATTCCGCGCGACAGCGCGCAGCGCAGGTGGCGATGTTGCGGGCGCTGCAGAAGGAGGTTGCCGGACAGGTCGCCGCCGGCCCTGCCGGGCGGGAAGCCAGCCCGGCCTTTGCGGCAGGGCGCCGACCGGTGACCGCAGTCGCCTGCGGGGACTTCAATTGTGAGCCGGGATCGGGCGCCTATACGCTGATGTCGGCGGATATCGCGTTACACGTGCCGCCGTGGCGGGACGCCTGGCGCGTCAAGCATCGCAGCCGCGCACATGACCCGACGGTCGGCCTTCACGGTGCCGAGTGGCCCGGGCGGACCTATTGTTGCGATTACGCGTGGGTTTCGGATGATCTCGCCGCCCGTGTCGCGCAAGTCGAAGTGTACGCCGCGACTCCGGCGTCCGACCATCAGCCGCTGGTGCTCGAGTTGAACGATGGATGACGTTCTTCAGCCTGCCGGCGCGGCCGGCAGGACAACGAGGTCGCGATACGCGTGCCAACTCGCGTGGCCGACGATCGGCATCAGCACCACCAGCCCGAGATGAAAGGTCATGAATCCGATCACCGTGAGGCTCGCGATCATGAATGCCCAGAGGATCATCGCGCCCGGGTTGCGCATCAGTGCCCCGACGCTCGTCAACATCGACGAAATCGCGTCCTGGTTGCGGTCGAGCATCAACGGCACGGAAATCACGCTGACGGCGAACACGATCGTTGCAAAGATCAGGCCGACGCCGAAATACACGAGCAGGAACTCGAGGTTGTCGAGGGCCAGCAACTGCGTCAGAAAGCCTGACAGGTTCGGCATCTCGTTGGTGTAGAACAGCGCGAATACGACCATCGATGCGCGCGCCCAGACGAGGAACACGATGCCCAGCACGACGGCGAAAATGCCGATGTTGCCCGCATTGCGCTTCCACACCGTCAGGGTCGGAAGGAGCGCGCAGGCCGCGCCTTCCTCGCGCCGCCGGCTGATCTCGTACAGGCCCATTGCGAGAAACGGTCCGAGCAGGAGAAAGCCCGACGTGAGCGCGACCGTGTAGGCGTAGGCGTGCTCGAAAACCATCGTGACGAGCAGTCCCATCGCGGCAAAGCAGAATCCGTAGAACAGGCTCGGTATCGGGCAGGCACGTAAATCTGCCCAGCCGCTCCTGAGCCAGTGCAGCGGTGCCCCCGCTCCGATGTCCCGGACAACGGGAAATACCCACTCCTCGGTTCCCAGCTTGACATCCTCCGGCTGCGACATCTCTCTCTCCTGTTGTGGACTTTGTTGTCGATGCAGCGCACGGATTGCCTCTTTGTCTTGTTGTCAGTGGCGGGTGAGGAAGCTCCGTATCGCATTGCCCACTGCATCGGGGGCCTCCGCCAGCATCGCGTGGCCGGCACGAGGAATGGATATCATACGGGCGCGGTCCGCTACCCCGGCAAGCGCTTCGTGCAAGGGTTTGACTGCGCGCCGCGGAGTCATCTGGTCGCGCTCGGCGCAGAGCAGCAGCGTCGGGCAGCGGACCGCTACCGCAGCCGCGAGACCCCCTTCGTAGGCGTTGCAGGCGCCGAGGTCGGTGGCCAGCACGTTGTCGCCCTGTCGTTCCATGAGCCGGCGATTCAGCCCCGTGAGCGAGATTCCCGGCACGGCGCTCGCCCCGAGCTGCGACGCGAAAGTGTAGGACCACTGGTTGATCATCGCGTGGGCCGTGGCCCGGTCATCGCGGGCGGCGGACAGCAGCGGTGCGGCCACCGGCATCGGCGCGACACTGCCGAGCAGAATCAGCTGCGTGATGCGGTCGGGGAACTGTGCCGCCGCCTGCAGCGCGACGAGCGATCCCATGCTGTGACCGGCAATGGCGGCATGGCGGACGCCGGCCGCATCGAGCAGTGCCGCGAGCCAGTCGGCGAGGGCTTCGATCGACGCGAGCGGTGCGCCGCCGGAGCGGCCATGGCCGGGGAGATCCGGGGCGAGAATCGAAAAACCGTGACGCGCGAGGTGGCGTGCCTGGAAGTTCCAGACGCTGTGATCGTGAGCGGCGCCATGCAGCAGCACGACCACCGGCTGCGCGGGCGTGAAACTCTGCCCGCCGGTGTAGATGAAGACCGGGAGCCCGGATACCGTCAGCTGCACCGTCTCTATCCTCCGACCACCCGGCCCGCCGCATACAGTCCGCGGTCCAGGTCTTCGATCAGGTCGTCGATGTGCTCGAGTCCCACCGACAGTCGCAGCGTGCCTTCGCCGATCCCGGCGACAGCGAGCGCGGCGGCCGACAGGCGGCAATGGGTCGTGCTCAACGGGTGGCTCACGAGCGACCTGGCATCGCCGACGTTCGCCAGGTGCGAGAACACTTTCAGGCTCTCGATGAAGGCGCGGGCGGCCTCGCGTCCGCCGGTCAGCTCGAAGGACAGGACCGCTCCCGCGCCATCCGGTAACAGGCGGCTCGCCAGTTCGTGATCGGGATGGGGCGCGAGTCCCGGATACGCGACTCGTGCGACGATCGCTTGACGGGCAAGATGGGTGGCGACGGCATGCGCGTTCGCAACGTGCGCGCGCATCCGCAGCGGCAGCGTCTCGATGCCCTGGAGGATCTGGAATGCGTTCATCGGCGAGAGACAGGCGCCGAAGTCCGGCAGCGCCTCGCACCGGGCGCGCAGCAGGAAAGCCGCAACCGGGGATTCCTCGGTGAAATCCATGCCGTGAAAGCCGTCGTATGGCTCGGTCAGCGTCGGGAAGAGGCCCGACTGCTCCCAGTCGAACTGCCCGCCATCGACGAGCAGGCCGCCGACGGCGACGCCGTGGCCGCCGAGAAACTCGGTGGCCGAATGCAGGACCAGATCCGCGCCGAGCGACAACGGGCGCTGCAGGCAGGGCGTGACCAGCGTCGCATCGACGAGCAGCGGGACGCGCCGCGCATGGGCGATCGCGGCGACGGCGGGAATGTCGAGCACCTCGAGGCCGAAATTGCCGAGCGCCTCGCCGAACAGGAGACGGGTTTCGGGCCTGATCGCATCGCGCCATTCGTCCGGGCGGCGCGAATCGACGAAAGTCGTCCGGATACCGAAGCGCGGCAGCGTGTGGGCCAGCAGATTGCGCGCTGCGCCGCCTAGCGAACGCGACGCGACGATATGATTGCCGGCTCCCATCAGCGTCGCGATCGCGACATGCAGCGCAGCCTGGCTGCTCGCCAGCGCAATTGCGCCGATTCCCCCTTCCAGCGCGGAGACGCGCTCCTCGAGGACCGCGTTGGTCGGGTTCGACAGGCGCGTATCGACGTGCCCCGGGCGTTCATGGTTGAACAGCGCGGCGGCGCGCTCGGCATCCGGAAAGACGTAGCCGGCGGTGAAATAGATCGGCGTCGCGCGGGCGCCGAAGGCCGGGTCAGGGGACTGCCCTGCATGCAGGGCGAGCGTCTCGGGAGCAGGGGGTCCGTACTGGGTCATTGGCGGCCCGGAATCCTCGTCATCCGGCTTCAGGCTCGCTCGTCGGGTTCGAGCATGCGCTCGACGACGGCGATGCGATCTTTCAACGCCAGCTTGCGCTTCTTGAGGCGGCGCAACAGTAATTCATCTTCTTGCGGCGAAGCATCGAGGTGGCTGATCGCCTCGTCGAGGTCACGATGCTCGGCCCTGAGTTCGGCCAGCCTCACCTGCAGGCTGGTAACGTCGTCGAATGCTTCCTCGCTCATCGTATACCTGTTCAATTTAGGGGAATTGCATGCCGTCCGGGCGGCGGCGCCGGTAACGCTGGATGGTATGCCGCAGAAGAGGCAATGACAACTCCGGTCGGGCTGTTGGAAGCGGACGACTCCACCATTGGCGACAGCAGGTGCGGGATCGGGGGCCGGGCCGGGCACGAAAATGGCGAGCGGTGCCGCCGGTTGCCTCGCTCCGCCATTCGTGTCAGGCTCGCGTCCGAATTGCGTCCGCCCGTCCGCCGCTGTCCGCCATTGCCCGAGCCGTCCCACAATGACTTCCCGCCGCTTTTCCGCCTGGTCCCTGCTGTGTGCCGCGCTGCTTCCGTTTCACGCCGACGCACAGGAGTCCTTTGCCCGTTGCCTCGAAGAGCTGCGCGGCATGGCGGCCGCGCACGACATTGCGCCGGCAACTTTCGAGCAGCATGTGGCCGGTCTCGAGCCGGACATGGCGGTGATCGGCTTGCTCGATTACCAGCCCGAATTCCGCACGCCGATCTGGGATTATCTGGCCGGGCTGGTGGACGACGAACGCGTCGCCGACGGCCGTGCGATGGCCGTCCAATGGGCCGGAACGCTGCAGGACATCGAGGCGCGATATGGCGTCGATCCCGCTACCGTGGTTGCGGTGTGGGGCGTCGAGAGCAACTTCGGGCGCAATTTCGGCAAGCGCCCGTTGCTCGTTTCGCTCGCAACCCTGTCCTGCTCAGGCCGGCGCCAGGACTACTTTCGGGGTGAATTCTTCACTGCGCTGAAGATCATCGAAGATGGCCACGTCGCCCCCGAGCGCCTCGCCGGTTCGTGGGCCGGGGCGTTCGGCCACACACAGTTCATGCCCTCGACTTTCCGGCGCGTCGCGGTCGATTTCGACGGCGATGGTCGGCGCGACCTGATCGACAGCATCCCTGACGCGCTCGCCTCGACGGCGAACTTTCTGCGCAAAGCAGGCTGGCAGACGGGCCGGCGATGGGGTTTCGAAGTCGCTCTGCCGCCCGACTTCGATGCCGGACTGGCCGGGCGCCGCAACAAGCGGGCACTGTCCGAATGGGTCGCACTGGGTGTGCGTCGCGCGGACGGAAGCGCGATCGAGCCGGGCGCCGACGCCGCGGGCCTGCTGCTCCCTGCCGGCGAGCAGGGCCCGGCGTTCCTCGTCCTGCGCAATTTCGATGCGCTCTACTCCTATAACGCGGCCGAAAGCTACGCGCTTGCGATCGCCCATTTGTCCGATCGCCTTCGCGGCGGAGAGCCGTTCCGCGCCTCGTGGCCGACTGACGACCCGGGACTGTCCCGCGTCGAGCGGCGCGAAGTGCAGACATTGTTGTCGCAGCTCGGCTACGACGCCGGAGAGGCCGACGGCGCGCTCGGTGCCCGTTCGCGCGCAGCGGTGCAGCAGTTCCAGCGCGCTCAAGGGCTCGAGCCCGATGGCCGCGCCGGTCGGCGGGTGCTCGAATTGCTGAGAAAGGCGTACGCTGAGCGCTGACGACCGGCTATCGCATTCCTGCGAGCTTTTGCCGAAGAACTGGATGCCCATCGTGAACAAAGCCTTTGTGACAGAAAACGACGGCGCCGACGATGATGACGAAGTACCCGTCGCGGTGCGCCTGCCGGCCGGTGCGAAAAACTACATGACGCGCCGTGGCTACGAGAGCCTGCGCCGCGAACTCGATCACCTCGTCCGCGTCGAGCGGCCGAAGATGGTCGAAACCGTCGCCTGGGCGGCATCGAACGGCGACCGTTCCGAGAATGGCGATTACATCTACGGCAAGAAACGGCTGCGCGAGATCGACCGGCGCATCCGTTTCCTGATCAAGCGCATCGAAAGTGCCGAAGTCGTCGATCCCGCCGACCAGCGGGAAATCGACCAGGTGTTTTTCGGCGCCACGGTCAGCATTGTCGACGTCGACAGCGACGACGACAGCGAGCAGATCTGGCAGATCGTCGGCGTCGACGAGGCCGATGCGGGCGCCGGCCGGATCAGCTGGATCTCGCCGCTGGCACGGGCACTGCTCAAGGCGCGCGAAGGCGACATCGTGCGCTTCATGAGTCCCGCGGGGCCGCGCGAGATCGAAGTCGTCGAGGTCCGCTACGTCTGAACCCCCCGGGAAACGGCTGTGCCGTTTCCTCCCCGCGACGGGGACAAGAAAACCCGGGGCGGGCCGACGTCTTCTCGAGAATGCGCGCGGGGGCTTGAAATCCGGGCGCTACGGTCCCATCTGCTGCGCGTTAATCAGCAGATGGAGTCCACGCAATGACCACCGAGCACGCCGCAGGCGCTCAGACCCTCAATTTCCAGGCCGAGGTGAAGCAGCTGCTTCACCTGATGATCCACTCGCTATACTCGAACCGCGAGATATTCCTTCGCGAACTGGTTTCCAACGCGTCGGACGCGTGCGACAAGCTGCGTTTCGAAGCGCTCGACAACCCGGAGCTGTTCGAAGGCGACAGCGAGCTGGCGATCCGCGTCGGCTTCGACAGCGAGGCGAAGACGGTCACCGTGTCGGACAACGGCATCGGCATGAGCCGCGATGAAGTGATCGCGCATCTCGGCACGATCGCCAAGTCCGGCACCAAGGAATTCTTCTCACAGCTCACCGGCGACCAGAAGAAGGATGCGCACCTGATCGGCCAGTTCGGCGTCGGCTTCTACTCGGCGTTCATCGTCGCCGACAAGGTGACCGTCGTCACCCGCCGCGCGGGGTTGCCGGTGACCGAAGGCGTGAAGTGGGAATGCGCGATGACTGGCGACGCCGCGGGGGAATACACCGTCGAAGCGACCGAGAAAGCAGCTCGCGGCACCGAGATCACGCTGCACCTGCGTGAAGGCCAGGAAGACCTGCTGTCGGGATGGAAGCTGCGTGGCCTGATCCGCAAGTATTCGGACCACATCGTCCAGCCGATCCTGATGAAGAAGGAAGAGTGGGACAAGGACAAGAACGAGCAGGTCACGACTGACGAAGACGAGACGGTCAACCAGGCGAACGCGCTGTGGACCCGCTCCCGCAACGACATCACCGAAGAGGAGTACAAGGGGTTCTACAAGCACGTCGGGCACGACTTCGACGAGCCGCTGGCGTGGACGCACGCGCGCGTTGAAGGCCGCCACGAATACACGCAGCTGCTCTACATCCCGTCGCACGCGCCGTTCGACATGTGGGACCGCAATGCGCGCCACGGCATCAAGCTGTACGTCAAGCGCGTGTTCATCATGGACGACGCCGAGAAGCTGATGCCCGCCTACCTGCGCTTCGTGCGCGGTGTCGTCGATTCGAGCGATCTGCCGCTCAACGTGTCGCGCGAAATCCTGCAGGAAAGCAAGGACATCGACACCATCCGCTCGGGCTGCACGAAGAAGGTGCTGGGCCTGCTCGAGAGCCTCGCGACGAGCGACGACGCCGCCGACAGGGAGAAGTACGCGACCTTCTGGAAGGAATTCGGCCGTGTGCTGAAGGAAGGCGTCGGCGAGGATTTCGCGAACAAGGACAAGATCGCCGGCCTGCTGCGCTTCGCCTCCACGCACGCCGACACGCCGGACGAAGTCGTGTCGCTCGCCGATTACATCAGCCGCATGAAGGAAGGCCAGGACAAGATCTATTACGTCACTGCCGAATCGTTCAACGCGGCGAAAAACAGCCCGCATCTCGAAATCTTCCGCAAGAAGGGCATCGAAGTGCTGCTGCTGACCGACCGGGTCGACGAGTGGGTCATCGGCAACCTGCCGGAATTCGACGGCAAGCCGCTGGTGTCCGTCGCGAAAGGGGGCCTCGACCTCGGCAAGCTCGAAGACGAGGCGGAGAAGAAGGAAACCGAGAAAGCGGCCGACGAGTACAAGGAACTGCTCGAGAAGATGAAGGCGAGCCTCGGCGAACGCGTCAAGGAAGTCCGCGTCACCCACCGCCTGACCGATTCGCCGGCCTGCCTCGTCGCCGACGAGCACGACGTCGGGATGAACCTCGCGCGGATCCTTAAAGCCGCCGGCCAGCAGGCACCGGCGTCGAAACCGATCCTCGAGATCAACCCGCAGCACCCGGCCGTGATGCGTCTGAAATACGAGGAACGCCAGTTCGACGACTGGGCAGCGGTGCTGTTCGACCAGGCATTGCTCGCCGAAGGCGGCACGCTCGACGACCCGGCGACGTTCGTGAAACGGATCAATCAGCTGATGATGGCGATGGGTGGTTCAGCCGGCGCCGACTGAGCGCCCCGCAGCGGGCGACGCGCCCGCGTGAGGCGACAACGCCACGTACCGGTGCGGTATGTGGCGTTTTTTTATTTGCCGGAGCTGCCGGCGGACCGCTTTGCGCTTTCGTTCTGCACCTGCGCCGTGGCCTGGCGCAGCGCCGGATACGAGAGCGCGTGGTAGAGCGGGATCGGTGCAACCGACTTCGAAAAGGCGTGAGACACGACTGCCGTCGCCATCAGCGGCAGCAGCATCTCGTGGTTCGCGGTCATCTCCATGACGATGACGAAGGACGTGATCGGCGTCTGCGTCATGCCCGCGAGGAACGCGACCATGCCGAGAACCAGGATCACGGCGCTGTGTTCCTCCGGCAAAAGGAGCGCGAGGTCGGCGCCCAGGCCGGCGCCGACGGCGAGCGCGGGAGCGAAGATGCCGGCTGGAATGCGGCTGAGGAACGCGAGCCAGATCGCGGCCATCTTCGCGATCAGGAAGTAGAACGGCAGCGTCGCGGAGCCTTCGAGGGCGGCTTTCGATTCCGCATAGCCGGTGCCATACGTAAGACCGCCGCTCATCAGGCCGATGATCGCGGTGCCGAGGCCGCAGGCGGCGGCGAAGGCGATCGGGCGGCTGCGCGAGAATTCCCCGATCGTGCCGGGCAGCCCGCGCGAGGACGCGATCAGCAGGCGGCTGAAGAGTCCGCCCAGCACGCCGCCCGCGGCACCGCACATCAATACCGGCCAGATCCCGGCGGGCCACGTCAGCGCTGCGGGCGTGCGCCCGAAGTAGGTGTAGTTGCCGAGCACGCCGAGCGACATCAGCCCGGCGAAGATCACGGCGATGAGCGTCGTGCTGTTCGCGTGAAAGGGGCGGTGGCGGCACATTTCCTCGATCGCGAACATGATGCCGCCGAGCGGGGTGTTGAACGCCGCGGCGATGCCGGCGCCGCTGCCGGCGACGATCAGGTCGCGGCTTGACGCGATGCGCGCTTTCTTGCGTCCGGCGAGCATGTGCATGACTGAAGCGCCGATCTGCACCGAAGGCCCTTCCCGGCCGATCGAACCCCCCGACAGGAGTCCGCCCAGCGTCAGCACGACTTTCGCGATCGCGATCCGAAACGACAGCAGTTTGTGGCGAATGCGCCGGTCGTCGGTCATCGACGCGGCGATCGCCTGCGGGATGCCGCTTCCTTGCGTGCCGGGGAAAAATCGCCGGGCGATCCAGGCCATCGCCGCGAAGCCCGCAGGTGCGATCAGCAGGGACAGCCACGGCGACACGTTCATGATGTGTTGATGGGCGTCGATGGCGAGATCCGCGCCGATCGCGAAGAGGATCGCGATGAGGCCGGCCAGCAGCGCTGCGCCGACGAGCAGGATGCGTTTGCCCCAACGGCCGACCGACAGCCACGGCAACGCATAGCGTCGGCTGCCGCGGGCGAACTGCCGCATGGCGCGGCCGGAAGCGGTTTCGTTACCGCCTGGCGGATCGAAGGACACGATGAGAGGAGTCAGTCAGTGTGCTGCACAGTCGTCCCCGTCTCGGCGGCCGGCGACGAGAGTGAAAACCTGCGCTGCACGGGGAAAGTGTTGAGGTTCTTGCTTACCATGTTCTCGTACAAATCGGGAAAAGTGTCGTCTTTTACCCAAAACACGGTACGGCGGGAATCCCCTTTCCGCTACGATACCTGCCGCGCGTGCAGCTGTTAAATGTTTTTGACAAATATTTCCTGAATAAATATAGTTGGAGCCCTGATTCATGTCGCAAGAGCAGTCTTCGACCTTGACAAAATCCCCGGAACGCAAGTCATCGGTTTCGCCTTTGTCGGTTTTGCAGCGTTTTCGCGTACTCATCCGCACTGCGCAGCGTCATTCGCAGTGGATCGAGCGCAAAAGCGGTGTCACCGGTGCGCAGTTGTGGGCGTTGCAGGAACTCAATGAAGCGGAGGGGCTGCGAGTCGGGGAGCTGGCGGGGAGAATGGCGCTGCACCAGTCGACCGCGTCGAACATGGTGGACAAGCTCGAGTCGGCAAAGCTGATCCGGAAGGAACGCACGAGTGTCGATCAGCGCGTCGTTCGCCTGTACCTGACCGAGGCAGGGCGCGACCTGCTCAAGCGTTCTCCGTCGCCCGCGCGCGGAGTGCTGCCCGAGGCGCTGCGCCTGCTCGACGAAGATGCGCTGATGCGCCTGCAACGTGAACTCGACAGTCTGCTGCGGCAGATCAAGGATCTGGACGAAGGCTTCGGCATGCAGCCTTTGCCCTTTACCGAGTAGGAAACCGCGCCGGCGGTCTATCCTGGCAGTGTCTCGCGAACGTGCGGACAGCAGTTTGAAAGCGGCCTTCGGGCCGCTTCTTTTTTGCCATTACTGCTTCTTCGACAATTGCTGCATCGCCCGCTCGAGACCGCCGAGCGTCATCGGAAACATCCTCCCGCCCATGATCTGGTCGACGATCTCGATCGACTTGCGGTACGGCCACAGGTGTTCCGGTTCGGGGTTGAGCCATGCCGCTGCCGGCCACGTGTCGAGCAGGCGGCGCAGCCACGCCGCACCCGGCTCGCTGTTCATGTGTTCGATCGAACCGTGCGGGTGCAGGATCTCGTACGGGCTCATTGTCGCGTCGCCGACGAAAATCAGCTTGTAGTCGGGGCCGTAGCGGTGGAGCAGATCGGAAACGGCGATGTTCTCGCTGTGGCGCCGCGAGCTGTCGCGCCAGACCTTTTCGTAGACGCAGTTGTGGAAATAGAAATACTCGAGGTGCTTGAACTCGCTGCGGCACGCCGAGAACATCTCCTCGCACACCTTGATATGGTCGTCCATCGAGCCGCCGACGTCGAGAAACAGCAGCACTTTCACTGCGTTGTGCCGTTCCGGGCGCATCATCAGATCGAGCCAGCCGGCGTTTCGCGCGGTCGCGGCGATGGTTCCATCCAGATCGAGTTCGTCGGCCGCGCCTTGCCGCGCGAACCGCCGCAGCCGCCGCAGCGCGACCTTGATGTTGCGCGTGCCGAGTTCGACCGAATCGTCGAGGTTGCGGTATTCGCGCTTCTCCCAGACCTTGATCGCCGTCCGGTTGCCAGCTGATTCGCCGCCGACGCGGATGCCTTCCGGATGGTAGCCGTTGTTGCCGAACGGCGAGCTGCCCCCGGTGCCGATCCATTTCGAGCCGCCCTGATGGCGCTCTTTCTGCTCGCCGAGCCGCTTGCGGAACTCTTCCATCAGCTTGTCCCAGCCGAGCTTTTCGAGCTTCGCCTTGTCCTCGGGCGAAAGATGCTTCTTCATCATCGCCTGCAGCCATTCCTGCGGCAGCTCGGCTTCGAGCCCGGGAATCTCGGTGACTCCGTTGAAGTAGCTCCCGAACGCCGCGTCGAAACGGTCGTAATGGGATTCGTCCTTGACGAGGCAGGTGCGGGCGTAGAAATAGAATTCGTCGATGCTGTGGCTGCAGGCGCCGTCACGCAGTCCTTCGAGGAGCGTCAGGAACTCGCGGGTGGACACTTTGAGCTGGCCCGCTTTCAAATGCAGGAAAAAGTCGATAAGCATGATCCGCTCCGTTCCCGAAATCGCCCGGACGCCCGACTTCGAGCATCCGGGAGAAGACTTCGGGATGATTGCTTGTGGCGAGCGCAGTGGCGATGCCGGAAAAACAGTGGGGCAAACGCCCTGACGTCAGCGGTTGTTGCGCGCCATGAACACCAGCCGTTCGAACAGGTGAAGGTCCTGCTCGTTCTTCAGCAGTGCGCCGGCAAGCGGCGGGACCGCGGCCTTCTGGTCCTTTGCGCGCAGCGCTTCGGGCGGAATGTCCTCGGCGACGAGGAGCTTGAGCCAGTCGATCAGCTCCGAGGTCGACGGCTTCTTCTTCAGCCCCGGGACGTCGCGCAGGCCGAAGAACACTTCCAGGGCCTCGCGCAGCAGGTCGCGCTTGAGTCCGGGGAAATGGACGTCGACGATGCGCTGCATCGTGTCGCGATCGGGGAAGCGGATGTAATGGAAAAAGCAGCGGCGCAGGAACGCGTCCGGCAGCTCTTTTTCGTTGTTCGACGTGATGAAGACGATCGGACGATGACGCGCGCGCACCGTCTCGCGGGTTTCGTAGACGTGGAACTCCATGCGGTCGAGTTCGCGCAGCAGGTCGTTCGGGAATTCGATATCCGCCTTGTCGATTTCGTCGATCAGGACGACCGTCGGCGTTTCGGCGTCGAACGCCTGCCACAGCACGCCCTTGAGGATGTAGTTGGCGATATCCTTGACGCGGTCTTCGCCGAGCTGCGAGTCGCGCAGGCGGGACACCGCATCGTATTCGTACAGCCCCTGCTGGGCCTTGGTCGTCGACTTGATGTGCCACTGCAGCAGCGGAACGCCCAGCGCGTCGGCGACCTGTTCGGCCAGCATGGTCTTGCCGGTGCCCGGTTCGCCCTTGATCAGCAGCGGGCGCTGCAGTTTGATCGCGGCATTGACGGCCAGCATCAGGTCGGGAGTGGTGACGTAGTCTTGTGAACCTTCGAAGCGCATCGGGGGAATCCTCTGAGTAAACCCGACCGATTATAGGGCCAGCCTGCACGGGCAAGCGTCTGCCGGATTGACGGATTTACGGAGTTTTTCGAAGAATGACAGGTATTTGCATTCCGCTTTAGGCGACGTAGAATTTTTTGCGGCCGTTTCAGCCATACTTAAAACAAACCGAGGAGACGCCATGCACGGACGACATTTGCTCATCGCCGCCTGTCTTGCGCTGGGTGGACCCGCTGCGTCGGCGCTGGAAGGCGATGCAAAAGCCGCCCAGGCCAAGACTTCGATGTGCATGGGGTGTCATGGCATTCCGGGCTATCGCACCGCGTTCCCGGATGTTTACCCGGTGCCGAAGCTCGGCGGGCAGCATGCGGCTTACATCGTCCGCGCGCTGCAGGCGTATCGCGACGGCGAACGCAGCCATCCGACGATGCGCGCGATCGCCGCAAGCCTGTCGGAGCAGGACATGGCGGACCTTGCGGCCTACTACAGCGTCGCGGGAGGAGAGGCGCAATGATGATGCGAAATATCACCCTCCCGGCGCTGGCGGCCCTTGCGCTGGCAGGTTTTCCCGCACACGCGGGCGATGCTGCCGCAGGCAAGGAAAAGTCGACGGTCTGCGCAGCCTGCCACGGCCCGGACGGCAACAGTCCGTCGCCGGAATTTCCGCGCCTGGGCGGGCAGTACGAAGACTATCTCTACCAGGCGCTGCTCGACTACAAGACGGGCAGGCGGAAGAACCCGATCATGGCCGCCCAGGTCGAGAACCTGTCGCCTGCGGATCTGGGCGACCTCGCGGCGTACTTCGCGACCCAGTCCGGCCTGTACCAGAAACGCTGACCGCGAAGGGGAGGGGCACGCCGGCTAGTTCGAGCGTGCCCGGCGCAAGACACACGAGACGTAAGCCGGACCGTCCGGTTGCGTGTTGTTGCGCTGTGCGTCGAAAAGCGTTTCGCCGAGGCATTCGAGCACGTCGTGGAGCGCATCGTGACGGTTGCCACGCCGGCGCTGGCAGGCTTCGAACGCGGCGCGCAGGCCCGGCGGCTGGTCGATCGACAGTTGCTCCTCGATCGCGAGGTGGAACGACAGGTGCAGGAACGGGTTGATCTGTCCGTCCTCCGGCAGGAAATCGCGCGACAGCGAATCGGGGTCTTCGAGCAACGCCTGATATTCGGGATGCAGGAGCACGAGGTCGGAAGCGATGTGTTCGAGCGGCGTCAATACTTCCTTCGCCTGATATTTCCGCCAGCTTTCGATGAAGAAGCTGCGTACCTGGTCACGTGAGGGATTGAACATCTTTTGGACTCGGTTGCTCTGGGTTAAACGGTCTTGTCGCGGAACTCGCACAGGTCGCGCACGAGGCAATCTTTGCAGCGCGGCTTGCGCGCCGTGCAGACGTAGCGTCCGTGCAGGATCAGCCAGTGATGCGCATTGTGCAGGTATTCCTTCGGCACGCGACGCATCAGGGCCTGCTCGACGGCGAGAACATCCTTGCCCGGAGCGAGACCGGTGCGATTCGCGACGCGGAAAATATGCGTGTCGACCGCCATCACCGGTTCGCCGAACACCGTGTTCAGCACGACGTTGGCGGTCTTGCGGCCGACGCCGGGCAGCGCTTCGAGAGCTTCGCGGTTGCGCGGCACTTCGCCGCCGTGGCGCTCGAGCAGTAGCCGCGACAGCGCGACGACGTTTTTCGCCTTGTTGCGGTAAAGGCCGATCGACTTGAGGTGTGCGGCAACGTTTTCCTCCCCGAGGCTCAGCATCGCTTCGGGGGTCGGGGCGACAGCGAACAGCTCGCGCGTCGCCAGGTTCACGCTCTTGTCGGTGGCCTGTGCCGAAAGCACCACGGCAACCAGCAGCTGGAAGGGCGACCCATACTCGAGCTCGGTCGTCGGGCTCGGATTCGCCGCGGCCAGGCGGCGGAAAAATTCACGAATCGCGTCGCGTTTCATCCGTCGGTTCAGGGCGCCGCCGACGCCGGCGCTGCCCCTTCGCTCGCCACGGGTGCGGGCTTGCCGGCCGCCGCACGCATGCGGATCCGGTTCGACAGCGCGATCAGGCAGCCGAGCGCGAAGAACGCGCCAGGAGGCAGCACGCCGATCAGGAAACCGGGGTAATCGTCGCCGAACACCGACAGCGGAGCCAGGCCCGGGATCAGCATTTCGATACCCGAAAACAGCGTGCCGTTGCCGACCAGTTCGCGAATGCCGCCGAGCACACCGAGCAGCCACACCAGCCCGAGGCCCATCATGATGCCGTCGACGGTGGACGACACCGGATCGTTCTTTGCCGCGTAGGCCTCGACTCGCGCGAGGACGATGCAGTTGGTGACGATCAGCGGAATGAAAATGCCCAGCACCAGGTAGAGATCGTGCAGGTAGGCGTTGAACGCGAGGTCGACGATCGTCGTCAATGCGGCGATGATCAGGATGAACACCGGGATCCGGATCTCATACGGGATGAAGTTGCGCAGCGATGCAACCGCGAAGTTCGACACCGCCATCACCACCACGGTCGCGAGCCCGAGGCTCACCGCATTGACGACGCTCGTGCTGACGGCGAGGATCGGACACAGGCCGAGCAGCTGCACCAGGCCGGTGTTCTGCTTCCACAAGCCATTCCAGGCGTTTTCACGAAAAGTCTGGAGATTCATTGCTGTTCTTCCATCAGAGCGCGCTGCCGGTCGACGCCGCAAACAGCGCATCACGGTGCTCGGCCGCATATTCGAGGACTCGTCCTGTCGCGTTCGTCACGGCGCGTGCACTGATCGTCGCGCCGATGCGATATGCGAAGACGCCCCCGTCGCGCTTGACTTTCCACTGCGCGGGCGCAACGTCAGCGAGCGACATCCCAGCGAATTGACCGATCCACGGCTGAGTCTTGTTGCGATCCTTTCTGGGGTCGATGTAGTCGCCGAGTCCCGGCGTTTCCTTGTGGGCGGTCACGCGAACACCGCCCAGGCGGCCGTCCGCGCCAACCGCAACGACGAGCTGGATCCTGCCCCCGTAACCGTCGGGTGCGCCCGCTTCGAACACCAGGGCCGCGGGAACGCCGGCGCGACGCGCGCGATAGATGCGCCCGCCCCGGTCGAGGCCGAGCTCGGGCGTCCGTCCGGCGGCGACGAAGTCCTCGAGGAGCGCGTTGTCGTAGCTGCCCGGCGGGAGCACGTCGTTGATCAGGCGCATCTTCTGCTCCTGCTCGGATGCTTCGATCGCCGGGCGGGTCGCGCGGTAGGTCTGCGACATCATCGCGGTGAAGGCGAGCGTGAACACGATCATGATGCCGGCAGTGCGCAGCGAGGTACGGGTGGCGGTATAGCGGTCGCTCATGGCCGGCTCCCGCGGTGACCGAACACCACCGGTTGCGTCTTCATGTCGATCAGCGGCACGCAGAGGTTCATCAGCAGCACGGCAAACGCGATGCCTTCGGGGAAGGCACCGAATACCCGGATCAGGTAGGCAATGACGGCGATGCCGGCGGCGAAGATCAGCTTGCCGCGCGGCGTCGTCGCACCCGAAACGGGGTCGGTGACGATGAAGAACGCAGCAAGCATGGCGCCACCGCTGGCGAGGTGGAAAAGCGGCGGCGCGAAGCGCGCGGGTTCTGCGAGCCAGAAGATGCCCGACACGACGGCGAGCGTCGCGATGAACGCGACCGGCATGTGCCAGGTGATGATGCGGCGCGCGAGCAGGAACAGGCCCCCCGCAAAATAGCCGAGCGCGAGCCATTCCCAGCCGCGGCCGCCGACGGCGCCGAACGTGCCGCTTTGCTGCAGCACGCTCTCGACGCTCGCGCCGCTTGTCCGCAGCCCGGTGCGCATTGCGTCGAGCGCCGTCGCGCCGGTGATCGCGTCGAGCTGGCGGGCGCCGCCGAGCACGAGGTCGAGCTGTGTCTGGAAGTCGATCTGTCCGGCCGGCGGCCACTGCGACATCAGCGACGGGAACGCGACGATCATTGCGCAGTACGCGACCATCGCAGGGTTGAACGGATTCTGGCCGAGCCCGCCATAGAGATGCTTGACCGCGACGATCGCGATCAGCACGCCGAGCACCGTGACCCACCACGGCAGGATCGGCGGAAAGCACAGGACGACGAGCCATGCGGTGACGACGGCCGACAGGTCCGACAGCGCCGGGGCGACCGGCCGCTTGCGCAGTGTCAGGATCAGCGCTTCGGCGGCGAGCGCGGTCACGGTCGCGATCAGCAGGTTGACGACGACGACCGCGGCGACCTGCACGACGTAGGCGGTGATGCCGGGAAGGAGCGCGAGCAGCACCGCGAGCATCACGCTCTGGACGCTCGCCGGCTTGCGAATGTAGGGAGAATGGATCATGTCAGGAGGTTGCGTCGCTGTCGTGCAGGTGCGGCCGCTCGCGCCGGCTGCCGATGTCGGGGTTGGCGCCCGGCACGGCCGCGGCGGGACTGCCCGCGTTCGATTCGGCCATATGCCCGGATTCGGCCGTCGCCGCCTGCTGCTTGGCCCGGGCGAGCGCTGCCGCGATGAGGGCCTTTTTCGGATCGTCTGCGGCTGCGGCTGCGGCTTCGTTCGGAGCGGCCGACCCGCTCAGCTTCGCCCGCGTCTCGGCGGCTTTCGCCGCGAGCTTGGCGGCTTTTTCTTCCTTTTCCCGCTCCTGCCGGTAGTTGCGGAACTCGAAGCGCTCGCGCGCCTGATCGGACGCCTTGAGCTCGCGCTCGCGCGCCCAGATCTCGCTCTTCGAGAAGCGGAAATAATCGACGAGCGGAATGTGTGAAGGGCAAACGAAGGCGCAGGAACCGCATTCGATGCAGTCGAAGAGGTGATATTCCTGCGCTTTGCCGACGTTCTTCGCGCGCGAGAACCAGTACAGTTCGAAAGGCTGCAGGTCGGCCGGGCACGCGCGCGCGCAGGCGCCGCAGCGGATGCACGGCAATTCCGGCGGCGGGGGCGGGAACAGCGCCGGCGAGGCGGCAATGATGCAGTTGCTCGTCTTGCCGATCGGCACCGACAGGTCGGCAATGGTGATGCCCATCATCGGGCCGCCCATCAGATAGCGGTCGGTGTCCGGCTTAGGCGCCGCGAGCGCGAGCAGCGTCTCTACGGGGGTGCCGAGCGCTACTTCGTAGTTGCCCGGATGACTGACGTTGCCGGTCAGCGTCACGATGCGCGACACCAGCGGTTCGCCGTGGTGGACCGCGCGGTGGACGGCGTGTGCCGTGCCGACGTTGAAGCACTGCACGCCGAACTCCGTCCCGAGCTTGCCATGCGCGATCTCGATGCCGGTCAGCACGCGGATCAGCTGCTTTTCGCCGCCCGCGGGATACCGCGCCGGAATCGCGACGATCTCGATGGGTGCGGTGAGGCGCGTTGCCGCTTCGCGCATCGCAGCGATCGCTTCGCACTTGTTGTCCTCGATGCCGACGAGCGTGCGGCGTGCGCCGATCAGTTCGTGCAGGATCGCCGCACCGGAAAGGATTTCGACGGCGCGCTCGCGCATCAGCCGGTCATCGCAAGTGATCCACGGTTCGCATTCGGCGCCATTGATGACCAGTGTTTCGATGCCGTGCCCGTTGCCGAGCTTGATGTGGGTTGGAAAACCGGCGCCCCCCATGCCGACGATGCCGCACGTGCTGAGGTACCGGAGCGCGGTTTCGCGCGGGACGGCCCGGTGGTCGAATGCGCGGCGCTCGATCCATTCGTCCTTGCCGTCGGGCTCGATGACGACTGCCAGCGTGTCGAGGCCCGACGCGTGGGCCATCGCGCACGGGGCGAGTCCGACGACCGTGCCGGACGTGGAGGCGTGGACGTCGGTGCCGAGCGGACCTTCGCCGGCGCCGATGCGTTCGCCCTTCTGCACGCGCTGACCCGGCGCGACGAGGCAGTGGGCGGCCGAGCGCACGCTCTGGCGCAGCGGAATCGTGAGGCGCGGCGGCAGCGGTGCGGCAGCGATCGGCAGCGATGAGGACTCGTTCTTGTGGGAGTCGGGCTTGATGCCGCCGTGAAAGTTGAACAGACGGGCGATCATGCCGCCGACCTCAGATCAAACACCGGGTATTTCCATTTCCAGGTCTCGAGCGTTTCCGGAAGGGGCGTCATCGCGATGCAATCGACGGGGCAGGGCGCGACGCACAGTTCGCAGCCGGTGCACAGCGCAGGGACGACCGTATGCATGTGCTTCGCGGCGCCGACGATGGCATCGACCGGGCAGGCCTGGATGCACAGCGTGCAGCCGATGCACAGCTGCTCGTCGATCCTTGCGACCGATTTGGGTTTTTCCTCGCCATGCTCTTCGGACAGCGGCTTGAATTCGCGCCCGAGGAGGTCGGCGAGCTTGCGTATCCCTTCCTCGCCGCCCGGCGGGCACTGGTTGATGTCGGCTTCGCCGTTCGAAATCGCCTCCGCATACGGCTTGCAGCCGGGGTAGCCGCACTGGCCGCACTGGGTCTGCGGAAGGATCGCGTCGATTTTTTCGACCAGCGGATTGCCTTCGACCTTGAAGCGGATCGACGCGTAGCCCAGTGCTGCGCCGAGCACGATGGCAATCCCGGTCATGACGAGGAGGGCGGTCAGCATGATGAAATGTCGCTCAGTGAGGCGCAGCAGCGTAAACGTTCGCGCCCGCCCGCGTGTTGCGTCTTGTCAGGAATGGGTGAGTTGATTTTCAATTACTGGAACCGGTCCAGGCCGGCGAAGCCCATGAACGCGAGGCTCATGAATCCCGCGGTAATCATCGCGATCGCGGTTCCCTTGAAGGGCGCGGGGACGTCGGCGCCGTCCAGGCGTTCGCGGATACCGGCGAACAGGATCAGCGCGAGCGTGAATCCGATCGACGAGCCGAAGCCGAACAGCAGCGACTCGAGCAGGTTGTAGTCGAGCGCGACGCTCAGCAGCGGGACGCCGAGCACTGCGCAGTTCGTCGTGATCAACGGCAGGTAGATCCCCAGCACCTGGTGCAGCAGCGGACTCGTCTTCTGGATCACCAGCTCGGTAAGCTGCACGATCGCCGCGATCACGACGATGAACGACAGCGTGCGCAGGTAGGCGAGGTCGTACGGCTGCAGCAGGTAGTGGTCGATCAGGTAGCTCGTGCCCGAGCCGAGCGTCAGCACGAACGTCGTCGCCGCACCCATGCCGATCGCCGTCTCGAGTTTTTTCGACACCCCCATGAACGGACACAGCCCGAGGATGCGGACGAAAACGACGTTATTGACCAGGACCGCGCCGATGACGACAAAGATGTAACTACTCATGATCCAGTACCGGGTGTAATCGCGGGATTATCGCCGCCATCAGTCCGCTGCTCAAGCGCGGTCGGGTTATAGGCTTATGCCCATTCGTGCCGCCTCGCGGCGCGCTCAGGCGCCGAAGGAAGCGGATACGGCGGCGCGGCCGGAGACGACGAAGTCCGTCGTCGCCCGCACGCATTCCCCGATGAGGGATGGGCCGCGGTAAATGAGGCCGCTGTACACTTGCACCAGCGATGCTCCGGCAGCGAGCTTCGCGCGGGCGCCACGTCCGTCGAGGACGCCGCCCGCCGCGATGATCGGCAGTTCGCCGGCGAGCGCCCGGGAGAGCTGCGCGACGACCGCAGTGGAGGCTTCGAAGACCGGCGCCCCCGACAGCCCGCCTTGCTGCTCGGCGTAGCGCACGCCCTGGACCTTGTCGCGCGCGACCGTGGTGTTCGTTGCGATCACGCCGTCGATGCGGTGGCGGCGCAGCGCGTCGGCGATGTTCGTGACTTGGGGTGGCTCGAGATCGGGAGCGATCTTGAGCGTCAGCGGCACGTAACGCCCGTGCCTGTCCGCCAGCTGCTGTTGGCGTGCCTTGAGCCGGCCGAGGAGCTCGTCGAGCTCGGACTCGCCCTGCAGTTGCCGCAGGTCCTTCGTGTTCGGCGACGAGATATTGACCGTGACGTAGCTTGCCAGCGGGTAGACCTTGTCGAGGCAGGCAAGGTAATCGTCGGCCGCGCGGTCGATCGGCGTGTCGAAATTCTTGCCGATGTTGATGCCGAGGATGCCCCGGTATTTTGCCGCCCTGACGTTCGCGACCAGCGCATCGACGCCGTGATTGTTGAAACCCATGCGGTTGATGATCGCGCGCACTTCCGGCAGGCGGAACATCCGCGGGCGGGGGTTGCCGGGCTGCGGTCGCGGCGTGATCGTGCCGATCTCGAGGAAACCGAAGCCGAGGCGCGCGAGACCGTCGATCGCCTCGCCGTTCTTGTCGAGGCCGGCGGCCAAGCCGATGCGGTTCGGAAAGCGCAGCCCCATGACGTCGACCGGGTCGGATTCCGCCGGGGTTCCGGCGGGCAGGACGCGTCCGAAGAAATGCAGCGCGGCGAGGGAGAGTTCGTGGGCGGTTTCCGGGTCGAGCGAAAACAGCAGCGGGCGGGCAATGTTGTAGAGCATTGCCGGATTTTACCGGTTTGGCCGTCCTCTCGCGCCACGGTTTTTGCCCGTTGCGCCGCACTGCCCCTTTACTCGGAGGCGCGATCGCGCAGCGGATCGATGTCGCGCCATTCTCCGCGCAGCCGGCCTTCGAGCGGATGGAAGCGGACTTTGTAAGCCATCTTGCGGCTTTCCTTGATCCAGTAGCCGAGATACAGATACGGCAGCTTGAGGCGGCGGCACACTTCGATCTGCCACAGGATGCCGTAGGTGCCGTAGCTCGCGTGCGTCTGGTCCGGATCGTAGAACGTATATACGCTCGACAGGCCGTCGCTGAGCCGGTCGATGACGCTGACCATGCGCAGCGCGTCGCCTTCACGGAATTCGACGAGGCGGGTGTCCACATGACTCTGCAGCAGAAAGTGCGCGTACTGCTCGCGGTTGTCCTGGTCCATTCCGCCACCGGCGTGGCGCGACGCCTGGTAGCGCTGGTAGAGCGCGTAATGCTCCTCGGAATACGCGAGCGGCTGCTCGTTGGCGCGCAGCTCGTGGTGCATTTTCCAGGCGCGACGCTGGCTGCGGTCGGGTTCGAAGCGCTTGACCGGGACCCGGACCGGCACGCAGGCCCGACAGTGGTCGCAGTACGGGCGGTAGGTGAACATGCCGCTGCGGCGAAAGCCGTTGCGCACCAGCTCGCTATAGACTGGCGTATCGATCAGATGGCCGGGCGTCGCGACCTGCGAGCGCGCGACACGATCCGACAGATAGGAACAGGTATAGGGCGCCGTGGCGTAAAACTGGATCAGCGCGTAGGGATAGTCCTTTTGCATGGTCGACCCGTCATGAGAAATTTCGCGAAATCTCCGCCGCTCCCTCGCAGCTCCAGTGTCCGGGCCCGGGGCCTTCGTTCGTCCAGCTTGCCAGGCCAGCACAAAACCTGTCGCGCGACATCTCTTCGGCACCGAGCGACAGCAGGTGGGCCGTCGTCATCTGGCAGTCGATCGCGGCGAAGCCGAGCCGTTGCAAATGCACCGCGAGGTGGGCGAGCGCCACTTTCGATGCGTCGTTTCGGCGACTGAACATCGATTCGCCAAAAAACGCCCGTCCCAACCCGATGCCGTACAACCCGCCGACGAGAGTCCCATCGACCCACGATTCGACACTGTGCGCATATCCGAGTTCGTGCAGGCGCAAATAGGCTTGCCGGATTTCAGCGCTGATCCACGTTCCGCCGCCAGGCTCGCGGGGTTCGGCGCACGCGGCAATGACGTCGGCGAAGGCGGTGTCGAAGCGGACTTCGAAGCGTTGCTGCCGGAGCGTGCGGCGCAACGAGCGGCTGATCCTGAGATGCGCGGGGATCAGCACCAGTCGCGGGTCGGGGCTCCACCACAGGATGGGCTGGTCTTCGGTGTACCACGGGAAGATTCCCCGACGGTACGCAGCCAGCAGCCACGCCGGCGAAAGCTCGCCTCCCGCGGCGAGCAGGCCGTCCGGATCCTTGAGCGCCTGCTCGACAGGCGGAAAATCCGGTCGTCCCGCGAGCCAGGGAATCATGCCGCGACGTGGACGAGTCGATGCTCCTGGCGAGTGTGCACCGCGTCTTGCGAGTCTTTCTGGAACGTGACGACGTGATCGACATCGAGGCGGATGCCGATTTTTTCGCCGATCGCGTGATTGTGATGGCTCGGCACCAGCGACAATACCCGCGCACCGCTCGACAGCCGCAACGTATACAGGATGTCTGCGCCGCGAAACGCCTTGTGCACGACTTCGGCCTTCATCGCGCTGGCGTCGTCATGGACGATGTCGTCGGGGCGCAGCAGCACTTCCACCGTGCAGTCGCGGTCGCAGTTTGCGCAGCCGATCCCGCACTCGACGGGGATCGCGCTGTTCAGGACGCCAAGTTCGACTTTCACCTGGTGATCGTTCAACACCAGGCCGGGCAGGAACACGCCCTGGCCGATGAAGTCCGCGACGAACCGGTTTGCGGGCCGGTGGTACAGGTTGTATGGCGTGTCCCATTGCTGGATGCGCCCTTCGTTCATGATGCCGATCTCGTCGGCGACCGCGAAAGCTTCGTTCTGGTCATGGGTCACGAGAATCGCCGTGGTGCGTGTCGCCTTGATGATGTCGCGCACTTCATGCGACAGGCGCTCGCGCAGTTCCACGTCGAGATTCGAGAACGGTTCATCGAGCAGCAACAGGCTCGGGCGCGGAGCCAGCGCGCGCGCCAGGGCCACGCGCTGCTGCTGGCCGCCGGACATTTCGTGGGGGTACTTGTGCCCCTGATGGTCGAGGCCGACGATGCGGAGCAGTTCGGCGACACGCTCGCGCCGCTGCGTCTTGTCCATGTCGCGCAAGCCGAACGCGATGTTTTCCGCAACCGAGAGGTGGGGGAACAACGCGTAGTCCTGGAACACCATGCCGATCCGGCGACGTTCCGGAGGCAGGTGGTGGCCATTGCCGCTGACGACCACGCCATCGAGCCGAATTTGGCCCGCCGCCACCGGTTCGAAGCCGGCGATGCACCGCAGCACCGTGGTCTTGCCGCAACCGGAAGGCCCCAGCAGACATCCGATGCTGCCTTTTTCGAGCCGCAAGGAGAGCTTACGGACGACGCGCTGACCGCCGTAGGCGAGGTCGATGTCGGCGAGTTCAAGGTGAGACATGACGGATCCGATACAGTAGAGGATTTCGCACGGATCATTATTGCATCGCGGCAATCCAAATGCGATCAATTATAATTCGTCACAGTTTGCTGCGCGGAAGGGTCCGCGGCACCGTGCGCGGGAGTATGATGAAGTTGCTAGGAGGGCTGGAGAGGCTGATACGGGATGCATCGTGGCTGACGCTCGGGGCGCTTCTCATCGCCGTGCTGATCGCGACGCCGGTGATATCGGTGTTCTCGAACGTCTTCACCGGAGGCACTTCCGGGACCTGGTCGCACCTCGCAAGCACGGTGCTGCCCGAGTTCATTCGCAATACGCTGATCCTGTGCCTCGGCGTCGGGCTGGGGGTGGCGAGCATCGGCATCACGACGGCCTGGCTGACGACGATGCTCGATTTCCCGGGGCGGCGTTTTTTCCAGTGGGCACTCGTCCTGCCGCTTGCGGTTCCGGCTTATGTGATGGCCTATGTCTATACCGATTTCCTGCAGTTCGTCGGACCGGTGCAAAGCTGGCTGCGCGAGACGTTCGGCTGGCGCGCCGGACAATACTGGTTCCCCGACGTGCGCACGCCGGGCGGTGCGGTCGCGATGTTCATGTTCGTGCTCTATCCGTACGTCTATCTGCTCGCCCGCACCGCGTTCCTCGAGCGGGCTTCGGGCATGCTCGAAGCCGGACGTTCGCTCGGCCTCGGGCCGTGGGGCTGTTTCTTCCGCGTGTCGCTGCCGCTGGCGCGCCCGGCGGTGATTGCCGGCACCGCGCTGGCCCTGATGGAGACGCTGGCCGACTTCGGCACGGTTGCCTATTTCGGCGTGCAGACTTTTACGACCGGTATCTACCGGGCGTGGTTTTCGCTCGGCGACCGCATCGCCGCGGCGCAGTTGTCGGCGGCGTTGCTGGCGTTTGTCGTGCTCGTCCTCGTGCTCGAACATGCCAGCAGGGGCCGTGCGCGCTTCAATAACACGTCGCGCCAGCAGACGATGCCGGTGCCCATCCGCCTGTCGCCGCTCGTTGGGCTGATGGCGGCGCTGGCCTGCTTCATGCCACTGCTGCTGGGCTTTCTGCTGCCTGCCGGGCTGTTGCTAGACATGGCGTTCTCGGAAGGGGACGTCCAGTTCGGCCCGCGCTTTCTCCACCTCGCGCGCAACAGCTTCGTCCTCGCCTCGGTGACGTCGGTGCTGGCAGTGTTGCTGGCGGTGGTGTTAGCGTACGCCGCGCGGCTCGCCCGTTCGCGACTGCCGCAGATGTTCAACCGGGTCGTCGGGCTCGGTTACGCGGTGCCCGGGTCGGTGATCGCGGTCGGCGTGCTGATCCCGGTGACGCGCTTCGACACCCAGCTCGCGGCATGGTGGCAGGACGTGTTCGGCGTCAACCCCGGGCTGTTGCTGACCGGGGGCATCGCGGCCCTCGTGTATGCTTATCTGACGCGCTTCCTCGCGGTGGCCCTGCATACGGTGGATTCGAGCCTCGGCAAGATCACTTCCAGCATGGACGACGCATCGCGTTGCCTCGGGCTCGGACGGTTCCAAACCCTGCGTCGAGTCCATGTGCCGATCCTGCGCGGCAGTCTCCTGACGGCGGGCCTGCTGGTTTTCGTCGATGTGATGAAGGAACTTCCCGCCACGCTGGTGATGAGGCCGTTCAATTTCGACACGCTGGCGACGCAGGCGCACACGCTCGCGGCGGACGAACGCCTGACCGAAGCCTCGACGGCCGCCCTGACGATCGTCGCGGTCGGCCTGTTGCCGATGTTCCTGATTTCCCGCCAGATCGTCCGCGGGCGACGACGCACGCTGGAGGAAGCGGAAGTCTAGCCGCGGCGGTGAGACTGCGACCTTATTAACCCGGCAGGCAAATACCGTTCGGGCTGAGCCTGTCGAAGCCCTGCCAATGCCCTTCGACAGGCTCAGGGCGAACGGTTGTATTTGATTACCGCCTTAATAACGATGTGGAGTAGGACATGAAAGTACTGATGTGGTGTGACAACCTGGCGACCCGCAGGGACCTGGAAGCGGCGTGGATGGCAGCCGGATTGACGGTGCTGAAGAAAAACACGACCGAGGTGCCGGACTGTATCGTCATCGACATGGCGGTGCGCAACCCGTGCGTGCGCATCGCCGAGCTTCGTGCGGCGCATCCGCAGGTCGACATCATCGCGTTCGCGTCCAAGTTCGACGCCGAGACGTTTGCGGCAGCCCAGGAGGCTGGCGCCACCGAAATGGCCGCGCAAAACTCGATCGTGGAGCGGGTCACGCGGCGCGCGCCCAGGTGAACAGGTTGGGCCGGCTGCTGTCATGTCACCGGTTTGTGGTCCGTTCGACACAAACAGGGCGACTTTCAAAGCATGAATTCAGCGAACGATGAGATAATGCCGCGATGAACGCACCACAACCGACTTCCCCTCGCCGCCGCATGCAGGAACTCCTGGAGATCCCTGATAGCCAGCGCACCGAGGCCGAGTGGGACGAACTCATCGAACTCGAAATTTCAATGGCTCCGGGCAACCGTGAAGGTGCTCCGCAGCCGGGCGTCCGCCGCATCGATTCGGGAACGGGAGGGCCGCGCAAGCCGGGGCGGCACGCGAAACCAGGCAGCGGCCAGCCGCGCTCCGGACCACAGGGGCCGAGGCCTCCGGCCCAGCCGAAACCGCAGGGCCAGGCGAAACCGGCCGAAGACGGACAACCCAGAAAACCGGCAAGAAAGTTCCGCAAGCGGCCGCCGAAGGAAACGCCGCCGCAATAAGGGTATCGCCGGGATCTCGTTCAGGGGAACATGATCCTGATCATCCCCGGTTTGTCGCCGCGGGCCGCGTTGCGGTCCATGATGTTCGGGATCCGGTCGACGATTTCGGGATTTCCCTCGACCGTGCCTGCGAACGAACCCGTGCCGTTCCGGTCCAGCTCGCCGCGGCCGGCAACACGAATGCTCCCTGTCACCGTATCGAGTTCGAGTGCAATTCGATCGCCGACGAGCCGCAGCGTCAGCAGATAGTCGCCGAAACGCTGCCCAGGCACGATATCGACGCCCGCATCCCGCCACTTGATTCGCAGGTCCCCGCTGCACCGGCCTTGCCAGTCGCATGCGACTGCCGGTGCCGAGAATCGGGCATTGCCGCGCCACCCCGCTCGTGCGGCAGGGTGCGGAATCGCCTCGGCGATAAGCGCCGCCGGCAGGTCGAGATCGAGTCCGGACAGATCGGCGCCGCTCACCGAGAACAGCAGTTGCGCCGGGGCCCTGCCTTGCTCTCCGAACTGCAGCGACAGCGCGCTCCCGGTGGTGCCGAAGCGCCAGGTGACCGGGCGCACCGCACGAAGTTGGCGCCGCCCGTCCGAAGTGGCGAGCGTCCCGCTGCCGCGCCAGAAGCTGCCTTCGGCGGCGGCAATCCGAAGGCGTCCGTCACTGGCGGATGCGACGACAGGGTCCAGGAGGCTCGCGGGGAGGCGGAGCAGCACCAGCGCAAGACCCAGCAGCACAAAGAGTGCGAGCTTTTTCATTGCTCAGGGGGCGCTGCGCGTACCAGGTCGATGTCGACGCTCACCGTATCGCCCTGGGCGGAAACGATTGCGCGCTGCGGCCGCAAACCCAGTTCCCGGTGCATGTCCGCGAGCCATTCGATCAGCCCGTCGAACTCGGCGACTCCCCGCACCTGCAGCGTTGCCCCGGACAGGGCGATCGACAGCGGCAGTGTGCGCGATGCGGCAGCGGCTCGCGCAGCCTCGAGCACCGTCGGCATCGCCGGGGCTGCCGGAAGTGGTGTCCGGCTCAATCGCTGCAGTTCGGCCGCATCTTCCTGCATGCGCGCGAGTTCGCTGCGCGCTTCGGGCAGACGCCTGGTGAGCTGCGCGCGGGCGTCCCAGACCTGGTCCGCGGCCCCGAAAAGGACGCTCGCACTGACGACGATGGCGGCGACCGCGAGCAGCTGCCGTTCGCGCGGCGAGCGTGTCGCGACGATGCCTGCGATGCGGGTCAGCGGGTTCATCGCTGGTTCTTCCTCGAAAGCGTCAGGCTCGGCGCCGCACCGCCGGTGCTTCGAACAGCGTAGCCCAGCGATGCGAAGCGATTTTCCAGCCCCGCGATCCCGCCTGTCGCGGCTGCACCGAGCGTGAGTTTCAGCTGCCCTGCTTCGTAGTCGAAGGTGCGCACCGATGCGGGGGCCGCGCTGCCACCGATCTCGGTGTACGCGGACAACAGCGCGAGCAGGTCGTCTTCGCGAAGTTCACCATGCTGGCTGCGAGCTTCATCCAGATGGCGACGCAGCTGCAGTGCAGGGGCGATCGCCGGCGTGTCGGGGACAGCGGTGACGAAGAGGCGACGCATGCGCGCTTCGATGCCGTCGAGCTCGTGGCGCTGCCACAGCACGAAGGCAAGGTTCACGGCGACGAACACCGCTACCGAGACGGCGACGAGAATCAGCGGCCGGCGCAATGCCTGCCGCCCAGCCGACCCCCGCTGCGAGGGGGCGAACTCGCCGTGCAGCAGATCGGCACTCGCAGCGGGAGTTTCCCACCATCGATACGCCGCCCCGGCCTCGATTCTCAATCCGGCCACCGCCCTGGCAAGGGCTGCCGGCTCGATGCTTCCCGGTGCCGTCGGCGCACGCCGGACCTCCACGGCCTCCGGTTCGGCGCCGCTCGCGCGGGCCTGCAGGAGCGCATGCGCGAGGATCTCGGCGAGCGCGCCGGCATCGGTGACGAACGCGTGGGTCGCGTCGATGCGCAGGATGCCACTGCCCGTCGGGCCGAGTGCCAGCGTCCAGCGCGCTCCGGCATCCGGGACCGCCTGCAGTTCGGTGACCGCGCGCAGCGGCACGCGGCCGACTTCGGCGAGCCGGGCGAGCACGGTGCGAAGCCGCGCGCGGCTGATCACCAGCACTCCCGCCTCGAGCCCTGCGCCATCGGCGCGCTGATGCGTCACCGCGAGGTGCTGTGCATCCACGTCCTGCAGCAGCTGGGTTTCGAGCGCATAGCGCAGCAGCCGCTCCTGTTCGCGGCGCGCGGCTTTCGGAATACGGGTTTCGAAGGCGCTGCATTGGGCGCCGCCCAGCACGAGCTCGCAGTGTGGCACGACCGGCCAGTGCGCCGGTTCCGAGTGCCCTTCCTGCACGATCCGGTTGTGCTCGTCGAGCAGCACCCATGGTGCTGATGCAGCGGCAGGCCAGCTTTCGTCGATATAGATGATCAGTCGTTGGGTCATAGGATGCGTTGCCACAGGATGGTGGGCCAGGTTTCGCGGCGATCCAGCAATACTTCCATGCGGACCACCGCGCTGCCGAAACCGGATCGCCCGATGACGGCGAAGTGGCGGCTCCTGACGTCGAGCCCCGTCTCGGGGGGCTGCGCGCCAGCCGGCAGACGGGCTGAAAAATCGGCCAGATCACGGAACCACGCGCGCTCGCGCGCGGCGACAAGAATGCGGGCGTCGTTCAGTTCGAGCTCCGGGACGACGGCCGCCAGCACTTCGGCCGGCGCGGTGTTGACGTTGATCCGGCTCGGCGCCGGTAGCGCGCTGACGAAAGGGGTGAGCCGGTGGATGAGTGCTTCGTCGAAACCCGCGACGAAGCGCAGTTCGGCCACATCCAGCAGTGATCCGTTCGCGCGCGGCGCGTCGCGCAGGCCGGACGACACGAGCCCGTTGTTTTCCTCACCGGTCGTGCTGCCGCCGATCCAGTCGACGACGGCGTGGGCGAGCCGCTCGGCGTCTGCCGGCGCGACGCCGAGCGTTGCCAGCAGCCGCCCGAACTGGGCCAGCGCGACCGGGTCGGCCTTGCCCTCCGGCAGCATATTGTTCAGATTGAAAAGGCCGGAGCGATCACGGATCTCGCCGCCGACTTCGCCTTCACCGACCGGCGTCGGCGGCACGCGCACCGCCCACATTTCGTTCGCGTGATCGACGTTCGTGCGCTTGAAGTCGTCCGCCAGCACGTTGCGCGCCCAGTCCACCGCGCCGCGGGCGAGCAGCCGCGCCTGCGCCTGGTCCTGGCGGCCGGCGACGCTGTCGAGCGAGCGGCCGAAATCGCCGATCAGCGCGGCCGTAAGTCCGGCCGCGAGCGCGACGCTGAGCAGCGCCAGGATCACGGCCGCGCCGCGCTGGGAACCGGCTTCAGCGCAGCGCATACAGACGGGTCAGGGTGCCGACCCCGGGCAGGTCGAGCCGCAGTTCGACGCCGGCGGGAATGGTGTCGGGAGCCGAATCGGGTGGCCAGTGATCGAGCCATCCGGCACTGCCGAGAAAACGCCAGCGCGCGGCGCCGACCGTGTCGAGGAGCGTATCGACCTGCGGCGCTTCGTGCGCGTCGCGGCCGGGCCAGCGTAGCCATTCGAGGCGCGCCCCGGCATGGCGGAACGCGATGCGGCGCGGCGCATCCGCGGACGACAGGCTGAGGAGCCGCAGTTCGCTGTCGTCACCGCTGCGGTGCAGTTCGATCGCGGCAGCCCCGCCCGCAACCGGCTGCGGCGCAGCGAGCTGCTGCAGGTCGGTCTCGATGAGGTTCAGCGCGCGCTCGACTGCGCGCCAGCGTTCGAGCTCGCCCCCGAGCCGCTGCCGGCTGTCGATCAGTTGCGCCGTGCCGCGGTAAGTCAGCGTCCCGAGCACCGCGAACACCGCCAGCGCGACGATCAGTTCGATCAGCGTGAGTCCGTGCGGGCGAGGGGTCATCGCAGCGGCCTGACGACGAAACCGGAAAACTGTGCAAGGGCTGCGGGCCCGGCTTCGCCGAACACTCGCACTTCGACGCGGCGGAACAGCGGGTTCGGCGTCGGGTGGACTTCTTCGCGCCACCGGTAGCTGCGGCCGGCCTGCATTGCCTGTCCTTCGTTGCGCCCGAGCGCCGGCCACGCCGCGGTCGCGCGCAGTTCGGCGAGGCGATTTTGCGCGACCCAGCCGGCCAGCGTGCGCTCCTTGAGTGCTGCACTCGACTGCGCGGTATTGCCGGCTGCGCGCAGCGCCGAGGTCATTGCGACCGCGAGGATCGCGAGCGCGATGACGCATTCGAGCAGCGTGAAGCCGGCGAGGCGCTTCATGCGTCACGCTCCCCCGTGCGCTGCTGGACGACTGCCCCGGTTTCGCTGCCCGATAGCGTGATGTCGCCTTCGGGAGTGTGCAGCACCAGTTCGAAGCGCGGTGCGCGGGTGCCGAACACGAGGCGCTCGGCCGGCCGGCCCTCGACGCGCAATTCCCAGTGCATCTGCTGTGGCAGGAGTTTTTCCGCGAACACGGGAGGCTCGTCGAACGCGACCCAGCGGCCGTCCGCATCGAGGGTGCTGAAGTGGTAGCCGTCCGGCAGCAACTCCATCGCGATCGGCCGGCCGCGCACCTGCGCGCGCTCGGCACTGGCTTCCAGCACCCAGCGCAGGCGCTCGGCGGCGAGCGCGGAATCCCGACCGCGCAGCGCGTCGAGTCCGAGCGACGCCCCGGCGACGGCGATACCGATGACGATCATCACCACCAGCAGCTCGACGAGCGTGAAACCGCTACCTGGGCGGTCGCCGCACCGCGTCGCGGCGCGCCGCTCAGAGATTCCAGGAGCCGATGTCGGCATCGAAACCTTCGCCGCCGGGCGTGCCGTCCGCGCCCAGGCTCATCACATCGACGTCGCCCTGCAGCCCCGGGTTGAGATACTGGTAGGGGGTACCCCAGGGATCGTTCGGCAGACGTTCGAGGTAGGACTTCCAGTTGTCCGGCTGCGGCGCCGCGGCCGGACGCTCGGCGAGCGCCGCCAGGCCCTGTTCATTGGTCGGGTAGCGGCGGTTGTCGAGCTTGTAGAGTTTCAGCGCCTGCATCAGCGAAGCGATGTCCTGCTTCGCGGCGACGACGCGGGCCTCGTCGGGGCGGCTCATGACGCGCGGCACGACCAGCGCGGCGAGCACGCCGAGGATGACGATGACGATCATCACTTCGATGAGCGTGAAGCCGCGGCGGCGGTGGCAGCGGGGGAAGGTGGAGCGGTGCGGCATTGTTCGCTTACCTCAGCAGGGTGTTGATTTCGATGATCGGCTGCATCACCGCGAGCACGATCGCGAGCACCAGCGCGCCCATCGCGAGCAGCAGCGCGGGTTCGAGCAGACTCGTCAGCACGGCGGTGCGGTTTTCGAGTTCCTGCTGCTGCAGCCGCGCGGCGCGTTCGAGCAGTTCGTCGAGACGCCCCGTGGCTTCGCCGTTCGCGATCATGTGGATCAGCAACGGCGGAAACGCCGCGGTGGCGCCGAGCGCTCGGGCGAGGCCGTGGCCTTCGCGCACGCGCTCGGCCGCGTCGCGCACGGCGTCCTGCAGCGGCAGGCGCGTCATGACTTCGCGGCCCGCGTCGAGCGCCGGCAGCAGCGGCACGCCGCTGCCGGTGAGGATCGCCAGCGTGCTCGCGAAGCGCGTCGCGTCGAGCGTGCGCAGATGGCGGCCGAGCACCGGCAGGCGCAGCAGCCGCGCGTCCCAGCGCCGTTGCACCGAAGGACTGCGCAGCAGCAGGCGGGCCCACAGCCCCACGCCGCCCGTGCCGACGAGCACCAGCCAGCCCCACTCGCGCAGCAAGGCGGACAGGCCGATCATCGCGCGCGTCAGGAGCGGCAGCGCCTGCCGGCTGTGCTGGAACACCGTGACCACCTGCGGCACCACGTAAGTCATCAGGCCGACCACGACCAGCAGCGCGACGGCTGCGACGATCGCCGGGTACAGCAGCGCCTGCAGCGTCTTTTGGCGCAACGCGCTGCGCCGCTCGAGGTAGTCGGCGAGCTGCATCATCACGCCGGGCAGCTCGCCGGACTGCTCGCCGGCGGCGACCGACGCGCGGTAGATCGTCGGGAACGCGGCCGGGTAGCGCTCGAGCGCGGCGCGCAAGCCGTAGCCGGCGAGGATTTCGGAGCGTACGCCGGCGAGGATCTGGCGCACCGCTTCGCGCTCGGCCTGTTCGATCAGCGCGGCGAGCGACGCATCGACGGTGAGGCCGGATGCGAGCAGCGTCGCCCATTGGCGCGACAGCAGCGTGAGCTCGGCGTCACGCAGCCGGCCCGGCCTGCGTTGATGGCCGGTGGAACCGCGCACGTTCGCCACGTCCAGCGGATACAGGCCGCGCTCGCGCAGCAGGCCACGTGCGGCGCGGGCGGTATCGGCTTCGAGCACGCCGGCGCTTTCACGTCCGGCGTCATCGACGGCACGGTAGCGGAACGCGGTCATGTGGCGTCAGTCCTTCGTCACCCGCAGCAGCTCTTCGGCCGACGTGAGGCCGTCCGCGACGTACCGCAGGCCGTCGTCGCGCAGGCTACGCGTGCCGGCGCGACGGGCGTGGCCGCGCAGCTGCGCTTCGTCCGCGCCGTCATGAATCAGCCGCGCCAGGGCCTCATCTGTGACCAGCAGTTCATAGAGGCCGCTGCGGCCGCTGTAGCCGGTGTGGCTGCAGGCGGGGCACGCGTGCGCGGTCCACAGCGTCGCCGGGCACGCATCGCCGAACGCGGCGGCCGCTGCGGCAGTGGCCGGCGCCATATGCCGACACGCCGGGCACAGGCGGCGCACCAGCCGTTGCGCGAGCACGCCGCGCAAAGTCGAGGCGAGCAGGAACGGTTCGACGCCCATGTCGACGAGGCGTGTGACGGCCGACGGCGCGTCGTTGGTGTGCAGCGTCGCGAGCACCAGATGGCCGGTGAGGCTCGCCTGCACGGCGATCTGCGCGGTTTCGAGGTCGCGGATCTCGCCGATCATGATGATGTCCGGGTCCTGGCGGAGGATCGCGCGCAGCGCCTTCGCGAACGTCAGGTCGATGCGCGGATTGGCCTGGATCTGGCCGACGCCGGGCAGGTCGTATTCGACCGGGTCCTCGACCGTAACGATGTTCATCCGCGCGGCGTCCATCGACTGGATTGCCGCATACAGCGTCGTGCTCTTGCCGGAGCCGGTCGGCCCGGTCACGAGCACGATGCCATGCGGCTGGCGGAGCAGCGCGCCGAACGATGCGCGGGTGTCCGCAGCCATGCCCAGCGCGTCGAGTCCGAGTTGCGCGTTGCTCTTGTCGAGCAGGCGCAGCACGATGCGCTCGCCGTGCGTCGTCGGCAGCGTCGACACGCGCACGTCCACCTGGCGGCCAGCGAGCCGCAGGCCGAGGCGTCCGTCCTGCGGCAGGCGCTTTTCGGCGATGTCGAGGTTCGCCATGATCTTGATGCGCGACGCCATTGCCGCGTGCAGGCCGCGATGTACTTCGGCGATGTCGCGCAAGATGCCGTCGCGGCGCAGCCGCACCAGCGAGCGGCGCTCGTACGGCTCGATGTGGATGTCCGAGGCGCCGTCCCGCACCGCCTGCGTCAGCAGCGCATTGATCATGCGGATGATCGGCGCGTCGTCCTGGCTGTCGAGGAGATCGGCGACCGCCGGCAGTTCGGTGATGAGTTTCGACAGATCGATATCCTGACCCGCGTCGGCGATGACTTCGGCAGCGCTGCTGTCAGTGCCGTTGTATGCGTCGGCGAGCCGCGCCTCGAACACCGTGCGCGCGACGCGCGTGATGGAAACCGGGACCCCGAGCGTGCGGCGCACTTCGGCGAGCGCGGCGAGGCTCGCGTCGTCGCGCAGCACGAGTTCGGCCGACGCAGCGCTGCGGCCCGCGACGAGTATGCCGTGAGCGCTGGCAAAGCCGTAGGGCAGGGGGGCGGCGTCATTCACGGGTTGACCCGCGCCGGACTCCGGCCCGGCTGCGCGGCAGTTGTGACCACGGGCGCCGGCGCGACGGGGCCGGGCGCGTGCGACACCGGGATGGCGGGGGCCGGGGTGCCGGGCGCGGGCAGCTGCGGCGGCGTGCGTTCGCTGTGCAGCAGCGCGTCCGGCGCGGCGACGTTGCGCTGCTGCCCGAGGATGTAGTCGTAGCGGGCGTTGGTGATCGCCGAGTAGCTGTCGCGGTCGCGCAGGATCACCGGGCGCAGGAACACGACGAGGTTCGTCTTCGTGCGCCGCCGCGTGTCGTAGCGGAACAGGCTGCCCGCGAACGGGATGTCGCCGAGCAGCGGCACTTTTTCCTCGCCCGAGCTGTAATCGTCCTCGACCAGGCCGCCGAGCGCGATGATCGCGCCATCGTCGACGAGCACCGTCGACTGGATCGAGCGCTTGTTGGTCGTCGGCCCGGCCGAGTCGTCGAGGGTCGGCACGACCGACGAGGCTTCCTGGTAGATGTCGAGCCGGATCGCGCCGCCTTCGGAAATCTGCGGCCGCACCTCGAGGGTCAGGCCGACGTCGCGGCGTTCGATCGTCTGGAACGGATTCGCCGGCGTCGTGCCGCCGCCGGTATTGGCATACTGGCCGGTGATGAACGGGAGGTTGCGACCGACGACGATCTTCGCCCCTTCGTTGTCGAGCGTGACCAGGCTCGGCGTCGACAGGATGTTGGTGCGGCTGTCGGTTTCGAGAAAGCGCGCCAGCAGGCTGAGGTTGAAGACTTCGACCATCTGCCCGTTGATCGGGACTTTCACGGTCCCGCCGCCGAGCAGGAAGTTCATCCCCTTGCCGACCGAGCCGATGTTCTGCGCCGCGCCGATGATGTTCTGCCCGGCACCGCCGAAGTTTGTGCCGCCGAAAAAAGTCGAACTGCTGCCGGCGCCCGGAGTGTTCGCGCTCTGCCACTGGATGCCGAACTCGGCTGCGCGCTCGGTCGAGATCTCGGCGATCAGCGCTTCGATATACACCTGTGCGCGGCGCCGGTCGAGCAGGTCGATGACATGGCGCAGGTTGCGGTAGATCGCTTCCGGCGCGACGATGATGAGCGCGTTATTGACGGGGTCGGCCTGGATCATGCCGCCGCGCTCGGAGGCGTTGCCGGGTTCCCGTGCGGCGCGGTACGTCGCCGGAGTGAGGCCGGCGCCCTGCGTCGTCGTCATGCGGTCGGGTGTCGATGATCCCAGCGGGCCGGGTGCCGCGCCGCTGTCGGTCGCGGAGGGTGCCGAACCGTCACCGGCAAGCGCGCCGTTCAGCGTCTGCGCGACTTTCGTCGCCTCGGCGTTCTTCAGGTAGACGACATGGATGTTGCCGCCCGCGCCGGGGCGGTCGAGGGACGCGACGAGCTGGCGCACCGCGCTGATGCGGGACGGATTTTCGGTCCTGACGAGCAGGCTGTTGGTGCGCGCATCGGGCACGACCTGGACGCGCTGGCTCGCATCCGCGGCGTTCGCCCCGCTGCCGTTCCCAGTCCCGTCGTTCATCAGGCGGTTCAGCGTTGCGGCGAGGTCGACTGCTGCTGCATGCCTGAGTTCGAGCACGTGGACGTCGCGCTGCGGAACGTCCACCGAATCGATGATGCGCGCGATGCGTGCGACGTTGTCGGCATAATCGGTGACCACCAGCACGTTGTTCGACGGGAACGCGGTGACCGTGTTGTTCGGCGACACCAGCGGGCGCACGACAGCGAGCATCTGCGTGACCGATTCGTTGCGCATCGGGAATACCTGCGTGACGAGGCTGTCACCCCGCCCGCGCAGCATCTCCTTGCCGACCGGCACGCCGTGCAGCTTGGCGTCGGCCTCGGGCACGATTTTCGTCACGCCCGGTCCCTCGACCGCGGTGTAGCCCTGCAGCCGCAGCGCCGACAGCAGGATCTGGTATGACAGGTCGCGCGACACCGGCGTGTTCGTGACGATGTTGAGCGTGCCCTTGACGCGCGGATCGATGAGGAAATTCTTCCCCGATATCTTGCCGATCGCCTTTATGACGGCGTCGATCTCGGCGTTCGCGAAATTCAGCGACACCGTGTCGTCCTGCGCGGCGACGGCAAGCGGGGAAAGGGAAAGCAGGCCGAGCGTCAACAGCAGGCCGCGCGCGCGAGTCATCAGGGTCATGGGCACGGGTATGCTAGCGGTCCGGTTTTCCGAGGGGGGTTGCGACAGCGGGCGAGCTGCCGGGCGATTGCGGCACTTCCAGATGGAGTGTCCTGATGATGCCGCTGCGTTCGATCTCGACGCGGTCGGCATGAATCCTCGCGAGCCTGGTGTGCGGTGCGAGCATTTCCCCTTCGGTCGCGGGGATGACGCTGCCGCCTTCGGGTTTCAGCAGGGCGAAACCCCGGTCGCTACCGAATCCGGTCGCGATGCCGATGAGCGCGTATGCGGGGCTGTCGGTCGGCGGTCCGGAAGCGGTGCGCGTCTCGACGGCGAGCGGCGCGCTGTCGACGATCTTCTGCGCTGCCGTAGCCGGATCGGCCGAGGAACGGAAGGTGGCCGAGATATTCCCGGGAGCGGCAAAAAGCAGGAAAGAATCCGCTGCGACCCACGCCGAAACTGATAATGCAGCGATCCATGCGAACGTCGCCGGCCAGCGACCGAATCGCATGGAGAAAAAGCGTTTGAGCATCAGGAGCGACGTGCGGCCTTGAACGAAGGGCGCATATTACTCCTTCGTTTGCGCATGCAGGAATACGGTATGGAATGACGAAAAAAAAGCCGCCCTGCAGGGCGGCCGCGGTATCAGCAATACCGGATATCGTTTAGCGGAAACCAGCGCGGTCGTAGATGCGCTGGGCTTCTGCCGCGGTCTTGGCCAGATCGCCGACAGGCAGCGTATCCGCCTTGAAGTCGCCGAGCGCGTCGAGAGCGGGGTTGGTGACTTTCACATTCTTGACCACCGGCCATTCATTGTTGCCGTCGGCGAAATATTTCTGTGCACTGTCGGAAGCGAGGTATTCGAGGAACTTGACGGCGGCAGCCTTGTTCGGAGCGTGCTTCAGCATCCCGGCGCCGGAGATGTTGATGTGCGTGCCCCAAGTGTTCTGGTTCGGCCACACGGTGCCGATCTTCGCGACGACCGCCTTGTCCTCTTCCTTCGTCGAGTTCATCAGCCGCGCGAGGTAGTAGCTGTTCGCGATCGCGACACCGCACTCACCGGCGGCGACGGCCTTGATCTGGTCGGTGTCACCGCCTTTCGGCGCGCGGGCGAAGTTCGCGACGAGATCGCGTGCCCACTTCTCGGTCTTCTCGGCCCCTTCGTGATTGATCATCGCGGCGCCGAGAGAAATGTTGTACGGATGGCTGCCGGAGCGCGTGCAGACCTTGCCTTTCAGCTCGGGGCTGGCAAGGCTGGCGTAGGTCTTGACCTGTTCGGGTTTCACCGTTTCCTTGTTGTAGACGATCACGCGCGCGCGGGTTGAATACGAGAACCAGTTGTCGGTGCGCAGGTGGTCCGGGATCCGCTCTTCGAGCACCTTCGATTTCACCGGAGCGAAGACGCCGAGCTCGTCGGCCTTTGCCAGGCGCGATGCGTCGACGGTGATGAACACGTCGGCCGGGCTGTTCGCGCCTTCATTGCGGATCCGCTCCAGCAACTCGTCTTCCTTGCCCTCGATGCGGTTGATCTTGATGCCGGTCTGCTTCGTGAAGTCCTGGTAGAGGGCTTCGTCGGTCTGGTAGTGACGGGCTGAGTAGAGGTTCAGCTCGTTGTCCGCCGCCTGTGCCTGGACAGCGGCCAGGCCGAGGCCAATCAGGACGGAGGCAAGGAGGGTCTTCTTCATAACTGGGCGCCTTTATGGGTGGATTGACCGGCGCATAATAACGATAACGATTCGCAGTTGCAATCCACCCGTATTAAGGGCAATATTGATGCGAATAATTCTCAACAGGGAGATTCGCATGAACGCCCTGATCGTCGGCGCCGACCGCCTCGGCAACATTCCGGACGTCCTCGCGGGCTTCGGTATCCGCATCGCGGCACACGTCAGCGGGCGCGACAGCGCGCACCAGCGCCGCAGCGCACCCTTGCCGGCCGGCATCCAGATGGTGATTCTGTTTACCGATTTTCTCGGCCACAACGTGATGCAGCGTTTTCGCGAGGCCGCCAGCCGCGAAGGGGTGATGCTGGTGTGCTGCCGCCGGTCGGTATGCGCGCTGCAGCAGGCGCTCGGACGCCGCATCGAGCAGGCCGACTGCGAAGGCTGCCGGGGCGGTTGCGCGACGCGCAGGAAGTAATCGACCGCCGCTAGCGGGGCAGCATCACGTCGGCTTCCGGCAGCAGGCGACGCGCGCCGTTGAAACGCTGGTTCCAGTAACGCTCCCCGATCTCGTCGATGCGCACCCGGCCGCCGCTTGCCGGCGCATGCAGGAAGCGTCCCTCGCCCATGTAGATGCCGACGTGCGAGAACGTGCGCCGCATGGTGTTGAAGAACACCAGGTCGCCCGGTTTCAGGTCCTGCAGGCCCACCTTGTCGCCGAGGCGCGCCATTTCCCGCGCGGTGCGCGGAAGATTCAGCCCGAGCGCGTTACGGAACACGTTCTGCACGAGGCCGCTGCAGTCGAGCCCGGTCGCCGGGGAATTCCCGCCGAAGCGGTAGCGGATGCCCAGATACTCCATCCCCTGGTTCATCAGTTCCTGAGCGGCATTGCCGTAGCGCTCGATCAGGTCGACCGAGCCGTTTTCCGCAAGGGACTCGCTTTCTTCCGCGGCAGCGGCAGGCGTCGCGACAGCAAGCGCGAGGGCGACCATCAGCGTGGCGAGGACGCCTGGGCGCGACAGCGTCCCGCGGCGGGCAGCGCCCGGATGTTTCATCATGTCTGTCGTCTGAGATGGCGGCACGAGCGCTCCAGTTCCGCGAGGCTGCGCGGGGTGTTGAGTCCGAGCGCAAGCGCGCGTGCCTGGGCGGCGAGCATCAGCTGGGCAATCACCCACGCGTCGCCGAGTGCATGGTGGCGCTGGAAAGTCTCGATCCCGAACGCTTTCATCCAGTCCGCCAGGCGGGCGGGACGGTCGATGAGCTCGCCGTACAGGGCCGGCAGCAGCCAGTGAAGATCGACCCAGGTCCATTCCGGCTTGATCCCGAGGTGTTCGCCAAGGGCGCGTTCGAGCAGAGTGCGGTTGAAGCCTGCATTGAAAACCACGACCGGACCGGGACCGGAGAAAGTCAGCAGGTTGATCAGCGCAGTGGCCGGGTCGGGTTCGAGTCTCGCGTAATAACTCGCAGTCGGCGACAGCAGTCCGCAGTCGACTGCGATGGCGCCGACCGCGAGGAGGCGGGCGGCGTCCAGATCCAGCCCGGTCGCCTCGGTATTGACGATGACGTAGCGGGCTTCGAAGTGCGCGACGCCCAGATCCGGCTCAGGCGCAGCCTGCCAGTGCGCGAGCGTCTCGCGCAGCGCGAGGTCGAGCCCCCTGATGTCGGCGCGGTTCGAGAGCAGTCGCGTGAACCAGTTCATAGCTGGTAGTCGAGCTTCAGCCGGAGCTGGAGCTTGCGAGCCTGGCGAAACGCTTCCTTGAGGATGCGACGGTCAAGCTCGTTGAGTTCGTCGGGATTGATGCGGTTGTCGCCCGGCGAATCGTGTTCGGTTTCGAGATGCTGCGAGCGCAGGCGCAGCAGCTGGATGAAGTGGAAGCCGTCGATCAGCGCCGCGATTTCCTCGGCCTGCATTCCCATCTTCGCGCCGGCCTGGCGCAGGCGCTGAACGGTGCTGCTCGATGCGACGCCGGTGCGCAGCGCGAGGATGCGGGCGACGTCGACGAACAGGCGGGCGCCGCATTTTTTCAGGTCGATCGTGCCGTCGTCGTCAAGCACGAAATCGCGGATGCGGCCGAGCGGCGGGACGACCTGCAGCGCGTTCATGGCCATCATGCGCAGGAAAGCGCTATTCGCTCGCGCAGTATTGTTCAGCCACGTGCGCAGCTGGTCGCCGAGCCGTTCGTTGCCGCACAGCACGCGGTAATCGAAGAAGATCGACGCGTTGAGCAGCGCCTGCGGGTCCGGTTCGCGGATCCAGTCGCCGAAACGCCCTCGCCATTCCTCGACCGTCAGGCATAGTTCCGGGTTGCTCGCCATGATGTTGCCCTTGCACAGCGGGAAGCCGCAGGCCGCGAGGTTTTCGTTCACCTCCCTGCCGAATGCGAGCAGGCGCTTGCGCACGGCTTCCCTGTCGGCGTCCGGCGGGCTGACGAAGATCACGCCGTTGTCCTGGTCCGACGAGAGGGTCTGTTCATGCCGTCCTTCCGAGCCGAACGCGAGCCAGGCGTAATCGATGCCGTGGATGTCGTGGCTGGCGGCGGCGAGGTCGATGATGCGCCGCGTGAGCGCATCGTTGAGCGCGGAGATGAACTGGGTCAGCTGTTCGGCGCCGACGCCCTGGGCGATCAGGTTCAGCGCGAGCTGGCGGATGTCGCGGCTCGCCCGGTGCAGCCCCTCGACATCCGCGGCACCTTCGATGCCGGCGCGAACCTGGCGCAGGCTGATGCGCTGCAGCGAGAACAGGTCTCGCTCGGACACGACTCCCTTGAGCCTGTCGTCGCTGTCGGTGACGAGCAGGTGGCGCACGCCGTGCGTCGCCATTTCGAGCGCCGCGTCGTAGGCGGACGCCGAGGCCGGCATTCGGTGCGGATCACGGGTCATCACCTCGGTGATCGGGCGCTGCAGGTCGATCGCCGGCAAAACGATGCGCGACAGCAGGTCGCTCTGCGTGAGGATGCCGACCGGGCGCTGTTCGCTGTCGACGATGACCATGCAGCCGATGCGCATTTCGGACATCTTTTCGAGCGCCGTGCGGATCGTCGTGCCGGGTGGGACGAAGATCGCTTCCTTCTTCACGAGCTCGCCCAGCGGCGTCGTCATCGTCTGCTGCTCGGCGGCGCGCTGCGCGAAGCTGGTCTGCAGCTGCTGGCGCGACTGGTTGAGCAGGCTGGCGATGTACTGGGTGCAGAACAGGTGAAACACCGGGCTCATCTGCATGAGCTTGAGAAAATCTTCGGCCGGCAGCTGGTAGATGAAGCTGTCCTCGACGGCGACGTAGCTGTTCGTCGAGGGACGCTGCGCGGAGATCGCGCCGATCGGAAAGCACTCGCCCGGCCCGAGCGTCATCGTCGTGTAATCCGTGACCGTTGCGGGGCTGAACTGGCGCGCCTGCACCTTGCCGCGCTGGACGATATGGAAATGCCGCGGTTGCCCCATTTCCGGCGTCAGGATCTCGCTGCCCCGCGCATGAAATGCCAGCACTGCGCGCTCGGCGAGGAAGTCGAGCGCGGGCGGCTCCATCCCGTTGAAGGGCGAGAAGCGCTTGAGAAAATCCGAGCTGGCGCCGATCAGCATGCCGGCGGCGGTGGCGGTCATGGGGCTCTTCCGCACAAAAAAACCCGCGCATTATAGGCCGCCTACCCGTTAATCGGGATGATCCGGAAATGTTTCAGAGGCGGATGTGCGCCCGCCGGTGCGGCGAGCGCGCGCGCCTACAGCACTTCGGCCGCGTGATCCGCGAGCCGCGAACGTTCGCCGCGCTGCAGCGTGATGTGGCCCGAGTGCAGCCAGTCCTTGAAGCGATCGACGACGAAAGTCAGGCCCGAGCTGCCTTCCGTGAGATAAGGCGTGTCGATCTGTGCGATGTTGCCGAGGCACACGACCTTGGTGCCGGGGCCCGCGCGCGTGATCAGCGTCTTCATCTGCTTCGGCGTCAGGTTCTGCGCCTCGTCGATGATCAGGAACTTGTTGATGAAAGTGCGCCCGCGCATGAAGTTCAGGCTCTTGATCTTGATGCGGCTGCGGATCAGGTCGCGTGTCGCGGCGCGGCCCCAGTCGCCGCCTTCGCCGGCCGTGCCGTTCAATACGTCGAGGTTGTCCTCGAGCGCGCCCATCCACGGCGCCATTTTCTCTTCCTCAGTGCCCGGCAGGAAGCCGATGTCCTCGCCGACCGGCACGGTCACGCGCGTCATGATGATTTCGGAATAGCGCTTGGCTTCGAGCACCTGGGTGAGGCCGGCCGCCAGTGTCAGCAGCGTCTTGCCGGTGCCGGCCTGGCCGAGCAGCGTGACGAAGTCGATTTCCGGGTTCATCAGCAGGTTGAACGCGAAATTCTGCTCGCGATTGCGCGCCGTGATGCCCCACACGTTGTTCTTGGTGTGCGCGTAGTCGATCAGCGTTTCGAGCAGCACGCTGCGGCCGTCGCGCTCCTTCACCCACGCCTGCAGCGGCGCCTCGCCGTTCTGAAACAGGAACTCATTGACCAGCAGCTCCGGAGCCAGCGGACCGCTGAGGCGGTAATAGGTGCGGCTGTCCTCCTTCCAGGATTCCATGCCCTTGCCGTGGGTGTCCCAGAAGTCGGGCGGCAGTTCGCGCCAGCCGCTGTAGAGGAGGTCGGTATCCTCCAGCACCTTGTCGTTGAAGTAATCCTGCGCGTCGAGGCCCAGCGCGCGGGCCTTGATGCGCATGTTGATGTCCTTGGAGACGAGGATCACCGGGCGCTGCGGGAAGCGCTCGGCCAGGTGCATCACGACCGCGAGGATGTGGTTGTCGCCTTTCGCGGTCGGCAGCGCAGCAGGCAGGGCGACGTTGATCGCTTCGGTCTGCAGGAAGAGCTTGCCGGTCGCCAGACCTCGCGACGGACCGTCGAGGGCGATGCCCGCGTGGATGTCGTCCGGGCTCCCGCTGACGATGTCGTCCATCATGCGGCTGGCCTGGCGGGCGTTGCGGGCGACTTCGGACATCCCTTTCTTGTTCGCGTCGAGCTCCTCGAGCGTCATGATCGGGACGAAGATGTCATGTTCCTCGAAGCGGTAGAGGCTCGTCGGATCGTGCATCAGCACGTTGGTGTCGAGGACGAACAGCTTGGTCTTCTGGGTGCGGGGAGCGCGTTTGGTCATGGAGTGCGGAGCAGGTGGGAGGGAGGCCGGCCGGATCTAAAGGGTGGTGACGAAGTCGAGCACTTGCTGGACGTGTCCGGGCACTTTGACGCCGCGCCATTCGCGGCGGATCGCGCCGTCGGCGTCGAGGACGAAAGTGCTGCGCTCGATGCCGCGCACCGTTTTGCCGTACATGTTCTTCATCTTGATGACGCCAAAGGCGTTGCATGCGACTTCGTCGGGGTCGGAGATCAGTTCGAACGGCAGCGCGAGCTTGGCCTTGAAGTTCTCGTGCGACTTGAGGCTGTCGCGCGAGATGCCGAAGACTTCGCAGCCGGCGGCACGAAACGCCGCGTAGTGATCGCGGAAGTCCGCCGTTTCATTCGTGCATCCGGGCGTGCTGTCCTTCGGATAGAAGTACAGCACGACCTTGCTGCCGCGCAGCGCGGGCAGCGCAACGGTGGTTCCGCCGGTGGCGGGCAAGGTGAAATCGGGGGTGGACGAAGTGGCGCTTGCGCTCATGGACCTTCCCGTGAAAATGGATGGCTGCAGCGTAGCGGACAAACGTTGCAGCTGACAATGCGCGCCGGAAGGCGGGCGCGGGGTTCAGGGCGCGTCGAAAATCAGTGCGGCCGCGACGGCGCGACCTTCGGTGGCGAGAATATTGTAGGTGCGACACGCTGCCGCGAGGTCCATGACTTCGTAGCCGATGCCGGCGTCGATCAGCGGGCGCAGCACGCGTGGCGACGGGAAGCGCAGCCGCGCACCGGTGCCGAGGAGAACGACCTCGGGTCCGAGTTCGCGCAGCGCGACGAAATCGTCGGCAGCCAACTCGTCGAATCCGGCCGCTCCCCACGCCAGCACGCGCTCGCTCGTCACGATGAGGCTGCCCTCGTGGCGCACCTTGTTGACCATCACGTGATCGGCGGCATAGCCGGTGAAGAGGTTCAGGTTCGGGTTCTGTTCGAGATTCAGCTTCATGACGGTTCGCTCGGTCGGCAAAATTGCCGGGGGGGGCGGGCTTGGATAAGATAGCTTCTTTTGGCTCGCCGAGCCGGCACGAGGCATTCTACCCCGGCGAGCGAAAACCTTGCGCGCCGCTGCCGTGGTGCGGAGTATCCAGATCATGCGAAAGAAAGGACGGATTGCGATGAGCGTCGAGCCGAAACTGCGTGTTGCCCCCTTGGTGGCGGAAACGCAAGCCTCCCCGCTGACACCCGACACGAGGATGGTGCGCAAGTCCGCGAAACTCGCCAACGTCTGCTACGACATCCGCGGGCCGGTGCTGGTCAAGGCCAAGCAGATGGAGGACGAAGGGCACAAGATCATCAAGCTGAACATCGGCAACCTCGCCGCGTTCGGCTTCGATGCCCCCGAAGAGATCCAGCTCGACATGATCCGCAACCTGCCGAATTCGGCCGGCTACTCGGACTCGAAAGGCATCTTCGCCGCGCGCAAGGCGGTGATGCACTACACGCAGCAAAAGCACATCAAGGGCGTGACGCTCGAGGACATCTACATCGGCAACGGCGTGTCCGAGCTGATCGTGATGGCGATGAACGCGCTGCTGAACATCGGCGACGAGGTGCTCGTGCCGGCGCCCGATTACCCGTTGTGGACCGCCGCGGTGAGCCTGTCGGGCGGCACGCCGGTGCATTACATCTGCGACGAAGCGAACGAATGGCTGCCCGACCTCGACGACATGCGCGCGCGCATCACGCCGAACACGCGCGCGATCGTCGTCATCAACCCCAACAACCCGACCGGCGCGCTGTATCCGGACCACATCCTGCAAGGCATCGTCGACATCGCCCGGGAGCACGGCCTGATCCTCTACGCCGACGAGGTGTACGACAAGGTGCTGTACGACGGCGCGACGCACCGGTCGATGGGTTCGTTCTCCGAGGACGTGCTGACGATCCTCTTCAACGGCCTGTCGAAGAACTACCGTTCGTGCGGCTACCGCGCCGGATGGATGGTCGTATGCGGCGACAAGCGCCACGCGCAGGACTACATCGAAGGGCTCAACATGCTCGCGTCGATGCGGCTGTGTGCGAACGTTCCCGGCCAGTATGCGATCCAGACCGCGCTCGGCGGCTACCAGAGCATCGACGATCTGGTCGCGGAAGGCGGGCGCATGCGCCGCCAGCGCGACCTCGCGCACGAGCTGATCAGCGCGATTCCGGGCGTCAGCTGCGTGAAGCCGAAAGCGACGCTGTACATGTTTCCGAAGCTCGACCCGAAGCTTTACCCGATCGAGGACGACCAGGCGTTCATTGCCGAACTGCTCGAAGAAGAGCGCGTGCTGCTCGTGCAGGGCAGCGGCTTCAATTGGCCATACCCGGATCATTTCCGGCTCGTGTTCCTGCCACACGAGGACGACCTGCGCGACGCCGTCGCACGGATCGCGCGCTTCCTCGAGCAGTACCGCAAGCGGCACGCGACCTGAACGGGTTCCGCCTCAACCGCGGCACCCACTCGGCTCACTCAGCCGAATTTCCAACCGAATTTTATCGAACGAGCTTTTATGAAACCGATCAATGTTGGCCTGCTGGGCATCGGTACCGTCGGCGGCGGTACCTTCACCGTTCTGAAGCGCAACGAGGAAGAAATCACGCGTCGCGCCGGTCGCCCGATCCGCATCACCGCAGTGGCTGACAAGAATCTCGAACTCGCGCGCACGGTCGCGGGCAGCGGCGTGCGGCTGACCGACGACGCGTTCTCGGTCGTCGCCGACCCGGAAATCGACATCGTCGTCGAACTGATCGGCGGCTACGGCGTCGCGAAGGAACTGGTGCTGAAGGCGATCGAGAACGGCAAGCACGTCGTCACTGCGAACAAGGCGCTGCTCGCGGTGCATGGCAACGAGATCTTCGCCGCCGCACAGAAAAAGGGCGTCATGGTCGCGTTCGAAGCGGCGGTCGCCGGCGGCATTCCGATCATCAAGGCGCTGCGCGAAGGCCTGTCGGCGAACCGCATCCAGTGGCTCGCCGGCATCATCAACGGCACGACGAACTTCATCCTGTCGGAAATGCGCGACAAGGGCCTGCCGTTCGCCGAAGTGCTCAAGGAGGCGCAGGCGCTCGGCTATGCCGAGGCCGATCCGACTTTCGACATCGAAGGTGTCGATGCCGCGCACAAGGCGACGATCATGAGCGCGATCGCGTTCGGCGTGCCGATGCAGTTCGAGGCTGCGCACGTCGAAGGCATCACGAAGCTCGACAGCGTCGATATCGCCTACGCCGAACAGCTCGGCTACCGCATCAAGCTGCTCGGCATCTCGCGCATGCGTCCCGAAGGCATCGAGCTGCGCGTGCACCCGACGCTGATTCCGGCCAGGCGCCTGATCGCGAACGTCGAGGGCGCGATGAACGCCGTCGTCGTCCATGGCGACGCGGTCGGCGCGACGCTGTATTACGGCAAGGGCGCCGGCGCCGAGCCGACGGCCAGCGCGGTGATCGCCGACCTCGTCGACGTCACCCGCCTGCACACCGCCGATCCCGAGCATCGCGTGCCGCATCTCGCTTTCCAGCCCGACCAGGTCCGCGACCTCAAGGTGCTGCCGATCGAAGAGGTCGTGACGTCGTATTACTTGCGCATGCGCGTCGAGGACAAGCCGGGCGTGCTCGCCGACATCACCCGCATCCTCGCCGACAGCGGCATCTCGATCGAAGCGATGATCCAAAAGGAAGCGCGGGAGGGCACGTCGCAGACCGACATCATCATGCTGACCCACATCACGATCGAGAAGAACGCCAACGCGGCGATCGCGAAGATCGAAGCCTTGCCGGTCGTGCAGGGCAGCATCACGCGCCTGCGCATGGAAAGCCTGCAGTAAGCACGGCCGTCAAAAAAACGCCCCGGCTACCGGGGCGCAAGCGGATCGTCCCGGGCCAGGTGGAGGAGACCGGACCCGGCAGCGGCGACCCGCGCAACAGCGACCTGCGCGAACGTGACGAATGCGAAACCGGGAATTTCCCGGTCGCCGCACCGCCACCCGCCAGCCGCGGAAAGCCCGCTAGGCTTTCATGATCTTCAGCGTCTGGATCGAGGTGTATTCCTCGAGCCCGTAGCGGCCGAACTCGACGCCCAGGCCCGACTGCTTGACGCCGCCGAACGGCGCGTCGGGCTGCACGGCGCCGTGCTCGTTCACCCACGCCGTGCCGCATTCGAGGCGCAACGCGAGCTCCGCGGCTTTCGCGCGGTCTTTCGACCAGATCGAGCCGCCCAGCCCGTTTTCATTGTCGTTCGCGCGCGCAATCACTTCCTCGATGTCCGAGTAGCGGATCACCGGCAGCACTGGGCCGAACTGCTCCTCGTCGACGACGCGCATGCCGTCCTTCGCATCCGCGATCACCGTCGGCTCGAAGAAGAAGCCGCCACCAGTGCGGGCCTTGCCGCCGGACAGGATGCGTGCGCCGTGCGCCCGTGCGTCCTCGACGAGTTCCTGCACGAAATCCAGCTGCGCCCTGTTCTGCACCGGTCCGAGCTCGGTGCCTTCGACCAGTCCGTCGCCGACGACCGTCTCCTTGGCGATGCGCGCCAGCTCCGCGCAGACTTCCTCGTAGATGCTGTCGTGCACGTAGAGACGCTTGAGGCACGCGCAGGTCTGGCCATTGTTGTGGAAGCCGACGCCGAAGAGCTTCGGCGCGATCGCTTTCGGATCGACGTCCGGCAGCACGATGCCGGCATCATTGCCGCCGAGTTCGAGCGTGAGCCGCTTCAGGTTTCCGGCAGCGTTCTGCATGATGTTCTTGCCGGTCGGCGTCGAACCGGTGAACACGATCTTGTTGATGTCCGGGTGCTTCGCGATCGCCGAGCCGACGCCGGATTCGCCGGTGACGATGTTCAGCACGCCCGGCGGCAGGATCGCGTTGGCGAGCTCGACGAAACGGATCGTCGCGGTCGGCGTCAGCCCCGACGGCTTGATGACGACGGTGTTGCCCGCGCGCAGCGCCGGGATCACGTGCCAGATCGCGATCATCAGCGGCCAGTTCCACGGCGTGATCGAGCCGACGACGCCGAGCGGCTTGCGATGCACTTCGATGCGCGCATCGTCGTTGTCCTGGATCACCTCGACGGGCAGTTCGAGGTCGGCGGTGACGTGGGTCCACGCGATCGCGCCTCCGACCTCCATCCCCGAGCCGACGCCGTTCAGCCCGCCGAGCGGCTTGCCGGCCTCTTTCGTGACCAGTTCCATCAGCTCCGGCATGTTCGCTTCGAGCGCCGCGCCGAGCCCATGCATCAGGCGCTTGCGCTCGGCGTCCGGGGTGCGGCTCCAGGCGGGGAACGCCGCGCGCGCCGCTGCGACGGCCTGGTCGACGTGCGAGGCGTCGCCCGCCTGCACGCGCGCGAACACTTCGCCTGTCGCCGGATTCACGACGTCGAAGGTGCTGCCGGCACGCACCGGCTTGCCGTTGATGATCATGTCGAAAACCTGCATCTCGTCTCCTTCACGCTTGCGTCGAAGCGAATTGTTGTAAATCACCGGCCATCGCGGCGGGCGATGGTAAAAAGCCTATGGGAGGCGGCACGCACAGTGTTATCCGAGATCGGCAAGAGCGCGATCGGGACGGCAGGATGGGCGCCATTCGCGACCCGGGATCGGATCCGGCCCGGCTCGCTCCATGTCACCGGACGCGTGGCGGGCAACGAACAGGGAAGGGACGTTGGCCTGACTCCTCTCCATCGGGCTAAAGGTTGCGCGGAAACGGACGATAGACAGGATCAGGCGGGAGATTGACCGTCGCGTCTTCCAGTGAAAATGGACAGTTGCGCCGTCGATGGATTCCGAAAAAAAGACCCAGGAGACTTCATGAATTCGAATCCGCGCAGCGGTCTTGCTGCATCCCTGTTCCCATTTCTGCGCAAAGGCCGTGACGAGACGTCGCGCTCGCTGGCGGACCTGAGTGGTGAACGTCCGGATATCGGCGAGAAGGCGACCGGAGTGCGAAGCGGTTTTGTCGCGCAGGTCCGGGAGACGATCGCCGCGCTGCGCGGCAAAGGCTCGAGCATCGCCGTCGAGGCAGCGAAACTGAACTTGCGCATTCATCAGACCACCGTCAGCGCGAACCGCCAGCGTGAGCTCGCGGCGCTGGTTTTCGACGCGAGTCAGACCACTCGCGCAGCCGTTTCGCGGGTGAGCGCCCACGCCGACGAGATCGACGTCGCAACCGCAGCGAACCTGGAGGCGGTGCAGACCAACTATCGGGAACTGCTCGATGTCGCCGAACGGATCAGCGGGATCAGCGAGAAAGTGCAGTCTTTCGACCGCATCGTCGCTGAACTGAACAATCATTCCGCAAAGATCCGGGATATCGGGCTGCTGATCAATCACATTTCGGACCAGACCAACCTGCTCGCGCTCAATGCGGCGATCGAAGCGGCGCGTGCCGGCGAATCGGGCCGGGGGTTCGCAGTGGTTGCCGATGAAGTCCGCAAGCTCGCGGAAAAGGTCAAGGTCGCGACCGGCGTCATCACCGAAAACTCGGACCAGATGCTCGGCCTCGTCGCCGACACCGAAGTGGAAACGCGCGGCATTGCCGACGACTCGCAGCTGGCACGGCAGGTGGTGCAGAAGTCTTCGGCGAATTTCGCTGCGATGATCGGAGAATTGCAGCGCGTCGGCGGCCAGATGAAAGTCATCACCCACTCGATTCACGAGATCCGCAACACCAACGAAACCGTGCATGAGCGGGTGAACGAAATCAACTCGCTATCGGGGCAGGTGTCGACGCAGATGCTCGAATCGGAACGCTTCTCGAAAGATCTCCGGGAGCATACCGAAGGCCTTCACGCGCTGTCGTCGCGCTTTCGCATCGGCGAGTCGGCCTACGACAGGTTGGCGGCGGTCGCCGAGGCAAGCCGCAACGAGATGGTCGCGTTCCTCGAGGACAAGGCCCGCACGCTGAACATATTCGATACCCGCTACCAGCCGATCCCGAATACGCACCCGCCCAAATTCCACACCAGCTACGACATGGCGATCGGCAAGGAGCTGCAGGATATTTACGAGCGCGCGCTCGAAAGCTTCCCCGGCCTGGCGTTCTGCGCGGCGGTCGATACGAACTGCTACATGCCCGTCCATAATCGCCGTTTTTCCGCGGAGCCGAACGGCGACCCCGAGCATGACCTGCTGTTCAGCCGGCAAAAGCGCATCTACGACGATCCGACATGTCGCCGCGCGCTCGCCAACACTGGGCACGCGCTGCTGCAGACTTACGTGCGCGACACCGGCGAGGTGTTGTGCGATCTTTCGCTGCCGCTCGTCGTCGGCGGCCGCCACTGGGGCGCCTATCGCTTCGGCTTCGCGCCGGCGTTGCTGCAGGACTGAAGCGGGAGCGGTGCGGTCGTGGCGCATGGACTGGGTGCGCCCGCTGACGGATAATGCGGCCCTTGTGCCGTTGGGACGCCTGTGCCCCGGCGCTCTGGCGGCCCGCCGTCCGTTCCATTTGAACCTGCTCATCTGAAGGACCCCACCGTGAAGTATCTCTCCACTCGCGGCCACGCCGCGCGACCCGAGTTCTGCGACATTCTGCTCGGCGGTCTTGCGCCGGATGGCGGGTTGTATCTTCCCGAAAGCTATCCGCAGATCTCGCGCGCCGAGCTCGACGCGTGGCGCTCGCTGTCGTATGTGGATCTCGCGTTCGCGATCCTGTCGAAGTTCATCACCGACATTCCCGCAGCCGACCTGAAGGCGATCTGCGACCGGACCTACACTGCCGAGGTCTATCGCTTCGCGCGTCCGGGCGACGATGCCGCCGAGATCACGCCGGTGCATTGGCTCGAAGCCGGCAAGCTCGGTCTGCTGGAGCTGTCGAACGGCCCGACGCTGGCATTCAAGGACATGGCGATGCAGCTGCTCGGCAACCTGTTCGAGTACGTTCTCGAGCGCCGCGGCGAGACCATCAACATCCTCGGCGCGACTTCCGGCGATACCGGCTCGGCGGCCGAATACGCGATGCGCGGCAAGCACGCCGTGCGCGTCTTCATGCTGTCGCCACACGGCAAGATGAGCGCTTTTCAGCGCGCACAGATGTATTCGCTGCAGGACGAGAACATCCACAACATCGCCGTCACCGGCATGTTCGACGACGCGCAGGATATCGTCAAAGCCGTTTCCAACGACGCGGCGTTCAAGGCGAAATACAAGATCGGCGCGGTCAATTCGATCAACTGGGCACGCGTGGCGGCGCAGATCGTCTATTACTTCAAAGGCTATTTCGCGGCGACGCGGTCGAACGACGAACAGGTCGCTTTCTGCGTGCCCTCGGGCAATTTCGGCAACATCTGCGCCGGCCACATCGCCCGTCAGATGGGCCTGCCCGTCACGCGGCTGATCCTCGCGACGAACGAAAACGACGTGCTCGACGAGTTTTTCCGCACCGGCGTCTATCGTCCGCGCAAGGCTGCCGAAACGCACGTCACGTCGAGCCCGTCGATGGACATTTCCAAGGCGTCGAATTTCGAGCGCTTCGTGTTCGACCTCGTCGGGCGCGACCCGAAGCGTGTCGCCGAACTCTGGAAGGCGGTCGATGCAGGCGGCGCGTTCGACCTGTCGACATCCGCCGATTTCGCCCGCATCGGCGAATTCGCATTCGTATCCGGCTGCAGCTCCCACGCGGGGCGCGTCGCGACGATCCGCAAAGTGTTCGAGCAATACGGCACGATGATCGACACGCATACCGCCGACGGCGTCAAGGTCGCCTGGGACTGTGCCGGCAGCGTGCCGGAGGGCGTGCCGGTGCTGGTCCTCGAAACCGCGTTGCCGGCGAAGTTCGCCGAAACGATCCGCGAAGCGCTCGGGCGCGAGCCAGAGCGTCCGGCCGAGCTCGAAGGCATCGAGAAACTGCCGCAGCGCGTCGAACTGATGGCGCCGGACGTCGCGGCGGTCAAGCGCTTCATCGCCGAGCGCGTGTAGCGCCCGGCCGACGCAGGCCGCAAACGGGAGGTCGCCCCCGCCGCAGTCGGGCGGTTTGCGTCGTGCTCGGAGAGCGGCTGCCGGGGCTGCCTGGACCCGGCTAACCTGAAGCGGCCTTATTCCTCGACGTGACGCAGCGACAGGTCGATCGCCCGGACGTCCTTCGTCAGACTGCCGATCGAAATCCGGTCCACGCCCGTTTCGGCGATTGCGCGCACTTTTTCCAGATTCACCCCGCCCGATGCTTCGAGCTCGGCGCGCCCGTCGGCGATGCGCACGGCTTCGCGCATCGTCTCGAGGCTCATGTTGTCGAGCAGGATCATTTTCGCGCCGGCGTCGAGCGCTTCGTGGAGCTCCTCGAGCGTCTCGACCTCGATCTCGATGAACACGTTCGACGGCGCGATCGCCTGGGCCTGCTCGATGACGCGCGCGATGCTGCCGGCGGCGATGATGTGGTTTTCCTTGACCAGGATGCCGTCGTAGAGTCCGACGCGGTGGTTCACGCCGCCGCCCACCGTCACCGCGTATTTCTGCGCCAGGCGCAGGCCGGGCAAGGTCTTGCGGGTGTCGACGATCTTCGCCCGGGTACCGGCGATCGCGTCGACGAAACGTCGGGTCGTCGTCGCGGTCGCTGAAAGCAACTGCAGAAAATTCAACGCGGTGCGCTCGGCGGTGAGCAGCACGCGGGCGCTTGCGACGACTTCGCACAGCACTTGGCCCGGTTCGATCCGGTCGCCGTCGCGGACGTGCCAGACGACCGCGGCAGCCGGGCTCATCACCTCGAACGCGGCGTCGAACCACGCGGTGCCGCACAGGACCGCCGCTTCGCGCGTGATGACGCGACCGCGCGCGTCGGTTTCCCACGGGATCAGACGCGCGGTGAGGTCGCCCGTGCCGACATCTTCCGCCAGCGAGGCGGCGACGTTGCGCTGGATTTCGATGCGTAGCTGTTGTGACAGATTCATTGGCGTCGGCCTTCGAAGTGGAGCGGGGATTCTAGCGGTTCCGTCCCTTCGATGGCGCGAATCTCGTTTGTGCCGGCGCGGGTTCGGGTGCCGTCGCAAGCGCCTCGTGGCGGCGTTGGGCGGCACGGCGGCCATCGACGGCAATCAGCACCCCTGCGCCGCCGATCGTCAGGATGCCGACCAGCCCCCAACCGTCCGGCAACTGGCCGAAGCCGAACCAGCCGATCAGGGTCGCCCACAGCAGCTGCACGTACAGGATCGGCGACAGCATCGAAGCCGGGGCGTCGCGGAACGCGCGGATCAGCAGGAAATGCCCGCAGCCGCCGTAGATGCCGAGCGATGCGATCAGCAGCGCATCGAGCGGTCCGGGCATCGGGCCCTCCCACAACCACGGCAGCGCGAGACTCATCGCGGCAGTGCCGACCAGCGCCGTGTAGAACAGCATGTTGACCGGGGTTTCGGTCGGGGACAGCTGGCGGGTGAGAATCTGGTAGGCCGCGTAGCTCACGGCCGCGCCGAGGGCGAGCGCGACGCCTTCGGCCACCAGCGCGCCGCCGGGGCGGGCAATCAGCAGGACGCCGACGAAACCGGTCACGACGGCTACCCAGCGCAGCGGGCCGATGCGTTCGCCGAGCAGCGGTCCCGCCATCAGCGTGACCATCAGCGGCGCGGCAAAGACGATCGCCGTCGTCTCGGCCAGCGGCATCACCTGCAGCGCCGCGATATTGAAGAACGTTACGGCGAGCAGGCAGGTGGCGCGAACGATCTGCCGTCCCGGCCGCTTCGTCGTGATGAGCTTCAGCCGCATCGACGGCGCCAGGAACACTACCATCAGCAGGAAGTGCAGCGCGTAGCGCGACCACACCAGCATCGGGACCGGATAAGTTGCGGCGAGGCGTTTGGCGGTGGCGTCGAGAAGCACGAACAGGAACAGCGCGCCGAGGAGCAGCATGATGCTGCGCAGCGCATGGGGGTGAGTGTCGGGCATGGGGCAGGGACTCGATTATTGTGGAGGCAGACACCCGGAAGTCCCGGATCGAAGCACGCCGGCGCAGTATTTTCGCCCGCCGGTTTCCTAATTCCTGCTGCCTTCGACAAGGTAGTCGAGACGACCGCGCGGGGCGAGGTATTCGACAGTTTCGACCGGAAGCTTTGCGGCGCTCAATGCCGATTCGATGGTCAGTTCGGCGTCGCGCAGGTCGATCAGCAGTGCCTCGGAGCGCGGAATGTCCAGGTCGTACAGCATCACCAGCGGGTGGAGCAGGTCGGCGGCGTTGGTTTCGACGACCATGCCGACGCTGCCGTTCGACAAGGCAACGAAAGTTCCCGGTGGGTAAACTCCGAGTGTCTTGATGAACAGTTGCATCATCTGCGGGTCATGGCGGGCGGCCTCGTTGCGGAACATCTGTCGCAGCGCTTCGGCCGGCGCTTTCGCTTCGCGCAAGTCGAACGGATTGCACAGGTTGTCGTAGCGATTGGCGATCGCTGCAATACGGGCGAGACGGGGAATCCTTTCCGCCACCAGGCGATTTGGAAATCCGCTGCCGTCGCAATGCTCGTGATGACAGGCGATGATGTTCCTGACCGGCACGGGCAACTCGCGCAGCCCACTGACCGCCTTGATGCCGTAGCCCACGTGGGCGCGGTAGAACTCCTCTTCCGGAGCAGTGCGCCGACTGCTGCGCAGAATGCGCGACGGGACGTCCTGCTTGCCCACGTCGTGAAGGAGCCCGCCGAGGCCAAGCTGCCTCATTTCCTCGTCGGGCAGCTGCAGCGTCTTGCCCAGCATCAGCGAAAGGCCCATCACGTTCAGCGCGTGAAAGGCCAGACCGCCTTCGCGGCTCTTCTGGCTGACGAGATGGATGACCATGTTCTCGGTGGCGACGAGTTTTTCGACGATCCCGCCGACCAGCGCGCAAGCGTGGCGGTGGGCGTCCTGCGGGCGGGCGAGCAGGGAGCGGAAAATGTCGCCCGCTGCGATGGCCTGCTGCTCGAACTGCCGTTCCCGGCGCGCCAGGCCTTCGCGCTGCTGTCGCACCCGCTCGAGGCGCATGCGTTTTTCGTCTTGCATGCCGGCCAGCGCTGCCCGGCCGAAATCCGGCTCCGGTCCGCTGGCGTTTCCGACAGGGCATTCGGGGAGCGGTTGGACGGTACTGCGCGCAGGGTCCCACTCGACCGACACGATCCCCATTTCGCGCATAGCCTGGATCTGCCGTTCGTTCGAAAGGCAGAACCGGTTCAGCAGGAACGGGTGTTTCATCCATCCGTGTCCGGAGAGCGAGACGAATATTCCCGGCTGGAGGCGATCGACGCTGATTTGCGGCATGAAAGACGAATGTCGGGACGAGCGCCGATTCTAGCAGCGCACCGGGCGCGCTTCCGACATCGCATCAGGCCCACTGAGACTTTCAGCGCCCGCGGGCGGCCTTCACGATCCAGCCGTTGAACACGCCGCGCGCGGCTTCGGCGACTTCGCTCGCGGTCAGGCCGATCGGGCCGATGCCTTCGCGGGCAAGGCGATCGGCAGCCGCACCATGCAGATGCACCGCCGCAAGCAGCGCCGAACGGGCGGGCCAGCCCTGGGCGAGCAGGCTGGCGATCAGGCCGGTCAGCACGTCTCCCATGCCCGCGCTGGCCATGCCGGGATGGCCGGTGGTGTTGATGAACCATTGTCCTGTCGTCGTCGCAAGGACGCTGCCGCCTCCCTTGATCACGACGTCGGCGCGAAAAAGCGTCGAGAGTTCGAGCGCCGAGGCAACGCGGTCAGCTTGCACGGCAGCGGTGCCGACGCCGAGGAGGCGACCGGCTTCGCCAGGGTGGGGGGTAAGCAGGGTTGGAGCTTCGCGAGCGGCGACCTGCGTTTTCAGGGGTGGCGCCTCGGCCAGCAGGTTGAGCGCGTCGGCGTCGAGCAGCAGGGGGCGATCGGAGCGGACCGCACGCTCGAGCAGCGCCAGCGCGGTTGCGCTGGTACCCAGGCCGGGCCCGAGTGCGAGGACGCTGGCCTGTTCGAGAACCTGTTCCGGCCGCTTCAGCATCAGTTCGGGCTGGGTGTTGTCGACGGGGAGCGCGTGATCGTCGACGAGGCCGACATATACCCGGCCGCTCCCGAGTTTCAGCGCCGCGCGGCCCGCGAGCAGCGCTGCGCCGGTCATCCCCGGCGCACCGCCGATGATGCCGACGTCGCCATAGCTGCCTTTGTGGGTGTTTTGCCGTCGCGGCTGGAGGAACTCCCGCGTCATCGCAGGGCGGATCTCGAATCCCGGCGGCGAAAACCAGGCAGCGGGGTCGATGTCGAGCCGATGGACGTGCACCGTGCCGGCGCAGTCCGGCCCGTCGAGCGTGAGCAACCCGGGTTTGAGTGCGATGAAAGTCAGCGTCGCGGTTGCCTGGAACACCGTCCCGAGGATGGCGCCGGTGTCGGCGTCGAGGCCGCTCGGGATGTCGATCGCGAGCCGCGGCGCCTGCTGCGCGTTCATCGTGTCGATCCAGCGGGCGTAGCGGCCTTCGACCGGTCGGCGCAGGCCGATACCGAACAGCGCGTCGACGACGAGAGCCCAGCCGTTCGCAGGCGCGCCGGGAAAGTTCGAAACCGTTTCGCCGCCGGCGGCACGCCACGCGGTGAAGGCCGCTGCGGCGTCGGGCGGCAGAGCGCGCGGATCTTCGGCGAACGCCACCGTCACCGGCCGCCCGGCCTGCAGGAGCCGGCGGGCCATGACCAGCCCGTCGCCGCCGTTGTTACCCGGCCCGCACACGATAAGCACCTGTCCTGCACGGTCCTGCGTCAGGCGCACGGCTTCTTCCGCCGCGGCGCGCCCGGCCCGCTCCATCAGCGACGGCTGGGCGAGCGGTGCGACACGTGCTTCGATGGTACGGATGCCGGCGACCGGATAGATCGGACTGGGCGGCTGGAACATGGGGTCTCCGGATGATGACGAGGGAAAGCCCCGATTCTACCGCCCGGCGATTTGTCGATGATGCGTAACGGGTGATTCCTGAGATATCGGAAAAGGGTCGGCAGGCCCTGCCTGCCGCCTCCTGTGCGCCTCGCAATGGCCCCCTGTCGGCGCAGTGTGTGAGTCAGTTGTCCGGATGACCGCGGCGCTTCTCGATCCTCGTCTCCTGCACCAGCTCGACGGTACCGTCCTCGTGCTGCGTCTCGAGACGTACGGTGAACCCCCACAGCCGCGCCATGTGCTTCATGACTTCGTCGATGGTGCCGCCAAGCGGCCGGCGCCGGTATTCCTGATGGCGCAACGTCAAGGAGCGGTCGCCCCGCAGATCAACGTTCCAGACCTGGATGTTCGGCTCGCGGCTGCCGAGGTTGTACTGGTCGGACAGGATTTCGCGCACGCGACGGTAACCGCGGTCGTCGTGTATCGCCGACACCTTGAGCTTGGACTCGTGCTCGTCGTCGAGAATCGCAAACAGCCGCAGATCGCGAATCACCTTCGGCGACAGGTACTGGGCGACGAAGCTCTCGTCCTTGAAGTTCTTCATCGCGAAATCGAAGGTCTCGTGCCAGTCGCTGCCGGCGATGTCCGGAAACCAGGCTCGATCCTCCTCGGTCGGCGATTCACAGATGCGGCGGATGTCCTGCCACATCATGAAACCGAGCGCGTAGGGGTTGATGCCGTTGTACCAGCGCTCGTTGTAGGCGGGCTGATACACGACGTTGGTGTGCGACTGGAGGAATTCGAGCATGAAGCTGTCGGCCAGCAACCCCTCATCGTAGAGCCGGTTGAGGAGCGTGTAGTGCCAGAAGCACGCCCAGCCTTCGTTCATCACCTGGGTCTGGCGTTGAGGAAAGAAGTACTGCGCGATCTTGCGCACGATGCGCACGATCTCGCGCTGCCATGGTTCGAGGAGCGGCGCATGCTTTTCAACGAAATACAGCAGGTTCTCCTCCGGTTCGGGCGGGAAGCGGGGGCGCAACGCGCGGCCCGGCTTGGCGTCATGAAGCGGCAACGTCCGCCACAATTCGTTCACCTGGCTCTGCAGATATTCGGTGCGTTCGCTTTGGCGCAGTTTCTCCTTCGCCAGCGAGAGCTTGGGCGGGCGCTTGTAGCGGTCCACCCCCAAATTCATCAGCGCATGGCACGAGTCCAGCAGCAGCTCGACTTCTTCCTCGCCGTGGCGCTCCTCGCACTCGGCAATGTAGTGCCGCGCGAAGATCAGATAGTCGACGATCGCGTCGGCGTTGGTCCAGGTGCGGAACAGGTAATTGCCCTTGAAGAAGCTGTTGTGCCCATAAGCTGCGTGGGCGATCACGAGCGCCTGCATCGTCAGCGTGTTCTCCTCCATCAGGTACGCGATGCAGGGGTTGGAGTTGATGACGATTTCGTAGGCGAGCCCCATCTGGCCGCGCCGATAGCCTTTTTCCGTCGTCAGGAAGTGCTTGCCGAAAGACCAGTGGTGGTAGTTCACCGGCATGCCCACCGACGCATAGGCGTCCATCATCTGCTCGGCGGTGATCAGTTCGATCTGCGGCGGATACACATCGAGGCCGAATTCGCCGGCAACCCGTGCGATTTCGGTGTGGTATGCGTCGATCGCCTCGAACGTCCATTCCGAGGTCGCGGGTAGCTGCTGGAGCTTTTTTACGGCGGCACGTTTCATACGAGCGTCTTCTTGAACAGTTCGCGGAATACCGGATAGATGTCGGCCGGCGCTTCGATTCTCTGCATGGCGAAGTTCTTGTGTGCCCCCATCAGCTTCTCGTATTCGCGCCACAGGTTCTGGGGTTCGCCGGGGGTGATTTCGATGTATGCGAAGTACTGGCAGTAGGGCAGGATCTGGGTATCGAGCAGATCACGGCAGATCGGGGAATCGTTGTCCCAGTTGTCCCCGTCGGAAGCCTGGGCACCGTAGATGTTCCAGTTGCCGCGCGCGTACCGCGACACGATGACTTCGTGCATCAGCTTGAGCGCGCTCGACACGACCGTGCCACCCGACTCGCGCGAGTGAAAGAACTCATCCTCGTCGACTTCCTTGGCGATCGTGTGGTGCCGGATGAACACGACCTCGATGTGCTCGTAAGTGCGATTCAGGAACAGATAGAGCAGCATGAAGAAGCGCTTTGCAGTGGCCTTCTTCTCTTCGTCCATCGAGCCGGAGACGTCCATCACGCAGAACATCACCGCCTGCGTGGTCGGCTTCGGCACCTTGATGCGGTTGTTGTAGCGCAGGTCGAAGCTGTCGATGAACGGAATCGCCTCGATCTTCGCCCGCACCCGGGCGATTTCCTCCCGCAGCGCGATCGCTTCCGGGCTGTCTTCGCCGCAGGCTTCCACGACTTCGTCGAGTTCTTTCTGCAGCTCCCGCAGCCGCACCGTGAACGGGGAACCGAGCGCCAGCCTGCGTCCGAGCGCCCCGCGCATCGAGCGGATGATGTTGATGTTCGCCGGCGTGCCGTCGGCGGTGAAACCGGCCCGCTGGGTCTTGTAGTCGGTGATCTTGGCCAGCTGGGTGCGGATCAGGTTCGGCAACGCGAGGTCATCGAAGAAAATGTCGAGGAACTCCTCGCGCGACAGGTGGAAGACGAAGTCGTCCTCGCCTTCGCCCTCGTTGCTGGCCTTGCCCTGGCCGCGACCTCCGCCGCCGGCTGGCGGACGGTTGATCAGGTCGCCGCTCGAGAACTGGTCATTGCCCGAAAAGACTTGCTCCCACACCCCGCCGCGGCCGTGCTGGAATTGCGGTTCGCTCAGATCCTTCGACGGGATCGATATCTGTTCGCCGTTGTCCAGATCGCGGATCGAACGATCCTGGATCGCATCGCTGACCGCGCGGCGAATCTGCTGCTTGAAGCGACGCATGAAGCGCTGGCGATTGACCGCGCTTTTCTTCTTGCTGTCAAAACGTCGATCGATGATGCGGGTCATGGATTCCTCCCGTGTTGGACTCCGCCCGCCGCGATGCGCCGGGCGGGACGTCGCTTACGACGACTTGCGGACCCGCAGATACCACTCGCACAGCAGGCGAACCTGCTTCTCGGTATAGCCTTTTTCGATCATCCGGTTGACGAAGTCCTGGTGCTTCTTCTGGTCGTCGCCGCTCGCCTTCGCGTTGAAGCTGATGACCGGCAGCAGTTCCTCGGTATTCGAGAACATCTTCTTCTCGATGACGGCGCGCAGCTTCTCGTAGCTTGTCCAGCTCGGATTCTTGCCGTCGTTCTTGGCCCGGGCGCGCAGCACGAAGTTGACCACCTCGTTGCGGAAGTCCTTCGGATTGCTGATGCCCGCCGGCTTCTCGATCTTTTCGAGCTCGTCGTTGAGCGCCGAACGGTCGAGGATCTCGCCGGTATTAGGATCGCGGAATTCCTGGTCCTGGATCCAGAAGTCGGCGTAGGTCACGTAGCGGTCGAAGATGTTCTGGCCGTACTCCGAATAGCTCTCGAGGTAAGCGGTCTGGATCTCCTTGCCGATGAACTCGGCGTAGCGCGGGGCAAGAAACTCCTTGATGAAGCCCATGTAACGGGCCTCGACTTCGGGCGGGTACTGCTCCTGTTCGATCTGCTGTTCCAGTACATACATCAGGTGCACCGGGTTGGCCGCGACTTCGCGGTGGTCGAAGTTGAACACCTTCGACAGCGCCTTGAACGCGAACCGGGTGGACAGCCCCGTCATTCCCTCGTCCACGCCGGCGTAGTCGCGGTATTCCTGGTAGCTCTTCGCCTTCGGATCGGTGTCCTTGAGGTTCTCGCCATCGTACACCCGCATCTTCGAATAGATGCTCGAGTTCTCGGGCTCCTTGAGCCGCGACAGCGCCGCGAACTGCGCCATCATCCGCAGCGTGTCGGGCGCGCACGGCGCCGCTGCGAGCGAACTCTCGGTAAGCAGCTTCTCGTAGATGTGTATCTCGTCCGACACCCGCAGGCAGTACGGCACTTTCACCGTGTAGATGCGGTCGAGGAACGCCTCGTTGTTGCGGTTGTTCTTGAACGCCACCCACTCCGATTCATTCGAGTGCGCCATCACGATGCCGTCGAACGGGATCGCGCCGAAGCCTTCAGTGCCCTTGTAGTTGCCTTCCTGCGTCGCCGTCAGCAGCGGATGCAGCACCTTGATCGGCGCCTTGAACATCTCGACGAATTCGAGCAGGCCGCGGTTGGCGAGACATAGGCCACCCGAATAGCTGTATGCGTCGGGGTCGTCCTGCGAATATTCCTCGAGCTTGCGTATGTCGATTTTGCCGACCAGTGAAGAAATGTCCTGATTGTTCTCGTCGCCGGGTTCGGTCTTCGCGACCGCGATCTGCTTGAGGACCGACGGGCGCAGCTTGACGACGCGGAAACGGGTGATGTCGCCGCCGAACTCGTGCAGGCGCTTCACCGCCCATGGACTCATGATCGTGTTGACGTAGCGGCTCGGGATGCCGAAGTCGTCTTCGAGCAGGCGGCCGTCCTCGTTCACGTCGAACAGGCCGAGCGGCGACTCGTGCACCGGCGATCCCTTGATCGCATAGAACGGCACCTTTTCGATCAGCGACTTCAGCTTTTCGGCAAGCGAAGACTTGCCGCCGCCGACCGGGCCGAGCAGGTAAAGGATCTGTTTCTTCTCTTCGAGACCCTGCGCGGCGTGGCGAAAGTAGGAAACGATATGCTCGATGACCTCTTCCATGCCGTAAAAGTCACGGAACGCGGGATACAACTTGAGCATCTTGTTGGAAAAGATGCGTGACAGTCGCGGGTCGACGCGGGTATCCACCAGTTCGGGTTCCCCGATGGCCATCAGCATCCGTTCCGCGGAGGTGGCATATGCCGAGCGGTCCGATTTGCACAGCTCGAGATACTCCTGGATCGACATCTCTTCTTCGCGGGCTGCCTCGAATCGCGCCTGATAGGCATTGAAGATGGTCATCTGGATATCTCCCTTCATGATCGAATCAGTTGAAACACAGAGCGGTCGAGACGCTCCTCGACGTTTGGCGAACGGCCCACACTCTCACGTAGGCGCGGCTCCAGCCCCTACCGTCACCCGTGAGAGGCACATGGACGCAGCAAGTTCCATGCAATGTGCACCGTGCCCGCAAAGATTACTTGTGGGCATTTTGCGGCCGAAAGGCGGCTGGAAGGAAGGTCTGGAGGCTGTGTTAGAATTGAACTTTTACTCCTAACATGCCCGTTGAACTCACCTTGATCCGCATCGCGCCGCTTGCTGGTCGGGAGTCGATTTTCGGGGCAAACTTTGACTTGTCAGGGATCACTTAATGCAGACCAACCAGGAAACGCAGGGCGCGCTCGAGCGCCGCATCGACATGTCCGTGCCCATGGCCGAGATCGACAAGGAAGTCGATTCCCGGTTGAAGCGGATGGCCCGCACCGTGAAGATGCCGGGTTTCCGGCCGGGCAAGGTCCCGATGAAGATCGTCGCGCAAACCTACGGCTCGCAGGCTCGTTCCGAAGCGATCGGCGCAGCAGTGGAAAAAGCTTTCGGCGACAAGGTGCGGGAACAGAATTTGCGTGTCGCAGGCTACCCTCGGATCGAGCCGCGGGAAGCGGCAGCTGAGGGAGCCCTGGAATTCAGCGCAGTGTTCGAAGTCTATCCCCAGGTGCCGCTGGGCGACCTGTCGGAACAGAAGGTGGAGCGGCCGGTGCTGACGGTGGGCGATGCCGAAGTCGACAAGACGATCGAAGTGCTGCGCAAGCAGCGCACGACGTTCGACGCGGTGGATCGGCCCGCCCAGGATGGCGATCGGGTGGTGATCGACTTCGCGGGACGCAAGGACGGGGAGCTGTTCGAGGGCGGAAAGGCGCAGGATTTCCCGTTCGTGATCGGCGCCGGTTCGATGCTCAAGGATTTCGAGAGCGCCGTGCTGGGTCTCAAGGTCGGGGAAACGAAGACTTTTGAAATGACGTTCCCCGAGGACTATCACGCGACGGATCTTGCCGGACAGAAAGTGGAGTTCGAGATCACGGTGAAAGGCGTCGAGGTGCCGGTCCTGCCCGCCGTGGATGCGGATCTGGCCCGCGCGCTCGGAGTGGCCGACGGTGACGTGACGAAGCTGCGTGACGAAGTCCAGGCGAACCTGGAGCGCGAAGTGAAACGTCGCATCCAGGGGAAGGTCAAGGAACAGGTGATGGAGGCGCTGCTGGTGGCGAATCCGATCGAGGTGCCGAAAGCGCTGGTCGAGGCCGAGTCGAGGCAACTTGCCGAAAACGCGAAGCGCGACCTCGAAATGCGCGGCATGAAGACCAAGGACATCCCGGTGGAGCCGTCATGGTTTGCCGACCAGGCCGTTCGTCGCGTCAAGCTTGGTCTCATCATGGCAGAGCTGGTGAACGCGAAGGAACTGTACGCAAAACCGGAGCAGGTCCGCGCGATGATCGACGAGATGGCGCAAAGTTACGAGGATCCGGCGGAACTGGTGCGCTGGTACTACGCTCAACCCGAACGGCTGGGCCAAGCCGAAGCGGTCGTGATCGAGGACAACGTTGTTGCATGGGTGCTGTCCCAGACTCAAACTGAAGACAAGCCGGTGACTTTCGACGAATTGATGGGTAACGCGGCCTGATGCCGCAAGGGGCAAAGCGATGAACAGTGCAGCGCCACAGGGAAGCAGCAACTGGGATCCGGTCGGCCTCGGACTGGTCCCGATGGTGGTCGAACAAAGTGGTCGGGGCGAGCGCGCCTACGACATCTACTCGCGTCTGCTGAAGGAACGGGTGATCTTTCTGGTCGGGCCGGTCAACGACGTGACCGCGAACCTGATCGTGGCGCAGCTGCTGTTCCTCGAATCCGAGAACCCGGACAAGGATGTTTACTTCTACATCAATTCGCCGGGCGGTTCGGTGTCGTCGGGGATGGCGATCTACGACACGATGCAGTTCATCAAGCCGAGCGTGAGCACCTTGTGCATCGGCCAGGCAGCGAGCATGGGTTCGTTCCTCCTCGCGGCCGGCGAAAAAGGCAAGCGCTTCTGCCTGCCCAATTCGCGCGTGATGATCCATCAGCCGCTCGGCGGGTTCCAGGGACAGGCTTCCGACATCGAAATCCACGCCCGCGAAATCCTCGGCATCCGCGCGAAACTGAACGAGATGTTGGCCAAGCACACCGGCCAGCCGATCGAGCAGATCGAGAAGGATACCGACCGGGACCGGTTCATGTCGGCTGTCGATGCCGTGGAGTACGGTATCGTCGACAAGGTGCTGACCAATCGCGCCGACAGTTGATATAAGAGAGGAAGACCATGACGGATAAAAAGGCGGGTGGCGAAAAGCTGCTGTACTGCTCGTTTTGCGGGAAGAGCCAGCATGAGGTTCGCAAACTCATTGCGGGGCCGTCGGTCTTTATCTGCGACGAGTGCATCGAACTGTGCAACGACATCATCCGCGACGAGATTGCTGAAACCGTCGACGTGGAAGGGGCTCGCACGACTTTGCCGACCCCGCAGGAAATCTGCGAGATCCTCAACCAGTATGTGATCGGACAGACCCAGGCCAAGCGCAACCTGTCGGTCGCGGTATACAACCACTACAAGCGCCTGCGCCACCTCTCCGGCCGCAAGGAAGAGGTCGAGCTGTCGAAGAGCAACATCCTGCTGATCGGTCCGACCGGTTCCGGCAAGACGCTGCTCGCGCAGACGTTGGCGCGGCTGCTCAACGTGCCTTTCGTCATGGCCGATGCGACGACGCTCACCGAAGCCGGCTACGTCGGCGAGGACGTCGAGAACATCATCCAGAAGTTGCTGCAGAAATGTGACTACGACGTCGACAAGGCGCAGCACGGCATCGTCTATATCGACGAAATCGACAAGATTTCACGCAAGTCGGACAATCCGTCGATCACGCGGGACGTTTCCGGCGAAGGCGTGCAGCAGGCGCTGTTGAAGCTGATCGAAGGCACGGTCGCGTCGATTCCGCCCCAGGGCGGGCGCAAGCATCCGAACCAGGATTTCATCCAGATCGACACGACGAACATCCTGTTCATTTGCGGCGGCGCGTTCGACGGCCTTGAAAAAGTCATCCGCAACCGTACCGAAAAGATCGGCATCGGTTTCGGCGCCGAGATCAAGAGCCGCGAGGGAAAGAACGTCTCGGAGTCGTTCCGTCAGGTCGAACCCGAGGATCTCATCAAGTTCGGTCTGATCCCGGAATTCGTGGGCCGGTTGCCGGTTGTCGCCACGTTGCAGGAACTTGACGAAGAAGCGCTGATCCAGATTCTGGTGGAGCCGAAAAACGCGCTCGTCAAGCAGTACCAGAAGCTTTTTTCGATGGAAGGCGTCGACCTCGAGATTCGTCCCGCAGCGCTTCATGCGGTCGCTCGCAAGGCGATTCGGCGCAAGACCGGGGCACGTGGCTTGCGCTCGATTCTCGAGTCCGCTTTGCTCGATATCATGTATGACCTGCCCACGCTGGAAGGGGTGGAAAAGGTGGTGGTGGATGAAGGCACCATCGAAGAGGGCGCCCAGCCCCTTCTGATGTACGCCGAGCAGCCGAAGGTTTCGGGCTCGAACTAGCCTGGACGAATCGGTCGCGCGCCGCTTGATTTTTCCCGGTCGGGCCCCCATGTGGGCTCGACACGTCCCATCGAGGTAACAACAATCATGTCAGGCCCGCTCGACCTCCCCAACGAACAAATGGAACTGCCGCTTCTGCCGTTGCGCGACGTAGTGGTGTTTCCTCACATGGTGATCCCGCTCTTCGTCGGGCGTCCGAAGTCGATCAAGGCTCTCGAGAACGCGATGGAAGCGGGCAAGGGCATCCTGCTGGTGGCGCAGAAGTCGGCTGCCAAGGACGAGCCGTCGGCCGAAGACTTGTACGAAATCGGCTGCATCGCGAACATCCTGCAGATGCTCAAGCTTCCGGACGGCACGATCAAGGTGCTCGTGGAAGGCGTGCAGCGCGGCCGCGTCGATTCGGTCGAAGACCAGCGCAGTGTGTTCGTCGCGAAAGTCACGCCGGTACCGGTTCCCGAAACCGACACCAACGAACTTGAGGCGATGCGCAGGGCGATCGTCGCGCAGTTCGACCAGTACGTGAAACTCAACAAGAAGATCCCGCCGGAGATCCTCGCGTCGCTCGCGGGCATCGACGATCCGGGCCGACTCGCCGACACGATCGCGGCGCATCTGCCGCTCAAGCTCGAGCAGAAGCAGGAAGTGCTGGAAATGTTCGGCGCGGGGGAACGGCTCGAGCGCTTGCTGACGCAGCTCGAAACCGAACTCGATATCCTGCAGGTCGAAAAGCGCATCCGCGGCCGCGTCAAGCGCCAGATGGAGAAGAGTCAGCGCGAGTACTATCTCAACGAGCAGGTCAAGGCGATCCAGAAGGAACTCGGCGAAGGCGAGGAAGGTGCCGATCTCGAGGAGATGGACCGCAAGATCAAGTCGGCCGGCATGCCGAAGGATGCGCTCGCGAAGGCGCAGGCGGAGTTCAAGAAGCTGCGCCTGATGTCACCGATGTCCGCCGAAGCGACAGTCGTGCGCAATTACATCGAGACGCTGATCGGGTTGCCGTGGAAGAAGAAATCGCGCGTCAGTCGCGACCTGGCCGAAGCCGAAAAGATACTCGACAAGGATCACTACGGTCTGGAGCGGGTCAAGGAACGCATCCTCGAGTACCTCGCAGTCCAGCAGCGCGTCGACAAGGTCAAGGCGCCGATCCTGTGCCTCGTCGGGGCGCCTGGCGTCGGCAAGACGTCGCTCGGGCAGTCGATCGCGAAAGCGACGAACCGCAAGTTCGTGCGCATGGCGCTCGGCGGCGTGCGCGACGAGGCGGAAATCCGCGGCCATCGTCGCACTTACATCGGTTCGATGCCGGGCAAGATCCTGCAGAACATGCAGAAAGTCGGCGTCAAGAACCCGCTGTTCCTGCTCGACGAGGTCGACAAGCTGGGTCAGGACTTCCGCGGGGACCCGAGTTCCGCGCTGCTCGAAGTGCTCGATCCGGAGCAGAACCACACGTTCCAGGATCACTACATCGAGGTGGACTTCGACCTCTCCGACGTGATGTTCGTCGCGACCGCGAATACGTTGAACATTCCCGCCGCGCTGCTCGACCGGATGGAGGTGATCCGGCTGTCCGGCTATACCGAGGACGAAAAGGTCAACATCGCGCAGCGTTACCTGCTGCCGAAGCAGATGAAGAACAACGGTCTCAAGCGCGACGAGCTGTCCGTGACGGAAGAGGCGTTGCGCGATGTGTGCAGGTATTACACCCGCGAGGCAGGGGTGCGCAGCCTGGAACGCGAGATCTCCAAGATATGCCGCAAAGTCGTCAAATCGCTGGTGTTGCGCAAGCGCGCGAGCAAGATCATCGTCAATGCCCGCAATCTCGACAAGTATCTCGGCGTGCGTCGCTACTCCTTCGGCATGGCGGAAAAGGAAAACCAGGTCGGGCAGGTGACTGGCCTGGCATGGACGGAAGTGGGTGGCGAATTGCTGACCGTCGAGGCGGTGGTGTTGCCCGGCAAGGGCAAGGTCGTGACCACCGGCAAGCTCGGCGAAGTGATGCAGGAGTCGATCCAGGCCGCGTTGTCGGTGGTGCGCAGACGCGCTCGCTCGCTCGGCGTGCATGAGGACTTCTACCAGAAGAGCGACATTCACATCCATTTGCCGGAAGGCGCAATTCCGAAGGACGGGCCTTCCGCCGGCACGGCGATCTGCACGGCGCTGGTGTCGGTGCTGACCGGCATTCCGGTGCGCTGCGACGTGGCGATGACCGGCGAGATCACGCTGCGGGGTGAAGTCCTGCCGATCGGGGGCTTGAAGGAAAAGTTGCTTGCAGCGGTTCGCGGCGGCATCCGGATTGCGCTGATCCCTGAGGAAAACGTCAAGGATCTGGCCGAGATCCCGGAGAACATCAAGAATACGCTCGAGCTGATCCCGGTACGATGGATCGACCAGGTGCTCGAACACGCCCTCGAGCGACAGCCGCAGCCGCTGACCGAAGCCGAACTCGCGCAGGAAACGGCGGCGGTAGCGGAGCCGGCTGAAGGCGTGGCGGGCAAAAGCGGCGCCAGAGCGCACTGAACGCGCTCCGCTTCACGCGCACGGAAGACGCGGCGCAGCTGGTTTTCACGCTGCGCCGCGGCCGCGACCGGATCGGCTGCATCGGAAGGGCCAAGGCGAAATCGCACTGGCAAAGCGGCCAAGGATGGTTTAAAGTCTCCGGCTTCCTCGAGTCTCCGGCTACGGGTGCTTAGCTCAGTTGGTAGAGCGCCGCCCTTACAAGGCGGATGTCGGCGGTTCGAGCCCGTCAGCACCTACCAGATACGAAGAACAACCAGCATCACGCAGTACCATGACCCGCAGGGCTTAGGCTTTGCGGGTTTTTTGTTATGCCGACGGGCGGCGAAGTCCTGTCTCGAACCGGGGCATTCATCTTCGGTTCAGGCAACCAAATCTAGACTCGGGCCATGTTTACAACTCCCGGGTCTTGTCATGAAACGTCGCGTCGCAGCTTCCATCCTGCTTGTTTCTGCACTGCTTGGTGCGCCTCCTTTGGCGTTTGCCGACGTCGAGTCGGCCCGCTCCGAAGTTTCCGCGGAGCGTGCCGTCGCGCCCGGACCGCTGCAGCAACGCATGGAGGTGATCCGCGCGACGCTCGTCCACTCCATGAATGCTCATCCCGACCTGCGCCTGACGCGAACCGAAGGCGCTGCGCTTGCGTTGGAGGTGGGCAGGGAGATCGACTCGATTCTGGCGGACAAGGCGATTACCCGCGCGGCGGGCAGACAGGCGAGCTTGCTGCTCGGCGACATGCGTGACGGGCTCGAGCTCATGCGCACGGCAATCCACGATGACGCGCGGCGCGTCGGATTGATGAAGGTGGTCCAGGACCTGAAACTCTACGGGCTGCTGTTCGAACATCCGGGATGGCAAGGTGTGCCGGAAACCCGCTGAATGGCGAAGCGCTTTCGGACATCCTCGACATCCTCTGGCGCCACTTCTTCATCCGGACGACCCGGCTGTCCTACATCCCCGAGCGTGCAAGGGTGCGGCTGCATGTCCTGATTGCCGACCGGGACGGCCGCCTCGATGCGGACGGAATCTGCCGTCATGTGCCGGACTGGCAAGCGGCCGGGTTGTGGTTCTGCGGACCGGCCGGATTCGGGCAGGCATTGCGTCGGGCGTTCAGCGCGAAAGGGTTCGCCGAGGAGAGGTTTCACCAGGAGTTGTTCGAGATGCGGTGAGGGAACCTGCAAGTGCTCGCTTCCGGCCGCGGCGCGGCGGAAAGAGTGCTTTGGTGCGTTGCAGCAGAATGCTAGTCTTCAATGCACGGAATAACGCATTGGAGCGAAAACGGTATGAACGAAGCTGACCTGAAGAGGTTTTTCCTCGAGCAGGTACGCCTGTTCGAGAGTTTCCCCGCGGGCAAGGTCGAGGAGATCGTCGCCAGATCCCGCATGGCGACTTTCGAGGGCAACGAAGCGATCCTCGAAACCGGTGACGAGGGCCGCTATATCGGAGTGGTGGTCAGTGGCCACGCCGAGATCTCGATCACCGACAACACCGGCACGCGGTCGGTGATCAGCCAGCTCGGCGCGGGCGATGTATTCGGCGTGATGTCGCTGCTCACCGGCGATCGCATCATTGCCGACGTCATCGCCGGCAACCGCTGCTTCGTGCTGATGATCCCGCGGGAAGTCTTCGAAGCCTGCATCCTGACCAATCCGAAGGCTGTTGCCTACCTCTCGCGCCTGCTGGCCGAACGGAGCCGGGCGATGTCGGTGGATCTGGCGACCGCCCAGAGCCGGGCCATCGCCAGATCGGATGATCCGTATGCGCTGTCGCTCGGTACCAGCACGCCGGGCAAGGTCCTGGTGCTCAACGTCGGAATCAGCCAGATTCATTTCGGCATCTACGACACCCGGGATCTCGGTTCCGACATCCACGGCATCATCGACAACATCGACGAGGACATTGCCCGCATCAGCGTCGCAGTCGGTCCGCATGTCCGCAACATGGAGTGCGCGCGGTTTCCGCTGTCCGAGCTGTTCGCGGTAATGCAGGCGGCCACCGGATTGCTCGGCGATGCGTTCGCCTTTCACCCGCAGGAGGTCGGGGCGGTTGGCCATCGCGTGGTGCATGGCGGGAGCAGGTTTTCCAGTGCGGCGGTCATCACGCCGGCGGTCATCGCCGACATCGAGGCGCTGTCGGTATTCGCGCCGCTGCACAACCCGGTAAACGTCGAAGGCATCCGCGAGGCAATGAGGCAGCTGCCCGCGGTGCCGCATGTCGCGGTGTTCGACACCGCCTTCCATCAGACTCTGCCGCCCTACGCGTATCTGTACGGGTTGCCCTACGAGCTGTACAAGCAGGGCGGCATCCGCCGCTACGGGTTCCACGGCACCTCGCACCGCTACGTGTCGCTGAAGGCGGCCGAAGTGCTCAGGCGTCCGCTGGGCGAGCTGGAGATCGTGTCCTGCCATCTCGGGATCGGCGCCTCGCTGTGTGCGATCGACCACGGCCGCTCGGTCGACACCACGATGGGGATGACGCCTGCCGACGGCCTGATCATGCCAAGTCGCTCCGGCAGCGTCGATCCGGCGGTGATGATCCATCTGTTGCAGGACTGCGGGATGTCGCCGGAGCAGCTCTCGAATATGATCAACACCGAGAGCGGCATGAAAGGCATTTCCGGCATCTCCGGTGATATCCACGAGATCGAGGCCGCGGCCGGCGAAGGACATCATCGCGCGCTGCTTGCGCACAAGGCGTTCTGCTATCAGGTGCGCAAGAACATCGGCGCCTGCGTCGCGGCGATGGGGGGCATCGATGTGCTGACCTTCACCGGCGACGTCGGCGAAACCAGTGCCGCCGTGCGCAGCCTGGCCTGCCAGGGCCTCGGTTACATGGGCATCAGGCTCGACGAGGAAAAGAATCGCAACCTCGGCAAGGGGAACGTCTGCAACGTCATCTCGGCTGCTGATTCAGCGGTCACCATCCTTGTCATTGCCAATGACGACGAGCGTCTGGTGGCTTGGGAAACCCTGCGCGCGATCGAGCGCAATGACCTGACGGTGGCGATGAAGGAAGGCCATCCCGAGGCGCCGATCCCGATCGAGGTCTCGGCCCACCACGTGCACCTGTCGCAAGCCGACGTGGAAAAACTGTTCGGGCCCGGGCACCAGCTGACGCCGGAACACGAGCTTTCCCAGCCGGGCCAGTTCGCCTGCACCGAAAAGGTTCACCTGGTCGGTCCCAAAGGGCGGATCGCCAACGTCCGCGTTCTCGGACCCACGCGCAAGGAAACCCAGGTGGAGATCGCCATGACCGAGCAGTTCAAGGTCGGCATCCAGCCTCCGATCCGCCAGTCCGGCGACCTCGCTAATACTCCCGGCGTGACTCTCGAAGGCCCGTACGGCAGCACGACGCTCGAGCGCGGCGTGATCTGCGCGCAACGGCATATCCACATGGCTCCCGAAGACGCGCTGCGCTTTCGCGTGCGCGACAACTACGTCGTGCGCGTGCGCGTGGGCGGCGACCGCGAAATGATCTTCGGCGATGTCGTGGTGCGGGTGAATCCCGCCTATCGCCTGGCGATGCACATCGATACCGACGAGGGCAATGCGGCAAATATCCGGACCGGCATGATCGGCTACATCGAGGAGATCCAGAGCCGGCACTAGCTCCTCGATAGTGACGCTCCCCCATTTGACGATGTTCTGCCAAGGCCCGGCCAAGGTGCCAGGCGACGAGCCCCGCGAGGGCCGCCCTATGCCCCATCGTGGTGAAAATCGAGGGGCGGCACTATCATCAAGATTCACGCAGCTGCGCTCCGGCAGGACGGGCTGTTTCTTCATCTCCGGAAACAGAGTACGGTGCGGCGCGGTTTTCCCTGCCCTGCCCGGCCCGGGCCGGCTGCATAACCATCCCTACAGGAGCAAGCACATGCAGATCACGGACATCCTTGCGCAGACAGGCGGGCTGCAGTCGCTCGCGCGCGAACTGGGCCTTAGCGAGACGCAGGCGGCGAGTGGCGCCGAGGCGCTCGTTCCGGCAATCCTTGGCGGATTCAAGAAGCAGGCGCAGTCACAGCCTGCGGGGGTCGAAGGACTCGATGGACTGCTCGGGCAACTTGGCGGCGGTGCGCTTCTCGATCAGGTGCTGGCGCCGCAACCAACGGACGTGAGTCGGGGCGACAACGTGCTCGGCCAGATATTCGGCTCGAAGGACGTAAGTCGCGCGGTCGCGCAGAACGCATCTAGCCAGTCGGGCCTCGATCCCTCGCTGTTGAAGAAGATGCTGCCGATGCTCGCAATGCTCGTCGCAGGCTATCTGGCGAAACAGCGGGGGGCCGGCGACGAGGGGAACTCCTCTCCGATGGGCGGCGGGCTCGGTGGCCTGGGAGGCCTGTTCAGCGACCGGCCGGCAGGCGCTGCCGGCGATGCCCCTGGCCGCGCCGCTCCGGGACTCGCTTCGATGCTCGACCTCGACGGCGACGGCAACATGCTCGACGACATCCTGCGTATGGCCGGCAAGGTGATGCGCTGATGAGTACGGCACGTTCGCTGATTCTCGGCCTTTCGGCGCTGTGCATGACTGCGGCCGGGCACGCGGCAGATATTCGGCCCGGGCTGTGGGAATTTCGCTCGACGCGGATGAACATCGGCGGGCTGCCCGACATGTCGTCGCAGATGGCGCAGATGCAGCAGCATCTGAAGAGTCTTCCGCCGGACATGCGGCGCATCGTCGAGCAGCAGATGACGGAACGCGGCGTGACCCTGGGTCAGGATGGCGCGGTGCGCAGCTGCATCTCGCCGGAACAGGCGAAGGAGGACAACATCTACTCCGGCAAGATCGAAGGCAGCTGCACGTTGGGCAACGTGACAAAGACTGGCGACAGCGTGACGGGACGACTGACCTGCACGCAGCCGCAAGCCACCGGCGACTTCGCGGCGCGGGTCAGCAGTCCGGAACACTTCACGACGCGCGTCAATATGAAGTCGGCGCACGGCGACATGCAGATGGAAACCGAAGCCCGCTGGCTTTCCGCACACTGCGAAGTTCCTCAGCGCGTGCCGCCCATAGCGCGTTAGGGTCGGGCGGCAGGTACTGGGGGTTTCGGGGGAAGGAATGGGGCGGCTGCGCCGGTGCGAAGCGCCTGCCGTCGAAGTTTGTGTCGTTATTGACCGAGTCGAACAAATTGGAAGAGAACTTCTTCATCGATCCCGAAGCGATCGTTCCGGCCGGGCAGGACCCGGAAGGCGACGACGCGCTGCTCGACGTCGCCCGCGAGTTGCACGCCTACCTGCAGGGATTCGGCGCCCGGCTGGTGCACAACGAAGGCGCGGTCGCGATCGAGGTCGCCGGCAATGTCGAGGTCGAGGGTCGCCGTTATCCGTTCCGCCTCGTGCCCGAGCGCTGCGTCCTCGCCCGTGTCCAGAAGTGGCGCAAGCTCGCTGCCGAGCGTCATCTGGCGCTGGTCCGCGAGCGGCTCAACGAGGCGTCGGTCGCCGAGTTCGAAAGCGAGGTGCACCGTTTTGTCGCGCGTGTGCTGCGCGAGGCCGAAGCCGAGGGGCTGGCCGGAGCGCGCTTCCTGCGCGCGCTCGAAACCGGCAAGGAGCTGGCGAGCCGGCGCTTTCGCATCGTCGAGGACCGGCTCGCCGAAGCGTCGTCGCGCCGTCGCGCCGAGACGCTTGCCGAGGTCGCGCGCGGCACGGTCCAGCTCACCCGCTACCCCGAGTCGTTCGAGACCGCCTTCATGATGCGGCGCCGCTTCGTCGCGATCCTCGGGCCGACGAACTCCGGCAAGACGCACCAGGCGATGGAAGCGCTCGCGCAGGCGGCGACGGGAGTGTACCTCGCGCCGCTGCGCCTGCTCGCGCTGGAAAACTACGAACGCCTCGCCGACCGCGGCGTTGCGGTGAGCCTGGTGACCGGCGAAGAGCGTCGCATCACGCCCGGCGCGACGCACGTCGCGAGCACGATCGAGATGCTCGACACGTCGCGCGCGGTCGAAGTCGCGGTGATCGACGAGATCCAGATGCTCGAGGACCTCGAGCGCGGTTCCGCCTGGACCGCTGCCGTATGCGGGGCGGCGGCGAAGACGGTGTATCTGCTCGGCGCGCTGTCGGCGCGTCCGGCGGTCGAGGCGCTCGCGGAGCGCCTTGGCTGCGAGCTCGAAGTGACCACGCTCGCGCGCAAGTCGCCGCTCGAGATGGCGCCACGCGCCGTGGGCAGCATTGGGGAGCTGCGCCGCGGCGACGCCGTCATCGCGTTCTCGCGCCGTGACGTGCTCAACTGGGCCACGAACATCGCCGCAGCCGGGTTTCGCGTCGCGACGATCTACGGTAACCTCTCGCCCGAGGTCCGGCGTGCGCAGGCGCAGCGCTTTCGCGACGGCGAAGCCGACATCGTCGTCGCGACCGACGCGATCGGCATGGGACTCAATCTTCCGGTCGCGCGGGTCGTGTTCTCCACCGCGAAGAAGTTCGACGGCATCTCCGAGGACATCCTGGCGCCGTGGCTCACGCACCAGATCGCCGGCCGGGCGGGGCGTTTCGGCCTGCATGAGGCGGGGCTCGTGGCCGGATTCGACGATCATACGCACCGCATCATCTCGCGCCTCATGCGAACGCCGGCCGACCCGTTGTCGAACCGCGGCTTCTACGTCACTCCGTCGCTACGGCATGTGAAGAGCATCGCCGCGGCAACCGGGGAGCACACGCTGGCGCGGCTGCTCGAACTGTTCTCGCGCAACATCGACCTCACCGACGACTTCTTTCTCCCCGGCGACCTCAGCGAGCAGACCGAGCGCGCGCAATGGCTCGACTCCCTGCCGCTGTCGCTCGAGCACCGCTTCACACTGTCGCTCGTGCCGGTGTCGACGCGGGTCGAAACGCTCAATCAGGCGTGGCAGGGATGGGCGCGGGCGCTGGCGAAGGAGCGTAGTTCGCATCTGTCGATCGAACCGGTCGGCGACATGCGCTACGCGCTGCAGGCGGCCGAGGACGCGTGCAAGAAGTACTCGGCGTATGCGTGGCTCGGCTACCGCCTGCCCGATTACTACCCCGATGCCGAAGCGGCGGTGGCGCTCGCGCGCAGCATGTCGGAGACGGTGGACGAGATGCTCGCCCGCCAGCACGGCCGGCGGCGCGACGAGAAACGCACTCCGACTCCCGCCCGGCGCGTTCGCCGCGGCCCCGCATCGCGAGGCGATCGACGAGAAGGGCGCACGCGCACCGGGGGATGAGCGGCATTCGGCCACCCGCGCGGGTGCGCCTCACCGTATTCAGCAGTGAATGCCGGGGTGCCCGCTGCCCTGCATTTCCGCTGTGACGGCAAAAAAGTTGTATCTGCAACTGCTTGATTCCCACCAAATCAACTGCTATTGTTCCGCCCGTTTTGGGCCGTCCCATCCGGGTTGCTTCCAGCGAGGCCTCCCGATGGAAGCCGTGCGCCGCGCCGCGAGCGCACGCAGCGCGCATGAAATGAAAACGGCACGCGATCAGGAATTCAACGGAGACAAGTTCATGCTGCAGAAATCGTCGCCCGGCGGGGCGCCCGTCGACATCGGCCGGATCCTCGACCACGGACCCTTCACGTCGATGCAGATGCTCGCGGTCATGCTTGCCGCGTTCGCAATCGTCATGGACGGATTCGACGGACAGCTGATCGGGTTCGCAATCCCGATGCTGATCAAGGAGTGGGGCATCACCCGCGCGGCGTTTGCACCGGCAGTGGCGGCGGGGCTCGTCGGCATGGCGGTCGGCAGCGCCTGCGCCGGGATCGTCGCCGACCGGATCGGCCGGCGGCTGGTCGTTGCCGCGAGCGTGTTCCTGTTCGGCATCGCGACCTGCGCGATCGGCTTCGCGCCCGACGTGGTGACGATCTCGGTGCTGCGATTCATCGCCGGCCTGGGGATCGGCGGTGCATTGCCGAGCGCCTCGACGATGACAGCCGAGTTCACGCCCGCGCGTCATCGGACTCTCGCGGTCACCTCGACGATCGTGTGCTACCCGCTCGGCGGCATGCTCGCGGGCCTGTTCGCGAGCGCAATCCTTCCGGTGTTCGGCTGGCGCGGGCTGTTCTGGATCGGCGGCGCATTGCCGATCGCGTACAGTTTCGTGCTGCTCGCAACGCTCCCCGAGTCGCCCCGTTATCTCGCCCGCAAGCCGAATCACTGGCCCGCGCTGAAGAAACTGCTCGCCCGTATGGCTCGTCCGACCACCCCAGACACGACTTTCGTCGATGCGGCGGAGCGGGCGGCCGAACAGCGCGCCGGATTCGCTTCGCTGTTCGCGGGCGGGTTGGCACGCGACACGATTGCGATCTGGTGCGGATTCTTCATGGTCATGCTGGCGACTTATACCGCGTTCAGCTGGCTGCCCGCGATGCTCGCGTCCGAAGGGCTTCCGGCGGCGTTGGCCGGTTCCGGTCTGACCGCCTACAACCTTGGCGGCGTCGTGGGCTCGCTCGGTTGCGCGGTCGCGATCACGCGCTTCGGCTCGCGCTGGCCGCTGATCCTGTGCTCCATCGGCGCCGCCGCGAGCGCGTTCCTGCTCAAGTACGTCGATATCGCCGAGAACGGAACCTGGCTGATGATCGGCCTCGGCGTGCACGGCATGTTCGTCATCGCAGTCCAGGCAACGATGTATGCGCTGTGCGCGTATGTCTACCCGACGATCGTGCGCGCGACCGGCACCGCCTCGGCGCTGTCCTTCGGCCGCCTCGGCGCGATCCTGAGCTCGTTCGCGGGAGCTGCCGTCATCACCTCCGGCGGCGCGTCGTCCTACCTGTCGATGCTCGGCTTCACGATGGTCTTGACGCTGGTCGCGCTGGCGCTCGTCAAACGCCATATCCCGAGCATGAGCGCACCGCCGCCCGTCGCCGCGCCTGCCGCAGCGACGGCAAAAGGCTACGCCTGATCGTATCAGGCCGGGCCCGGACTTCGCCTTCCGGCGGGGCCGGGCCTTCCCGCTGTTGCGGAAGCTGCCGGTGACGGGCAGCGCGTTTCCTCGCCGCCTTCATCCCTTGTCCCGGATGTAATACACGCCCGGCCTGGTGCCGAGTGCCTCGTGTATCCGACGATTGCCTCTCGGCGAGCAGCCCGCTCACGTTGCTGTTGGGGCCGTCGACGTCGCCGAAGCTCCGCGCGGCCGACATGCGAACTTCGCCTCGTGAACGATAGCGCGCGCCTCGTGCGGACAGGCCATCACCACGGCAGATACCCGGCCCCGGCTCGCATGACGTTCTGAATGGTAGTACCTGAAGGGTTGCCGTCAATCGCGTTTGACAACTTTCAATGAGTGAACCATCATTCGCACCCATTGGCCGACAGGCCATCGTCGGTGCGAACCTTTCGCGGATGTGGGGCGGGGGGCGGCCGATCCGCAGTTCTTTTGCTGCTGTTTCCCTGGTCGTTCCGCTGCACCCGGTTCGGACGGTCGGCCACGGCCGAAGCCGGTCATCCCACCTGTAGAAAGGAAAAACGATGAAGACTCGCAACGTGCTCACACCGCTTTTCGCATCCGTCCTGATGACGTTCGGCGCCGCCCACGCGCAAGGGGACAACGTCGTTACGCTGCGCGTGCACCACTTTCTGCCGCCGTCGTCGAATGCCCAGGTGAAACTCATCGAGCCGTGGTGTGCAAAGATCGGTGCGGAATCCGCAGGCCGGCTGAAATGCCAGATCTATCCGGCCATGCAGATGGGGGGGACGCCGGCGCAACTGTTCGATCAGGCCAAGGATGGCGTCGCCGACATCGTCTGGGCGGTTCCCGGATACCAGGCGGGGCGCTTCCTCGTGTCCGAGGTATTCGAACTGCCGTTCATGGGCATTTCGGGTGAAAAGTCGAGCCGGGCGTTGTGGGCCTATGCGACGAAAAACGCGACGGACGAATATCGTGGCATACGGCCGCTGATGTTCCACGTCATTGCCGGAATGGCGCTGCACACGACGAAGAAGCAGATCAGGACCATGGGGGATTTCAATGGCATGAAACTGCGTGCTCCGACCCGTCTCGCCACCCGGATGGTTACCGCATTCGGTGGGACGCCGGTGCCGATGCCGATGCCCCAGGTCTCGGAAAGCCTGGCCAAGGGTGTCATCGATGGTGCCATGATGCCGTGGGAAGTGGTGCCGGCGATCAAGGCGCAGGAGATCGTGAAGTATCACAGCGAGACCGACCCGACGATGCCGCTGCTATCGACGACGACCTTCGTGCTGGCGATGAATCCGGCGAAATACGACAGCCTGCCGACGGAACTGAAGAAGGTCATCGACGCCAACAGCGGGGCCGACATGTCGGCGTGGGCGGGCAAGGTTTTTGACGAGGCGACGCTGACCGGGCGCCAGTCGGGCGTGGAGCACAAGAACACGTTCTACATGGTGCCCGCGGACGAAGTGAAGAAGTGGCAGAAGGCTTCGGACGGGGTCGCGATGGAGTGGGTCAGCGAAGTCACGGCGAAAGGCCACGATGGGCAGAGGCTCCTCGCGGAAGCCAGGGCGCTTCTCGACAACTGAGGAGCCTGCCGTGCGTGCGCAAGCGCGGCAGTAAGCAGTCGCCCGACGCAGCCGAAACGAAGGCCGTTGATCCGGACGGGCAAGGAGCCAGCTCCTTGCCCGTTTTCATGCTGATCCGTTCCCGAATTGACGGCCCGCCATTCGCTGCTCTACAATGTTTCTAAACTAGTGGAAATGTAGAATCATGGACCAGAAATCAGCGCTTGCAGTGTTCGAGAGTCTCTCGTCCGGAGTGCGGCTGGATGTGTTTCGACTGCTCGTCAAGGCGGAGCCGACGGGTGTTGTCGCCGGCGAGATCGCTTCTGCACTGGACGTCGCCCCGAGTAGCCTGTCTTTCCACCTGCGCACGCTCACCCAGGCGGGCCTGCTCACCGTGGAACAGGAGGGGCGTTTTCTGCGCTACCGGGCGAATCTTTCGCTGATGGCCGAAGTCATCGGTTTCCTCACCGAAAACTGCTGCGCCGGCGTCGCCGAGCGTTGTGTGGCGGTATGCGATGTCGAGGCGCAGCTTGCGGACTGCTCCGGCAGCCGGGGCACCGATACGGAGCCCCGGGCATGAAAGTGCTGTTCCTGTGCACCGGCAACTCGTGCCGCTCGATTCTCGCGGAAGCCACGTTCAACGCGCTCGCCCCGCAGGGGCTGGAAGCGATCAGCGCGGGCAGCCGCCCTGCCGGGTATGTCCACCCGCGCGCGCTCGCGCTGCTGGCGCGCGAAGGGATCTCGACCGAAGGGCTGTCGAGCAAGTCGTGGGACGGCCTTCCGGTTAGGCCCGACATCGTCATTACCGTGTGTGGCAGCGCAGCCAGTGAAACGTGTCCCGCCTATCTCGGACCGGTCGTGCGTGCGCACTGGGGCGTCGAGGATCCCGCCCAGGCGAGCGGCAGCGATGCCCGGATCGACGCCGCCTTCGAACATGCCTACCGCACGCTGCGCGCCCGCATCGAAGCGTTTCTCGCGCTTCCGGAAAACCTTGCCCGACGCGATCCGGCCGCCTTCCGCGCGGCGCTCGAGCGCATCGGGCACATCGCTGCCTGACCCCGTTCAACTTTCAAGGAATCCGTCATGACCACGATCCAGATCTTCGATCCCGCGCTGTGCTGCAGTTCCGGCGTGTGTGGCACCGATGTCGACCAGCAGCTCGTGAACTTCGCCACCGACATCGAGTGGGCAAAGCAGGAGGGCATCGCGATCGAGCGCTACAACCTCGCCCAGCAGCCGCTCGCCTTTGCCGGGAACGCGGTCGTGAAAGGCTTCCTCGAGCGTTCGGGCGCCGACGCGCTGCCGCTGGTGCTCGTCGACGGCGAGATGGCGCTCGCAGGGCGCTACCCGACTCGCAGCGAGTTGGCGCGCTGGGCGGGAGTGAAGGCGAAGCTCACGCCGTTGCCGCCCAGCGAGTGCTGCAGCGGCGGCCGCTGCTGCTGAGCGCGGGAATCGCGATGCGTTTCCTCGACCAGCCTCCGCGTTACCTGTTTTTCACCGGCAAAGGCGGCGTCGGCAAGACTTCGCTCGCGTGTGCGACCGCGATCCACCTTGCGGGGAGCGGACGCAGCGTGCTGCTCGTCAGCACCGACCCCGCGTCAAACGTCGCGCAGGTGTTCCAACAGGAAATCGGCAACCGCATAACGCCGCTGACGGCCGTGCCCGGCCTGTCGGCGCTCGAGATCGACCCGCAGGCCGCTGCGCGGGCTTATCGGGAGCGCATCGTCGGTCCGGTGCGCGACGTGCTGCCGGACGCCGTCGTGCGCAGCATCGAGGAACAGTTGTCCGGCGCGTGCACGACCGAGATCGCCGCGTTCGACGAGTTCACCGCACTGCTCACGGATGCGACCTTGACGGCCGGCTTCGACCACGTCGTGTTCGACACCGCGCCGACCGGCCACACGATCCGCCTGTTGCAATTGCCGGGCGCATGGTCGGGTTTCCTGCAGAACAATACTGACGGGGCCTCCTGCCTCGGCCCGTTGGCCGGGCTCGACAAGCAGCGCGAGCAGTACGGCGCGGCGGTCAGCGCGCTCGCCGACCCGGCGCGCACGCGGCTGGTGCTCGTCGCGCGCGCGCAGGCTTCGACGCTGCGCGAAGTCGCCCGCACGCATGTCGAACTCGCGGCAATCGGTCTCACACGGCAGTTCCTCGTCATCAACGGCGTATTGCCCGCGGCGGAAACGGCCGCGGACGACGCGTTGGCGGCGGCGGTGCTGCGGCGTGAAGCGGCGGCGCTCGATGAGCTGCCGGCCGGGCTGCGCGACCTGCCGACCGATTATGTGCCGCTGATGCCGTTCAATCTGGTCGGCCTGCCGGCGCTGCGGGCCTTGCTCGGGAACACCGAGGCGGCAGCGCAGGCGTCCGCCCCGGCAGCTGCGCCGGACGATCGGCCGAAACTGCCGGACTTGGCGAGCCTCGTCGATGAACTGGCCGCCGATCGTCACGGACTGGTGATGCTGATGGGCAAGGGCGGCGTCGGCAAGACGACGCTGGCGGCAGCGATTGCCGTCGAGCTTGCGCAGCGCGGGTTTTCGGTGCATCTGACGACGTCGGACCCGGCAGCGCACCTCGCGGACACGCTCGACGGCTCGCTGCCGAACCTCGCCGTCAGCCGCATCGATCCGCAGGCGGAGACGGAACGCTACCGTCGCGATGTGCTCGACACTCGCGGCGCGAGCCTCGACGCGCAGGGCAGGGCGCTGCTCGAAGAAGAGCTGCGTTCGCCCTGCACCGAGGAGATCGCGGTGTTCCAGGCGTTCTCGCGCGTCATCGGCGAGGCCGGGCGCAAGTTCGTGATCATGGACACCGCGCCGACCGGCCATACGCTGCTGCTGCTCGATGCGACCGGGGCGTATCACCGCGAAGTGGCGCGCCACATGGACAAGAGCGGTGTTGCGCAATTCACGACGCCGATGATGCAGCTGCAGGACCCCGCGCAGACGAAAGTGCTGGTCGTGACTCTCGCCGAGACGACACCGGTGCTCGAGGCCGCGAGCCTGCAGGCCGACCTGCGCCGCGCCGGCATCGAGCCGTGGGCGTGGATCATCAACAACAGCCTGGCCGCGACGACGACCGCGGCACCGATGCTGCGCCGGCGCGCCGGGCAGGAATGGGCGCAGATCGAAGCGGTGCGCGAGCATCACGCGAAGCGGCTCGCGCTCGTCGCGATGCAGGCTGACGAGCCGACGGGAATCGGGCGGCTGCGGGCGCTGGCGGGAAGTCATGGGAATTGAAGGGAGGCAGCACTTGTCATGTCCGCGCAAGGTGAAGTGATGGCGAAAAACGAGGCGGACGTTCCGCTCGGGCGATTCGAGCGTTACCTCAGCGTCTGGGTGTTCCTGTGCATCGTCGCGGGCACGGTGCTGGGGCAGGTCCTGCCGGCGGCGGCCCAGGCGGTGGGGCGGCTCGAAATCGCGCATGTCAATATCCCGGTCGGGGTGCTGATCTGGGTGATGATCGTGCCGATGCTGATGAAGATCGACTTCGCGTCACTGCACGAAGTACGCGCACAGGGGCGCAGCATCGGCGTGACGCTGTTCGTCAACTGGGCGGTCAAGCCGTTCACGATGGCGCTGCTCGGCTGGATCTTCATCCGCCACGTGTTCGCGCCGTGGCTGCCGGCCGAACAACTCGACAGCTACGTCGCCGGGCTGATCCTGCTCGGCGCGGCGCCCTGCACGGCGATGGTTTTCGTATGGAGCAACCTGTGCCGGGGCGATGCGAACTTCACGATCAGCCAGGTCGCGCTCAACGACCTGGTGATGGTGTTCGCCTTTGCGCCGATCGTCGCGCTGCTGCTGGGCGTGTCGTCGATTCCGGTGCCGTGGGAGACGCTGTTCCTGTCGGTCGTGATGTATATCGTCATCCCGCTGGCGATCGCGCAGTTCGTGCGTCGGCGGCTGCTCGCCCGCGGCGAGCGGGCTTTCCGGGACGCGATGGAGCGCATCGGCCCGGTTTCGATCGTTGCATTACTGGCGACGCTGGTGTTGCTGTTCTCGTTCCAGGGACAGGCGATCATCGAGCAGCCGCTCGTCATCGCGATGCTGGCGGTGCCGATCCTGCTGCAGGCAATACTCATCGCGGCACTCGGCTACTGGCTGAACCGCAGGCTCGGAGTCGCGCACCGCGTGGCCGGGCCTTCGACGATGATCGGCGCGTCGAACTTCTTCGAACTGGCGGTCGCGGTCGCGATCGTCCTCTACGGCTTCGATTCGGGAGCGGCGCTGGCGACCGTCGTCGGCGTGCTGATAGAAGTGCCGGTCATGCTGTGGCTGGTGCGCATGGTCAATGCCAGCAAGGGCTGGTACGAAGCCGGCGCCGCGCCCGCCCGGCTCGCCGCCGCGGCGCCTCGTCGCCCATCACGCTGAATTGGCGCTGAATTCGGGCCACCCCCGGTATGCCGATTGTCGTCGGGGTGGCGCGGCCGCATAATTTCGCCGCTGCACGAATCTTCGTCGCGCAACCCGAGACCGCCCGGGTTGCGTGCATGAGGCGGTTTTTCCGAGGCAATCGATGAGAGCGATCCTGCTGGCTGCGCTGACCACGGCTGTTTTGCTGACGGGCGGCTGCGCCGTCTTCACCGTTGCCGACGCAGCGGTGTCGGTCGTCGCGACGACGGTGAAAGTCGGCGCCAAGGTCGTCGGCGCGGGCGTCGAAGCGGCGCTGCCCGATGACGACGACGAGGACGATGACGATTGAAGGGCCGGCGCCGGGCCTTCTGAAGCGGACATCGGAGGCGGGACAGGAACGTCGTGCGCTCCCTTGCGCGGCGTCGGGAAAACAGATTGCTTCGGCCCGGCCCCGGTGCTACTTTCGGGAACGCAAAAGCCGGATCGGCGAACGGAAACGCCCGCAGCCGGAACCCCTCGGCGCCAGGCAGTCGAAAGCCCGTTGGCGATGCTCGTAGTCCCGAAAACGTGTCACAGCCCGGAGGAAATCATCGATGTGGAAATCGCTTCACATTGACCCCGCCAAGTGTACCGGCTGCCTGCAGTGCGAAATGGCATGCTCTTACGAACACACCGGCGTCATCAATCCCAGCAAGTCGCGCATCAAGGTCTTTAGCTTCGAACACGAAGGGCGCAAGGTGCCTTACACCTGTACGCAGTGCACCGAAGCGTGGTGCCTGCACGCCTGTCCGGTCGATGCGATCCGGCTCGACCTGACGACCGGCGCGAAGATGGTGTTCGAAGACACCTGCGTCGGCTGCAAGGTGTGCACGATCGCCTGTCCGTTCGGCACGATCAACTACAACCAGGACACCGGCAAGGTGCAGAAATGCGACCTGTGCGAGGGGGATCCGGCGTGCGCGAAAGCCTGTCCGACCGCGGCGATCACCTACGTCGATGCCGACTGGACGGGCCTCGCGCGAATGCAGGCCTGGGCGGCGAAAGCCAACACGCCGGCCTCGGCGGCCTGAGAGGAGCGGACATCATGGGATGGAATCGCAAGGTCCTGCGCGTGAACCTCGCCGCAGGCACATGCACTGCCGAGCCGCTGAACATGCAGTGGGCCGACGAATACCTCGGGTCGCGGGGGCTGGCGACGAAATACCTCGTCTCCGAGACCGATCCGAAAGTGGATCCGCTGTCGCCGGACAACAAGATGATCATGGCGACCGGCCCCTTGACCGGCACGATGGCCTCGACCGGCGGGCGCTACACCGTGGTCACGAAAGGACCGCTGACCGGCGCGATCGCCTGTTCGAACTCCGGCGGCTTCTTCGGCGCCGAGATGAAGTTCGCCGGCTGGGACATGGTCATCTTCGAAGGCCGCTCGCCGACGCCGGTGTACCTCTTCATCGAGAACGACCGCGCCGAACTGCGCGACGCTTCCCACCTGTGGGGCAGGAGCTGCTGGGAAACCGAGGAGACCCTCCGCGCGCAGCACCAGGACCCGCTGATCCGCGTGTCGTCGATCGGTCGCGCGGGCGAGAACCAGGTGATGTTCGCGTGCATCGTCAATGACCTCCATCGCGCGGCGGGGCGTTCGGGCGTCGGCGCGGTGATGGGTTCGAAGAACCTCAAGGCGGTCGCGATCCGCGGCACGAAAGGCGTTTCGGGGATCCGCGATTTCCCCGCGTTCGTCGAGGCGACGAGCGAGGCGAAGAAAGTGCTCGCCGGCAACCCGGTGACGAGCGAGGGCCTGCCGAAATTCGGCACCCAGGTGCTGATGAACGTCATCAACGAGATGGGGGCGCTGCCGACGCGCAACCATCGCGACGTGCAGTTCGAGGACGCGTCGAAGATCTCGGCCGAAGCGATGCACGAGAAGCGCCCGAGCGACGGCAAGCCGCAGCTGGTGACGAACGCCGCATGCTTTGGCTGCACGATCGCGTGCGGCCGCATCTCGGCAATCGACAAGACGCACTTCACGGTAAAGAACAACCCGAAATACTGGGGCGCTTCCGGCGGGCTCGAATACGAGGCGGCGTGGGCGCTCGGTGCGGCGAACGGCGTCGGCGACCTCGAAGCGCTGCAGTACGCGAACCTGCTGTGCAACGAGCAGGGCATGGACCCGATCTCGTTCGGCGCGACGGTCGGCGCGGCGATGGAGCTGTACGAGATGGGCGTGCTGACGCAGGAGCAGCTCGGCCTCGACGCGCCGTTCGGCTCGGCCGAGGCGCTCGCGACGCTTGCCCAGATGACCGCGACCGGCGAAGGTTTCGGGCGCGAGATCGGCCTCGGTTCGAAGCGCCTGTGCGCGAAATACGGCCACCCGGAGCTGTCGATGAGCGTCAAGGGCCAGGAATTCCCTGCTTACGACTCGCGCGGCATCCAGGGCATGGGCCTCGCGTACGCGACGTCGAACCGCGGCGCATGCCATTTGCGCGGCTACACGGTCGCCTCCGAAGTGCTCGGCGTGCCGGTCAAGACCGACCCGCACGTCATCGAGGGCAAGGCCGAGCTCGTCAAGGCGTTCCAGGACGCGACGGCGGTGTTCGATTCGGCCGGCATCTGCGTGTTCACGTCGTTCGCGTGGACGCTTGCCGATGTGCAGCCGCAGATCGCCGCGGCCTGCGACGGCGACTGGTCGATGGACAAGCTCGCGACGGTCGGCGAGCGCATCTGGAACATGGAGCGCCAGTTCAACAACGCGGCCGGCCTGGCCGCGCAGGACGACAACCTGCCGCCCCGCCTCACGAGCGAACCGGCAAAGACCGGGCCCGCGAAAGGCATGGTGAATCGCCTCGCCGAGATGCTGCCCGAGTATTACGGCGTGCGCGGCTGGACGCCGGAAGGCACGCCGACGCCGGAAACGCTGTCCCGGCTGGGGCTGTCGTGACCGCCGGATGATTCGCCGGGAGGCGGCGGCGTGCTGCACGGATCGCCGCCTCCCGCTTACGCGGCTGCCCGTACGGGCCGCGCCGACCCGACGCGAACGAGGACCTTCCCGATGAAACACGTGATACTCGGCAACGGCCCGGCGGGCGTGATTGCCGCCGAAAGCTTGCGCCATGCCGCGCCGGCCGACGACATTGTCCTCGTCGGCAGCGAAGACGCGCCGCCGTATTCGCGCATGGCGATCCCGTACCTGCTCGAAGGAAACATCGACGAGTCCGGCACATGGCTGCGCAAGTCGCCCGGCCATTTCGACCGCCTGCGCATCCACGAGGTGCGCGGCCGCGCGGTGTCGCTCGACAGCGAGCGGCGCCGTATCCTGTTCGACGACGGCCACTTCGAATCCTGGGACCGGCTGCTGATCGCGACCGGCTCGCACCCGGTGCGTCCGCCGATCCCCGGCATCGATCTGCCGCAAGTGCAGACCTGCTGGACGCTCGAGGACGCGCGCGCAATCACCCGCTTCGCGACGCCCGGCGCGCGCGTGCTGCAGCTTGGCGCGGGCTTCATCGGCTGCATCATCATGGAAGCGCTCGCCGCGCGCGGCGTCGAGCTGACGGTCGTCGAGATGGGCGACCGCATGGTGCCGCGGATGATGACGCCGCAGGCCGGCGGCATGATCCGCAAATGGGTCGAGGACCAGGGCGTGCGCGTCGTGACGAACGCCGGCGTCAGCCGCATCGACTGTCGCGCGAGCAACGACGCGCCGCTCGACGTGACGCTGTCGACCGGTGAAGTCGTCGTCGCCGATCTCGTCATCGTCGCCGCCGGCGTCGCGCCGAACATCGCGTTCCTCGAATCGACGCCGGTGCATGTCGCGAAAGGCGTGCTCGTCGACGACCGGCTCGAAACCAGCGTCCCCGGCATCTTCGCCGCCGGCGACGTCGCCGAGGCGCCGGACCTCTTCACCGGCGCGCATCTCGTTGCCGCGATCCAGCCGAACGCGGCCGACCAGGCGCGCGTTGCCGCGCTCAACATGGCCGGGCACGAGACGCGCCTGAAAGGCGTGCTTGCGATCAACGTGCTCGCGACGCTCGGCCTCGTGTCCTCGTCGTTCGGCCAGTGGTGGGGCGAGCCTCCCGAGAGCGGCGGCGCGGGTGTCGAGCACATCGATGCGTCCGCGTATCGTTATCTCAGTCTGCAGTTCAAGGACGACGTCATGATCGGCGCGACGTCGATCGGGCTGACCGAGCATGTCGGCGCGCTGCGCGGCCTGATCCACGGCAGGGTGCGCCTCGGCGAATGGAAGGAGCGGCTCCTGCATTCGCCGCTGCAGTTCGTCGAGGCGTACATCGCGCGCTCGCAGCAACCGATGGCGCTCGCGCGATGACTTTTGCATCGCGTGCGTGTCGCGGTGCGCTCGGGCGGAGCGCGGGATGAGGGTCGCGTTCAAGCTCTTCGCTTCGCTGACGGACTATCTCCCGCCCGAGCGCGACGGCAACCGCATCGAACTCGACGTCGACGAGGGCATCACCGTCTCGGAGCTGATCGCGCGTTTCCGGGTGCCCGAAGGGCGCGCGCACCTCGTGCTCGTCAACGGCCACTTCGTGCCTCCGGCGGCGCGCGCGGCGCACCGGCTCGGCGACGGCGACGAGCTCGCAGTGTGGCCGCCGATCGCCGGTGGTTGAGCGCGGACGACCGGACTGGGGATCCGCCCCGATCGCGGACGCGTTCGAGCGCGAAGTCACCGCATCGCCGCAGCAATTCGAGCGCGAATTGCGCAAGGCGTGGCCCGCCGGCGTCGAGACGCTCGCCTCCGGGCGATTCCGCGTGCGGGAAGGTCACACGCAGCTCGACATCGAAACGGAATCGCGTGATGTGCGCCGGCTCGGCCGGTTGGAGTTGCCGGTCGTCGTCGTGCGCTATCGCTTCGCCGGCGGCGACGCGGCGACGCGTCGTGCATTGCTCGCGGCGCTCGACCGCGCAATGCAGCGCGGCGGCGGCTGAGCGACGCGGTTCGGCGCGACGCTTCACGCGAGCGCGAGCGCGGCAATGACGACGACGAGGGCAACGCCCGCGCCGCGGCCGCGCCGCAGCCTCCGCTCCGCAACTGCGAGCCAGCTGTGCAGTCGGGGCGTCGCGATTCGAACGGGGGCAGGCGTTCGATCGGGCCACGCGAGCGCCGCGAGAAGCCGCGGCCAAAGAAAACCGATCGCGCGTTCGGCGATCGGCAGAACGTCCCCCGGCGCGATGCAGACGGCCGCGCGCACACGAGCGAGCCCCGGCGCCGAGAGCGGGGCGAGCGCGAAGCCCAGCATCGCCGGTGTGGCGGCCGTCCACAGTGCTACGCCTGCGCCGCTTGCGCGGACGGATTCGAGAACGACAGCGATGGCCGCTGCAGCGACCACGGCGACGAGTGCGGCCCACCTGACCGGAGTGCCGGGCGATCGGCTGCATGGCGAGTCCGGGCGGACCGCGATCCCGGCCGCCCGTCCGCCGAGCACGGCGGCGCCGAACACCGCGAGTGCGACCGCCGCGAGCGCGACCGGGGGCAGAACGAGGCTGGCGGCTGCCGCGGCGAACGAGCCGACGACGAGCGGACCGCCGACGAGCGCGAACACGGCGCGCACGGCGTGGCGGCCGAGCGCGCTTTCAGGCAGCCTCGGGACGCCGAGCAACAGCGCCGCGGCGGCGAGTGCGTGTGCGACAACGACGAGCGGCAGCGCGTCCGCGAGCATGGAGGCGGCAGACGTGGACATCAGCGCGCAGCCGAGGCCGATCGTCACGAAGCCGGAGTTCGCGACCACTGCATAGGCGGCGACGGCTTTCGGTTCGCGCTGCACGAGGCCGACGACCGGGGCGAGCAACGCAGCGGCCAATCCCGCCACGATAACTGCCGCGCCGATGGCAGGCACGTCGGCGAGGCCGAGCGGCAGGAAGCGCAGCCACCCCAGCATGCCTGCGAGCGCGAGCGTGCCGGTGACGAGCGCTGCTGGAGGCGGCTGCAACGCGACGCACATCGGCGGCAGCCACACGTGCAGCAGCACGATGCCGGCCTTCGTGCCGAACGCGATGAAAAGCAGCATGCACGACGCCGGATCGGACACCGCGGCGGCGACGAGATCCGGGAACAGCGGGCCATCCGACTCGTGCGTCAGGTGCAGCAAGGCTTCGAGCAGCAGACCGTCGCCGACGAGGGCCGTGACGAGAAAGACGCGCGCCGACCGCGCATGCGCCAGCGGCGCGCGCTCGACGACGAGCGCGTATGTTGCGAGCGTCAGCAGCGCCGACGCGAGATAGAAGCCGGGCGCGTCCTCGGCGAGCGGCAGGGCGAAGCTCGCGGCGGCCGCGACGAGCAACGGCAGCGTGACGCGGACGCCGGCGCCCTGACACTGCACGCCGACCGCGAGCCACAGCACCGCGAACGCGGCGAAAAACACGCGTCCAGTCGCGTCGAGGCCGAAACGCGTGCCGAACAGCATCGCCGGCAGCTCGACGTGGAATTCGCCGACGAGGAACGCGCCGAGCAGGAGCGCCAGCGGCAGCCACGCTGCGATCCGCGTCGCGCCCATCCTCATCGCAGATACTCCCGTGCGGCGATCAGCATCGTCCAGCCGAGCGGGCTGAACGACAGTCCCGACAGGAGGCCGGTCGCGACGACCGACGCCGCGGTGAAGAGCGGCGGCAACAGCAGCAGCCATGCGGTTTCGCGCCGGCCCACCGCCCGGATGCGCTCGGCCGGCCACTCCCCAGCCTGCGACCGGAACCACGCGCGGTGCAGGATCGGCAGGAAATACGCGGCGTTCAGCAGGCTCGACGCGAGCAGCACCGGCAGAACCCACCCCATCCCGGCATCGAGCGCGCCGAGGCCGAGATACCACTTCGTGACGAAGCCGGCCGTTGCCGGCGCGCCGATCATGCCGAGCGCGCCGACGGTGAAGGCCGCGGTCGTCAGCGGCATGCGCGCGCCGACGCCGTCCATTTCGGTGACGCGGTGGATGCCGAGCGTCTCGGCGTAATTGCCGGCACAGAAGAACAGCGTGATCTTCATGATGCCCTGGTGCACGAGATGCACGAGCCCGCCGATTGTCCCGACCGGGCCGAACAGCCCGACACCGAGCACGACGTACGACACCTGGCTGATCGTCGAGTACGCGAGGCGGCGTTTGAGGTCGTCCTGGACGAGCGCACGCAGGCTGCCCCACAGGATCGTCACCGACGCGATCGCCGCGAGCGGCGTCAGCACGCCGAGATCGGCCGCGAACTCGATGCCGAACACGTCGTAGCACAGGCGCACGACGCCGAACGCCCCTGCCTTGACGACCGCGACCGCGTGCAGCAGCGCGGACACCGGCGCGGGTGCGACCATTGCCTGCGGCAGCCAGCCGTGAAACGGGACGACCGCGGCCTTGACTGCGACGCCCGCGATCACGAGGACGAAGACCGCGGTGAGCTGCGGATGGGTTTCGGGGCCGAGCGCGGCCATCACGCCGCCGTGCGCGAACTCCACGGTGCCGAGCAGCGCATGCAGCCAGACGACGCCGGCGAGCAGCAATGCCCCGCCGGCGAGCGTGTAGGCGAGGTAGGTCGCGCCCGCCGCGAGCGCTTTTTCGGTGCCGCGGTGGACGACGAGCGGATACGTCGTCAGCGTCAGCAGCTCGTAGAACAGGAAGAACGTCACGAGGTTGCCCGCGAGCGCGATGCCCATCGTCGCGGTCACGCACAAGCTGAAGAAGCCGAAGAAGCGGCTGCGCCGCGGCGCCCCTTCGAGATAGCCGATCGCGTAGAACGTCGTCACGAGCCAGAGGATTGCGGACAGCGTCGCGAACAGCAGCGACATCGCGTCGGCGCGCAGCACGAGGTCGTTGCCGGGGAGGAACGGCAACCTTGCTTCATAGACCCGTTCGGCGAGAACGCCGTCGATCATCCACAACACGCACGCGAGCTTGATCACCGCGGCCGCGATGTTGATTCCGCTGCGCAGGCCGCGCCGTTTCTCCGGCAGCATGAAGATCGTCAGCCCGGCGACGAGCGAGCTCGCGACCGTGACGAGCGGCAGCAGCACCGTTTCGCTCATCGCGGCTCAACCGCCACCGCAGCGATCCCGCCCGCCCCGACCTGCACGAGGGACAGCAGCGGCGTCGTCGCGAAGCCCATCACGAGCGCGACGAGCGCGAGCACGAGCGCGAGTGCAGGCATCGTCGCGGCGACCCGCTGCGACGGCGCGTCGTTCGCCGGCGGCAGGAACGCGCAGCGCAGCACGCGCAGCACATACGCGGCGGTCAGCAGCGACCCGACGATCATCGGCGCCGCGAGGTGCCAGCTCCCGGCGATCCACGCCGCCTCGAGCAGCAGCCACTTCGCCGCGAAACCACCGGTCGGCGGGACGCCGGCAAGGCTCGCGCCGGCGATTGCGAACGCGAACACCGCGACCGGTTGCCGCCCCGCGAGTCCGCAGATCGCTGCGACCTCGCCGCGGCCGCACGCGAGCATCAGCGTGCCGACCGCGAGGAACATCGCGGCCTTCGCGAGCCCGTGCGCGATCGCCTGCAGCGCGACGCCGCCGAACGCCGATCCCGCCGAATCCCCCTCGAGTAGCGGAAACGCGACGAAGAGGTAGCCGACTTGCGCGACCGTCGAATAGGCGACGACCCACTTGAGCTTCGCCTGCACGAGTGCCGCGATCGAGCCCCACAGGATTGCGGCGACCCCGAGCGCGCCGAGCACCGCGCCGAGGTCGCCGGAAACCGGCTTCATCGGGCCGACCCACAGCTGCAGCAGCACGTAGAACGACGCCTTGACGACCAGCGCCGACAGCAGCGCCGACACCGGCGTTGCCGCGCCGCCGTGCGCCGGAGGCAGCCAGCCGTGAAGCGGAAACAGCGCGGTCTTCAGCGCGAGGCCGGCGATCATCGCGAGCAGCGCGGCGGCGAGCACCGGCGCGCTCGCGTCCGCCGCGACGCGCGCCGCGAGTTCGGGCAGCGCGAGCGTGCCGGTTCCGGCGTACGCGAGCGCGACGCCGAGCAGGAACGCCAACGACCCGACGAGTGCCGCGAGCAGGTAGCGCAGGCTCGCCGCAAGGGCCTCCGCGTTGCCCCCGAGCGCGGCGAGTCCGGCGGCGCAGAGCGTCAACAGTTCGAGCGTGACGTACAGGTTGAACAGGTCGTTCGACAGCAGCAGTGCGTTCACGCTCGCCCAGAGCGTCCACGCGAGTGGCCGGAACGAGCTGCGTTCGCGCTCGGCGCGGTGGGCGGTGAAATAGGGCTCGGCGTACAGCAGCGCGGCCGCGCAGACGAGCGCCGTCATCGCGATCATCGCTGCCGCGAGTCCGTCCGCGCGCAGGCCGATCCCGAGCGGCGGCGCCCACCCGCCGAGCGCATGCGCGAGAGGGCCGCGATCGGCGACCGCGACCGCGACGCCCGCTGCGAGCACGATCATCGGCAGCACCACGAGCCGCGACAGCGTGCCGCCGGCGCGCTGCGGCAGCAGTACGCACGCGAGGCCGGCGACCAGCGGCAGCGCGACGAGTATCCACAACAGGTCAGCGGGCGTCATCGTCTGCGTCGAGAGTCATCCCCCCGGTCGCACGATGCAGCCGTCGCGCGAGCGCGAGCGCGAGGCCGGTCGCCGACACCGCGACGACGATGCCGGTCAATAGCAGCGCCTGCGCGATCGGGTCCGCGGCGTGCGCGCTGCGGCCGGGGGCTACGCCGAGCAGGACGAGGAACACGCCGCTGCCGAGGATGTTGAAGGCGATCACGCGGCGCAGCAGGTGGGTCTGGAGCGAAATCGCCGCGAGCCCCATGACGATCAGCGCGACGCCGGCGAGTGCGTAAAGGACGTTGGACGTCATGGAAACAACGCCCACAGCGCGAACGCGATCGACACCGCGAGGACGCTTTCGACGAGCAGGATCAGTTCGCCGGCCCACGCCGGCGGATAGCCGAGGAAGTGACCGGTGACGCCGGCCGCACCGGTGCCGACCGCGACGAACACCGCGACCCCGGCGACGAGCAGCAGCGAAGCGCGCCGCTCGCCGGCGATGGCATGCGCGGGGAGCTCGTGCGCGAGCCGCAGCAGCACGCCCGCGCCGGTCAGCACTGCGGCCGCGTGGAACGCGCCGCCCGGGCGCGAGGCGCCGACGAGCAGCAGATGCACCGCGACGAGAATCGCCAGCGGCAGCGCGACACGCGCGAGGGCCTCGAGCACCGGGCTTCCGGGCCGCGTGTCCCGCTGTTCCGCTTGTTCCGCGGGCAGCGCGCGGGCGGCGAGCGCTGCGATCATCAGCACGGCGACTTCGAGCAGCGTGTCGTAAGCGCGGAAGTTCAGCAACACCGCGGTCACGGGATGTGTGACCCCGCTGTCCCCGACGCGCGACGCGACGAGCCCTGCGAGGTCGCCTGCGACCGGCGGCAGACCGACGACGAGCGCCGCCAGTCCGACGCCGAGCGCAACGCACCCGCCGGCGACGACCGCGACGTCGAGGCGGATCACCGCTTTTCGGCGGCTGACGGCCGTCGCTTGCGCCTCAGCCTGCCGATCGAGTCGAGCATCAGCGCTCCGGTCAGGCCGGCGCCGATCGCAGCTTCCGCGAGCGCAACGTCCGGCGCGTGCAGGCGCGCCCACGCGAGGGACAGCAGCAGACCGAAGACGACGAACAGCACGACGGCACGGAACAGGTCCCGGCTCGTCAGCGACGCGCCGGCAATCCACAGCAGCGTCGCGATCAGTGCGGCGTCCAGCGCGAGGCTCATCGATCCGCTCTCCGTTCGGGTGCGACGTCCTTTTTCGCGGCGACGCCGGTGCGCCGCCACGGCTTCGCGCCGGCGCCGAGCGCCGCGGACGCGATCAGGTACGCGGCGCTCGCCGAGCCGACCAGCGCGACGAGCCAGATCAGGACGAGCTTCGCTGCGGCGAACGCCGATTCGGCGAGCAGCGCGAGGCCGAGCACCGTGAGGCCGAGGCCGAGGTTGTCGACTTTCGTCAGCGCGTGCAGGCGGGTGAATACGTCGGGAAAGCGCAGCAGTCCGAGCGTTCCGGCGAAGAAAAACAAGGCCCCGGCGAGCAGGCAGATGGCCGCGAGCGCCTCGATCATTGCTCGTCGTCCGGGTGCGGCTCGGCCGCGCCGCGGCAGACGAACGCGACCGCGGCGAGGACACCGAAGAGCGCGAACACCAGCGCGCCGTCACGCAGCGCGGGAGTGTCCTGCGCATGGGCGAGCAGCAGCAGCACCGCGACGCCGGTCGTGCCGAAAAGCTGCGCCGCGAGCATGCGGTCGGCTGGAGTCGGACCGTTGAGGATGCGCCACAGGCCGGCCGCGAGGTTGAGGACGAGAAAGCCGGCGAGCGCCAGCGTCAGCGTCTGCAGGTCGCTCATGCAAGCTCCGCCACCGGGATGCCGAATAGCCACGCGACGCGGCGCTCGGTCTCGACGACATCGCTGCGTGCAGCGGCAGCATTCAGCGTGTGGACGTGCAGGGTGTCGCCGGTGACGCGGGCCGCGAGGGTTCCCGGCAGCAAGCTGACCGTCGCCATGAAGACTTCCTTCGCGCCGACGGGCAGGCGCAGCGGATAGGCGATCAGGGCCGGATCGAGGTTCGGACGCGGCCGCAACGCGAGCCACGCGACGCGCGCGCCGGCGACGAGCGAGCGACCGACGAAGAACATCAGGAATCCCGGCACGCGGGTCGGGCGCGGCGCAACGGCGCCGAGACCGAGGCGGATTCCAACCCAAAGCGACACCGGTATTGCAAAAATGCCGCCCCACAGCGTCTGCGTCCGCCCCTCGGCGATCACGCACCACGCGAGCGCCGTGATCACGACGGCCGCAGCGACTTTCACGCGCTCGCTTCCCGGCGCCCTTCTTTGCGCGAGCGCCGCCGCGACATCACACGCCAACGCCATATCACGCTGATGCCGAAATAGGTCGCCAACGCGCCCATCGTCGCCATCACCGCCAGGCCGACGAGCAGCGGCTTTCCGAGATCCCTGACGCGCCGCCACGTCCCGGGGGCTTCCTCGACGCTGGGGGCGATCTCGCCGGTTGCGCCGGTTACCGTGAACCCGGGCGGGACTGCGGATGCGCTGCCCGCGTCGATCGTCATTGCGCTCAACGCAGCTGCCGCGGCGGTCGTTGCCGCATTCGCAGATGCGGCGACAGTCGCCGTCGTCGTCACCGGACTCGCGAGCGCGAGCGGCGGGGGCGAAGCGGGCGCTTCGGCGCCGGTCAACCAGTTGCCGAGCCGGTACGCGGCGAAATAAACCGGGCCGAACGTCACCGGATTCGTCACCAGCGTGCTCGCGGCCGCCGCGGGGAGGTTCGCGCGGAGCACGATCGCGGCGGCGGCGGTGACGGGAATCTGCGCGAGCGGGATCAGCAGGCCGAAGAAGATGCCGAGCGCGACGCCGAGCGCGACACCGCGGCGCGACCAGTGCCACAGCGCGGGGTGACCGAGCCACGGTGTCAGCCAGCGCAGCCATCGATTGGCGACGAGAGTTTCTCGTTTCGGGATCAGGCGTCGGAGCCGGGTTCGAATTTCCATTCAACTGCCTGCCGGGGGTGGATTGCTGAATCGGATCCGGTCGGGAGCGGTCGTGCCGCCGGTCATGACGAAAGTCATCGCCTCTTCCATCGTCCAGTCCGTCTGCACGACGTCGGCGAGGGGGACGATTTCAATATAGCCCGAAGTCGGATTCGGCGCCGTCGGCACATAGACTGCCGCGAGTTCCGCGCCGCTCGTCTCGTCCCGCATCACCGTCGTCACGAAGCCTATCGTCTTCATCCCGGGTGATGGAAAGCTGATCAGCACGACGCGCTGACCCTTGACCGGCGGCTTCTGCAGCGTCTGCAGGAAGCGCTTCGTGCCGCCGTAGATCGTCTGCACGAGCGGCAGGCGCGCGAGCATCGCTTCGGCCGCGTCGAGCAGCTTGCGTCCGATCACGAGCGAGGCCATCACGCCGATCGCATAGAGGCTCGCGAGCGTCAGCAGCACTGCGACGAGCTTCTGGAAGTCGGAATCGAGCAGCCACGCGGCGAGGGTGGCGGACATCGGCTCGACGAGCCGTGCGGACGCGCGCAGCAACGGCGTTCCCATCGCGGCGAGGATGCCGAGGAGGAAGTCGAACACGAGCCACGTGACCCACAGCGGAGCGACGGTGACGAATCCGATCAGCACGCGCCGGCCGAAATGACGGCTCGCGCGCCCGGGATGCGGAAAAACCGAATCCTCGGCGGTCATCGCGTCGCGCCCGGCCCAGTTGGATCGCCCCCGCCCCGCGGCATCGCGGCGGGGGCGGCCGCCGTGTGGCGGTCACCGTCGATCGTTGTCGAGTGAATCTTCCCCGTCCTCCACTTTGCGACCCTCCGACGGCCGGTGCAGCTCGTCGTTGCCCGCTTCGATATTGTATTGTCGTCCGTGTTCCGGGTGCTTTGCGAACGAAGATATTCGTCACGGCCCCCTGAGAAAGGCCCGGGCGCTGTCGAAACGCCGCCGTTCCGCTATCCTCCCGCCGATGTCCCTGTTTGCCGCGACCTTCTCCGAAGCGATTTCACTGCTCGCCACGTTCGACGACCGTGTCGCGGAGATCGTCGTGCTGTCGCTGCGCGTCAGTGGCGGCGCGGTGCTGATCGGCATGCTGTTCGGGTTGCCGCTGGGGGCGTGCCTGGCGATCGGCAATTTCCCCGGCAAGCACACGCTGTCCGTGCTGATGAACGGGCTGATGGGCGCGCCGTCGGTCGTCGTCGGCGTCGTCGTCTATCTGCTGCTGTCGCGCTCCGGCCCGCTCGGCGATTACGGGCTGCTGTACACCCCGGCCGCGATGGTGTTCGCGCAAAGCCTGCTGGTCATTCCGCTGATGGCGGCGATCACGCGCCAGGTGATCGAGGACGCCTGGCAGCGCTGCGCCGAGGAGCTGCGCGTGATGCGCTTCTCGTGGTGGCAGAGCGTCACGACGCTGCTGTACGACTGCCGCCACTCGCTCGTCGTCGCGGTGCTGGCGGGACTGGGGCGGGGGATGAGCGAAGTCGGCGCAGTGATGATCGTCGGCGGCAACATCGACCGCGCGACGCGCGTCATGACGACGACGATCGCGCTCGAGACGAGCAAAGGCGACCTGCCGCTCGCGATCGCGCTCGGCGTCGTGCTGATCGTCGTGATCCTGGCGCTCAACGCGTTCGCGTTCGCGATGCGCGGCTGGGCGATGCGGCGGTACGGATGAGCGCAATGTTCCCGCTGCGGATCCGCGACCTGCGTTTCCAGCCGAACGGCAGGGCAGTGCTCGACGGCGTCGATCTGGAACTCGCCGGCGATGGCATCACGCTGGTGCTCGGGCCGAACGGTGCGGGAAAAAGCGTGCTGCTGCGCACGCTGTGCGGCCTGATCGAGCCGAGCGGCGGGACGATCGACTGGGGCGGGACGGTGCGGCCGAAGTTCGGCGTGACGATGGTCTTCCAGCACCCGATGATGCTGCGCGCATCGGTGCTGGAAAACGTCGCGCTCGCGTTGAAGCCGCACGGCATCGGGCGCGGCGAACGCCATCGGCGCGCGGCGACCGTGCTCGCACGCGTCGGGCTCGGTGGGCGCGAGGCCGACAGCGCGCGCTATCTGTCGGGCGGCGAGAAGCAGCGCCTCGCCCTCGCCCGCGCGTGGGTCACTGCGCCGCGCCTGCTGCTGCTCGACGAACCGACCGCGAGCCTCGACCCGTCCGCGACGGCCGAAGTCGAGCGCATCGTGCGCGAGATCCGCACCGACGGCACCCGCATCCTGATGGCGACCCACAATCTCGGCCAAGCGACGCGCCTCGGCGACGATGTCGTCTTCATGAGCGCCGGGCGGGTGCGCGAGCACGCGCCGGTGCAGCGGTTCTTTGCGAAGCCGGCGTCCGAGGAGGCGCGCCTGTTCATCCAGGGCGAATTGCCATGGCGGATGAATTTCTGAAGCGCGCGACGAGGCAGGAGCGTTCGTTGCGGGTTGTGCAGCCGCTCAGGCACTGACGCGCGGCACTGCGCGAGTCCAGTACGGCGTCGGCCCGAACCGTTCCGCGAGGTAATCGACGAGCACGCGCACGCGATGCGGCACGTAGCGGCTGCCGGGGAACACCGCATAGATCTGCAGTTCGGTGGCCGAATAGTCCGCCAGCACTTCCTCGAGCAGGCCCGCCTGCACCGCCTGTGCGCTGAGGAAAGTCGGCTGGTTGGTGATGCCGAGGCCGCGGATTGCCGCTTCGAGCAGCGCGTCGCCGTTGTTCATCTGCAGGCGTCCCTTGACCGGAATCGTGCGTTGTTCGCCGTCGATGCGGAAGCTCCAGCCGGACGACGGCGCGAGCGTGTAAGTCAGGCAGTGGTGGCCGAGCAACTCGTCCGGGTGCTGCGGACGACCGTGGCGGTCGAGGTACGCAGGCGCGGCGACGACGGTCAGTTCGCTGGTGCTCAGGCGGCGGATGACGAGCGTCGGGTCGATGTGCTGCGAGATGCGCACCGTGAAGTCCAGCCCGCCTTCGATGAGGTTGACGCGCTGGTCGGTGAATTCGAGGTCGACGGTGACTTCCGGGTAAGTCGTGATGAAGTCGGAAATCAGCGGCACGAGGTGGCGAATGCCGAAGCTCATCGGCACGCTGATGCGGATCGGCCCGCGCGGCGCGCGCTTCTCCCCGGCGAGATCGCCTTCGGCGGCTTCGACCATCGCCAGGATCTCGCGGCATTTTTCCAGGTATGCGGCGCCCGACGACGTGAGGCTCAGGCGCCGCGTGCTGCGGGCGAGGAGCTTCGTGCCGAGGTGCGCTTCGAGGCCGGCGATCTGCCGTGTGATTGCCGAGCGGGCGACGTTGAGGTAATCGGCGACGGCGGTGAAGCTGCCGGCTTCGGCGACCCGAACGAAGACATCCATTGCCTGCAGACGGTCCATTGTTTTCCTGGTCGCAACAAAGAATTTGAAAATAGCGCCTGTTTCGATACTAATCAATCGCCTAAAGTACGTCGCTCGAAACGGGCGGCGTGAAAGGAGGGCACAGTGATTATGGTGACGGGGGCGAGCGGGCAGTTGGGGCGGCGTATCGTCCAGCGGCTCTCGGTCCGGCTTCCCGAAGGGGGCGCCGGAAAGCTCGCCGTCAGCGTACGAGACCCGCATCGGGTCGCCGACTTTGCGGCGCGCGGGGTCGAAGTGCGGCACGGGAATTTCGACCGCGGTGAAACCCTGTCCGCAGCGTTCGCCGGCGTCGAATGCCTGGTGCTGGTGTCGACCGACGGGCCGGAGGACGTGTGCATCGGCCGCCATCGCAATGCGATCGAAGCTGCCGCGGCCGCGGGTGTGCGGCGGGTCTGCTACACGAGCTTTCTCGACGCGGACGCGGCGTCGCCGTCCGCTTTCGCCCGGATGCATGCTGCGGCCGAAGCCGATCTCGCCGCCTCCGGCCTCGGCTGCACCGTGCTGCGCAATGGCCTTTATGCCGATTTCCTGCCGATGAAATTCGCCGCCGCGCTGCGGAGTGGTGTGCTGCGGCTCCCGGCAGGGGACGGCAAAGTGAGCTACCTGTCACGCAACGAACTGGCCGAGGCGATTGCCGCCGCGGCCGTCGCGCCACGGCTGGAGAAACAGACGTATGAGCTGACCGGGCAGACCGCCCATGATTACTGGGACCTCGCTGCCCGGGTCGCTGCCGCAGTCGGCAAGACGCTGCGCTACGAAGCGGTGCCTGCGGGGGCCGCTGTCGAGGCGTTCGAAGCCGGGGACATGCCGACGGCGACTGCGCGCGCGCTCGCGACCCTGTACGCGTCGATCGCCGGGAACCGCGTTGCCCGCACGACCAACGACTTCGCCGCACTCGTCGGCCACCCGCCGAAATCGATCGATTGCCTCGTCGCCGAATTCTTCCGCGCGCCCTGCTAGGCGCGCACCGCACGCAAAAGGAGTAAACCCGATGCCTTCCCGGCCCCATTACACCGTACCCGCTCGCACTGCGCACTGGCTGATGGCCGCGCTGATGCTGGCGGCGTTCCCGCTTGGTGTCTATATGCACGATCTGCCGCTGTCGCCATTGAAGCTGCAGCTCGTTTCGTATCACAAGTGGCTCGGCGTCGCCGTGCTGCTGCTGATCCTGCCGCGCGTCGTCGTGCGCCTCGCGCACAGGCCGCCCGCGCCCTTGCCGGCGCCGACGTGGCAGCAGAAAACCGCCGGCGCGACGCACCTGCTGCTGTATGCGCTGATGATCGCGGTGCCGGTGACGGGTTGGCTGATGAGTTCGGCGAAAGGCTTTCCGGTCGTCTTCCTCGGCGTGCTGCCGTTGCCCGACCTCATCGGCAAGAACAAGGAACTGGGCGAGCTGTTCCTGGCCGCCCACGAAATCCTCAACTACACGCTGCTGGTGCTGGTCGGGCTGCACATCGCCGCCGCGCTGAAGCACCATTTCATCGACCGGGACAGAACCCTGTCCCGCATGCTGCCGGTACTCGAACGGGTCCGCTAAGGAAAATCAAAATGAACGCATCGCTGTCATTCAACGCCGCCCTGCTCGCCGTCGCGCTGCCGCTCGCCACCGGCGCAGCCCTCGCGGCCGGGCCGGAACAGGTGTTCAACCAGGTCCAGACGGACAAGACCCGGGTCGATTTCGTCTTCAAGCAGATGAACGTGCCGATCGAAGGGCATTTCGGCAAGGTCAGGACCGATCTCGTGTTCGACGCCGCGGCGCCGGCAAAATCGAGCGTCCGGCTCGAACTCGACCTCGCGAGCATCGACGCCGGTTCGTCCGAAGCCAACTCCGAAGTGCTCGGCAAGCCGTGGTTCAACGTCAAGGACAACCCGAGGGCGACTTTCGTGTCCACCGCAGTCAAGCCGCTCGGCGGCAACCGCTTTGAGGTCGTCGGCAATCTCAGCCTCAAAGGCAGGACGCAGCCGCTGACGGCGCCCGTCACCGTCACCCGCCAAGGCGATACGGCGACGTTCGACGGTGGCTTCACGCTCAAGCGGCTCGAATTCGCAATCGGCGAAGGCATGTGGGCCGACACGTCGGTCGTCGCCAACGACGTCGATGTCCGTTTCCAGGCAGTCGCCCGCAGCGCCGCAGCGAAGTAAGGTCGCCGGCACTCTGTCTTTTTTACCTGTTCAACGCAAAAAAGGAATCAACGATGAACCCACTCGTCCGTCTCGCCGTCGCCACCACGTTCGCCGCCGCTGTCGCGGCTCCGGCGCTGGCCGCTCCGGAAACCTTCAGCATCGATAATTCCCACACGTTCCCGCGCTTCGAGTACAGCCACTTCGGCTACTCGACGCAGCAGAGCCGCTTCAACAAGACTTCCGGCACGATCGTGCTGGACCGGGCCGCGAAGACCGGATCGGTCGAGGTAACGATCGATGCGAAGTCGGTCGACACCGGTTCCCAGCTTTTCGACGCCCATATCCAGGACGAGAAGTTCTTTCACACCGAGAAATACCCGACGATCACGTTCAAGTCGACGGGCGTAAAATTCGACGGCGACAAACTCGCGTCGGTCGATGGCGACCTGACGATCAAGGGCGTGACGAAGCCGGTGACGCTCGAGGTCAGTTCGTTCCACTGCATGCCGCATCCGATGCTGAAGAAACTCGGTTGCGGCGCGAACGCGACGACGATGATCAAGCGCTCGGAATTCGGCGCTGGTGCGAACGCGCCGTATGTCAGCGATGAAGTGAAGCTCGTGATTGCGGTCGAAGCGGTGCGGAACTAGTAGTCCGTTCCACAGCAAACCAGTTACCGTTCGCGGTGAGCCTGTCGAACCGCATTGCCTTGCCGCAACTGGCCTTCGACAAGCTCAGGCCGAACGGATTCATTGGAATGATTTTTCTGGAACGGACTACTAGGCACCCGCTCCGCGCTGGACTCCGAGCATGCAGTGCCCCCGGTGACGGGGGCACTGTCGATTGGACCCGGCGTTTCCGGAGCGGGACGCACGAGGCCGTTTCCTGACGAGTGACGCGGAATTTATTGGAGAAGCTGGTGGATGTGAATTCGGGAGCTTCGGGCTCGCCTGCGCTGCCGCAGCCATCGGCAGCCGCTGCAGGGGCACTGCCATCGTGAGCGGCGACGCATCGATCGTGTGGAACGAGGACGGGGAGGTGCGTTCGGCGCGGTGGCGCTCGGAGAGCGCAGCGCCGGCGCCCAAACGCGTCGTCGTCGCCGACGACCGCCTGAGCGCGGACGCCGCGTACCGGCTGGCGTGCGAGGGGACTGCGATCCTGTGGCGCGGGGACTTCCAGAATGCGCGCCAGCTGCTACAGGCGATGGCGCGGCGCACCGAGCGCCGTGGCGGACGCTCGGGCAAACCGGGCAAAGCCCCCGTCGGGGCCGAGGGGTCCGCGAGCAACGCGTTCCATCTGCACCGGCAGGCCCAGGCGCAGCGGGCGCGCACGCTCGGCATGCTGCTGCTGCCGTTCGATGCCGACTACACCCTTCCGCTGCGCCGCGCCCCCGACGTCCGGCAGGCGTGCGCGGAAGCCTACGGGCCGCCGGCCGAGCCTTTCGTCGCGTCGCTGCGCGAGCTGCTCGGCCTGATCGGCGCTCACGAATGGCGCAAGAAAGGGGTGTCGATTCCCGCGCTCGGCGAGCGCATCCACCCGCATTACGGCGTGTTTTCGCCGCTGCGCGGGGAATACGTCGGACTGGTCGCGCAGGCGCCGCTGCCCGCGGGCGCCGAAGCACTCGCGTTCGACATCGGCACCGGCAGCGGCGTGCTCGCGGCGGTGCTCGCGCGCCGCGGAGTCCGCCATGTCGTCGCGACCGACCAGGATCCGCGCGCCCTCGCGTGCGCTGCCGAAAATCTCTCCCGGCTCGGCCTCGCCGCGCAAGTCGAGGTCGGCCGCGCCGACCTCTTTCCCGAAGGCCGCGCGCCGCTCGTCGTCTGCAATCCGCCGTGGGTGCCTGCCCGGCCGAGCTCGCCCGTCGAGCACGCGGTGTACGATCCCGACAGCCGCATGCTGCGCGGTTTTCTCGACGGGCTCGCCGCCCATCTCGCTCCCGGCGGGGAAGGCTGGCTGATCCTGTCGGATTTCGCCGAGCATCTCGGACTGCGCTCGCGCACCGAACTGCTCGCGCTGATCGACGACGCGGGCCTGCAAGTCGTCGGACGCCTCGACGCCCGCCCGCAGCATCCGCGCGCCGCTGATGCGTGCGACCCGCTGCATCGGGCGCGCGCAGCGGAAGTGACCTCGCTGTGGCGCCTCGCGGCGCGGTGACGCCCGGCCAGTGATTCTGGTCGGGGCACACCGTCGGTACGCTTCGCGCTTCTTCGCGGTCGGGTTTTTCTCTCCACGCGGGATGCCGTTCCCGATGCCACCTCCGGTGGGAGTCCCATCCCGGGAACGCGGATTGCTACACGGACGGGTGACTGCGGACTCCACGCGACCGATGAGCTCATCAGTCGGGCGGATCCGGTCAAGGAGCTCACCCAACGACAAGGAGTGACGAAATGAACTGGGATCGTATCGAAGGCAACTGGAAGCAGTTCAAAGGCAACGTCAAGCAGCAGTGGGGCAAGCTCACCGACGATCAGCTCGATGTGATCGCGGGCAAGCGGGACGAGCTGGCCGGCCGCATCCAGGAATCCTACGGGATATCGAAGGACGAGGCGGAAAAGCAGATTGCCGACTGGGAAGCGCGGCAAAAGGACTGAGGCCTTGCCCCCTCACGGCGGGAGTGTCGCGCCCGTGGGGGAAACAAGAAAGGCCCCTTGCGGGGCCTCGTCATAAGTCTTCGGCAATCGAATCGTCTAGGCGGACTTTTTCCCGTACGGGCGCCCTTCAGTGGCCTGCGACGCTGCTTCGGTCGCCGCAGTCAGGTTGTCGGTGGCCAGCGACGAAAAACGACGCACGCCGGTGTTGAAGGCTTCGAACGCGGAATTCCAGTCACCCCCAAACGGGTTGCGGCCGCCGAGCTGCGGAATCATCGCATTGAAGGCTTCCTGCTGTGTCTTGGCGACGATGTCGCAGGCCTTGCGTGTGTAATTCTGGGCATTTTCCAGCAGCGGCTGGAAGACCCTCAACTGGACATCCTGAGGATTCTTGGCACGACCCATTTCCTGCATCGCCGATGCACTGATTTCCATCGCTTCCTGCATCGCGCTCATGTTCAATTCCGCCAAGCGCTGGGCGCTGGTCAGATAAAGCGTCGAAATCGTCTGGAACGCCTGGACGACATTCGCGCCGATTGCTTCGTGCTCGTGCTTCGTGGGCATCGTGTTATTCCTCCGAATTCTCATTGTAGGACGCCGGAGCCTTGCCGACCTCTTCCTGCGTTACGGCTTGTCGTGCCGTTGAGTGCCCGGCATCGAAGAGATTCAGTTTCCTCCATTCCTCGCCAGAAGCAATCCCTCAATCACTACCGGATGTTTCGCACGGTGCGAGCCCGGTTCAGCGCACTCCGAAAAGCCCGATGAGGCCGATGACGATCAGGTAGATCGCGACGATGTAGTTGAGCAGTCGCGGCACGATCAGGATCAGGATGCCGGCGATCAGCGCTACCAGGGGGCCGATGCTCAGGTGCAGGTCCATGTTCGAGCTCCTTTCACGATGTTCCAACAATATAGTCGAAATCCGTTACCGGTTTTTTCGCGCCTTTCGTGGGTTGGCGGGTCATTCGCGCTGCGGGGATTTCGCCTCGCGAATGAGCTTCCCGCAGTCGCTGTCCATGCCGGGTCCGGTTTCGATGAGCGGGAGGAGGGCGAGCAGGGGATTGATCAGCCCCAGCGCGACGGCTCCGAGCCCGCGCGCGGCAACCTTGGCAGTGTCGACGGAGGGCTCCGGATTCGCGAAAGTCCCCTGAATGTAAATCGGGCTGCGCAGCGCAACGGGGGTGGTGACCTTGGTATCCGATTCCAGCGTGAGGTCGAGTTTTTCCTCGCCCAGGTCGACAGTGCCGGACCCGATGATCCGCATGATGTCGGTGTCGAGCACGAGCGCGTTCGTTTCCATGAGGCCGTCCTTGACGCTGAAGTCGGCGATCAGGCAGCGGATCTCGACGAGTTCATCGCCGGTCAGCTTCAGCTGCAGCATGTCCCACAGGTGCAGCCCGATCGCTTCCACCATGAAACGGCTGATCTGACCTTCGGACAGGATCAGCGCGGCTTTGCCGTCCGCAGTGCCGAGCATGCCGGCAACGGAATTTCCCCGTCCCTCGAGATCGACCTGGCCGTTGAGTTCTCCGAGCGTAGGTTTCGCGAGGTCGGACGGAGGGAACAACTTTGCGAGCTTGAGGTTCCGCACCCGAAGCTTCGTGCTCGCCTCGAGCGGTTTTTCCTGGCCATTCATGCGGACAGTGCCGCTGAGCGTTCCTCCGGCAATGCCGAATTCGAGCGGATCGAGCGTCAACACCGAATCCCGCATCTGCAGGCGGGTCACGAGCTTGTCGATCGGCAGCGCGTCGGGACGGCGGATCCGGTCGGCGCGGAGCTTGACGTCGGCGTCCACGCTGTCCCATCGTCCGGTGCGGAACGGGATCTCGGGCAGCACGGTGCCGTCGGGAGCGGGCGCGCCGGAGACTGCGTCTTTCGACTCGGCTGGCGCTTCCTTCGCTCCGACGAGCGGGCCGAGGTCGGCGAAATCGAGCAGCTTGAACGCCAGGTCGCCATGCAGCGCCGGCCGTTCGCCGCCGGTGGCGACTTGCAGCGTGCCGGCGACGTCGCTCTTGCCGATCGCCCCCGAAAAGTTCTCGTAGCGCCACATCGTGCCGTTGCGGATCAGGTGACCGGCAGTGCGGTAGGGCGGTGTTTCGGGCAGCGCGATGCCGATCAGCCGATACAAGTCCGCGATGCTCGCCCCGCGAAGGTCCAGGTCGAGGTCGATCGCGGTCAATTTCAGCAGGCTGGTGATGCTCCCTTCGGCCTTCACCGCCGTGTCGCCGAAGCGCGCCTGCATGTCGAGCGGGTAAGGCGTTTCCTCGTCGCGCAACGCGAGGACCGGGCCACCGGTGCCGCGTGCATTCATCGGTAGCCCTTTGTATTGCCCTTTTGCATCGAAACGGATGCCGCCTTCGGCCGCTGTGCCAGCCGGGCCGTCGGCTCCGGGTTTCTCGCCGGCTGCGCCGCCACGCTGGCCTTCGCCGCTGTCCCCGCCGCCGGTCGTCGACAGCGTCGCGTCGATGCGTGTCTTCTGTGCGGGATCCGCGTAACGGATGCGGCCATCGTGCAGCGCGAGGCGGCCGATGCCGACACGCGCGCCTTCGTCCTTCTGCTCCCGGTCGAGCAGCCAGTTTTTCCGGCCGTCCGGATGTTGTTCGAGAAAGACGTCGACCTTGTCGAGCGTGATCTCCGGCAGCATCACGACGCGTCTGAACAACTGCGGCAGGCTGACCCCGACGCTGATGTTCTCGGCGGTCAACATCTGCGGTTCCTCGGCCCACTCGGGATTCGCGAACGTGACACCGGCGGCGCTCAGCCGCGTGACCGGCCAGCCCCAGTCAATGTCCAGATCGCCGTTGATCATGAGTTCGCGACCGGTTTTCTCGGTCGTCTGGCGCATGATCGGGCCGCGTAGCCAGTTCGGGTCGAACAACAGCGCCGCGAGCACGATCAGCGCGATCAGGCCGAGAACCGTCGCGCCAATGCCCTTGAGTACCCGTCCAGACGTCATCTGTCCCGTGCCTCCGATCTCCGCAGCCTTTACCCCGTCACGCCGATCCGGCGACGTGAGGCGGCAACGTTCCGGCCGTGCTGTTTCGGCAGCAATCGAGGTTCCCGGGCACCATGATGCGCCGCCTGCTCACGGTTTCTTCGACCGCCGAGCTTTCGACGGAGGTTCGTCGCCGCGCGGCGACAGCCCGGACAGTCGCGACCGGAGCCGGCAGTCCACGGCCAATGATTTAGCGCTTTCAAGGCCGGCTGCGCTTTTGGAAATGGCACGATAGAAGCCTTGCGCTGCGCCTTTGGCGTGGCAAACCGCACGTTGCGCGACATGTCGTTGTCGCTCGTCGGCGACAAGCTTCCGGATGCTGAAAACAATGTCATGTCCGGACGACTGTCCGGGCTGGCGCTGCCCGTGAATGCGGAGGCATACCGCGGAAGTCGGTCCCGCCGAGGGAGCCGGGCTGTTGCGGATCGGCGACGGAACTGCTGCGCGACGTGCGGCCAGCGACATCGCATTTCGTCAGAAACCTTGTCGTGACCGGGTTTCCCACTCGGTGGCATCTAATTTGCTCATTGGCTGATACCGGAGTTTTACCGGTTGCCAACTCGAAGCAGACATCCTCAGGAGACCACCATGAAACGCAAACTCACTCTCACGGCCTTGATCATCGCGGCGGCTGTCCCTCTGGCGGCGACCGCGCAGGGCAGCGGCAGTTCCGGAAGCGGCCAGGGCACGTCACCGAGCCGGACGACGCCTTCCGGCACCACTCCTGCGACCCCCGCGACGCCGGCTTCGCCGGGTGAACGGATGGGAAGCGATACCGCGAAGGACACTGGCGCGACGATGTTCATGGAACTGGACCGTGACCGGGACGGTCAGGTCACCAAGGACGAGGCCAAGCGCTCGGCCGATCTGACGGCGCGCTTCGATCAGCTCGACACCGATCAGGACGGCAAGCTGTCGATGAACGAGTGGAACGCTGGCAACAAGAAGACGCCGTGACAAAGACGCCGTTCACCGGACTGCGGACGTAATCGTTCACGTCGTCCGCTCGAAGGCTCCCGGCGTTCCGGATCGACATCCGGTGCCTCGGGAGCCATGCCAAGGAGTTCATGATGCCGACGTTTGCGCGTTCATTGCTTGCCGTTGTGCTGTTGCTTGCGTCGCTGATGGTCGCCGCCCAACAGAAGGCGCCTGACGCCTTGGTCAAGGGCGTCACCGAAGAGGTATTGAAAATCCTCAGCGAGGACAAACAGATCCGCTCGGGCGACAGCACGCGCGCCGCCGAGTTGATCGACACCCGCATCGCGCCGCACTTCGATTTCCCGCGCATGACGGCACTCGCCGTCGGGCGTCACTGGGCGCAGGCGAACGAGGAGCAGCGCAGTCAGCTCACCGAGGAATTCCGCACGCTGCTGGTGCGCACTTATGCGAACGCGCTGACCGAGTACCGCGACGAGACGGTGACTTTCAAGCCGATGCGCAAAGGGCCGGACGCGAAGGAAATGGTGGTCCAGAGCCAGATCAACAAGCCCGGGGGGCAGCCGATCGATCTCGACTATCGGCTCGTCGACAAGGGAGGCGAGTGGAAAGTCATCGACGTAACCGTCGCCGGGGTCAGTCTCGTCACGAACTACCGCAGCGGCTTCAACAACGAGATCAGTAGCGGCGGTATCGAAGGCTTGCTGAAGTCGCTGCAGGAGAAGAACCGCAACCCGCAGGCACCTTCGCCCACCGCCGGCGGGACGAGCTGATCGACAGTGCGGACTGATGACGGCGGAGTTCGTTACCGAGCAGGAGACCGCTGCCCGGGTTTTTCCTGCTTAGTCATCCACCTGTTGCCGGAGCGTTACAGCCTCCCGAGGCGCTTCGCGTTGGCGATCGCCTTGGCGTGGATCGGACGGAGTCCGCGATGGGCGAGCGTCACGCCCGAACCCGCGAGCTTCGACATGCTCTGCGCCGATTCCGAAACCAGGTTAAAGAGATCGGCCTGTCGTTCGACCGACTGGCCCAGCGTCTGGCTACCCGCCAGCGACAGCATTGCGGTCGCGCCCTCGACCATCCGGGCAGACGTCTGTTCCCACAGGCGCTGGTTGAGTTTCATCAGGTGCATCGTCATCGCTTGCGCCGATTCGGCTGCCGCCTCGAATTTTTCCTGCCCCATCAGCGCGAATTCCTCCTGGTCACTCGCGCTGGGCGCAAAACCCGCGCCGGCCATCCGCGTCGTGCGGTGACCGATCACCTGGGCGGACGCCATCATCATCTCGATCGTCCTAACGGCGAGGTTGGTCCATTGGAGCATCGGATCGGCGGACAGGCCACGGCGTGGGGCTTGAGTCATGGTGAGGTTTTCTTCCATTCAATGTGACGGAGTTGCGGGAACGCAGGCCCGCCGAGCGTCGTGAACATCAAGAGTAACAAGAAACGGGGGCGGAGCGTGTTACCACACGTGCCCGTCGCGTTTTCGACGCGACACGAAGTCGTCGCGCAGCTCGAGCAAAGACTAGGACGCGGGGTTGAGCGCGGTCGCGGAAGGCGCGGCGCGCGGCTGCAGCTTTCGCAACCACCACGCGGCCCCCAGCGCGATCGACATCGCGAGCGCGAGCGCAGCGACGACACCCGGCCACGCCGCGCGCTCCCATGCCAGCCCCGAAAGCGTGCCGAGCAGGCTCGCGCCGAGATAATAGCTGCACAGGTACAGGGCCGCCGCGAGGGCGCGGCGGTCGTGGGCGCGCCGGCTGACCCACCCGCTCGCCGCCGTATGCGCGCCGAAATAGCCGAACGTGAACACCGCGACCCCGGCAATGACGACGGGCAGGGTACCCGACAGCGTCAGCGCGAGGCCGCAGCCGCTACCGAGAATCATCGCCCATAGCACCGTGCGCCGGCCGACCCGGTCGACGAGCCGGCCGGTCCATGCCGACGCTGCGGTGCCGACGAGGTAGAGCATGAACACGCCGCCGATCGCGCTCTGGCCGAGGGAGAACGGTGCGAGCTGAAGGCGGAAGCCGAGGTAGTTATAGAGGCTCGTGAACGCGCCCATCATCAGGAACGCGATCGCGAAGAGGCTGCGCATGCCGCGGTCGCCGAGCAGCGCCGCGGCGTCCGCGATCACGTCGCCGAGCCCGGCGGCGCGCCGCGCGAAATGGCGTGAGCGCGGTAGCGCGTACCAGAACAGCGCGGCGGCGATGACACCGATGAAGCCAAGGGCCGCCAGGGCGAGCCGCCACGAACTCCAGTCCGTCAGCACGGCGACGAGAAATCGCCCGCTCATGCCGCCGAGCGCATTGCCGGCGATATAGAGGCCCATCGCGCGACCTTGCGCGCTCGGAGCGACCTCTTCGCCGAGATAGGCCATCGCCGCCGCCGGCAGGCCGGCGAGCACTGCGCCGAGCAGCACGCGCAGCACCAGCAGTTGGGTGAAATCCGTGGCGAACGCAGCGGCGAGCGCGACGATCGCGCCGAGCACCAGCGCGCCCTTCATCACCCGCTCGCGCCCGTAACGGTCCGACAGCACGCTCGCCGGGATCAGCATCGCCGCGAGCGCGGCCGTTCCCGCAGCGACGGACAGGCTGGCGGTGGTCGGCGCGACGGCGAAATCGGTGGCCAGGCGCGGCAGGATCGGCTGAGTCGCGTAGAGCATCGCGAACGTCGCAAAGCCGCCGACGAACATCGCCAGGTTCGCTTTGCGGAACGCGCTGCTGCCCGCTTCGATGCGCCCGTCCTCGCGGATCGCGTCGGCAGTGTCGCAACGGCTGGCCATGGTCGTCTCCTCGTGCAAATGCGCTGTTCCTGGAGACGAATGCTAGGTGGTCGCGATGCCCCGAGTCCAATATATTGTTCTGGCCTTGTCGATATAAAAAACAGATCATGGAACTGCGCCATCTCCGTTATTTCGTCACCGTCGCCGAAGAGCTCAACTTCACGCGCGCGGCCGCGCGGCTGCATATCGGGCAGCCGCCGCTGTCGATGCAGATTCGCGACCTGGAAGCGGAAATCGGCACGCCGCTGTTCGACCGCAGCCGACGTCGCGTCGCGCTCACCGAAGCAGGGCGGCGCTTTCTCGAGCACGCGCGGGAAATCCTCGCCCAGTCGCGCGAGGCTGTCGAGGAGGCGAGGCGGGCCGGACGCGGCGAGGCCGGCGAACTGAAAGTCGGTTTTGCATCGTCGCTCCCCTACACGGCGACGCTCGCCGACACGCTCTACACCTATCGGCAGCGATATCCGAAAGTCGGGCTGCAGCTGCACGAGATGTTCACGACGGAGCAGTTCGGCGCGATCCTGCACGGGGTTCTGGACGTCGGGTTTGTGCGCCACGGCGGCCTCGAAGTGCCTGGCGGCATCCGCGCGCGCGAAATCGGGCGTGACCCGTTGCGGCTCGTCGTCCATGCCGCCCATCCGCAGGCCGATCGGGAGGAAGTGTCGCTCGCGGAATTTCGCGACGACGGCTTCATCGCGTTTCCGCCCGACGTCGGCTCGGGCCTGCCGTTCGTCCTCGATCGCCTGTGCCGCAGCGCCGGGTTCGTGCCGCGCATCGTGCAGACGGCGCGCGAGGCGACGACGCAGATCGGACTGGTCGCCGCGGGTCTCGGCACCGCGCTGCTGCCGGCGCCGCTGGAGTGCGTGCGGCTGCCACGTGTGCGCTACCTGGCGATCCGCGACGAGGGAGCCCATTTTTCGCTCGCCATCGCGACCCGCGACAGCGCTCCGGACCCGTTGCTGGCGGGATTCCTCGATGTGCTCGACGAAGTCGCCGGGTAGTCGTCGGCTAGGCGATCAGCCCATGCCGGCCTGCAGCACCCAGATCACTGCACTGATCGTGAAGAACGCACTGACCGTCGCGGCCATCAAGGCCGCAGCGCACAGGTCTTCGCGGCCGTATTTCTGCGCCAGGATCGGATAGATGCTCAGCATCGGCATGCATGCGAATGTCACGGCGGCGATCTGCAGCGCGCGGTCGGCGGGCGGAACGAGCATGACTGCGGCGAACACCGCGAGCGGATGGAGCAGCAGCTTCCCGCCGACGATATACGCGATGTCGCCGCGCATCCCCGCGATCTTCAACCCGACCAACGTGCCGCCGATGACGAACAGCGCGATGCCGGCCGATGCCAGCGCGAGCAGGTCGATCGCCCGGAGCGCCGGCCCGGGCAGCCGCAGTTCGAGCATCGCGCACGCGAAGCCGGCCGCGATCGCGAGGATCAGCGGGTTGCGCCCGAGGCGCAGAAACGTGTTCGACAAGACCTTGAGAGCGCTTTCACCGTTGCCGCCGCCGCTCTCCGCGAGCGCCAGCGCGAGGGGCAGGATCAGCAGGTTCTCGACCAGAAAGCACAGCGCGAGCGCGATCGCCGCGGGCGGCCCGAGCAGCTGCAGGACGATCGGGTAGCCGATGAAGGCGCTGTTCGACAGCGCCATCCCCATCCCGTGCACGGCGCTCAGCTGCAGGCTCTTGTGACGAAAAAAGCGCGTCGCCGCGACGCCGATCGCGAACGTCGCGAGCGAGCCCAGCGCGTAGGCGAGCAGGTAACGGGTATCGAGGATTTCCGCGAACGGCCGTTCGGTCAGCGCCTTGAACAGCATTGCCGGCAGGGCGATGTTGATCGCGAATTTGCCGAGGATGCGCGTGTCGGACTTCGCGAAAAAACCCCAGCGCACGGCAGCGAACCCGAGGGCGATGACGATGAAGACCGGACCGGTGATCGTGAATACTTGCAGCATGAGTGACATCCGGGCGCAGGCGGTATCCGGAACGGATTGCCAGGCGAGCGGGCGAGGATAACACCGGACTGCAGAGTATCAGCGCGGCCGGACCGCGACGCGGGAGCGTTGCGGCGAACGGAGTGAGCGACGAGAAGGGGAGAGCGACGAGAAGGGGAGAGCGACGAGAAGGGGAGAGCGACGAGAAGGGGAGAGCGACGAGAAGGGGAGAGCGACGAGAAGGGGAGAGCGACGAGAAGGGAGAGCGGCGAGAAGGGAGAGCGAGGGAAAAAACAGAGGCAGATAAACACCGCGCTGCAGGGTCGAATCCCTGCAGCGGGCGTTCACCTGCCGGGATCGTCACGCCGCGCGACGGCGGTCGGGAAAGTCGATCACGCGGGCCTGGGTGCGACGTTCGAATACCACCGGTGCGGCGGCGTCGTTCCGCGCGCCAGTTGCGCCGAAGCCAGCGAGCAACTCCATTTCGGCCTGCGCAGCGGCGGTCATTTCGAACCACGAGCGGATGAGTTCGGTGATCCGCTGCGCGTTTTCCGCGTCGAGCGGGCGCAATGCCTGATCGTTCCCCTCAAGGTCCGACGCCGGAGCGCGGGAACGCGACACTTCGGCGATCGCGACGTTCGCAGCCTCGCTCTGCATCTGCAGCGTCCGTTGCCGCAGCGAATCGAGCAGCGTCGTCATCCTGGTGATCGTCCGCATCGTCGGCGCGAACGGCGTACCGCTTACCTGCCGGAACGCCGCCCCCCCGGCGCTCACCGTTGCATTCGTCAGCGGGTTCGCTTCCGCGCCGCTGTCCGCGTTCGCGGCCTGCCACGCGAGCACCGCGTTCAACTGGCGTTCCCACGCGAGCCCCCAGGTTTCCGGCAGATCGAGCGGTGGAACGAATTCGCACTCCATGTTTTCGGTCCGAAGCTGTTCTGTCGGGAAATTCTTCATGTCTGGTCTCCTCATCTTGCGTCGATTCGGGTATCGGTGCACCACCGGCTGCGCCTCGACCCGCCAATACTGATTAATAGTCGTCAAGAGCGACTGGCCAAGGAGATTATGAGGAGGATCGGGGAGGTTGCCGATACCGGGCCCGGTGTAGCCGGCATCATGGGAAAACGGGTACCTTGCTGCCCCGAAGCGCGGCTATTAACCCGATCAAATACAACCGTTCGCCCTGAGCTTGTCGAAGGGCACTGCCAGGGCTTCGACAGGCCTGTCCTGAGCAAGGCCGAAGGGCTCAGTCCGAACGGTATTTGGTTGCCGGGTTAATAGGCGACCAACGTCGGCGATGCTAGCATTCGCGCATTTGATGCGTATCGACGATATCCGGCAGCGCCTGCGCGCGAGCGGCGCCAAACCCTGCCACGAAGAGCGCGTATTGCGCGCCTGGACGCAGGCACTCCCGCTCGACGGCGGCCGATGCCGGTCCGAGGATTTCTTCCCCGCGTCGCTGCGCGCCGGCCTGCCGGCCCTGGCCGTGGAGCTTGCCGCGCTCGCGCAGGTGCGCTCCGAACATCCGGGCGAGGACGGCGCGCGCCTGCTGGTCGAATTGGCGGACGGCCAGAGCGTCGAGAGCGTGCTGCTGCCGCGCGACGGCCTGTGCGTGTCCACGCAGGTCGGCTGTGCCGTCGGATGCGCGTTCTGCATGACCGGCCGCGACGGCCTGCTGCGCCAGCTCGGCAGCGCCGAGATCGTCGCGCAGGTGGTGCTCGCGCGCTCGCGCCGGGTTGTCCGCAAAGTCGTGTTCATGGGCATGGGCGAGCCTGCGCACAACCTCGACAATGTGCTCGATGCGATCGCGCTGCTCGGCACCGAAGGCGGGATCGGACACAAGAACCTGGTTTTCTCGACCGTCGGCGACCGGCGCGTGTTCGAGCGGCTGCCGCAGGGAAAGGTCAAGCCGGCGCTCGCGCTGTCGCTGCACACGACCCGCGCCGCGCTGCGCACTAAGCTCATGCCGCGCGCGCCGCGCATCGACCCGGCCGAACTCGTCGAGCTCGGCGAAATCTACGCCCGCACGACCGGATACCCGATCCAGTATCAATGGACATTGCTCGCAGGCATCAACGACGACGATGAGGAACTCGACGGCATCGTCCGGCTGCTCGCCGGCAAATACGCGGTGATGAACTTCATCCCGTACAACAGCGTCGCCGGCACGGGTTTCGCCCGTCCTTCGTGGGAGCATGCGGCGGCAATGGCGCGCCATCTGCATCGGCGCGGGATCCTGACGAAGCTGCGCCATTCCGCGGGGCAGGATGTCGACGGCGGCTGCGGCCAGTTGCGTGCCCGAGCGATCGCCCCGGGTGAGAGCGGACAGCCGGCAGAAGCTGCTCCCGAAGGGGTCGTCCTCGCGCGCCGCGGGCAGGGCTGAGCGAGCGCCGGGCCGCGATGCGCGGCCCTCAGGCGTCGAGGGCCTCGATGAGGGCGAAAAGCCGTCGATAGAAGTCGGGGTCGGCGACGGTTTCCTCGCCGACTTTCACCAGCGCTTCCTTGTGCGCAGTCCACGGCAGCGAAATCGAGCCGACGCCTGCCACGCTGACCCCGGTGCTGTTCGAGCTCGACTTCAGCTCGTAACGTGTCTGCAGCGCATTCGCGTACAGGACCGTTCCGACGTTGCTGGGCAGGCACACCAGCGTGATGTGGAGCGTTATCCCGTGGTCCGCCTTCGGCTGGAAGAATTTCTCGCCGCGGATGCTCGTCGGATTCGCGCTGTCGATGCGGTAACCCTGGCTCAGCAGCGCGCGTTTGCCGACTTCGCACGCGACAGGCGGTTCCTGCGTGCTCCAGTTGACGAACGGGGATTCGGGTTCGAAAGTCTCGGTGCGGTAGACGGGCTGGGGAGACGAGCAGCCGGCCAGGAGCAGTCCGATGACAGCAATGACCGAAAGAAGACGCGTGCGCTGGAGCATGAGGGAAATTCCGGAAAGCAAGGGCCGATTCGTTGGTGCGAATGTTAGAACATCCGCGGTCGTTCGGTGGGGTCACTTGTCCGAGGCCTGAAAAAACAGCGTCGCTCTGCGCCCCGGCTTCGCGTCGCTGGCGACGCCGGCATCCAGAGGCTACGATCAACTATCAGCCGATCCGCCGGGGAGAAGCCCGTGAAAAGCGTCGCCGCCATTCTGAAGGAGAAGCGCGATCCGAGCGTCCACACGATCGGCCCCGACGCGTCGGTGTTCGAGGCGCTCGAGCGGATGGCCGAACACAACGTCGGCGCGCTTCTCGTCATGGAACGCGAGCGCCTCGTCGGCATCGTCAGCGAACGCGATTACGCACGCAAAGTCATCCTGCTCGCGCGCTCGTCGAGGGATCTGCCGGTGCGCGGGATCATGTCGTCGCCGGTCATGTATGTCGGCCTGCACCAGACCAACGAGGAATGCATGGCGCTGATGACCGGGAAGCGGCTTCGGCATCTTCCCGTCGTCGAGTCCGGCAAGGTGGTCGGCATCGTCTCGATCGGCGACCTGGTGAAAAGCATCGTCGCGGAGCAGCGCTTCATCATCGAGCAGCTCGAACACTACATCGCCGGCGACCGCGGCGTCTGAGCGCGGACGACTCCTGCGCTGCGTCGGTCGACCCCTCCCGCGGGGATGAATCCGGCGGATGTCTCAGTGCGCCTTGCGCTTGCCTGAAGGTTTGTTTGGAGCAGCCTGCGGCGGCGGCGCGACCGACGGCAGATAATCCTCGATCAGGTCCCGCAAGGTCGTGCTGAGCGGCATTGCGCCGGTCGCCTCCCGCAGCGCCGCGGCGGCGTCCCGCTGCCACGTCGACAAGGCTTCCTGCGCCGCAGCAGCGAAGGCGCTCTGGCTGCCGATCATCGTTTCGGCGAGGTGCTGCACGGCGTTGACCTGGTGCTGCGCGGCTTTCCACGGTGTTTCGCCCGCCGCAAGCGTCACCGTCGTCCAGTCGTCGGCGGCGAGCATGCGACCGATGACGGTCTCGAATTCGGCGCTGCAAGTGCCGATCGAATGAGTGCTCGCGTCGATCCAGCGCAGGCTGTTTTCCCGCAGCAACGCGCACAGGCGCAAGTACAGCTCGAGATTCGTCTTGTACAGCGCCAGCGACGCACGTGTGTCGAAATGCATGGCGACATCCTTTTCGGGAGTGACGAAGGGGACCGCCGTGGAAGCCGGCGAATGCCTATTTTTCCCGCACGTACTGGCCGGGGGCGTCCTCGAGGACGGGGTGGCCGGATTCCGGTGCACCCAGCGCCGGCGGCGCGACCGGAGCGGTAGAGCGCGCCTTCAGCCAGGCAACCCACTCCGGCCACCACGACCCTTCGTGTCGGGGCGCGATCGCAAGCCAGTGGTCGGGTGAGACATAGTTGCCCCCAACACGTCGCTCGAGGATCTGGAAGTGCCGTCGTGCCCGTCCGGGCTCGCTGACGATGCCCGCATTGTGGCCGCCGCTGGTGAGCACAAAGGTGATTTCCGCCGGGGTCAGGTAATGGAGCTTGTGGACCGACCGCCACGGCGCGACGTGGTCCGTGACCGTCCCGACGCAGAAAATCGGCGTGTCGATATCGCTCAGCGCAACGGGTTTGCCTCCGACCGGGTAACGCCCTTCGCTCAGGTCGTCGTTGAGAAACAGCAGCCGCAGGTACTGCGTGTGCATGCGCGCGGGCATGCGCGTCGGGTCGGCGTTCCATGCCATCAGGTCGTTCATCGGCGCGCGCTCGCCCATCAGGTATTCGCCGACCATCCGCGACCACAGCAGGTCGTACGAGCGCAGCAACTGGAACGCGCCGGCCATCTGCCCGGCGGTGAGGTAGCCGGTCTCGGCCATCTGGGCTTCGAGCAGGCTGACCTCGCTTTCGTCGATGAAAAGCGCCAGCTCGCCCGGCTCGGTGAAATCCGTCTGCGCCGCGAACAGCGTCATCGACGCGAGCCGCTCGTCGCCGTCGCGCGCCATCGCTGCGTTGGCGATCGACAGCAGCGTGCCGCCGAGACAGTAGCCGGCGCCATGCACCTTGCGGTCGGGGACGATCGCATTGACCGCTGCGAGCGCCGCATGAAAGCCGGACTGCACGTAGTCTTCCATGTCGAGGTCGGACTCTTCCGCGCCGGGATTCTTCCACGAGATGCAGAACACCGTGTGTCCCTGGTCGACGAGGTACTTCACGAGCGAATTGTGCGGGGACAGATCGAGGATGTAGTACTTCATGATCCACGCCGGAACGATCAGGATTGGCTCGGGATGGACTTTTTCGGTCGTCGGCGCGTACTGGATCAGCTCGATCAGGCGGTTCTTCAGCACCACTTTGCCCGGCGTCACGGCGACATCGCGGCCGACGACGAAATCGTCGGCGCCCGCCGGCGGGTGTCCGGTCGCGACGCGCTCGAGATCGTCCAGCGCATTCACCAGCCCCCGCCGCAGGTTCGTTCCTCTCTGCTCGGCGGTGCGTTTCAGCACCAGCGGATTCGTCGCGAGGTAATTGCCGGGCGAAAAGACGTCGAGCCACTGCCGCGCGGTGAACGAGACGACGTTCTCGTGATGCCGGGAGACGCCGGGAACGCCGCGCGTCGCCGCCTGCCACCATTCGTCGGCGAGCAGGAAGGACTGGTGCATCAGGTTGAATGGCCAGTGGTGCCATTCGTCGGCGACGAAGCGCCGGTCGCGCGCCGGAGGCTCGATGCATTCATGGGCCGGCGAGCCCGGCAGCGCACGGGCGAGTTCGCGGATATAACGCACCAGGCGGCGGTTCTGTTCGAGCGCGAGGTTGACGAGCTCCAGGCGTTTGCCCGGCGAGCCGGCAAGGTGCCCGGCCCAGTCGATCGTCGCGAGCAGCAGGGACATCGGGGAAACCGACGACGTCGCCCGTGCCAGCGCGGCATGGACCTTGATGTCGAGAGGATTGCGGGTGCGGGAAGGGGGTTCCGGAATTGTCGGAGGCGTCGCGGGCGAGGGATTGCGCATGTTCATGTTCGTCTGCTCCTGCAGGGCAACAGCGGGGCGATTATCCGTCGAGCGGGGCTCGCGCATAGTGTGGGGCATTCTTTTATGCTGTGTTAGAGTTTTTGCCGCCCGGCATGGGGTGGAAGGAATGTCCACTCGCCGGAACGCGCAGCACCTCAGGATTCAATTCCCTCGAAGGAGACGTCGATGAAGCTCTATCACTCCCCCGGAGCCTGCTCGCTGGCACCGCATATCGTCGCGCGCGAACTGGGCCTTGCGGTCGAACTGGAAAAAGTCGATATCCCGACGAAGAAGACGGCCGGAGGCGACGACTACTGGAAGATCAATCCGAAAGGCTACGTGCCGGCGCTGGTCCTCGACAATGGCGAGGTGCTGACGGAAGTCGGGGTCATCTGCCAGTACCTCGCGGACCAGAAACCCGAATCCGGGCTGGTGCCGAAATTCGGCACGATGGAGCGTTACCACCAGATGGAGGCGCTCAATTTCGCCGCCACCGAAATCCACAAGCAGATCGGGGCGCTGTTCAATCCGGCGATGACGTCGGAGTTCAAGCAGGTGCAACTCGGCACGATCGAGCGCCGCTTCGATGCACTGGAAAAAATCCTCGCCGGAAAGCAGTTCGTCATGGGCGACACTTTCACGGCCGCCGACGCGTATCTGTTCACGGTGCTCAACTGGACCGGGATGCTGAAGATCGACGTCGCGAAGTGGCCGAACATTCAGGCGTTCATCGCCCGCGTCGCGCAGCGGCCGAAGGTGCAGGAGGCGCTAAAGGCCGAAGGCCTGGTCGCGTAGCGGCGAGGGCTCTCGCATCCGGGAAAACGGCCCGTTGACGCGATGTCGACGGGCCGTTCCGTTTCCCGCGCGCCTGTGGAAGGCGCGCGAAACAGCGCGCGCTCAGGCGGCGAAGTTCTTCGACGCGAAGTCCCAGTTCGCCAGATTGTTCAGGAACGCGGCGACGAAGTCCGGGCGGCGGTTGCGGTAGTCGATGTAATAGGCGTGTTCCCACACGTCGATGCACAGCAGCGGCTTGTCGCCGGTCGTCAGCGGTGTGCCGGCCGCGCCCATGTTGACGATGTCGACGCTGCCGTCGGCTTTCTTCACGAGCCACGTCCAGCCGGAGCCGAAGTTGCCGACCGCCGACGTCGTGAAAGCCTTCTTGAAGTCTTCGAATGAACCCCACTTGGCCTTGATCGCATCGGCCAGCGAGCCCGCCGGTTCGCCGCCGCCGTTGGGCTTCATGCAGTTCCAGAAGAAGGTGTGGTTCCAGACCTGGGCGGAGTTGTTGTAGATGCCGCCAGCCGGCGCCTTCTTGACGATTGCCTCGAGATCGAGGTTCTCGAATTCGGTGCCCTTTATCAGGTTGTTCAGGTTCGTCACGTAGGCCTGGTGATGCTTGCCGTAGTGGAATTCCATCGTCTCGGCCGAGATGTGCGGGACCAGCGCGTCTTTCGCGTAGGGCAGCTGAGGCAGGGTATGTTCCATTTTTCTCTCTCCTGTTGCAATTCAGGTTGTTGGGCCAAAAGCCTGCCGATTCTAGGCGGGCTTTGATGATGGTGGCAATGCCGCAACAGCGACTCCGCAAACAGCGCTCTGCCGGAACCGCGCGTTTTTCGCGTCATGCGTCCGTGCTGTTCACCGTAGCATGAAGTCGGCCGGTGGCCAGTTCGACCGATACCTTTTCGCCGGTGCCGACGCCCGCTGACGTGCGCAGGATGCGCCCCTGGGCATCGCGCGTGATGCTGTAGCCGCGCGCCAGCACGGCGTGCGGTGCGAGGTGCTGAAGATGGGCGGCGAGGCCTTCCAGGCGTGCGCGATGCCGGTCGATCAGGCGATCTGCGGCGCGGGCGAGGCGGTTCGCAAGGCGTGCGCAGCGTTCGGCCTCGCGGTCGATGTCGGGCCGGCGCGCCTCGATGCGAAGGGAAAGCTGCTCGTTGCGGGCCTGCAGGCGTTCGAGGCGGCGGCTCATCGCCGCGGCGAGCCGGACGCCGAGGCGGGCGGTGCGTTCGTGCGCCACCGCGAGGCGTTCGCGCGGGTGGACGAGGCGCAACGCGGCGCGGTCGATCCGCTGTGCGAGCGTATCGAGACGATAGTGCAGCGCAGCCGAAAGCGTCCGGCCGAGCGAAGTGAGGCGCGCACAGGCTTCGTGGTAGCCGGCGCTCGCGAGTTCGGCCGCGCCGGTCGGAGTCGCCGCGCGCAGGTCGGCGGCAAAGTCGGCGATCGTGAAGTCGGTCTCGTGTCCGATGCCGCTGACCACCGGCACCGGGCACGCGCGGATCGCCCGCGCGAGATTTTCGTCGTTGAACGCCCACAGATCCTCGATGCCGCCGCCACCACGCACCAGCAGCAGCAGGTCGATGCCATCCGTTGCGCTGCGCGCCGAGGCAACGCGCACCGCCTCGGCGAGTCGCGTTCGGGCCGCATCTCCCTGGACCGGAGCCGGGTACAGCACGACTTCGAGGTGCGGCGCGCGTCGTCGCAGCGTCGCGAGAACATCGTGCCACGCGGCCGCTGCCGGCGACGTGACGACGCCGATGCGGCGCGGGTAGCGCGGCAGCGCCCGCTTGAAGGCGGCATCGAACAGTCCTTCCCCGGCGAGCCTGTCCTTGAGGCGCACGAAAGCTTCGAAAAGATTGCCGAGTCCGGCTTGGCGAAGTGCTTCGATGCCGAGCTGGAAGTCGCCGCGCACCTCGTACAGCGTCACCAGCGCGCGGGCTTCGACACGCATGCCGTTTTCGGGCCGGAACGGCAGCAACTGGGCGCGATTGCGCCACATCGTGCAGCGAACCTGCGCCTGCGCGTCTTTCAGCGTGAAGTACAGGTGGCCCGACGGCGCGCGGGTCAGGTTGGACAGTTCGCCGCCGACCCACAGCAGCGGAAAACGGGATTCGAGCGTCTGGCGCGCGAGCCGGTTGAGTTCGGCGACGCTCAGCACGTGGCCAGCCGAAGGGAGACGGCGCGGATCCTCGTCGCCATGCGGGAGCTCGGTTTGCATGCGCGGATTGTAGCGGAATCCACAAGCCCGGCGCCTTGTCAATCCCGATCCGGAAAACCCTTTCTATTCAAGGTCGTATTTTCAAGACATTGATAATAAAGGGAATTTGAGTTGCTCATTTTTTGATCGAAGTGGCCATTGGCTTGAAGCGACAGAGTTTCGAGGCGCTATCCGCGAAAAATCCACATACTTATCCACAGCTTTTGTGGATTCTTCGGGGCCCGCGGCCGAGGTGTCCGAGCTTGCCCTGCACGCATGCGAACGCTAGAGTTCCGCCTTTGCAAAAGGGAGTCTTCTCGCGTGTTCGCGCTCTTACAGGCCTCGGGCTGGCCGATCTGGCCGCTGTTGCTGGCATCGGTGATCGCCCTGGCACTCATCATCGAGCGCCTGACGACGCTGCGCCGCTCCCGGATCGCCCCTCCCGACCTGCTCGACAAGGTGCTCGCGGACCTGCGCCAGAAAGGGGTATCGGGTGAAATGGCCAACCGCGTCGCGGCCCATTCGCCGCTCGGGAAAGTGCTCGCTGCCGGATTGCGCAACGTCAATAGCTCGCGCGAGGTCATGAAGGAGGCGATCGAGGAAAGCGGCCGCGTGGTCGCGCACGAGCTCGAACGGTTCCTGACGACGCTCGGCACGATCGCCGCGATCAGCCCGCTGATGGGGCTTTTCGGCACCATCGTCGGCATGATCGACATCTTCGCGTCGCAAAGCGCCACCGGCACGAACCCGCAGCAACTCGCGCAGGGCATCTCGATCGCGCTCAACTCAACCGGTATGGGCCTGATCATCGCAATTCCGGCGACGATCTTCTGGCGTCATTTTCGCGCCCTCGTCGACAGTTTCGTCATCGATATGGAGCAGCAGGCGATCAGGCTCGTCGAAGTCGTGCACGGCGAGCGTCGCACCTGAAAACGCACATGAATTTCCAGCGCGGCCGACGCCAGGAAGAGCCGGAGATCAACCTGATCCCGCTCATCGACATCATGCTCGTCCTGATCATTTTCCTCGTGCTGACGACGACGTTCTCGAAAGTCTCGGGCCTCGAGATCAACCTGCCGACAGGCGAAGCGCAGCCGGCCGAGACGATGTCCGACCAGATCGACCTCGCGGTGAGCGCCACCGGCGACATCCTCGTGAACCGGCAGCCGGTCGGCGACAAGGGCATCGAGGCGATTGCCGCGGCGCTGGGGCGCGCGATTCCTGCCGGAGGCGATCAGCCCCCGGTTGTCGTCATCAACGCCGACGCGAAGGCCGCGCATCAAAGCGTCATCAATGCGATGCAGGCGGCGCAGCGGGCGGGCCTCTCGCATATCACGTTCGCGGTGCAGGCGCCGCCCCAATGAGGCCGCCCGTCGTTTCCCGCCAGGGACCGGCCCGGCCCTTCTGAGCCATGCCGCGCAGCGCGCCGGCGTTCTGGCAGAGTCGCTCGCTTGCGGCCGTGCTGCTGCTGCCGCTGTCGGGCCTGTTCCTGCTGCTTGCCGCCGCGCGTCGCCGGCTGTTCAGGCTCGGGATCCGGCGTGCGGTACGCCTTCCGGTGCCGGTCATCGTCGTCGGCAACATCGCGGTCGGGGGCAGCGGCAAGACGCCGGTCGTCGAATGGCTCGTCGCCCGGCTGCGGGAGGCGGGCTTCACGCCGGGCGTCGTCAGCCGCGGCTATGGCGGCAAAATCGCCGGCGCCGTGATCGTGCCGCCGCACGGGGATGTCCGGCTGTTCGGCGACGAGCCGGTGCTGCTCGCGCGGCTCGCCGCATGTCCGGTCGCTGTCGGCGCCGACCGCCCGGCCGCGGCGCTTGCACTGCTGCAGGCGCATCCCGAATGTGACGTGATCGTCGCCGACGACGGCTTGCAGCATTACCGGCTCGCGCGCGACGTCGAGATTGCGGTCGTCGACGAACGGACGCTGGGCAACCGCTGGCTGCTGCCGGCGGGGCCGCTGCGCGAGAGGCCGGGCCGGCTGCGCGACGTGGATATCGTCATCGCCCATGGCGCACTGTCGCCCGTGCTGTCGTCGCTTCTCGACGGGCGTCCGGTCTATGCGATGCATCTCGACGGCGGCGAATTCCGCCGCCTCGACGGCGGCGCGTGCCGCACTGCCGAAGCGTTTCGCGGCAGGCGCGTGCATGGTGTTGCCGGCATCGGCCGTCCGGAGCGTTTCTTCGCCCAGTTGGCCCGGATGGGGCTCGACGTCGTGCCGCACCCGTTTCCCGATCATCATCCCTTCACGGCGGCGGACCTCGATTTCGCACCCGGCGAGCCGAAAATCCTCACCAGCAAGGATGCGGTAAAATGCGCGTCTTTCGCGTCCGCCGACACTTGGGAGTTCCCGGTGAAAGCGCATATCGCCGCGGGCGCCGCCGAACGTATCCTGGAGAAACTGACGCATGGACGCCCGACTGCTTGAAATCCTCGTGTGCCCGATCTGCAAGGGCCCTCTCGACTTCGTCAAGGACAAGCAGGAACTGGTGTGCAAGGCCGACCGCCTCGGCTTCCCGGTCCGCGACGGCATCCCGGTGATGCTCGAAGAGGAAGCGCGCCAGCTCGGCGCCGAAGAAGTCGACGCCTTGCGGCGGCGGTGATGGCTGCGTTCCACGTCGTCATTCCGGCGCGCCACGCGTCGAGCCGGCTTCCGGGCAAGCCGCTCGCGGACATCGGCGGCAAGCCGATGGTCGTGCGCGTGCTCGAGCAGGCGCGCCGCGCCGGCGCCGCGTCGGTGTGGGTCGCGACCGACCACCCGGCGGTGCTCGACGCGGTCCGCGCAGCCGGTGGCGACGCGCTGATGACGCGGGAAGACCACCCGAGCGGCACCGACCGGCTCGCCGAAGTCGTCGAAGCGCTGGGCTGGAAAGCCGACGACATCGTCGTCAACGTCCAGGGCGATGAACCGCTGATCGAGCCGAAGCTGATCGCGGCGGTCGCCCAGGCGCTCGCCGACGACCCGGTCGCGGCGATCGCGACGGCCGCGCATCCGCTGCACGCCGCGGCCGAGTTCTTCAACCCGAACGTCGTCAAGGTCGTCTGCGACGCGCACGACCACGCGCTGTATTTTTCGCGCGCCCCGATCCCGTGGGCGCGCGATGCGTTCGCCACTGCCCGCGACGAGATTCCCGCCGGCCTGCCGGTGCTGCGCCACGTCGGCTTGTACGCGTACCGCGTCGCGTTCCTGCGCTGCTACGCGAGCCTCGCCCCGTCGCCGCTCGAGCAATGGGAAGCGCTCGAACAGTTGCGCGCGCTGTGGCACGGACACCGGATCCGGGTGATGCCTGTCGCGGACGCGCCGGCGGCCGGCGTCGACACGCCCGAAGACCTGGAGCGCGTGCGGGCGGCATTTGACCGGCATGAACGAGTCGGCTAATTTTTGCGGCTTTTGTTGCAGTTCTTTTTTGCATAACGACGCGGCCGGCAGCATCGGCCGCCTGACTGGGAGAGAGGTGTATGCGTCTGATTCTGTTGGGACCGCCGGGTGCGGGGAAAGGTACGCAGGCGAACTTCATCAAGGAGAAGTTCGGCATTCCGCAGATTTCCACCGGTGACATGCTGCGCGCCGCCGTCAAGGCCGGCACGCCGCTGGGCATCGAGGCGAAGAAAGTCATGGATGCGGGCGGGCTGGTGTCCGACGACATCATCATCGGCCTCGTGAAGGACCGCCTGAAGGAAGACGACTGCAAGTCCGGCTACATGTTCGACGGCTTTCCGCGGACGATTCCGCAGGCCGACGCGATGAAGGAAGCGGGCGTGCCGATCGACTTCGTCCTCGAAATCGATGTGCCCGACAGCGAGATCATCGAGCGCATGAGCGGGCGGCGCGCGCACCTGCCGTCGGGACGCACCTACCATGTCAAGTACAATCCGCCGAAAATCGCCGGCAAGGACGACCTCACCGGCGAGGACCTGGTCCAGCGTGACGACGACCGCGAGGAGACGGTCGCGAAGCGCCTCGAGGTCTATCATTCGCAGACCAAGCCGCTCGTCGAGTATTACTCGAAGTGGGCCGCATCGGGCCAGCCGGGGGCGCCGAAAGTGCGCAAGATCAGCGGCCTCGGCGCGGTGGACGAAATCACCGCGCGGGCTTTCGCAGCGCTGAAGTAAACCGGGTTTTCCCGCTTGGCGCGGCGAGCGGCGGGAATTTTTCCCGTCCCTCGCCGCGTTTGCGCTTCTGGACCGTGATGAACAAAGCCAACCTGCTCTATGCCCAGTCCGGCGGCGTGACTGCGGTCATCAACGCGACCGCGGCAAGCGTCATCGAAGCCGCCCGTGCCCGCGCCGATGCCGTCGGGCGGGTGCTCGCTGCGCGTCACGGCATTCTCGGCGCGCTCGACGAGGACCTGATCGACACCGCGCCGCTGTCGGCCGCCGATCTGTGCCGCCTGGCCGGCACGCCGGGGGGCGCGTTCGGCTCGTGTCGCTTCGACCTCGATGCGCCCGATGCGAACCGCGACCAGTACGACCGCCTGTTCGCGGTGTTCGCGGCCCACGACATCGGTTATTTCCTCTACAACGGCGGCAACGGTTCGATGGACACGGTCGCGAAAGTGTCGCGCGCGGCCGCCGAGCGCGGCTATCCGCTGGTCTGCGTCGGGGTGCCGAAAACGGTCGACAACGACCTCGAAGGCACCGACTGTTCGCCCGGTTTCGGCTCCGCGGCGAAGTACGCGGCGACGTCGATGCTCGAAGCCGGGCTCGACCTGGCGGCGATGACGAGCCGCGTCGGGCGCGCGTTCGTGCTGGAAGTCATGGGGCGCAACGCCGGCTGGCTCGCCGCCGCGACCGCGCTTGCCGCGCGCAACGACGACGAGCCGCCGCATGTGATCCTGATGCCCGAAGTGCCGTTCGACGAGGAAGCTTTCCTCGCGGCGGTCCGGTCCACCGTGTCGCGCGTCGGCTATTGCGCGATCACCGTTTCGGAAGGCATCCGTCGCGCCGACGGCTCGCTGCTGATGGAGCAGAACGAGGATGCGAAAGGGCACGTCCAGCTCGGCGGCGCCGGGCAGTGCATCGCGCGCCTGATCCACGCGCGCCTGGGCTACAAGCATCACTGGGCGATCCCGGACTATCTGCAGCGCGCGGCCGGCCACCTGGTGTCGGCGACGGATCAGGCGCAGGCTCGCGCGGTCGGGCACGCGGCGGTGGAGTACGCGCTGGCGGGGCGAGACGGCGTGATGGCCGCGATCCGTCGTCTCGCCGACGCGCCGTACCGCTGGGACGTCGCCCCCGTCGCGGTGGCCGCGATCGCGAACCTCGAACGCCAGGTGCCGGCGGCCTTCATTCGCGCCGACGGGCTGCACGTCACCGACGCCGCGCGGGCGTACCTGCGCCCGCTGATCGAAGGGGAAGTGCCGGCGTGTTTTGCCGGCGGCCTGCCGGATTACCCGCGTTTCGCGCTGGCTGGCGTGCCGCGCATCCTCGTGCCGTATCGCCCGTGACGCGCGCTCGCCACGCCCGCCTGCCTCACCCCGCGCGGCGCTCCAGCGCGGGATTCAGGCTATAGAGGCCGGTCAGCTTCGCCTCGGCGAGCACATGGGCCGTGAGCGCATTGCGCACTTCGGCACCGCCGAAGCGGCCTTCGAGCGCGATGCATTCGACGTCGAGCGCGTAGAGCGTGAAGACGTAATGGTGCACCAGCTCGTCGTTCCAAGGCGGGCAGGGGCCGTCGTAGCCGTAGTAGTCGCCGCGCATCGACTCGTCGCCGGCAAACCACGCAGTGTAATCATTGATTCCGTGCCGCCCGTGCGGCGCTTGCGGCCCGGGCTTGCCGCCCGGCGTGACGGCCGCCGAGAAGCTGCCGGCGGCGATTTCGCTCAGCTCCGCGGGAAGATCCACCAGCACCCAGTGAAAGAAATCGACGCGCGGCAGACTCGCCGGCACGACGCGTCCTTCCTGATTGACGTCGTCGCCCTTGCCTGGAACATCGGGGTCATGGCAGATCAGCGCGAACGAGCGGGTTCCGGACGGGATGCTGCTCCATGCCAGGTGCGGGTTGAGGTTGCTGCCGAGGCACACGTGCCCGGCGGTCGCCGGAATGCAGAATGCGAATTCGCCGGGAATCGTGGCCTTGTCGGTGAAGCTCTGGCTCGTGAGTTTCATGCCCTCGGGCTCCTTCGGTGGGGCGGCGGGAAAGCCGGGATGGATTCATTGTAGAGCGCGTTGCGGTGATCGGCGTTCCGCCTCCGGCGCGACATCGGCCTCACGCAGCGCGGCGGCGAAAATCGCGCAGGCGAAAGCCGAGTGCCAAAAGCGTCGCGAAATACGCAACCATGCCGGCGACAACGACCGCCGACAGCCGCAGCGCGCGCGCGAGCGCGCCTTCCGCCAGCCACCACGCATCGTCGCCGCGGCCGAACCACAGCACGGTGCCGAGCACCACCAGCCCGCCCGCGAGCCGCAGCCAGAACCGGCCCCACGCCGGCTGCGGCCGGTACACACCGCGTCGCCTCAGTCCGCGATACAGCAGCCCCGCGTTGAGCAGCGACGCGAGGCCGATCGACAGCGCGAGCCCGGCGTGCTGCAGCGGCACGATGAAAGCGAGGTTCATCAGCTGCGTCGCCGCGAGCGTCAGCAGCGCGATCTTCACCGGCGTGCGGATGTCCTGGCGCGCATAGAAACCCGGTGCGAGGATCTTCACGAGGATGAGCCCGGCAAGCCCGACGCTGTACGCGATCAGCGCGAGGCGGGTCTGCATCACGTCGGCGGCGGTGAACGCGCCGTGCTGGAACAGCGTCGAGATCAGCGGCACCGCGAGCAACGCCAGCGCCAGCGCCGCCGGCAGCGTCAGCATCAGCGTCAGCCGCAGGCCCCAGTCGAGCAGCGACGAAAAAGCTTCGGGCTGTTCGTCGGCATGCAGCTTCGACAGGCTCGGCAGCAGGATCGTCCCGAGCGCCGCGCCGAGCAGCCCGGCGGGGAATTCCATCAGGCGGTCCGCGTAGTACAGCCACGACACGCTGCCGCTGGGGAGAAACGACGCGAAGACGGTGTTGATGATCAGCGAAACCTGGCTCACCGACACCCCGAGCATCGCCGGTCCCATCAGCTTCGCGATGCGGCGCACGCCCGGATCCGACAGATTGAGATCGAAGCGCGGCAGCAGCCCGATGCGCGCGAGCGGGCGCAGCTGCAGCATCAACTGCAGCACGCCGCCGATGAACACCGCCCAGCCGAGCGCGAGCACCGGCGGGTCGAAGTATGGCGCGGCAAACAGCGCCATGCCGATGAACGACAGGTTCAGCAGCACCGGCGTGAAGGCCGGAATCGCGAAGCGGCTCCACGTGTTGAGCACGCCGCCGGCGAGCGCGACGAGCGACATGAACAGGATGTAGGGGAAGGTGATGCGCGTCAGCTCGACGGTCAGCGCGAACTTGTCCGGATTCGCCGCAAATCCGGGCGCCGTGACCTGGATGATCCACGGCGACGCGAGAATGCCGAGCACCGACACTGCGGTCACGGCGAGCCCGAGCGCCGTGGCGACCCGATTGACGAGCCGGTGCGCTTCCTCGGGTCCCTGGCGGTTCCGGTATTCAGCAAGGATCGGCACGAAGGCCTGCGAGAACGCGCCTTCGGCGAACATGCGCCGCAGCAGGTTCGGCAGACGGAACGCGACAAAAAAAGCGTCGGTCGCGAGTCCCGCGCCGAATGCCCGGGCGATGACGAAATCGCGGACGAAGCCCAGGATGCGCGACAGCAGGGTCATGCCGCTTACGGTGGCGAGGGCGCGCAGCAGATTCATCTGGGGTAGCCAAAAGGGGGGGATGATAACGGCTGAAGGCCCGCGGCGCACTTGCATCGGACAGCCCGAATCGGTAGACTCGCGCGTTTTCAAGAACCAACCAACGGAAGAACATCTATGGCCAATTCGGCACAAGCCCGCAAGCGCGCCCGTCAGGCGGTCGTGGCCCGCGCTCACAATGGCAGCCTGCGTTCTCGTCTGCGTACCGCGATCAAGGCTGTGCAAAAGGCCGTCGTGGGTGGCGACAAGGCGGCGGCGCAAGCCACGTTCCGCACCTCGATGAGCACCATCGACAGCATCGCGGACAAGAAGATCATCCACAAGAACAAGGCCGCTCGCCACAAGAGCCGCCTGTCGGCCGCGATCAAGGCGATGACGGCCTGATTTTCACACCGGCTGGCAGCAAGTTAAAACGGCGACTTCGGGTCGCCGTTTTCATTTTCCGCGTCCCGTCCCGCGGCGAGGGTTCACCGCCCGCTTCTGCGTCGAGCCGAAAAGGGCAGGGCCGCGGGCAGGGCTGTGCGGAGAATCAGATCTTGACCTGATCGTCGTCGATCCGGTCCACGACCAGATCGTTGTCTTTTGCGAAGTTGAGCAGGAACTTGTAGGCGAGAGGCTCGATGTCGTACAGCCTCGCATCGACCAGCACCGCCTTGTGCCCTTTGAGCGTGCAGCCCGGGCGCACGTGGGGCGAATACATCATGCGGTGATCCGCGCCGAAGGCCGACATGATCCCGCACAGGCGATCGGCCCAGTCGCTCGGGCGGAAAGTCTTTCCCTCTCGCGTGACCCCGATGATGACGAAGCTTTCGATCAATTGGCTCATGTGGCGCAACCCGGCGGCTGAGGGAATTTTCAGAAGGCGGCGTCCCGGCTCGAGCCGGTGTTGTGGGGACCGCGAAAGACGCGGCGGATTCTAGCAGAAAACGCGCTTTGCGATTTCATGTCGTGGCTGACGGTTTCATGATGCGGGTGTGATGACGCGGGGAGGCGACACGCCGCGCGGGTTCGGAACGGGGGCTTGCAATCTGTACAAGGCGCGCATTTTTCGCTTAACATCGACCCTTCGATTAATCACGGCGGCGAGTGCCGCCGTGTGCATTTCTGCTTCATCCTGATCGGGGTCCTCCATGTCGCATCTCATGAATACCTACGCCAGATTGCCGGTCGCATTCACGCACGGCGAAGGGGTCTGGCTCTTCGATGAGACGGGCAAGCGCTATCTGGACGGCCTGTCCGGGATCGCCGTGTCGACGCTCGGTCACAACCACCCGCGTCTGGTGCGCGCAATCGCCGGCCAAGCGGCGAAGGTCCTGCATACGTCGAACATCTATCGCATCCCGCTGCAGGAAGAACTCTCCGACCGGCTCGCCGCGGTGTCGGGCATGGACGAAGTGTTCTTCTGCAACTCCGGCTGCGAGGCCAACGAGGCCGCGATCAAGCTCGCGCGTTTCTACGGACACCGGAAAAGCATCGACCAGCCGGCGATCATCGTCATGGAAAACGCGTTCCACGGGCGCACGCTCGCGACGTTGTCGGCGACCGGCAACCGCAAGACGCAGGCCGGCTTCGAGCCGCTGGTGTCCGGTTTCCTGCGTGTGCCGTACAAGGACATCGGCGCGATCCGCACGGTTGGCGAGCACAATCAGAACGTCGTTGCGGTCATGCTCGAGATGATCCAGGGCGAGGGCGGCATCAACATCGCCGACGAAGCCTTCCAGCGCGAGCTGCGCGCGATCTGTGACGAGCGCGGCTGGCTGCTGATCTGCGACGAAGTCCAGTGCGGCATGGGGCGCACCGGAACCTGGTTCGGTTTCCAGCACGGCGGCGTGACACCGGACGTGATGACGCTCGCCAAGGGCCTCGGTTCCGGAGTGCCGATCGGCGCGTGCGTCACCGCCGGCCGCGCCGCCGGCCTGTTCGGGCCGGGCAATCACGGCTCGACTTTCGGCGGCAATCCGCTCGCCTGCGCCGCGGGCCTCGAGACGCTCGCGACGATCGAGGACGACGGGCTGATGACCAACGCCGTCAAGGTCGGCGAAGCGATCCGCACCGGCTTGCAGGAAGCCCTCGCAGGGCTTTCCGGCGTCGTCGATATCCGCGGCCGCGGGCTGATGATCGGCATCGAACTCGATCGTCCCTGCGGCGACCTGGTTCGCCAGGCGCTCGACGCCGGCCTGCTGATCAACGTCACCGCGGACCGCGTCATCCGCCTGCTGCCGGCGCTGGTGTTCACCGAGGCCGATGCCCAGGAGCTGGTGTCGCGTCTCGCGCCGCTGGTGCGCAAGCATCTCGAATGAACGGGCGCGCGATGACCAAACCCAGGCATTACCTGCAATTCAAGGATTTCACGCGCGACGAATACCGGCACGTGTTCGACCGCACGCGCTGGATCAAGGACAAGTTCAAGCGCTACGAGCCGTATCACCCGCTGTTCGACCGCACGCTGGTGATGATCTTCGAGAAGGCGAGCACGCGCACGCGGCTGTCGTTCGAGGCCGGGATGCAGCAGCTCGGCGGTTCGGCGATCTACCTCAATACGCGCGATTCGCAGCTGGGTCGTGGCGAGCCGGTCGAAGACGCGGCGCAGGTGATCTCGCGCATGAGCGACGTCGTGATGATCCGCACCTTCGAGCAGGACATCATCGAGCGCTTCGCCGCGCATTCGCGCGTCCCGGTCATCAACGGGCTGACGAACGAATACCACCCGTGCCAGATCCTCGCCGACATCTACACCTTCATCGAGCACCGCGGCTCGATCCAGGGCAAGACGGTCGCCTGGGTCGGTGATTCGAACAACATGTGCAACACCTGGCTGCAGGCCGCCGAGCTGCTCGACTTCAACGTCCACGTGTCGACGCCGCCGGGCTACGAAGTCGAGCCGGAACGGGCCGGACTGTACGGCACCGGTCATTTCGAGCAGTTCGCCGACCCGATGGAGGCGTGCAAGGGCGCGGATCTCGTCACCACCGACGTGTGGACGTCGATGGGTTTCGAGGCGGAAAACGACGAGCGGATGAAGGATTTCGCCGACTGGTGCGTCGATGCCGAAATGATGGCGGCGGCCCGCGCCGATGCCATCTTCATGCACTGCCTGCCCGCGCACCGCGGCGAGGAAGTCACTGCCGACGTCATCGACGGCGCGCAGTCGGTCGTGTGGGACGAAGCGGAAAATCGCCTGCACGTGCAGAAAGCGCTGATGGAATACCTGGTGCTCGGCAAAGTCGAAGACTAGCCGGCGTCTTTGCAAGTCCCGGCTGCAGACCGCAGGGCTGCGGCCTGTCTGTTGAGCGGAAATCGGAAAAAGCGGAAATCGACATGAGCGACGTCAAGAAAGCGGTGCTTGCCTATTCGGGCGGGCTGGATACTTCGGTCATCCTGAAGTGGCTGCAGGATACCTATCAGTGCGAAGTGGTGACGTTCACCGCCGATCTCGGCCAGGGCGAAGAGCTCGAGCCCGCGCGCCAGAAGGCGCTGCAGTTCGGCATCAAGCCCGACAACATCTTCATCGACGACCTGCGCGAAGAGTTCGTGCGCGACTTCGTCTTCCCAATGTTCCGCTGCAACACCGTTTATGAAGGCGAATACCTGCTCGGCACGTCGATCGCCCGTCCGCTGATCGCCAAGCGCCAGATCGAGATCGCGCGCGCCACCGGCGCCGACGCGGTGTCGCACGGCGCGACCGGCAAGGGCAACGACCAGGTCCGCTTCGAACTCGGCTACTACGCGCTGATGCCGGGCGTGAAAGTCATCGCGCCGTGGCGCGAATGGGACCTCTTGTCGCGCGAGAAGCTGCTCGCGTACGCCGAGAAGCACGGCATCCCGATCGAGATGAAGCACAAGCAGGGCGGTTCGCCGTATTCGATGGACGCGAACCTGCTGCACATCTCGTTCGAAGGCCGCCACCTCGAGAACCCGGCTGCGGAAGCCGAGGAGTCGATGTGGCGCTGGACGGTGTCGCCGGAAGCGGCACCCGACGCGGCCGAATACGTCGACCTCGAATTCGAGCGCGGCGACCTCGTCGCGATCAACGGCACGCGCCTGAAGGCGCACGAGCTGCTCGCGAAGTTGAACGAGCTCGGCGGCAAGCACGGCATCGGCCGGCTCGACCTCGTCGAGAACCGCTACGTCGGCATGAAGAGCCGCGGCTGCTACGAGACCCCCGGCGGCACGATCCTGCTGCGTGCACACCGCGCGATCGAATCGGTCACGCTCGATCGCGAAGTTGCGCACCTCAAGGACGACCTGATGCCGCGCTACGCGAGCCTGATCTACAACGGCTACTGGTGGAGCCCGGAGCGTCGCGCGCTGCAGGCATTGATCGACAACACGCAGGAATCGGTCAACGGCTGGGTACGCATCAAGCTCTACAAGGGCAACGTCATCGTAACGGGGCGCGACTCGAAGACCGATTCGCTGTTCGACCCGACGATCGCGACGTTCGAGGACGACCAGGGCGCCTACAACCAAAAGGACGCGCACGGCTTCATCCGCCTCAACGCACTGCGCATGCGCATCGCGGCGAACGCGAAGACGAAGCGCGGCTAAGGAGGCCGATCGATGGACGGCGACGCAGTCATCTTCGGACTGACGATCGCGGAGTTCGAGGACTGGTCGCTCAAGATCCTGCTGACTGCGCTGATCGTGTACATGCTGTTCATCATCGGCAACCTCGCGAAGCAGTCGAAAGCCGGCAGATACGGCACCGTGTGGCTGTTCCTCGCGCTCGGGCTGGGTTTCGTCGGCTTCGTCGCGAAGAGTTTCATCCAGAGATTTCTCGGCATCGAATAGGAAAGCAGCAATCATGAGCCTCACCGAAAAGTTCGACGGCGTCACTGTCGCCACCAAGGCCAACGTCTATTTCGACGGCAAATGCGTGAGCCACGGCATCGTGCTGGCCGACGGCTCGAAGAAGTCCGTCGGCGTGATCCTGCCGGCGACGCTGACGTTCAACACCGGCGCGCCCGAGATCATGGAAGGGGTCGCCGGGAGCTGCCGCGTGCGCCTGAAAGGCGCCAACGGTGAAATGAGCGAGTGGAACGTCTACGGCGCCGGCGAGTCCTTCAACGTGCCGGCCAATTCCAGCTTCGACATCGAAGTCGCCGGCGAACCGTACCACTACGTCTGCCACTTCGGCTGACCGGAGTCGAGCCATGCCATCCTTCGACATCATGTCCGAAGTCGACCTGCCGTCGCTGAAGAACGCGGTCGACGTCGCCAACCGCAAGATCAGCGGCCGCTATGACTTCAAGGGCAGCGACGCGCGGGTCGAGCAGGGCGAAAAGTTGTTGACGCTGTTCGGCGACAGCGACTTCCAGATCGACCAGATGCGTCAGATCCTGCTGCCCGAAATGACGGCGAAGAAGATCGATGTGCGCTGCCTCGAATATGGCGACCTGCAGAAGATCGGCGGCAACAAGCTCAAGCAGGAGCTCAAGGTCCGCGTCGGCGTCGAGCAGGACCTCGCGAAGAAGGTCGTCAAGCTGCTCAAGGACAGCAAGCTCAAGGTCCAGGCCGCGATCCAGGGCGAAGCGATCCGCGTCTCGGGCGCCAAGCGCGACATCCTGCAGGAAGCGATCGCGCTGGTGAAGAAGGAGATCACCGACTTCCCGCTGCAGTTCGGCAACTTCCGCGACTGACGGCACTGCGGATGAACGTCGCCGCGATCGCCGCTGCGGCGGCAGCGAACAGTGCTGCCAGCGTCCAGGCGCAAGCCTCGCTGCTCGTCCTCAGGAAAGCGATGGACCTGCAGCAGTCCCACGCCGCGCAGCTCCTTCAGGCGATCCCCCAACCTGCGGTCGCGCCCACTCCCGGCGCAACCGTCGGCGGATCGATCGACCTCTTCGTCTGAGCTCTGCGCGTCGCGGGGAACGCGATCCGGCATCGAAGCGACGGGCGATTCTCCCAAAATTCCCCGAAAATGCCCTCCGGGAAACACAGCGTTTCCGATGTCGACTACCCGTTTTTGGTAGTCGATGTACGTCCTGTTCGTCATAACAATCCTGCTGTTCAGCGTCTAGTGTTCCAACTGGTGACCGCCCCGGGCCTCGGGGGACGGTCTGGGGGCCGCGTGCGACGCTTCCGGGGACAGCCAAAGGAGAGATCGATGAACAGACGACGTAGCCCGGTTTTCGGTGCCAGTGTTGTGGTCGCCGCCCTCTTGACGGGGGGAGCAACGAGTCATGCCCAGGACAGCTCCGACCGCCCCGTCGCGGCGCCCCGCGATGCAGCGGCCGACGTGCAAACTCCGCGACAAGTCCCCGTCACCCGCCCCGAGCAGCGCCAGTCCGAACATGACCGGTCGGACGTGTTCAACCCCCCGGACGGCGCGCCACTGTCGCCGGCTTTCCGCAACCAGCCCGACAACGGCCGCGTGCTGGGCTTCGATTTCGCGCGTGACCCGCTGAACGCCAAGGAGCCGATGCAGACTTTCGAGGAGACGATGCGCGCCGACGTCGAAGCCCGCGCAAAAGTCATGGAAACCCAGCGTGAGCTGCTGGGGAGTCGCTACGACCTGACGCCGCGTCTCGATCCGGAAGCGCGGATGTCCCGCGGCAAGCCGCTGCCGGTCGGCCCGACGGCGCGTCTTGCGCAAGGCGTTGACTGGGATGCCCTCGGCGAAATGGCGCCCGAGCAGATCCGCGAGCGCGGCATCTTCCCCTATCCGTCGCTGCCTCATCCGAAGCAGGCCACCGGGGGCCAGGTGTTTCCGCAGATGCAGGTCGACATGTTCCCGAGGCTGGAGCGCTTCGACATTGAGTTCGACCTGCCCGAGGCCTTCCTGCCGGAGTTCCCGCCGGCGATTTTCCTGCAGAACCGGCCGGAGCTCGGCGACGTGTCGCGCGGCGAAGTGGTGTCGATCAACAACTTCCACCGCCTGTTCAAGGGCATCCTGACGCCGGTTCAGCTCGACGGACTGCGCCTCCTGGTCACGCCTTTCCCGCAGGAAGAATTCAACGCGACCGACGATCGCAAGAGCGCGCAGCCGAGCCTGGGCGTCGCCTGTTTCGACTGCCACGTCAACGGCCACACGACCGGGCAATTCCACCTGAACCCGGACGATCGCCCGCAGGAACGGCGCTTCCGCCTCGATACGACCAGTTTGCGCGGTCTCTTCAACCAGCAGATCCACGGCTCCAAGCGCAGCCTGCGCTCCGTCGAGGATTTCACCGAGTTTGAGTTCCGCACCGCCTACTTCAACGGCGACCCGATCCACGCGATGAAAAAAGGGTTCACGATCTTCGACCGCATCCACGTCAGCCACATGGCGCAGCTGCAAAACATGCTCGACTTTCCGCCGACGCCCAAACTCAACGTCGAAGGGCGGCTGGACCCGGCCAAGGCGACCGAGCAGGAGCTGCGCGGCGAGGCGATCTTTTTCGGCAAGGGTCGCTGCGCCGGCTGCCACGAGCCGCCGGCCTACCTCGACCACCAGATGCACGACCTGCACCTGGAACGTTTCCTCGACGAACCCGGCGACGGGCCGATCAAGACTTTCACGCTGCGCGGCATCAAGGACAGCCCGCCATACATGCACGACGGGCGCTGCCTCACGCTCGAGGACACGGTCGAGTTCTTCAACCTCGTGCTGGCGCTGAAGCTGAACGGGCAGGAGAAGGCCGACCTGGTCGCGTTCATGCGGCAGCTGTAGGGAAAAGGCGGGATGGGGTGGCGCGCTTCACGAGGACTGCGCCGCTCCTCCCGCGACGCGTGGCTGCGATGCCGCGGCGTGATCGGCGACGGTCTCACCCTGCACGGGGCACCGTAGCCGCTCGTCTAGTAGACTGTGCCCCTTCATCGAAAGCCCTACCGCCCGATCGAGGCTCCGATACACCAGCAACGGGAAGTCTGAAGAGTGATTGGAATCCTGAACAGAATCACGCGCAGGAAGCACGACGACAACAAGCGGTCGCTGAGGGAGAACGCCGAAAAAGTCCTGAGGCACGATCAGCTGATTGGGAGAGTGAAATCGGGGACGGAACTCTCCGCTGCCCCCGCCGCCGCCACTGTCAGCGGAGTGCAGGAATCGCCTCCGGTGGAACCGGTGATCGATCTCGAAAGCCCTGTGGCCGCTGGCCCCGAACCCGACCTGCCGCCGGGATTCGAGGATGAGCTTCGGCGGCTCAGTAAACTCATGGATTTTTGAGGATTAACAGGGAAGAAAGTCTGCTCTGTTCCTGCCGTCTCTCGCCGGCTTACGATTGATGTAGGATTTCGCGATTTGCGGCGACGCAATCCTTACTGCTCTTAATCACGATAAAGTTCTGATTCTCAAGGCTTTCCGTCACAGTGAGATAAGTCTGAGGATGGGCGCGGTTGGACTTGATACTGCCGTCACTAACGCCTGCGATGCCAAATCGACAGACCTTGACATTGGATGCTCCAGGTCCAACGGAAACCCCCGTTCCGGAAAAATCCACCGTCAAGGTACCGGACCACACGACCGGTGGGCCTACAACCGGAGTGATGATGCAAAGGTAGGAAATGATGCCAGGACTCAGCTTGACCGAAACATCGCTGTCGTCGAAGCACTCGACCAGCGTGCCCTGAGTAATATTCGGCGCGACTGAAATGCTTGTTCGGCCTCCGATCGTAGTCGTTCCGCCGGTTGTGCTGTTGAAGGAGGGAGGATCCCGCGGGTTATCGCCGGCACTGAGATATCCGGAAAGGAGGTAGCCGTTTAAATCCGTGCAACCGGTATAGTTACCGTTGGTCAGGTCTGCAAGCGCGTCGTTGTTAATATTCGCGTCCGCATCCGTACAACGGTTCTCGATGATCCCTGTATCGTTATTGAACACAAGCCGTACATTCGGCGATCCGGGGGGGGCGAAAGCGCTTTTCCCGCCCGTCAGATCCTTTGCCGGATAAGGAATGCGCAAGTTGCGATTGTACGGCGTCTTGATGACATCCTTAGTGCCGCAGCGAATCTCGGCATCAGTCTGGCACGCAATCAGCCAGGCTGCGTCGGACGGGTCATGTTTGGCTATGACCGAGGGCAACGTCAGGGCTTGGGGGGCGCCTTGCTTGTTATTCCAAGTCATGGCGACCAGGACCAGTTTCAGGTCGGGAGTGACGGAAGGCGTCCCTGCCCAGGTTAGGCTGACCGGGTTGGTAGTTACGGTAGTCCCGCGATTGAAAGCCGCGACGTAATTTTCATTATCGAGCGCGCCGCTCGCCATGCCGTCGATTTGGGTATACGCGAAATTCGATGTCAATGGTGTTGCCGGAACGTCGATTACGTCAAATGCGCGTAATCTGTCGATCTCTTCCTGCGCAAGGAACAGCGCCTCCACCCGGTCGCGCCCGGTACCGATCGCATTGGCGAGGGTAATCTGAAATTTTCCGATCGCAAGCAACCCGAAGCCGAGAATCACAAGAGCGAGTAGAGCTTCGATCAGACTGCTGCCGCTTTGCAGATTGTTGCTGGCAAGGTTTGATCCTGGCGAAGAACCATATTTCATAATTGTTTCTCCAGTATGGCGCAACGATAAAATCTTACCAATCAATGAAAATCACAATCGTTACACCAGTCCTTCCATCCGCCGGGAATTCGCACATAGCTACCTAGGTTATTTCTGAGGTTATTAAGGACGTCGGGGTTGTAGGTTGGATTGGGTGTGCCAGTCGCCGTGAAATTGCCTTCGGAGATCGCCGCGCCCTTTATCTGAGAGGTGCCTCCCCCTGTGTTATTCCATGTAATTGCCGTACAATAAACGACGCCATAAATTGTGACGTTACCATTGATTAATAACTCACCGTCGACAATGATAATTACTGGTTCATTAAGCGAGCCGATTCGCTTCTCAGAGCCGGCACCGGGCTCACCTTCTGATCTTAACGGAACTCCGCTGCTATTTATTTCGGCGTCCCCCGTGATCCAGATAACTTTCCCTTCTGGTTCTGCAGCCAATATTTCAGCGCCTCCACACGTTCCACTGCAGGGATAATCGTTTGGAAGCCGCGCTGCGTTCTGCTTAACGTTTTCCTTGCTCGCCCCAAAAAAACCTTGGAAAAACTGATCATCTGTCAAATTTGAGATGGTTGAATCATTTTCCGCATACGTTGCGTTTTCCGGAGTGCCGGGCACGCCAATCAACTCAGCGCTGCCACTTGGATCGCCGGTGCACGCAGTACCATCATGCAGGCATCCACCCGCATGAATGGTCGTTCCATTGGTTGCGGCATCGGTATTGGTGATGGTTACATTACCGCTCAAATTTACATTTCCCTTCGCTGTGAGCGCAGCAGAGGGAGCCGAGACCATGTCCGGTTTGAATACTGTACTTTGAGTGGCGAAGGCACGGGACGTACAAGCAGTCGCGCTAGGGGTCTGTCCATCTGCGCAGCCCAAGACGTTGATCAGGATTGCCCTGTCAGGATCGGTGATTGTTGCGGGGGCGCTCAAGCGGGTGAAGCGAGCCTGAAAGGAACTGATAACTACCCCGCCCCCTGGAGCAGCCGGTACGGTGCCGTCGATGGCAGCCGCGAGGCTGACTTCATCTACTAGACTATCAGGCGTACCGCTCGTGTCGAGGAAGAAGCCGTAAAGCGTTCCGTCATACCATTCGCCCATTGCCGGAGGCGGTGTTCCGATGAGCAGGTTCTCGCGGTTCACTTTTTTTGCGAGTACCGCCAGCGCTGCTTCGAGCCCGCCCATTGCGGCTTCCTGCGCCATAACCGACTTGATCTGATTGGCCTGGCTTTTCACACCGAACACCAGATTGCGATTCGTGAACAGGGCGGTCAGCGTCGCAGCAACGAGCAGCACCAAAGCGACGACCATGGCGACGCCGCTCTCGCCCCGTGAATTCGGATTGTTGTGCTTTTTCATGGCAAACCTCAGGGAGCAGGGTATGTAAAAGTGCCTGCGGGTCCATCTCTGTAAATATCAGCACGAACTCGCACCCGCTCGTTCAGCGTCCGGGTTATAGCGTTGTCGTTGGTTAATCTTCCCGAAACCGTGACTGCAATTTCGGTAACGAAATATGCGCCATCATCGCTTGCCGACGGAATTGGGGGCGCGCCCCCGCAGGTCGCCGGGCCACCGGCTCCGTCAATGTCGATGCATCGATAAGTGCGAGTCAGGTTAAATTCCGTAATCTGCGTAACGGCGGGATCAGTGAGGGATTGCCATCCACTTGCACCCACTGACCGCTGGAGCGCATTCGAATTGATACGGTAGCCGTGTTGCTCGGTGGTTGCCCCGGTATCGAGCGTATTGTCCGAGTTCTCGTCATACCAGAAGTTGATCTCAGAGTTGTTCTCAGTTCCGCTAATGGTGGCTTGCGCATTATCAAGAATCGGGAGGATCGCGGCCCGAGAACTGGTGTCCTGAGTCAGGTTCAGAATGTCGAGATGAACGTCGCGCTTGTAGCCCATGCGCTTGATGTCTCGCACGACAATATCCATTGCCGTCCGCATCTCCTGATCGAGACGCGCCATCTGGATCAATTGACGGTTGTTCCGCAGATAATCGACAAAAAACGTCGTAACACCTGTCATCACGACGAGGCCGACGGTGATGCCGACCATCAGTTCGACGAGCGACAGACCTTTCTGCGTAAAGCGTTGTCGGGGAGTCAGCATGATGTATACCCCATCGTGGTGGAGTAGCTTGAAGGCGCGCAGAGTTTCACCGAAACCGCCGTAGGCTTGACTCCGGCCTGGCCGAGGTCGTTTCCAATCAGAATAGTCTCTTCGCCGATCGTGCCACCCGTGCCGCTTATCGTCCCCTGGGTTCGATCGAAAACCAGGGCAGTGAAGTTCGACGTCAACGTCGTTCCGTTGAAGTTGCTGCCGGCAACGGATTTGATTGAGCACGAACCCGCCGTTGCGCAATTGCATGTGCTGCCAGCGTTCAGGCCGTAACACCAGTCTGCGCCGCCCGTAATTGAGACCGTGATGTCCTGACTGCGCAGCACGGCCTCGGATCTCGCGTACAGCAGATCGGCATGGAGCGCTTCAGCCGCGCCGCGAACCCTCGCTTTTTTGATGAAATCCCCAAGCGCGGGTATGGCGATCGTTGCGAGGATGGCGGCGATCACGATCACGACCATCAGTTCTATGAGCGTGAAGCCCTCGCTGCGGATCTCGTTTCCCATGTCACTTGCTCCAACAGGTGGCCGGTGTGTTGCTTATCGTGTTGCCGCCGCCGGTAACCGTCATCGTGATCGCTGTGCACCCGCTATCGGAAGCCTGCGATTTTCCAACCGCTGCGGTCGCGGTAGCCGTATAGGCGGTCGCGCTGTTATCACTTATCGCAAGTGTGTAATACCCCTCGGTAGAGGTAGCTCCCAATCCGAGCGCCGCCAGAGTTCCATAACTGGTGTTGTTCAACCTGTATGTCTCCTGAGCAAGCTGAATCCTTGCCAGTGAGGTCGTTGCGTCCGACCGGCGCGATTTGCGGATCGATTCCAGGTACGACGGAACGGCGATGGCTGCGAGAATTGCGACTACCGCCACGGCGATCATCAACTCGATCAGCGTGAATCCGCCTGTTCTGGACTTCATGTGTTTCTCCGGATGGCTGGAGTTTGGGTTGGTGGAAATGCGGTTTTTCAGTTCGAAGCTGCCTAGGCCGGCGCGGACGTGTCGAAGCGCTCTGGACTCTGACATAGTCTTACACTTGCTTACAGGGCGGCGTGAGAGAAGCTCGACAGGCGGCATGTACGGCGCGATGACTGGCAGCGGTGTATCGATTGGGGATATTAAGGTGTCGCAAGCCGGCAGGGCGGTTGGCTCGCCACCCGGCGCGATGATGCAATTTCGAGGTATGACAGCATGGGTTATGCGGGCTCCAGCAACAGCGTGACGCTCCCCGATTTCCGCAATCTGGGAGTGATGTTGCGGATTTTGGTCATCGCGGAGTTTGCGAGCCTTGTCGCGCTGGTGGCTCATGCACCGGAGGGTTTCGCCGCGCTGCTGCGCGTCACCGAGTCGGGGCTGTTGTTCGAGTCCTCGCTGTTGCTCGTCGTGCTGCTGCTTTTTCTGCTCTCGCCGTCGCTGGGTCGTTTGCCCTACAGGAGGGGGGTGTGGGCGGTGGCAGGTGTTGCAGCGGTGGTTTCCGGAGCGCTCGATCTGGGCGTGCGCACCTGGGTCGGCGGCGCGCCTACGGGAGGGGCGCTGAAAGCGGCGGTATTCGCGGCCATGCTGGCCGGGCTGCTACTGGCTTATTTCAACTGGCGGCAGCGGGTGCTTTCTCCAGCGGTGCCAGAGGCCCGATTGATGGCGCTGCAGTCACGCATCCGGCCGCACTTCCTGTTCAACAGCCTCAATACCGCTGTGTCGCTCGTTCGGGGCGACGCGCGCCTCGCGGAGCGGGTCCTGCTCGACATGTCCGACCTGTTCCGCGTGCTGCTCGCGGAGCCTCGTTCGCTGGTGCCGCTTGCCGAGGAGATCCGCCTTGCACGCTCTTACCTGGAGATCGAACAGCTTCGCCTCGGTGAACGCCTTCATGTGACTTGGGACTGCGAAGGCACCCCGCAGGGAACTCCTGTGCCCGTGCTGCTGCTGCAACCGTTGCTGGAGAACGCGGTGAGGCATGGCGTGGAACCGTCCGAAAACGGTGGCGAGATCCACGTGCAGATCGGACGTCGCGGCAGGGTTCTCCATATCGAAGTGCAGAACACGATTCCGGCTTCAACGACGGGAGCCCCTGTGGGAAACCGGATCGCGCTGGCAAACATAGCGGAGCGTCTGGCTTTGCATTTCGATGCGGAAGCGCAACTGCGAACCTGGCAGCAGGAAGGCAGCTTTATCGTGCGCGTGCAGCTTCCGCTGCTCAAGCATCAGGGGGATGCGAGTCGCTCGTGATGCGTCGCCGATTCAGCAGGGAGGATGGCCGGTCACCTTCGCTACTGCTGTGTTCGGTGAGCAGGTCCGGACTCGGCCGACGTTGCTGACGATCACTTTGATTTCCTTGCCGCCGGGTGACCGCAGGGAAATCGTGACGTTCGTGCCGAGCGTCGTGCCCGAAATCGGATGGAACCGGGTTGCATTGCGGTTTGCGCTGGCGGCGATGCCGTGGAACTGCACCCCCTCGAGCACTGTGAGCGCTCTGCCGCCGCTGGAGGGGATGGTGCATGCATCGGGTTGTGCCGGGTCGGACAGCGAGGTGTCGCACTGAGTGTGGTCGTGAATGCCCATCCTCCAATTGACCGTGTCTTTCATCGAGTACGTTACGAACATGGGCGCGCTCTGTTGTATCGCCTCCGTTCTCGCGTACTGCAGTTGCGTGACGATGAGGTCGGCCGCACCACTGATGCGACTGGCTTCGAGGAAGCCGGCGAGGAGCGGCGGCGCAATTGAATAAAGGATCGCAGCCACCGCGATCGTCACCATGAGTTCAACGAGAGTGAGCCCGTGCATTTTCCGATTCATGACAAATATATAAATCAGCAAGACGGATTATGCAAATCGTGTTTTTCGGTACCGGCACAAGCTTCGCCCACGTCGGGGATCAGCCCGCCCTGCTGGTGCAATCGGGTATTCGTCGGTAACCTCTCCGGGTTGTCTCGAGAGCGGTTCGCAGGGCGGGTTCGAGACGTAATTTCTTCTTCGAAGGTCATCGATGCGGCAGATTTCCAAGCTGTGCCGGGTTGCGGTGGCGTCGCTCGGGACGGCTTTCGCCGCGGCGTCGTTCGGTGCGGAGGTCGAGCTGGTCGGCGTGTTCGGCGCGAAGGCGGTGCTGATCGTCGATGGCGGGGCGCCGAAGACGCTGGCCGTCGGCGAACGCACGCGCGAGGGGGTCAGGTTGATCGAAGTCCGGGGCGAGACGGCGGTCGTCGAGGTGGATCGCACGCCGCGTCGGATTGCGCTCGGGCAGGGGGTGCTGCGCGCCGAGGGGCCGCAAGCGGCGTCGGCGACGGTCAGCCTTTTTGCCGATTCCTCCGGCCATCACTTCGCCAACGGCATGATCAACGGGGCCGCGGTGCGTTTTCTCGTCGACACCGGCGCGAGCATGGTGTCGCTCGGGTTGTCGGACGCGCGGCGGGCCGGCATCGACTACCGTCGCGGCATGCCGGCCCGCACGCAGACGGCAAGCGGGCCGGCAATGGTGTGGAAAGTGCGGCTCGATACCTTGCGCGTCGGCGACATCACGGTGCACGGCGTCGACGGACTGGTGCATGAAAACGACTTGCCGTTCGTGCTGCTCGGGATGAGTTTTCTCGGCCGCATGGACATGCAGCGGGAGCGTGACCGGCTCGTGCTGCGCAAACGCTACTGAGCGCCCCCGGGAAACGGCTTTGCCGTTTTCCGCCCGTGAACGGGACAAGAAAATTGGGACCGCCGGGCGTTTTCTGGAGAGGTAAGACGAGTGATCGAAAAGAAGCTCATGGAAGCGGCATTCGATGCCGAGGGGCTGCGGCGCCGGTTTGTCGATGCGCCGGAGATGGCGCCGGTGCGCGAAGACGGCACCCATCGGGGCGAGTTCCGGCCGGCCGCGGTGCTGGTGCCGGTGGTCCTGCGCCCGGAACGGCTCGCGGTGCTGCTGACGCGCCGCACCGATCATCTGCATCATCATCCGGGCCAGATCAGCTTTCCCGGCGGGCGGGTCGAGAAGGCGGACGTCTCGGCGGTGATGACGGCGTTGCGCGAGACGGAGGAGGAGACCGGTCTCGATCCGGAACGCATCGAGCTGCTCGGCGAACTGCCCGAGTACTTCACCGGGACCGGCTTCAGGATCACGCCGGTGGTCGGGCTCGTGCATCCGCCGTTCGAGCTGAAGCTCGACGCTTTCGAAGTTGCCGAAGCGTTCGAAGTGCCGCTGGCGCATTTCCTCGATCCGGCGAACCACCAACGCCACACCATGGAATACCAGGGCCGGATGCGACAGTATTACGCAATGCCGTACGAGGGGCATTTCATCTGGGGTGCGACGGCGGGAATCCTGGTGTCGCTGTACCAGTTCCTCGGCGGCGAGGCGCCCGTGTAGCGCTCGCTGAGGTTGACGTTGACGTCAACGGACATTATGTTGCGCCCTCGTACGCCCGGATCCGGGCGGCATTCACGGAGAGTCTCGCAATGAAGATCGAAAATGGCGTGTTCGTCGTCACCGGGGGCGGATCGGGGCTGGGGGCGGCGACTGCGCGGATGCTGGTCGGCGCCGGAGGCAAGGTGGTGCTCGCAGACGTGAATCGTGACGCGGGCGAGGCGCTGGCGGCCGAGCTGGGCGCCGCGGCGGCGTTCGTCGCGACCGACGTGACCGACGAGGCGAGCGCGAAGGCGGCGATCGAGCGCGCGGTGTCCGGCTTCGGCGCACTGCACGGGCTCGTCAATTGCGCCGGCATCGCTCCGGCCGAAAAAGTCGTCGGTCGCGAGGGACCGCATCGGCTCGAATCGTTCGCGCGCACGATCACCGTCAACCTCATCGGCAGCTTCAACATGATGCGCCTCGCGGCGGACGTGATGACGAAGGCGGCGCCGAACGACGAAGGCGAGCGTGGGGTGATCGTCAGCACCGCGTCGGTCGCAGCCTATGACGGGCAGATCGGCCAGGCCGCGTATGCGGCGTCGAAGGCCGGCGTCGTCGGGCTGACGTTGCCGGTGGCGCGCGAACTCGCGCGCTTTGGCGTGCGCGTGATGACGATCGCGCCGGGGATCATGGAGACGCCGATGCTGATGGGCATGCCGCAGGAAGTGCAGGATTCCCTCGGCAAGACCGTGCCGTTCCCGTCGCGCATGGGACGGCCCGCGGAATACGCGGCGCTGGTGAGCCACATCATCGAGAACGCCTACCTCAACGGCGAGACGATCCGCCTCGACGGCGCGATCCGCATGACCGCGAAATGAACTGAAGCGGACGACGTCGCGGCGATGGGGAGCGGCGCCGGTGACGATTGCGGCTTTTCGGGGCTGGCGTGCCGCAAGTTTTGCTGCACTGCAATAGCGGCGGGACGTCGAGTGTGCTAAAAGACGTTTCGCTGCCTGACCGGACGGATGGGGCCGCCCACTCGCTGCCCTTGCCGCCCTCGGTGTTTCCCTGATGAGCGCTTCCGAAATCGAGTCTGTCCGAGCATCGTTGCCTGAGCAGGACTGCTATCACTGCGGCCTGCCGGTCCCGCCTGACACGCACCACTACGTGACGATCGACGGCGCGTCGCGGCGCATGTGCTGCGTCGGCTGCGAGGCCGTCGCCGAGTCGATCGTCGCCAACGGACTCACTAATTACTACCGCCATCGCGACGCGATGCCCGAGCCGCAGAAGGAGGCGCTGCCGGCCGAACTGCAGGAACTCGGGCTGTTCGATCATCCCGATTTCCAGAAAACCTTCGTGCAGCCGATCGGCGAGCACGAGCGCGAAGCGGCGCTGATCCTCGAAGGCATCACGTGCGCCGCCTGCGTGTGGCTGAACGAACAGCATGTCGCACGCCAGCCGGGCGTTTCGCTGGTCGAGGTCAACTATGCGACCCGGCGTGCGCGGGTGCGCTGGGACGAACGGCGCGTCAAGCTGTCCGAGATCCTCTCCGCAATCCAGGCGATCGGCTACCGCGCGTATCCGTACGACGCCGAGCGGTCGGAGCAGATCGGCAAGCGCGAGCGCCGCTCGATGCTGTGGCGCGTCTTTGTTGCCGGCTTCGGCATGATGCAGGTGATGATGTACGCCTTCCCGGCGTACATCGCCGCGGAAGGCGACCTCGCGCCGGACATCGAGCAGTTGATGCGCTGGGCGAGCCTGCTATTGACGCTGCCGGTCGTGCTGTATTCCGCGGCGCCGTTTTTCCAGCGGGCGTTGCGCGACCTGAAGCTGCGCCGCCTCGGCATGGACGTGCCGGTGGCGCTCGGAGTCGGCAGCGCGTTTGCGGCAAGCCTGTGGGCGACCCTCGCCGGCGGCGGCGAAGTGTATTTCGATTCGGTGACGATGTTCGTGTTCTTCCTGCTGTGCGGGCGCTATCTGGAGATGGTGGCGCGCCAGAAAGCGGTGCGGGGTGTCGAGGAACTCGGCAAGGTGTTGCCGGCGTTTGCCGAGCGCCTGCCCGGCTGGCCGGCGTCGGACGGCGAGCGCGTGCCGGTGTCGCAACTGCTGCCGGGCAATTTCGTGCGGGTGCGTCCCGGTGAAGTGATGCCCGCCGACGGCATCGTCGTCGACGGGCGCAGCGAGGCGAACGAGGCGCTGCTGACCGGCGAGAGCCTGCCCGTGCCGAAGTCTGCCGGGAGCCCGGTCACCGGCGGCAGCATCAACATTTCGAGCCCGCTGACGGTGCGCGTCGAGCAGGTCGGGGACTCGACTCGTCTCGCGGCGATCCGCCGCCTGATGGAGCGCGGCGCGAGCGAAAAGCCCCGCCTCGCGCAGCAGTCGGACCGCGTCGCGGTCGTGTTCATCGTCGCGCTGCTGGTGCTCGCGTTCGCGACGGGTCTCGCGTGGTACTTCATCGAGCCGGCGCGGGCGCTGTGGGTGTTCGTGTCGGTGCTGGTGGTCGCGTGTCCTTGTGCGCTGTCGCTGGCAACGCCGACCGCGCTGACCGTGGCGACCGACGCGCTGGCCCGAATGGGCGTGCTGGTGACGCGCGGGCACGCGATCGAGACGCTCGGGCGTGCGAACCACTTCGTCTTCGACAAGACCGGCACGCTGACGCATGGGCGGATGAGCCTCGAGGAAGTCCTGCCGCTCGGCGAGCTTGGGGAAGGCGAATTGCGCGTGCTGGCGGCGGCGCTCGAGCGCGACTCCGAACATCCGGTCGCAGAAGGGCTGCGCCGCGCCGCGGGAGACGGCATGCTGCCCGCGGTCGATGAGGTCGTCGCGCAAACCGGGCAGGGCATCGCGGGGCGGATCGATGGCGTGCGCCATGCGATCGGACGTCCGGCCTACGTCGCGGCGCAACTGGACCTCCCCGAACCCGCGCGGTGCGGGGAGTTCGAGGCGCGGGGCGGGTCGGTGATCGCGCTCGGCAGGGCGGGCGAATGGCTCGGTCTGTTCCGCCTCGCAGACGTGCCGCGCGAGGAAGCCGCGCAGCTGACGACGAAGCTTCTCGCAGAGAAAGCCCGCCTCACGGTGCTGAGCGGCGATTCGCCCGGCGCGGTCGATGCGGTCGCGCAGGGCCTGGGCATCGACGACGCTCACGGCGCCCTGACGCCTCAGGGCAAGCAGCAGTTCCTGGCGAGGCTGCAGCGTGCTCCCGGAGCAGTGGTGGCAATGGTCGGCGACGGCGTGAATGATGCTCCGGTGCTGGCCCAGGCACACGTGTCGGTGGCGATGGGCGGCGGCACCGAGCTCGCCCGCAACGAAGCCGACATCGTGCTGTTGAGCGAGAATCTCGCCGGGCTGGGGCGCGGGCTCGATCTTTCGCGCCGCACGCTGCGGATCATCCGGCAGAACCTGTGGTGGTCGTTCGCGTACAACTTCACGTCGGTGCCGCTTGCGATGGCCGGCCTCGTCACGCCGTGGATGGCGGGCATCGGCATGGCCGGAAGCTCGCTGCTCGTCGTTCTCAACGCGCTGCGCCTGCAGCGCCCACCGCAGGGCGGGGTTCGCTGATGGAAAGCCTTTACATCCTCATCCCGCTCTCGGTCGTGCTGGTTTTCGTGATCGGCGTGATCTTCTGGTGGTCGCTCAAGTCAGGGCAGTACGACGATATGGAAGGCCCGGCGTACCGGGTGCTGATGGACGACCGCGATGCGCCGCCTGCCGAGAAGCAGCCGGACGGCACCGACCGCGAGCCGCCGAAATGAGTCGGGACACATCGCAGCGCTGTCGGGGGCACTCTTTGTTGATCCTGGTCAAAACTTCATCCGGCCGAGATGGGCATACTTTTTCCATGGTTTTTACGGGTGTCGCCGCGAAATTTCGGGCGGCATTCCGGCAACTGGTATTTATGTCTCTCTGTTGGGGTTGGGGGTGCGTTCGATACGCACCCTTTTTTTTGCCTGCGATTTTCACCATGTTGCCAACATGGTTTTTGCGCGATTGGTGTTTCATGTGCTTCCGCCCGATTGCGCAGTGCAATATAATGTTGACCTAAGTCAACGGCCGATCAGCGGTGTTGTGCATCGACGCGTTCGTCCAGGCTGCTAGGGCGGGTGTGATTGCAGACCGGGCGCAAGGGTTTTTCATCAAGGGGGCAGTTACATGCAATCGCAAGCGACTTACAACTACAAAGTCGTGCGCCAGTTCTCCATCATGACAGTGGTGTGGGGAATCGTGGGCATGCTGGTCGGCGTGATCATTGCGGCACAGCTTGTATGGCCGGAACTCAACGTCGGGGAATGGTTCCACTTCGGCAGGTTGCGTCCGCTTCACACGAACGCGGTGATCTTCGCGTTCGGCGGCTGTGCGCTCTTTGCGACGTCGTACTTCGTCGTTCAGCGCACCTGCCATGCCACGCTGTTCGCGCCGCGTCTCGCGGCTTTCACGTTCTGGGGCTGGCAACTGGTCATCGTGCTGGCCGCGATCACGTTGCCGCTCGGCATCACGAGCAGCAAGGAGTACGCCGAGCTCGAATGGCCGATCGACATCCTGGTCGCGGTGGTGTGGGTGTCCTACGCGATCGTGTTCTTTGGCACCATCGCCAAGCGCAAGACTTCGCACATCTACGTCGCGAACTGGTTCTTCGGCGCGTTCATCCTGACTGTCGCGCTGCTGCATATCGTCAATAGCGCCGCGCTTCCGGTTACGCTCACCAAGTCTTATTCGGCGTACGCCGGGGTGCAGGACGCGATGGTGCAGTGGTGGTACGGCCACAATGCGGTCGGCTTCTTCCTGACCGCCGGCTTCCTCGGCATGATGTATTACTTCGTGCCGAAGCAGGCCGAGCGCCCGGTGTATTCGTACCGCCTGTCGGTGGTGCACTTCTGGGCGCTGATCTTCACCTACATGTGGGCGGGTCCGCACCATCTGCACTACACCGCGCTGCCCGACTGGACCCAGTCGGTCGGCATGGTGTTCTCGCTGATCCTGCTGGCGCCGTCGTGGGGCGGCATGATCAACGGCATCATGACGCTGTCCGGCGCGTGGCACAAACTGCGCACCGACCCGATCCTGAAGTTCCTGATCACCGCGCTGTCTTTCTATGGCATGTCGACCTTCGAAGGTCCGATGATGTCGATCAAGACGGTGAACGCGCTGTCGCACTACACCGACTGGACTGTCGGTCACGTCCATTCGGGCGCGCTCGGCTGGGTCGCGATGATCTCGATCGGCTCGATGTATTACCTGCTGCCGCGCATGTACGGCCGGACCGAGATGTATTCGACGGGCCTGATCAATGCCCACTTCTGGATCGCGACGATCGGCATCGTGCTGTATATCGCGTCGATGTGGATTGCCGGGGTGATGCAGGGGCTGATGTGGCGTGCGACGAATCCGGACGGCACCCTTACGTACTCGTTCGTCGAGAGCGTCAAGGCGAGCTACCCGTTCTGGTCGATTCGCCTCGCAGGCGGCGTGCTCTTCCTGACCGGCATGCTCATCATGTTCTACAACATGGTCAAAACGATGGCCGGCCACCGCGCGTACGACGCTCCCGTCGTGCTTCCCGCCGCTGCGCACGCCTGATCGGAGAAACGTGACATGGCCAAATCCAAATCGAATCACGATTTTATCGAGCGCAGCGTTGGTTGGCTGATCGTGTTCACGCTGTTGACGGTGAGCGTCGGCGGCCTCGTCGAGATCGTCCCGCTGTTCTTCCAGAAGTCGACGACGATGCCGATCGATCGCCAGGGCAACCCGCTGAACGTCAAGCCGTACGATCCGGTCCGGCTCGTCGGGCGCGACATCTATGTTCGCGAAGGCTGCTACAACTGCCATTCGCAGATGATTCGCCCGTTCCGAGCCGAGACCGAACGCTATGGCCACTACTCGGTTGCCGGCGAGTTCATCTACGACCGGCCGTTCCAGTGGGGCTCGAAGCGGACCGGCCCGGACCTGCACCGCGTCGGCGGCCGCTACTCGGACGAGTGGCACCGCGTACACCTCAACAATCCGCGCGACGTCGTGCCGGAATCGAACATGCCCGCGTTCCCCTGGCTCGAACGCCCGGTCAAGGCGGACGACATCGAGCAGAAGATGCAGGTGCTGCGCACCCTCGGCCATCCGTATTCCGACGAGGAAATCGCGGGCGCCCGCGCGGCGCTCGAAGGCAAGACCGAGATGGAAGCGCTGATCGCGTACCTGCAGGGGCTGGGTACTGCGCTTTCGAACTTCAAGTGACGAGCAGGAGAAGCGCCGTGGATATCAACGATTTGCGATCCCTCATCACTGTGCTCGGCATGGCCTGCTTCCTGGGCATCTGTTTCTGGGCTTACAGCAAGCGTGCCCGGGCCGGATTCGATGAAGCGGCGCTGCTTCCCTTCACCGACGATGATGCGCCGGCGCCGCAGGGCGGCCGGCAAGCCAAGGAAGGACAAAAAAATGGCTGACTTTGTTAGCGGTTTCTGGAACATGTATGTGATGGGCCTGGTGGCCCTGAGCCTGCTGTTCTGCCTGTTCGTGCTGATGTCGAACAACAAGCGGGAGGCCGGCCCGGTCGAGTTGCACGGCCACGTCTGGGACGAAAACCTCGCCGAATACAACAACCCGCTGCCGCGCTGGTGGTTGTACCTGTTCTGGCTGACGCTGGTTTTCGCGGTGGTCTACCTGATCCTGTATCCGGGATTCGGCAACACGAAAGGCCTGCTCGGATGGGCGTCGGTCGGGCAGTACGAAACGGAAGTCCGGAAGGCGGAAGAGCGCTACGCGCCGATCTTCGCCAAGTACCAGGGCATGGACGTGGCGGCAGTGGCGGCGGACCCGGAGGCCCGCGGGATGGGGCAGCGGCTGTTCGTGACGTACTGCGCCCAGTGTCACGGGTCGGATGCGCGCGGGGCGAAAGGCTTCCCGAACCTCACCGACAAGGCCTGGCATTGGGGGGGGGAACCGGAGACGATCAAGGCCACCGTCACCAACGGGCGGATCGGCGTGATGCCCCCTCTCGGTCCGACGCTCGGCGCCGACGGCGTGAAGAATGTCGCGAACTACGTGCGCTCGTTGTCCGGCCTCGCGCACGACTCGCTGCGCGCGCAGCGCGGTGCGGAGCTGTTCCAGCAGAACTGCGCGGCCTGTCACGGAGCCGAAGCGAAAGGGATGCCGGCGATGGGCGCTCCTGATCTTTCCGATGACGCCTGGCTTTACGGGTCTTCGGAGGCGACGATCATGGAAACGGTCACGAAGGGCCGGATGAACCGGATGCCGGGATTCGGCGAATTCCTCGGCGAGGCGAAAGTCCACCTGCTGACGGCGTACGTGTACGGTCTGTCGAACAAGCCGGCGCAGTAAACCGTTTCGGGCCGCAGCCATTCCCCGGGGGGCGACCCGGGGAATTCAAGCCAACGAAATTAGAACTTACGGATATAGCGATATATGACCGCCCCGATACCTCTTCGGAAGTTCCCTTCCCCGCGCGACAAGTCGGCCGTTGAATCCGACGAGCTCTATGCTGCGCGGAAGAAGCTCCACGTGCGTTCGGTGAGCGGCCGCTTCGCGACCTGGCGCTGGATCCTCGTGTGGTTTACGCAGATCCTCTATTACGGCCTGCCCTGGCTGACCTGGAACGACCGGCAGGCGGTGCTGTTCCACCTGACCGAGCGCAAGTTCTACATCTTCGGCTGGGTGTTCTGGCCGCAGGACGTGTTCTACCTGGCGATCCTGCTGATCATCTCCGCGTTTGCGCTGTTCTTCTTCACCGCGATTGCGGGGCGGCTGTGGTGCGGGTACGCGTGTCCGCAGACGGTGTACACCGAAATATTCATGTGGATCGAGGAGAAGATCGAAGGGGATCATCTCAAGCGCAAGAAACTCGACAGCGCGCCGATGGGAGCGCGAAAGCTTGCGATCCGCTCGGCAAAGTACGGTGCGTGGATTCTCCTGTCGCTGTGGACCGGTTTCACGCTGGTGGCGTATTTCACGCCGCTCGACGAGTTGCTCCAGGCGGCGAAGACGCTGAGTTTCGGACCATGGGAAATGTTCTGGATCCTGTTCTACGGCGGCTTCACCTACCTTTTTGCGGGAGTGATGCGCGAGCAGGTGTGCAAGTACATGTGCCCCTATGCGCGCTTTCAAGGCGTGATGTTCGATGCCGACACCCTCGTCATAACCTATGACCAGGAGCGCGGCGAGCCGCGGGGCTCGCGCCGGAAAGGCGTCGCGCCGCGCTCGGCCGGGCTGGGAGACTGCGTCGATTGCGGAATCTGTGTCCAGGTGTGCCCGACCGGGATCGACATCCGGCAAGGCTTGCAGTACGAATGCATCGGTTGCGCGGCGTGTATCGACGGCTGCGACGACGTGATGGACCGGATGGGCTATCCGCGCGGGCTGATCCGTTATTCCACCGAAAATGCGCTCAAGCAGCATTGGGGACGTAAGGAAATCCTCGCGCACGTGCTGCGGCCGAGAACGCTGATCTACAGCGCGGTCCTGACGTCCGTTTGCATCGCGCTGCTGTGGGGCCTGGCGACCCGTTCGGACCTGCGGGTGGACGTGATCCGCGATCGGGCGACGCTGGCGCGCGAAGTCGAAGGCGGCTTGATCGAGAATATCTACCAGTTGCAGATCATGAACATGCTCGAGACTCCTCGCGTGTTCGACATCGCGGTGTCGGGCCTCGACGGGATTCGCATCGACGGTGTCCGGCAAGTGAGCATCGCTCCGGCCTCGACCGAATCCGTGACGGTGCATGTGCGGGTGCCGCCCGAATCGGGAGCGCCGGGTTCGCACGAAATCGTCTTCGACGTCGGCATGAGCGGTGATCCGTCCGTGTCGGTGCAGGAAGACACGACTTTCCATTTGCCTCGCTAAGACGGGATCGATCGAATGCGCACAGCAGTTCTGACGAAAGACATTCAGCCTTGGTATCGGCAGGGCTGGCCGTGGTTCCTGATTGCAATCCCCGCGACCGCGGTGATTGCGGGCGCAGTAACCTTGTGGCTCGCCATCACCACCTGGGACGGGCTGGTGGTGGACGATTACTACCAGCAGGGCAAGACAATCGAAAAAACCATCGGGCGCTCGGTCCGCGCGCGCGAAATGGGCCTCGTCGCCGATTTCCGGCTTCGCGCAGAGGAGGTCAGCATTCGGCTGGGCGCCGCGCAGGGAATCGTGTTGCCCCCGACCGTGGTGCTGACGATCGCACATCCGACGCGCGCGGGGCAGGATCAGAAGCTGCTGCTCAAAGGGCGCGACGGCACGTTCGCCAGTGCTGTCGCACCGCTATCGACGGGGCGGTGGCTGATTCAGCTCGAGGACGAGGCGCAGACGTGGCGACTCAGTGAAACCATCCTCGTGCCGACGGGCGCGGAGATCCGAATCGTCCCTGCGGATTCGTAACTGACTGGCGAAGGGGGTGTCAAGTGCTGAAATGGATTCAGGTCCTGTGGCCGTCGTTTCTTGTCGCAGGCATTGCCGAGGCGGTCTTCTTTACGGTTGTCGATCCGAAGACCCTGTATTTTCTTGGCGAACCCGTTGAATATTCGCTGACGGCCACTTATTCGATCGGGTTTTTCGGTTTCTGGATCGTCTGTGCCGTCTCCAGCTTGGCGACGCTGTTTCTGCTGCGCAGTCCGGAAGAGCTGAACCGGCAGCAGCCCTAGCTCGCTGCAGCGAGACCCGCGCCCGCGGGTTTCGCGTGGGGGCCGTCAATCTCAGCGATACACCAGTACGGGAATGTTGCTGTGGGTAAGCACTTTTTGCGTCTCGCTGCCCAGCAACAGGCCGGCGATCCCGCGGCGACCGTGTGAAGCCATGAAGATCAGGTCGCAGCCGTGCCGCCTGGCCGCGTCGATGACGGCTTCGTACGGCACTTCGTTGACGATCGTATCGGTGTCGGCAGCGACCCCTTCGCTATCTGCCAGCGCCTTGGCCTTGCCGAGAATCTTCCTCGCTTCCTCTTCGGCCGATCTCGCGAACTGCTCCGGGGTGGTCGGATCGATCAGCGCGCCTTCGCCGTAGATCGGCATCGGAAAATCGGGCTGCGCATAAAAGAAGGTGATCCGCGCGCCGGCGTCCTTGGCGAACGAAACCGCTCGCGCAACAGTGCCTTCCGACAGCGGCGAGCCGTCGGTGGGGACGAGAATGTGCTTGAACATCGCGCTGCTCCCTCGGTTTTTGATGGACGATTGATTATAGCCACGTCGGGCGCGATGGCGCGCTGCGGGCAGCGGCGGACGATTGACACAGGTCAACCAGCATGAAGGGATATGAGAACAAGCTACCTTCATCGCAGGAGGGGCTATGGACCTGACATTTTTCGGCGCTGCCGGCGAGGTTACCGGGTCGTGCGCCAGGGTGCGCCACGAGGGGGGCATGTTCCTCGTGGATTGCGGCATGTTCCAGGGCGGGCGCGATGCGACGCGAAAGAACCTGCAGGCGCTCGATTTGGACCTCCGCGAAGTCGATTTCGTTGTCCTGACCCACGCCCACCTCGATCATGCGGGGCTCGTGCCGCGCCTGGTCTCGCTCGGTTACCGGGGAAAAATCCATGCGACCGCTGCCACCGTCGACCTTCTCGGTGTGATGCTGCTCGATTCGGCGCACATACAGGAGAAGGAGGCGGAGTGGGCAGTGCGCAACAGCCGCCGAAAGAACGTGCGGCACGGCTGGTCGGCTGCGCCGCTCTACACGGTCAACCAGGCGCTCGAGAGCCTCGCGAGCCTGCGCAAGGTCGCCTACGATGAAGAGATCGTTCCGCACCCCGGAGTGCGTTGCCGCTTCCGTGAGGCGGGCCACATCCTGGGTTCGGCGATCGTCGAAATCGATGTCGAAACGGGCGGGACGTCGCGCAGGCTGGTTTTCAGTGGCGATTTGGGGCGACCGATGCGACCGGTGCTGCGGGATCCGGTGAAGATCCCGAGGGCGGATTATCTGTGCATCGAGTCGACGTATGGCAATCGTGCCCATCGTCCGATCGAGGCTACCGAGTCGGAGCTTATCCACGTCCTGCGCGACACGTTGGAGCAAAGGCGCGGCAACGTGATCATTCCTGCGTTTGCCGTCGGCCGCACGCAGGAGGTGATCTTTGTTCTTGCCGATCTTGTCAGGGCGGGGAAGATCCCGCGGCTCGAGGTCGTTGTCGATTCTCCGATGGCATCGGCCGTGACGGAGCTGACCCTGCGGTACGATGAGCTGTGGGACGAGGAAACCCGATCCCTGCTCGCCTGGATTCGCGCCCATCCGGAAAGGATCGGCGTTCGCTTCGTGCAGGACGTCGAAGACTCGATCGCATTGAACGCACAGCCCTCAGGGCTGGTCATCATCTCGGCAAGCGGCATGTGCGAGGCCGGGCGTATCCGTCACCACCTCAAGTACAACGTCGGCCGCAGCGAGTGCAGCATCGTGATCTGCGGCTTTCAGGCGGCAGGGACGCTCGGTCGCCGGCTCGTCGACGGAGCACGCACGATCACGCTGTTCGGTGAATCCATCGCAGTGCGTGCGCAGGTTCATACGATCGGAGGACTCTCGGCCCATGCCGACCAGCCGGAGTTGCTCGAGTGGCTCGGGCACATCGAAGAGGCGCCGCGCCGGACGTTCGTGGTTCATGGCGAACAGGAAGCCGCGTCGGCGTTTGCCGATGTGCTCGCCTCGCGGCTGCACTGGGCCGGGATTACGATTCCTGCAGCGGGGAAGGTCTACGCGCTGGACTGATTGAACAGGATCCTTTCGGCGGGCGATTGCAGCATGCAGCGATTCGACCCCCAAGACGACGGGATGATGACCGTGAATACAGCAAGAAACGGAAAACCCTCCAGTCCGCTCACGCCTCCGCAGGCAGTGCGGCGGACCCTGCGCGAGATCCACGACCACGTCGAGGGCACTGTCGATCCCCTCGGCGTCGCAGCGCCGATCGTGCATGCGCAACTCGCCTGGGCTGCGCATCCGCAGGAACTTGCGGAAAGGGTCGCCAGCCTGTCCTCCGATCTTTGGCGTCTGCACGAGCACTCGTGGCGCCGCCTTAGCGGGCTGGCGAATCCCGATCCGATCAGCCCGAATGCGGGAGACGAGCGCTTTGCCGACCCCGTTTGGACGGATATGGCGAGCTGGGATCTGATCAAGGAGTGGTACCTGGCCTTTACCCATCACATGCAGGACATGCTGTACGACACGCCCGGATTGTCCGGCAACGAGCGCCGCCGGGCCGCATTCTGGTGGCGCAAGTGGCTGAACACCGTCGCGCCGACGAACTTCTATTGGACGAACCCCGTCGCGATGCGCAAGGCCATCGAGAGCCGGGGCGCAAGCCTGCTGCGCGGATACGGCCTCTTTCTCGGTGACCTGCAGGCGGGCGACGTGCGCATGACCGATCCGCACGATTTCGAGGTCGGCCGGAATCTCGCAACGACGCCCGGTGCCGTCATCTTCCGCAACGAGCTGCTGGAAATCATTCATTACGCGCCGACGCGGGCCAAAGTGCATGCCGAACCGGTCGTGATCGTCACGCCCTGGATCAACAAGTTCTACATCCTCGACCTGGTGCCGAGGAAAAGCATGATCCGCTTCCTCCTCGACCAGGGGCTGGACGTGTTCATCACGAGCTGGAAGAACCCGGACGCCGGGATGCGCGAAGTGGGGTTCGACCGTTACCTGCAGGACGGCGTTCACGCGATTGTCGAGACGGCCCGGCGCTTTACCGGTGCCGCGCGGGTGCACGCCGTGGGCTACTGCATCGGCGGGACAGCGCTGTCGATGTACATGGCGTGGGCCAATCGGCGTTTCCGGCCGGAAGACGTCCCGGTGGCGGACTGGACGTTGCTGACGACGCTCGTGGATTTTCGCAAGCCCGGCGACATCGAAGTCTTCATCGACGAGGGAAGCATCGGCTATCTGACCGCCAGCATGGCGCGCAAAGGGTTCCTCGATGGCAAGGAGATGGCTTCCGCTTTCCGCCTGCTGCGCTCCAACAGTCTCATCTGGCACTACGTCGTCCACGGCTGGCTGTATGGCGAGGCGCCGCCGCCGTTCGACGTGCTGTACTGGAACATGGACACGACGCGGATGCCGTGCGCGATGCACTCATGGTATTTGCGAGAACTCTACCTGCACAACCGGCTGATCGAGCCGGATGCGCTGGTGGTCGCGGGCGAGCCGATCGATCTCGCCCGCATCACGCAGCCGCTGTATGCCGTTGCCGCCGAGGATGATCACATCGCACCGTGGCGCGAGGCCTATCGCGTGAACAACTTCGTCACCGGACCGAAGCGCTATGTGTTGTCGAGTTCGGGGCACATCCTCGGCATCGTGAATCCTCCCGTGACTCCGCCCAAGCGCAAGTACCGTGTCGCCGACGCGCACCGCTCCGACGCCGCGGAAGCGTGGCACGCGAAAGCCGCGGAAGAGGCCGGCAGCTGGTGGACCGACTGGATGAACTGGCTCACGCCGCGCTGCGGAGAGCTGGTCGAGGCGCGGGCGGCCGCATCGGAGGCCTATCCACGCCTTGCGGATGCGCCCGGGACCTATGTCCTCGCGCATTGAGCACGGTCCGAGCGCGATTCGTCCCACGGCTTTTTCGGAGGCCACGGTCGGTGGTCAGGCCCTCTCCACGGGCTTCTTTATGCAATTGACCCGAGTCAAGGTGAGCACTCGGGGCGCTGGGGAGAATGCTCCGGGCCTGCAAGCCCGCCAGCTGTTGCGATCAACCCTGGTAATGGGCGAGGCCGACGGGATCGTGCAGGGCGATGTGCTTGCCGTGGACGGTGATCAGTCCTGCATTGACGAGGTCGTGGAAAATTCGCGAAAGCGTTTCGGGAGTCAGGTTCAGACGCGAGGCAATGACCTGCTTGCTGGTCGGCAGCTGGATGTCCTGAGCGCCGGTGGCGCCGTCCTGCTCGACCTGCTGCAGCAGATAACCGATGACGCGCTGGGTGCTCGAGCGTAACGAATAGATTTCGACGTCCTGGATCATGCTGTGCAACCGGATCGCCATGCCCGCCAGCAATTTGCGAGCGAAGCTGGAGTCCTGGTCGATCAGATCCGAGACGACCGCTTGCCCGATATGCAGGAGGCGAGTGGCCACGAGTCCTTCGGCGAAAACGGGATACGGGCGGTTCAGGAACATCACCGCTTCACCGAAGCTGTGCATCGGGCTGATGATCTCGACCACCTTCTCGTTGCCCTGGGCGGACGAAACGGCGAGTTTCACCTGCCCGGAAACGACGAAAAAGAAACCATGGACCGGGTCGCCGCGCTGGAACAGGACTTCACCTTTTTCCAGCGTGCGTTCCCGGGTGTAGCGGGCAACCCGGTCGATGTCGTCAGCGGAAAGTTCGCTGAAGAACGAAATCTGACGCAGCAGGGTGGGGATGTCGGCAATGGGGTTGGGCATCTTGGCCTCCAGCGGAAACAACTGGACATTCTACCGTGTCGGACCCTTGCCCCCGGAATTCCCGGCCGTAACGGCCGGGCAGGGATTCACTGAAGGAACGTAGCACCATGCAGACTCAAACCCAGGCCGCGCCCGCGCCGCCGATTCTCTTCGCAGCGCCGCATCGGGCGATGTTCTTTTCCGGTGGCGTGATGTTGCTCGTCGCCTTCGTGCTGTGGGCATTCGAGCTCGCCGGCCGCGTCGGCGCGGTGACGCCGCTGCCGTGGACGCTTCCGCCAGGCTGGATGCACGCGTTGCTGGTCCTCGCCGGGGTGTTCCCGTTGTTCATGTTCGGTTTTCTCCTCACCGCGATGCCGCGCTGGCAGGGCGCGCAGGACGTACCCGCGACAGCCTGGCTGCCACCGTGGCGTCTGCTCGTCGCCGGGTGGGCGGTCGCAATCATCGGATTGTGGATTCCCGGCCTGCTTGCGGTCGGCCTGCTGCTGGTGCTGGCGGGGTGGGGCGGCGTCCTGCGGGTGCTGTGGAGGGTGGCATTCAACGACAATCCCGATTCGCTGCACGCCCGACTGGTGACCACTGCGCTCACGGCGGGAGCCTTCGGAGTGCTCGCCTGGTTCGTTTTCGCGATCACCGGTGACGGCGTCTGGGCACGTGTCGCGATTGGCCTCGGGGTGTGGTGGTGCCTGCTGCCGGTGTTCTTTACGGTCTGTCACCGCATGATTCCGTTTTTTTCCAGCAATATCGTCAAGGATTACGTGGTCGTCCGTCCGCGCTGGGCGCTCGGCCTCGTGCTGGGGGCGAGTGTCATCCACGGCGCGCTGGCCATGGCGGGGTTCGGTGCGATGACCTGGATCGTCGACGCGCCGGCGGCAGCGACTGCGCTGTGGCTGTCGGTCCAATGGCGCCTCGTCCCGGCGTTGCGGGTGCCGCTCCTGGGGATGTTGCACATCGGTTTCGCGTGGCTCGGGATCGCTTTCCTGCTGTCGACGCTGCAGGGCGTCGCCGCGCTGTTCGGCCATGCATGGCTCGGCCTCGCGCCGCTGCACGCGCTGGGTGTCGGATTCTTCGGCTCGGTGCTGCTCGGCATGGTGTCGAGAGTGACGTTGGGACATTCGGGTGGCAAGCTCGTCGCGGACAAGCTGACGTGGTCGCTGTTCCTCGGGCTCGAGCTCGTCGTGGTCGTGCGCGTGGCCGGCGAACTGGTGCCGCCTTCGTGGTCGAGCGGCGTGATGCTCGCTTCGGCGCTGGGCTGGATTGCCGTGTTCGGCTTGTGGGGAACCCGCTATCTGCCCGTCTATCTGCGCCCGCGCAGTGATGGCCGGCCGGGGTGACGTGCGGTGTACGCTGCGATCAAGCACCTGCACATCCTCTGTGCGATGTTGAGCGGGTCGGGATTCCTGCTGCAGGGGATATGGATGATGCGGCGCAGCCCGCTGCTCGATCATCGCGCGACTCGCATTCTGCCGCACGTGATCGATACCGTGTTTCTCGCCAGCGCGATCACGCTCGCCGCGCTGAGCGCGCAGTACCCGTTCGCAGCCCCGTGGGTCACGGCGAAGGTGATCGGGCTGGTCGTCTACGTGGTGCTCGGTTACATCGCGCTGCGGGGCGGCCCGACAATGCGTATACGCGTCTTCGCGCTGGCCTGCGCATTGCTCGTCTTTTCATGGATCGTGTCGGTCGCGTTGACGAAGAACGCGGCCGGCTTTCTTGTTCTTACCGGAGCTTTCTGATGGCTGATTCCCTGATACCCGTTGCTCCCGGCCTGGAAACGCCGCTCGAAATGCTCGAAGCCTGCCACGGGCGTCTGCAGGCGCAGCTCGCGACGCTGTCGCGCCTCGCGGCGTGGCTGCCCGAGCATGGCGCCGACCAGCAGGCACAACAGGCGGCGGCGAACGTGATGCGCTATTTCGACCTGGCGGCCGTCAACCACCATCTCGACGAGGAAGACGACCTGTTCCCGGTCCTGCGCGCGCGTGTCGATACCGGACGCCGGGAAGCGCTGTACGAGCTGATCGACTGGATACTCGCGGACCACCAGGAAATGTTCGCAGCCTGGGCGGCAATCCGGGCGAAGCTCGAGCCGATCTCGCGCGGCGAGCCGGCGGACCTGTCGGCGGCGGAAGTCGAGCAATTCACGGCCCGTTACCGGCGCCACATGGAGCGCGAAGAGGGGGAACTGCTGCCTTATGCGCGCGAGTTGTTGACGGAGCAGGACGTTGCCGCCCTGACCGCGACGATGACCGCGCGACGGCGGCAGGACGCGCCGCCGCGCAGTTCCTGATGCAGGTCAGGCGCGCGACGACGGGTGCTGGATCAGCTTTTTCAGGCCGCCGATATTGAGAATGCGGATGTGCTTCTGCTGGACGGCGATCAGTCCCTCTTCCTGGAACTTCGAGAACGCCCGCGACACGGTCTCCAGCTTCAGCCCCAGGTACGAGCCGATTTCCTCGCGCGTCATCCGCAGGTGGAATTCCGCCGCGGAGAAGCCGCGCGCGGTGAAGCGCTGCGACATGTTCAGCAGGAACGCCGCGAGACGTTCTTCCGCGCGCATTGAACCGAGCAGCGTCATCACGCCGTGGTCACGGACGATCTCGCGGCTCATCACCTTGTGGAACTGATGCTGCAGACCTTCGACGACGCGCGACAGCTCTTCGAGCTTGCCGTAGGCGATCACGCACACTTCGCTGTCCTCGAGCGCGATCGCGTTGCACGAGTGCAGTTCCGTGCTGATGCCGTCGAGCCCGAGCATCTCCCCGGTCATCTGGAAACCGGTGACTTGCTCGCGTCCGTCCTCGAGCAGCACGTCCGTCTTGAACGAACCCGCGCGGATCGCGTAGATCGCCTCGAAAGGGTCGCCTGCACGATAGAGGTGATGCTGGCGCTTGATCTTGCGACGCGCTCCGACGAGTTCGTCGAGGCGGTCGATCTCGTTTTCAGACATCCCGAACGGCAGACACAGCTCGACCAGGTTGCACTGGGAACACGCGACTTTCAGACTGGCTACCGTAATTGGCACCGTGGCCTTCATTTGCACGATAATAACGCCCTCTGTTCAAGTCCGACTTGCGATTGCCAGGGAAGTCCGTTGATCCACGTCAACCCCCACGGCGCTGCTTTTTGCGATCGTACGAAACGCACCCGAGCGATACAACCATGACCAGCCAGAACGATCTTGTATTCGACCCGCAGCTGATCCGCCGCTTCGATATCAACGGGCCGCGCTATACGTCGTATCCGACCGCCGATCGCTTCGTCGAAGCGTTCGATGACCGCGCCCTCCGGGACTGGCTTGCCCAGCGTGCGGTGGGCGGGGTAAGCAAACCTCTTTCATTATACTTCCACATCCCATTTTGTAACACGATTTGCTACTACTGCGCGTGTAACAAGATCATCACCAAGGATCATGCTCGTTCCGCCAAGTACCTGAAATACCTGGATAAAGAAATCGGCATGCAGGCCGAGGCGCTGGGCGGAAGCCATCAGGTCACCCAGTTGCATCTCGGAGGAGGGACGCCGACTTTCCTTTCGCACGATGAGTTGCGCCAGCTGATGGATTCGGTCCGTTCGCGCTTCACTCTGGTGCCGAACGGCGAATACTCGATCGAAGTGGACCCGCGCAAGGTCGACTTCGAAACGGTCAAGCTGCTTGCCGACCTGGGTTTCAACCGCATGAGCGTCGGCGTGCAGGACTTCAACGAGGACGTCCAGGTCGCGGTCAATCGCGTGCAGAGTTTCGACGAAACCAAGCTGGTTATCGACTCGGCCCGGGCGACCGGCTTCAAGTCGATCAGCCTGGATCTGATCTACGGGCTGCCGAAGCAGAACATCATCAGCTTCAACCGCACGCTCGAACAGGTCCTGGCGCTGTCCCCGGACCGCATTTCGCTGTACAGCTATGCGCATCTGCCGGGTCTGTTCAAGCCGCAACGGCGTATCACCGTCGTCGACATGCCCACTTCGGACACGAAGCTGCAGATCCTGCAACTGGCGATCCGCCGGCTGACGGATGCGGGCTACGTGTATATCGGCATGGATCACTTCGCGAAGCCGGACGACGAACTGACCGTCGCGCAGCGCCAGGGCCGGCTGCACCGGAACTTCCAGGGCTATTCGACGCAGGCCGAATGCGACCTGCTCGCGTTCGGCGTGTCCGCGATCGGCAAGATCGGACCGGTATATTCGCAGAACTACAAGTCGCTCGACGAGTATTACGACGCCCTCGATCGCAACGAACTGCCGGTGCTGCGCGGCATCGAGCTGACAGCCGACGACCTGCTGCGCCGCTCGATCATCCAGGCGCTGATGTGTCATTTCGAGCTTTCGATCGATTCGATCGAAATCGCGCACCTGATCCAGTTCAACGACTATTTCGCCGAAGAATTGCAGGACTTGCGCGCCATGGAAGAGGCCGGGCTTGTCGAGGTTACCGACAAGTGGATCAGCGTCATGCCGGCGGGCCGTCTTCTGGTGCGTGGCATCGCGATGGTGTTCGACCGGTATCTGCGGGCCGATCGGGAGCGCGCTCGCTACTCCAAGGTGATCTGACCGCGCCGCGGCCGGAGCCCGGCGACGGGGGAGTGTTAGAATAGAAGCGTTTTCTGCGTCGCGGGTTCCGCGTCGCTTTCGCTTGCATTCGACGCTCCCTGATGCCTGAAACCGGTTATATCGCAGTTTTCCTCATCGGCCTGCTTGGCGGAACTCATTGCGTAAGCATGTGTGGGGGGATCGTCGGGGCGATGACTTCGGTGCGCATGCCGGGCGACACCCGTCGGCAATGGCCGATCCACCTCGCCTACAATCTCGGGCGCATCGCCACCTACACGCTGCTGGGCGCGGTGCTCGGCGCGCTCGGCACTGTCGGCCTGCTGTTCAACGACGTGCTGCCGGTCCAGCTTGGTCTCTATGTGCTGGCGAACCTGATGCTCATCGCGCTCGGCTTGTACCTGACCGGCTTCACGCGTCTATTGACTCCGGTGGAGCGAGTGGGGTTGCGGCTGTGGCGAGTGGTCCAGCCCCTGACGCGTCGCTTTCTGCCGGCACGTTCAACGGCTCAGGCGCTGCCGCTCGGCCTGTTGTGGGGCTTCCTGCCGTGCGGCCTCGTGTACAGCGTCCTGACCACTGCGCTCGTCACCGGTTCGGCGGGGCGAGGCGCGGGACTGATGCTGGCGTTCGGGCTCGGGACGCTGCCGAACCTGATGCTGGCAGGGATGCTCTTCAAGCGGTTCCGGGATGTCACGCGCAACGGCAAAGTTCGCTTTGCCGCCGGTCTGCTGGTGCTCGGCTTCGGAGTATTCGGGCTGTTCAACGCGCCGACGCTCGGAGGCAAGCTGTGGAGCGGGGTCGTCTGCGAAGTCTGAATGCAGCCGACGAGCGAATCTTTCTCGGAATGGCACTTTGTCAATCAGCTTCCCCGCCGAGGGTGCGCAGGATCGGACACGGTGCCGGGGCTTCCGTATGCTCGCAGCAGCTGACGAGCTCCTGCAAGGCGGAATGCACGCTCTGAAGTTGCCGAATGCGCTCTTCGACATCCGCAATCTTCGCCCTCGCCAAGGCTCGTGCAGTTTCGCGGTCGGTTTCCTCGTCGAGGGCGAGCAGGCTGGCGATTTCATCGAGCTTGAAGCCCAGTGTCTGGGCGCGGCGGATGAAACGCAGGCGCGCGAGCTCCGGGTCGCCATAGACGCGAAACGCCCCTTTCTTCGTGCCTGCCGTCGCCAGCAGGCCGCGACGCTGGTAGTAGCGCACGGTCTCGACGCCGACGCCGGCAGACCGTGCCAGCGTGCCGATCGTGATTTCGCTGCTCATGGGGAGTTGACTCCGTACTTCGGTACAGGGTCTAGACTGCCACTGACTGCTGCGGCCCGCAACATCGTTTCCGCGGGCCGCTGACCTTCGGTGTTTTGCAGAGGCGACCAATGAACAATCCCGTGATGGATCCGCGCAACGCTGCAATCGAACTGCCGGTATCGGGCATGACTTGCGCCGCCTGTGCTGCACGGATCGAGAAAGTGCTGAACCGCCTGCCCGGGGTCAGCGCGAACGTGAATCTCGCCGCCGAGAAAGCGCGCGTCAACTTCTCCGGCGCCGAGGCCGGCCCGGCGGAGGTCGTCGCGGCGATCCGCAAGGCGGGTTTCGATGTTCCGGCGGCGACGCTCGAGCTGGCGATTTCGGGCATGACCTGCGCCGCGTGCGCCGCGCGGCTCGAAAAAGTCCTCAACCGTCTGCCCGGCGTCGAGGCGGCGGTGAATTTCGCGACCGAGCGCGCGAGCGTGCGTTACCAGCCCGGTCTGGTAACGACCGAGGCGCTGACGGATGCCGTGCAGCGTGCCGGTTTTGCTGCGGCGGAAACCGGGCTTGCGGACCGGGAGCAGGTGCGTTTGCGGCAGGCGGCGGTGTGGAAAGCCGAGCTTCGGCACTTCTGGATCGCTGTGTTGCTGACGCTGCCACTCGCCGCCCAGATGCCCGCGATGTTCGGTGGGGGCTGGACGACCGACGCGCACCACGAGTTCCTGCCGCGCTGGCTGCAGCTGATGCTCGCGACGCCGGTGCAGTTCTGGATCGGCGCGCGCTTTTACCGTGGCGCCTGGTCCTCGGTGCGAGGAGGCGGCGCGAACATGGACGTGCTGGTCGTGCTCGGCACGAGCATGGCCTGGAGCTACAGCGCGATCGTCACGCTGTTCGGCCGCCATGACCTGCACGTGTATTACGAAGCCTCGGCGATGATCATCACGCTGATTCTGCTCGGCAAGCTGCTGGAGGCGCGCGCGAAAGCCCGCACCACCGCTGCGCTCGATGCGCTGCTGCGCCTGCAGCCAAGGGTCGCGCATGTCGAGCGGGACGGCGAACTGGTCGCGGTTCCCGTCGACAGCCTGAAGCCGGCGGATCTGTTCGTCGTGCGGCCGGGAGATGCGGTGCCGGTCGATGGCGAAGTCGTGTCCGGAGCGTCGGCGCTCAACGAGGCGATGCTGACAGGCGAGAGCATGCCGATCGACAAGCGGCCCGGTGACCAGGTGTTCGCTGCGACGCTCAACGGGGAAGGCGTGTTGCGCTGCCGGGCGACCGGCGTCGGCGCGCACACGCTGCTCGCCGGCATCATCCGCATGGTCGAGCAGGCGCAGGGCTCGAAAGCGCCGGTGCAGCGTCTCGCAGACCGCATCGCGGCGGTGTTCGTGCCCGTCGTGGTGGGCATTGCCGTCGTCACGTTCGTCTCGTGGTGGTGGCTCGGCGGGGACTTCGCGCAGGCGCTGATCAGCGCAGTTGCCGTGCTCGTGATTGCGTGCCCATGTGCGCTGGGGCTCGCGACGCCGACGGCGATCATGGTCGGCACGGGGCAGGGCGCGCGCGCCGGCATGCTGGTAAAGAACGCCGAAGCGCTCGAACTCGCCGAAAAAATCCGCGTGCTGGTCGTTGACAAGACGGGCACGCTGACCGAAGGCACGCCCGCGGTCAGCGATGTCGTGCCGGGCGACGGTTGGGACCGGGCTGGCCTGCTCGGGATTGCGGCGGCATTGGAGCAGGCCAGCGCGCACCCGATCGCTGCGGCGATTGTTGCCGAGGCGCGTGCGACGGGTGCGACGATTGCGTCGGCGGGCGACAGCGTTGCCGAACCGGGCAAGGGACTGTCGGGCCGGGTCGATGGACGGGACGTCGTGCTCGGTACCCCCGCTTTCCTCGCCGAGCGTGGCATCGACATGTCGGGCGTCTCCTGGGAGAGCCTCGCAGCGGCCGGCAAGACGATGGTCGCGGTCGCCGTCGACGGTCGCTACGCCGGCGTGATCGCGGTCGCCGATCGCGTGCGGCAGGATTCGGCGAGCGCCGTGGCGCGCTTGAAGGCGCGCGGCCTGCGGGTCGTGATGCTGACCGGCGATCACGCCGCCACGGCGGCGGCGATCGCTCGCGAGACCGGCGTCGACGAGTGGCAGGCGGGGGTGATGCCGGCAGACAAGGCCGCCGCGGTGCAGACTTTCGCGCAAGGCGGCGAACGGGTCGGAATGGCCGGCGACGGCATCAACGACGCGCCGGCGCTCGCCGCGGCCGATGTGTCGTTCGCGATCGGGGTCGGGGCGGACGTGGCGGTCGAAGCGGCCGACATCACGCTGGTGAGGAACAGCCTGCACGGTGTCGCCGACGCGATCGACCTGTCGCGCGCGACCTTGTCCAAGATCCGGCAGAATCTCTTTTTCGCGTTCATCTACAACATACTCGGCATCCCGCTCGCTGCGTTCGGATTGCTCAATCCGGTGATCGCCGGTGCGGCGATGGCGATGAGTTCGGTGTCGGTCGTTACCAACTCGCTGTTGCTCAAGCGGTGGCGGCCAGGCCGGTGATTTTCTGTGGACAGGAGAACTCGTGATGGTTGAAACGGTAATCAGGGTCGAAGGGATGAGCTGTGGCGGGTGCGTGAACAGCGTCACGGCGGCGCTGAAGGCGCTCCCCGGCGTCACGGAGGCCGACGTGTCGCTGGAGTCCGCGCAGGCGCGCGTGCAGTACGACCCGGCGACGGTGTCCGAGCAGCAGCTGCGTGAGGCGGTCGAGGAGGCCGGTTTCGACGCGCCGGCGTAATCGGACTGCTGGCGCGGCGCACTGCTGGCGCATTCAGTCGTCGAGACGGAACACGATCGGAACGCGCAGCCAGCTATCGACCGGCGCATCTCCCCGCTGCGCGGGTACGAAACGCCAGTTGCGCACGGCTTCGCGCGCCGCGTCGTCGAGGCGCGGGTGGCCGCTGCTTTCCGCCACTTCCGCCGTGTCGGCGCTGCCGTCCCCGAGTACATGCACCCTGAGGATGACTTTTCCTTCGTCGCCGCGTCGTCGCGACGATCGCGGATAGGACGGTGCCGGGTTATGCAGATAGGCGGCATCGAAGCTTGCCGGCGTCATCGCAAGGGAGGTCGCCTGCGCAGCCGGTGGCGCGGTTGCCGGAGGAGGCGTGTCGGGAGCTGTTGCGCTGCCGGAAGGTGACGCGGAGGGCGCGGCGTCGGCAACGGGGGGTGGCGGGTCGTCGGGATGCGGAGAGGCCTCGGCAGGCGGGACGGACGCCGGGGACACGCGGGGGGGCGTTGGCTGCGGTGCCGGCGGGCGGGGTGCGGGCGAGCGGGACGCAGGTCGCGGTGCCGGTTTTGCGACCGTGCTGCGCGGGGTGACCATGGCAGGGGACGGCGCTTCGAGGGGCACAGGCGTCGCGGAGATCGGCATCACCGGCGCCGGCGGGGCGATCAGGCGCACGCTGAGGGTCGCCGGCGCGGAAGGCGGAACCTGGGCCGGCGCGCGGCCGCCGAGACCCGACAGCGCGAGCAGTCCGGCCGCGTGGGCGCCGGCGACGAAAGCCAGCGATCCCCACTGAACCGACGAGAACCGGTGGCGGGCGGCATTGCCGCCGGACCAGGCGGATCGAGAACCAGGTGAGCCCATTGAATCCCGCGCAAAGGTTGTCGAATGCGGGGCTGGCACGGGCACGAGGCACGTGCTGCGCGGCCGGCCCGCAACGCAGTCACCATCAGGAAGGCCGGTCTCCGGGCTTTGCGCAAGGCGCGCATTTACCGTTGCGGGGGCAGCGCAGGAATTTCACCTGCTTCCCGATTCTCCGCGGCATCGATCGTCGCGGCACCTTCGAGCGCGCCGATTATATCGCTTCCGCCGGTCGTTTTCCGCACGTGTCTGCGGCTGACGGGATGGCCAGCGCTCGGCGCGGCAAATTTGCCACGGCGGACCGCAGCCATTAAGGCGGCGATCCCGGCAGATCGGGAAATGTGCGAACGCCGCTGCGCGGCTGCGGTCCTTTCGGCATGGACCACGAACGACCGATGATTCCTCTTCGCCCGCTCGTTCCGCTCGTGCTGCCATGGAAGCCTGGAGATGACCCGGCGGCGCTGCGCGAGCGGGAATGGCTCGTGACGAACGGGATTGGCGGCTTCGCGTCCGGAAGCCTCCTCGGCGTGCCGACGCGTCGCTATCACGGCCTCTTCGTGCCGAATCTGTCGGAGCCGAAAGGGCGCCACGTCGCGCTGTCCCGGCTCGACGAACTTGTCGAGACATCGGCCGGGCCGGTCAATCTCGGCGGCGCCGAGTTCATCGACGGCACGCGTCATGGCGCCGCCGAACGCCACCTGCGCGAGTTCCGGCTCGACGGGCTGACACCGGTGTGGGTGTTCGACATCGACGGCAGCATCGTCGAGCGGTCGATCGTGATGCCGCATGGACGCAACGCGGTGTGCGTGCGATGGCGGCTGCTCGACGGGCCGGCGCGACGGATGCGCGTACGGCTCTACGTGGGCCCGCGCCGTCAGGACGCCGTGCTGGTATGCGACGAAGCGCGGCCATGCGAGCTCGAGCGCGCGACGGCGCAAGACGGCGGACAGGTGCTGCGGATCCCACGGCCGGCGCGCGACATCGTGCTGCGCGTCGCGGTGCGGCCGGACAACAGCGCGTTCGTCGAGGAGTGGCAGATCGACCGCGAGGTGCTTTTGCGCGTCGAGCGCGATCGCGGCTACGACCATGTCGAGCATCTGCACAGCCCCGGCGGGTGGTCGTTCGAACTGCGCCGCGAGCGCGAAGCGGCGTTTTTCGCAACGACGGACGCGGAGTTGCCGGCGCTCGACGCGGGCGCGCTGTTCGACGCCGAGCGCGCGCGGCTCGAGGCACTGCTTGCCCGCGGCGGGTTCGATGAGGCAGACGAAATCGCGCAGCGCCTCGCGCTCGCCGCGGACCCGTTCATCGTGCTGCCGGGCAGCCGCCGGGACGAGCCGCCCGGCGGGCCGTCGGGCGAGGACGCGTTCCGCTCGGTGATCGCCGGCTATCACTGGTTCAACGACTGGGGGCGGGACACAATGATCTCGCTCGAGGGGCTGACGTTGTGCACGGGGCGGCTCGACGAGGCGAGGGCGATTCTGCGCACGTTCGCGGGCTACCTGCGCGACGGGCTGCTGCCGAACCTGTTCCCCGAAGGCGGGCGTGAGGCGCTGTATCACACGGTCGATGCGACGCTGTGGTATTTCCACGCGCTCGAGCGCTACGTGCTGCGCACGCGAGACATCGCGCTCGTCGGCGAGCTCTATCCGGCGCTGCAGGACGTCGTCGCGCATCACCTGCGCGGCACCCGCTTCGGCATCGGCGTCGATCCGTGCGACGGGTTGCTGCACGCTGGCGCCGAAGGCTATCAGCTGACATGGATGGACGCGAAGGTCGACGACTGGATCGTGACGCCGCGCCGCGGCAAACCGGTCGAGATCCAGGCGCTGTGGTACAACGCGTTGCGGCTGATGGCGGGTTGGGCGCGGCTGCTCGGCGTCGCCGATGACGGCTGGGACGCGCTCGCCGACCGGGTCCACGCGGCGTTCAACGGCCGCTTCTGGTCGCCCGAGCGCGGCCACCTCTTCGACGTCATCGATGGGCCGGCCGGCGATGACGCGAGCCTGCGCCCGAACCAGATCTTTGCGCTGTCGCTGACGCATCCGGTGCTCGACCGGGATCACTGGGACGACGTCCTCGCGGCAGTCGAGTACGCACTGCTGACGCCGCTCGGGCTGCGCACGCTCGCGCCCGGCGAGCCGGGCTACCAGGCGCGCTACGAGGGGTCGCTGCGCGAACGCGACGCGGCCTACCATCAGGGTACGGTGTGGCCGTGGCTGGTCGGCCATTTCGTCGATGCCCGAATCCGTGTGCGCGGGCATAGCGGGGCGCGCCAATTGCTTGCAGCGTTTCCGGCACAACTTCTCGAAGCGGGGATCGGCAGCGTCAGCGAGGTGTACGACGCCGAGGCGCCGCACCGCGCCGGGGGATGCATCGCGCAGGCGTGGAGCGTCGCCGAAGTGCTGCGTGCGTGGCTCGTGACGCGGGAGCAAAGGAAAGCGGATGGCTGAGCACTGGTACAAGAATGCGATCGTGTACTGCCTCGACGTGCGCACGTTCGCCGACGGCAACGGTGACGGCACCGGCGATTTCGTCGGCCTCGGGCACAAGCTCGATTATCTGCGCGGGCTCAATGTCGACTGCGTGTGGCTGCAGCCGTTCTTTCCGTCGCCGATGCGCGACAACGGCTACGACATCACCGATTACTACAGCGTCGATCCGCGCACCGGCACGCTCGGCGACTTCGTCGAGTTCTCGCGCCACGCGAAGGAAAACGGTATGCGCGTGATGATCGACCTCGTCGTCAATCACACGTCGATCGACCACCCATGGTTCCAGGCCGCGCGCGAGGATCCGGACTCGCCGTACCGCGATTATTACGTCTGGCGCAACGACAAGCCGGAAGATGCCGACGAGGGCATGGTGTTCCCCGGCGAGCAGACGACGACCTGGACCTGGGATCGCGAGGCGAAGGCGTACTATTTCCACCGCTTCTACGCGCACCAGGCCGAGCTGAACATCGCGAATCCGGCGGTCGCTCGCGAAATCGAGAAGATCACCGGGTTCTGGCTGCAGCTCGGCGTCACTGGCTTCCGCATCGATGCGTTGCCGTTCCTGATCGAGCTGAAGGGCCTGGCGGTCCAGGGCGAGCGCGACCCGCATCGGTACCTGCGCGAGCTGCGTCACCACACGCAGACCCTGTGCGGCGAGGTCTGCCTGATGGCCGAGGCGAACCTGATGCCGCAGGAGGTGCCCGATTACTTCGCCGACGGCGACATGATCCACATGTCGTTCAACTTCTGGGTCAACCAGCATCTGTTCCTCGCGCTCGCGCGTGGCGATGCGACGCCGATCCGGGAGGCCTACGCGGAGTTGCCGCCGCTGCCGCAGTGGTGCCAGTGGAACAACTTTCTGCGGAGTCACGACGAGCTCGACCTCGGCCGGCTGACGGACGCCGAGCGCGAGGAAGTGTTCCGCGCGTTCGGCCCCGATGACGACATGCAGCTCTACGGTCGCGGCATCCGGCGTCGGCTCGCGCCGATGCTCGGCAACGACCGGCAGCGCATCGAGCTCGCCCACAGCCTGCTGCTGACATTGCCCGGCACGCCGGTGCTGCGCTACGGCGACGAGATCGGCATGGGCGACGACCTGTCGCTGCCGGCGCGCGAGAGCGTGCGCACGCCGATGCAATGGAACGACGGGTCGAACGGCGGCTTCTCGTCCGCGGCGCCCGATCGCGTCGCGCTGCCGCCGATTGCCGACGGCGAGTTCGGGTTTCGCACGGTCAACGTCGAGGCGCAGCGGCGCGACCCGGACTCGCTGCTGAACTGGCTCGAACGCGCGCTGCGCCGGCGCAAGGAATGCCCCGAGTTCGCGTTGGGCGAATGCACATGGATCGACACCGACCAGCCGCAAGTGCTCGCGCAGCGCTTCGACCTCGGGGATTCGACGTGCTTCGTGGTTCACAACCTCGGGTCGAAGCGCGTGAAGTTCCTGCTGCCGGTCGGAGGCGGCGAGCACCTGCACGACGTGCTCGCGTTTCACCGCCACGAGGTCGAGGAGAAAGGACACTTCCGTCTCGAGCTCGAACCGTATGGCTACCGCTGGCTGCGGCGCGGCCCGGCGGACTAGGTCGGGGGCGGCACGGGCGGACTGAACGACGCAAGGGCGCTCGACAATCGCTGGAGCATATGACTGCCAATGGTCTGGAAACGCAGGCTCGCCGCTTTCGTTGGCCGCACGGATGAGTTTGTCGATCGGGCGCGCGTGCGACTGGGAAGACTGTGGCCCGCCTCAGGGCCGTTTTTTATCGTCGCATACGCGAGCTACGGCACGCGTGAAGAGGTGTTCGTCCACGGCCGGGTGCTCGAGGACGAAGGCTTCGTGGCACCGAGCGCAGGCGCGCGCACGTGGCGCAATCTCGTCGAGCTGTACAAGCGCCTCGAATCCGACGAGGTCCCGCAGGCGCGGGTGAGGGTGCGCTTTGCCGGCGTGGACGAGACCGTGACCGCGGACATAGAAGGCTATTTCCGCGCCGACCTCTCGCTGGCTGTGCCGCTCGAGCGGTCGGGCTGGCACGAAGCGGAACTCGAACTCGTCGATCCGCTCCCGCGCTCGGGCGCCGCGGTTCGCGCCGCTGCGCCGATCCTCGTCCCGCCGCCCACGGCGCGTTTCGGTGTGATCAGCGACATCGACGACACGGTGATGTGGACGAACGTCACCGACAAGCTGCGGATGCTGTTGCTGCTCGTGCGCTCGAATGCGCACACGCGCAAGCCGTTCAAGGGCGTCGCCGCGTTCTACCGCGCGCTGCGCGACGGCGCCGGCGCCGCGGAAGACAATCCCGTCTTCTACGTCTCGGGCAGTCCGAGGAATCTCTATACGCCGCTCGTCGAGTTTCTGCGCCTGCAGCGCATCCCCGAGGGACCGCTGCTGCTGAAAGACTTCGGCGACCACACTCTGTTCGCATCCGCCGATCATCAGCTGCACAAGCTGAGTCATATCGAGCGGATCTTCGCGCGCTATCCCGCCCTGTCGTTCGTGCTGATCGGCGACAGCGGCGAAAAGGACCCGGAGATTTACAGCGAGGTCGTCCGCATGCATCCGCACCGGGTGCGCGTCCTCTACATTCGCAGCGTCGACCCGGATCCGGACCGGATCGGCGCGATCGACCGCCTGATCGCCGACGTCCGTGAGGCGGGCGTCCAGCTCGTGCTCGCGCCCGATACGGAGTTCGCTGCCGCACACGCCGCAGCCGAAGGGCTGATCGGCACGCAGGGGCTGGCCGACGTGCGGGCCGACAAGCGGGAAGAACTGGACGGGCCGCCAGCCGCGGCCGAGCGTGAAGCCTGACTGCGCTACGACTGCGGCTTTCGGAAACCGGTGCCCCGCGGAGTGTGCGAAGAAGTGTGCAAAAGCCGGAACCGGCTTGATGGCGTGGAGCAGCCGATCGCCGCAGCAGCCCGAAGTGATGCCGCCCGCTTAGCAGGCCGCCCGGTTTGCGCTGGAACCGGGGCTGCGCAGCGTCTCCGACGGAAGTTCGCCGAACATCGTGCGATAGTCGGCCGCGAAGTGCGACAGGTGCCAGAAACCCCACTGCGCGGCAATGTCGGCGACCGCGGCATGGCCGTGCTCGGCGCTTTTAAGCGCGCGACGCACGCCGTTCAGGCGCAGCGCGCGCAGGAAGCTGACCGGGTTGAGGTTGAGAATGTCCTGGAAGCTGTATTGCAGCGTGCGCCGCGACACGTCGAGCTCGGTGCACAGGTCCGCGACCGTGATCGGCTCGTCGATGTGGGCGCTCATGTATTCGCGCGCGCGATCGACGATATGTTGCCGCCCGCGTCCCGGCGTGGACGCGCGCGCTGCGTCCGGCGAGCCGCTGATGGCGGCGAGGAGGCTGGCGTAGATCGCCTGCTCGAGGCCTTTGCGCATCTGCGGATGGCGGAGCAGTTCCGGCGTCGCTTCGAGACTGGAGATCACCGTCAGCAGGAAGGATCGGAGCGTCGTGGCCTGTTCGGGCGTCGCGGCGATGACCCGGCGGTTGCCGATTTCGGCTTCGATGTCGCGGTGCTCGACCTGTGCCGCGTAGTCGCTGAACGCCTGCGTGTCGGTCGTGACCGCGACGACGTCGTGCACGCGCGGGGTGCGGTAGTCGAGATCGTCGCCGCCGCGCAGCGTGATCAGCGAATCCACTCCGCACGCCTCGCCACAGTACCAGCCGGTGCCGTCGAGCGCGACCGGCACGCCGACGGTGCGCGAACCTTCCCACGCGCTGCCGATTTCGTGCACGACCTGATTCGTGCGCTCGCGAAAGACCTGGACGTTGCCGAACCAGAACTCCTCGAACTTGCCGGCGAATGCGCCCGCCGACAGCTGGTCGTAGCGCTGGCGCCAGTGCTGAAGGCACGATGCGTGGTCGTCGGCGTCGCGCGTGTCGAGCTGGACGACGGAAAAAGCGTCGTCGCCGGCGAGCGCCGGGTCGTCGCTTGCCGTCGTCATTGCAAGAGCTTCCATTCGGTCTGTCTCCTGACCGGAAAGTGTTCTGATGATGTTTTCTTTATATCTTTCAGACTAATCCCAAACCCACACGGGGAACAAGTTTTTTCGGTTGTTTCGTGTATCGCGATACGCGACCGCGCGTGCTGGAATCGACGTCTGCGAGGCGCTCCGGCGTGAGTCTGCGCGAGCGCGGCGGGTATTCCTTCGCCGCTCGCACAGCTCGCGCAGCGGTTTCGTCCCCGTGTGCGGCCGGCAGACGGGGAAATTCGTGCTTGCCGATTTCGGATAACGCCTGACGAAGACCCGTTCCTACAATCCGCCTCACCGATGCGCCGCAGACCGGGCGCAATCGACAATAAAACGGTCCGCCGCACAATCATGCGAGCGGGACACGGAGACAGCGAAGGCGCGCTCTTGGCCGCCGTCGCCCGAAAAGGAGGTCGACCTATGGCTCGACGTCACGCGCTGCACGCCTGGTGCTGGCGGCCCGCTGCACCGCAGGCGCTTTTCCCGCCACATCGCCCGGCCTGTGCCGTGCACTCCGATCTTTCCTCCCCGGCAGTCTCCGCCCGTTCCCGGCTGTCGCCTGCGGATTCCGGCTGCGCCCGATCCCGCAGGCGCAGAGCCGTGGCGCGCGACGAGCAGCACAACACGTCATCGAGAACGTGAAGGCAGCAGAAGTACCGGCAATCCACATAAAAAGCGAGGAGACGAACGTGACCAGAACGACCATCAAACCACCCCGCCTGGGGCTTATCTGCCTCGCCGTGGCGGCCCTTTTCGGCGCCTCGATCGTGCGCGCGGCCGCCACCGACGCCGAGGTTGCCGCGCTCGGCAAGAACCTGACGCCGGTCGGCGCCGAAGCCGCGGCCAATCAGGACGGTTCGATCCCCGCCTGGACCGGCGGCATGACGACAGTGCCCGCGGGCTGGAAGCCGGGCCACCTCGATCCGTTCAAGGACGACAAGCCCCTCTATTCGATCGACGCGTCGAACGTCGACAAATACGCCGACAAGCTGTCGGCCGGGCAGGTTGCGCTGATCAAGGCCTACCAGGGCTACCGGATGGACGTGTATCCGAGCCGCCGCACCTGTCCGGTGCCCGACTTCGTCGCGGAGCAGACGAAGAAGAACGCGACGGCCGCGAAGCTCGGCGGCGACGGCTGGCAGCTCGAAAAGGTGTTCGGCGCCGGCATTCCCTTCCCGATTCCGAAAACCGGTGCGGAAGCGATGTGGAACTTCAAGCTGCGCTACACCGGTCTGGGCCGGCGCGCGCAGATCGCGGCGCTGATGCCCGAGAAGGACGGTTCCTACGTCGAGAACAAGCAGTGGGCGTACGAGATGTATCCGTTCAACGACCCGAAGGTGACCGGCCCCGCGGACGTCGGGGGCATCGAATCGAAGCTGTTGTACGACGTGCTGACCCCGCCGTCGCGCGCCGGCGAGGGCTACCTGATCCACTCGTATATCGACAAGCCGCAGGACGCGTGGATTTACTTCCCCGGCCAGCGCCGCGTGCGCCGTTCGCCAACCTTTGCCTACGATAACCAGGTCGCCGGCTTCGACAACCTGTATTTCGTCGACCAGATCAACATGTTCACTGGCGCGCTCGACCGCTACGACTACAAGCTGCTCGGCAAGAAGGAGATGTTCGTTCCGTACAACTCGTACAAGCTGATCGACAAGTCGCAGAAGTTCAAGGACATGCTCGGGCCGGAATACGTCGACCGCGATCTCATTCGCTACGAGCCGCATCGCGTGTGGGTCGTCGAGGCGACGGTGAAGCCGGACAAGCGCCATTCCTTCGCCAAGCGTGTTTTCCACTTCGACGAGGATTCGTGGGCCCTGCTGCAGGTCGACATGTATGACGCGAAGGGCAACCTGTGGCGCGTGCAGGAAGGCAGCCTGTGGGCCGCACCGGAGGTCGGTGCGTGCATCACCTACGAGACGCAGATGTACGACCTCGTCGCGCGCCGTTACGTCGTCGACAACTGGACTGCGGAAGGCGAGGTGCTCGACCTGACCGCCGCGAAGGACGGCCGCGTTACGGCGGCGAACTTCACCCAGGACGAAATGCGTCGCCGCGGCGAACGCTGACCGCCGCCCACTCGAGGGAGAAAACCAATGAAAACAAAGACGATTTTGCATCGTCGGGGTGCGTTTGCGCCGTCGATCCTGGCCGTGTCGGTCGCGGCGGCCTGCTGGGCGCCGGAGAGCCACGCGTTTCGCTTCGGTTCCGAGGAAGGGTTGTCGGGGAGCCTCGACAGCACGATTTCGTTCGGCGTCGCGAGCCGGCTCGAATCGCCGAGCTGCTCGATAATCAGCAACGACAGCGGCGGCTGCAACAACACGACGAACAACGAGCTGCACACCAAGCAGGCCGGAAACGGCTACGCGAACGCCGACTTCAACTACACCCAGTTCGACGACGGCAACCTGAACTACGACAAGGGGGACATCGTTTCCGCCGCGTTGAAAGGCACGCACGACCTGTCGCTGAAGTACCCCGGTGGCTGGAGCGCGCTCGCCCGGGTGAACTGGTTCCACGACTGGAAGGCGGACGACACCGAGCGCACCGACGTCGCGAGCGAGGCGACCGACGACGCGACGCTGCTCGACCTGTGGGTCGCGAAGACGTTCAGTCTCGGCGACCGTCGCGGCAAGGTGAAAGTCGGCAACCAGGTGATCTCGTGGGGCGAGGACATCTTCATCGTCGGCGGCGTGAACCAGATCAACGCGATCGACCTGCAGAAATTCCACGTGCCGGGTACGCAGCTGAAGGAAATCTTCATCCCGGCGCAGATGATTTCGGCTTCGATGGACCTGACCGAGCAACTCGGCGTCGAGGGGTACTACCAGTGGCGCTGGAACGGCTTCAAGTTCGACCCGTCCGGCACGTTCTTCTCGACCGTCGATGTGCTCGGCAAGGGGCGGCGCATCGCATACGTGCCGACGAGCATCATCGAGGACTTTGCCGGCGTCGGCGCGTGCGCAGGCCTGCCGAACGGGCGCTGCGGTGACGATCCCGGCCTTCCCGACGCCGATCTCATCGCCGAAGGCCTGGCGGTTCCCTATCTCGGCCAGGACGAGCCGAAGAAAGGCGGCCAGTACGGCGTCAATTTCCGCTACAACGCCGAGGAGATCGACACCGAGTTCGCATTCACGTATCAGCGCTACCACGACAAGCTGCCGTTCCTCGGCTTCACCGGCACTCCGGAAGGCGCCGTCACCGGCTACTTCCTCGCGTACGCCGAGGACAAGGACCTGTACGCGATCTCCGCGAATACCAAGCTGATGAACGTCGCCGTCGGTGCCGAATTGTCGTACCGACCGGACGACAGCGTCGGCGTCGACCCGACGGTGCCGTTCGCGGGCAAGTTCAGCAGCTACGAGAACGGCAGGCATCCCGGTTTCATCGAGGAGGAGAAATACCAGTTCCATCTCACCGGCTTCTACACGTTCTCGCACAACGACCCGCTCGGCGGCATCGCAAAGGCGCTCGGTGCAGTCGACGGCTTCATCCTCGCCGAGGCCGCGGTCGCGCATTACCCGGGTCTCGACCGCAGCGGCGTGACGCCGTACTTCCTGCCCGACTATTCGCTGCCGGACAAGACCTCGTGGGGCTACGTCGTCGAAGCGGCGCTGAACTACCCGAACGCGTGGGGCACCGGGGTCACGCTGACGCCGCAGATCGACTGGTACCACGACGTCAATGGCACGACGCCGAACGGGCTGCCGTTCGTCGAAGGTCGCAAGGCGCTGACGCTGTCGCTGTTCGCGAACTACCGCGACAACTGGAAAGGCGGAATCCAGTGGGTCAACTTCTCCGGCGGTGGCGCGAACAACCTGATGCGCGACCGCGATTTCCTGTCCGCGAGCATTTCGCGTTCGTTCTGAGTTAGAGCGCCGGCACGGCGGAAGCTTTCCGCCGTGCCGGCCTGACGGATACCCAACATGATCGAGACACTGGTGCGTGCGTTGCAGCGCGCGTGCTTCCGGCACCGCCCGACGATCCTGCTCGCGCTGCTTGGCTTCACCGTGGTGATGGCGGTGTTCGCTTCCCGCCTCGAAATGAGCGCCGGCTTTGACAAGCAGCTGCCGCAGGACCACGAATACATCCAGACTTTCAACCAGTACCGCGAGGTGCTGTTCGGCGCCAACCGCATCATCGTCACCGTCGAGGCGAAGAACGGCGACATCTGGAACGAGAAGGCGCTGACGAAACTCCACGACGTCACCCAGGCGGTGTTCTTCATGAAGGGCGTCGACCGTCGCACGGTGACGTCCCTGTGGACGCCGAACGCGCGGGCGGTGCAGATCACCGAGGAGGGCATGCGGGCCGAGGACGTGATCGGCGGCGACGTGACCGTCAAGGCGCTCACCGACGACAACATCGCGGCGATCCGCGAGCGCACGATCGTCGGCGGCTTCGTCGGCAGCCTCGTCGCGAACGATTCGTCGTCCGCGATGGTCGTCGCCGAGCTCGCCGATCCCGATCCGCAGACCGGTGAACGGCTCAATTACCAGGAATTCAGCGAGCGCCTCGAGCGTGAAATCCGCGACGCCTTCACCGATGACGACATCCGCATCCGCATCATCGGCTTCGCGAAGCAGATGGGGGACATCTCGGAAGGGGCGACCAGCGTCATCGAGTTCTTCGCGCTCGCGTTCCTGCTCACTGCCGCGGCGGTCTACTGGTACACCCGCTCGCTGATGCTGACTTTCCTGCCGCTCGCCTGCTCGCTGGTGTCGGTGGTGTGGCAGTTCGGCACGATCACGCTGCTCGGCTTCGGCCTCGACCCGCTCGCGATCCTGGTGCCGTTCCTGGTGTTCGCGATCGGCGTGTCGCACGGCATCCAGCAGGTGAATTACATCGCGAAGGAAGTCATCAACGGCGCCGACGGCTACACCGCCGCGAGCCGCAGCTTCACCGGCCTGTTCGTGCCCGGCACGCTCGCGCTGATCACCGCGTTCGTCGGCTTCGCGACGCTGGTGCTGGTGCCGATCCCGATGATCCGCGAGCTCGCGATCACCGCGTCGGTCGGCGTCGCCTACAAGATCGTCACGAACCTGATCATGCTGCCGGTGGTCGCGAGCTATTTCCGCTTCGACGACGCTTTCGTGCTGCGCGCGGGCAAGGTCGAGGCGATGCGCAACCGCATGATGTCGACGCTCGGCGTGCATATCGCGAACCCGCGCAACGCCGCGATCGGCACGCTCGTGTGCATCGTGCTGATGGGCATCGCGGTGTGGCAGAGCCAGGGCCGCCACGTCGGCCACGTGCTGCCCGGCGCACCGGAGCTGCACGACGATTCGCGCTACAACCAGGACGTCGAAGCGGTCGTCGGACGCTACGGGCTCGGTCTCGACTTGCTGACGGTGGTCGTCGAATCGCCGGCGGACGGGTGCTACCGCCACGACGTCATGAGCTATGTCGACCGCTTGACGTGGTATCTCGCGAATGTGCCCGGCGTGCTGTCGGCGCAGTCGCTGCCGAGCATGACGAAGCTCGCCGCGTCCGGGGTCAACGAGGGCAATCCGAAATGGGCCGCGCTGCCGCGCGAGGAGCTGACGCTCGGCGAAGCGGTGCGTCAGGTGCCCGAAGGCATGCGGCTTTTCAACGCCGACTGCACGCTGCTGCCGGTCAATCTTTATCTGGCCGACCACAAGGCGTCGACGATCGAAGGGGTCGTCGCCGCAGTGAAGCATTTCCGCGCGATGCAGCCGTTCGACGGCGTCACCGTGCGGCTTGCGAGCGGCAACGCCGGCGTGCAGGCGGCGACGAACGAAGTCGTCGAGCATTCCGAACTCCCGATGATGCTCTACGTGTATGCGACGATCCTCGTGCTGGTGTTCGCGGTGTATCGCGACTGGCGCGCGATGATCGCGTGCTGCGTGCCGCTGACGCTGGCGACTTTCCTCGGCTACTGGTTCATGAAGGAGCTCGACATCGGGCTCACGGTCGCGACCTTGCCGGTGATGGTGCTGGCGGTCGGGATCGGCGTCGACTACGCGTTCTACATCTACAACCGCCTGCAGATGCACCTCGCGCGGGGCGACGACATCGTCACGGCGTTCAAGCAGGCGCTGCGCGAGATCGGCGTGGCGACGGTATTCACCGCGGTGACGCTGTCGATCGGTGTCGCGACGTGGTCGTTCTCGGCGCTCAAGTTCCAGGCCGACATGGGGATGCTGCTGACCTTCATGTTCATGATGAACATGATCATGGCGATCACGCTGCTGCCGGCGCTGGCGGTCACGATCGACATGCTGATTCCGCGCCGCGGCCCGGTACGCGCGCCGCTGATGGCTCATTGAGGAGATGCCCGTGAAAAGATCGAACCGATTCGCGCGCGCCCTCGTGGCATTGGGCCTGGCGATCAGCACCTTGGCATGCGCGGCCGCCCCGGCCGCTCCGGAGAGCATCACGACGACCGTCCCGGCGATGAAGGCAAGGCTCGCGGCGAAAGTGCCGCTGACCGGCATCGCACGCGCCGGCAACGCGCTCGTCGCGGTCGGCGACTACGGCATGGTCGTGCGCTCGACCGACGGTGGCAATACCTGGCAACAGGCCGAAGGGCCGGTCAGCGCACTGCTGACAGCCGTGCATTTCGTCGATGAGCGCCACGGCTGGGCGGTCGGCCACGGCGGCGTGATCCTCGGCAGCGACGACGGCGGCGCGAGCTGGAAGCTGCTCGACGTGCTCGACGAGCGCCCGGTGCTGCTGTCGGTGCATTTCCTCGACGCCAAGCGGGGCTACGTCACGGGTGCGTACGGTGTGGCGTTCCGCACCGCGGACGGCGGCCGCAGCTGGACGCCGATGGCGGTGGGCAGCGGCCAGGATGCCGACTTCCACCTCAACCACCTGTTCTCGGTGCGCGACGGCACGCTGTTCATTGCGGGTGAAAGCGGCCTGGCGTTCCGTTCGACCGATCGCGGCGCGAGCTGGACGAAGCTCGATACCGGCGTGTCCGGCTCGCTCTGGAGCGGATTCGAACTCGGCGGCGGCGAAGTCGTGTTGCTCGGCATGAGCGGCAAGGTCATCACGAGCCGGGACGGGGGCGACACCTGGCAGGCGCGCGACACCGGCACCGAGCAGTCGCTGACCGCCGGCATCACGACGACCGACGGCGGCGTGATCGTCGTCGGGGCGGGCGGCGTGGTGCTGCGCGGCAAGGACAGCGGCCCGCTGCAGCTGGAAATCCGGCCGGACCGGCAGAACCTCGCGGCGGTGATGGCGGCTCCGGACAGCGGTGGCGTCGTCGTGGCCGGACAACTCGGCGTCGAGCGGCTCGTGCCGGCGCGCTAATTCAGGACATTCCGTGGAGACCTCCGCATGCTGACAAAACTGATGGCGCTGCTGTCCGGCGAACTCCAGCCCGAAGGACTGGAAACCGGTCCGTTCGAGCGACGCCATATCGCCGTCGCGGTCCTGCTGCTCGAAGCGATGTACATCGACCACCGCGCCACCGAGCGCGAACACGCGGCCGTCGGTCGCCTGCTGCACAAGCATTTCGGCCTGGCGGAGGACGTCGCACGCCAGCTGGTGGCCGTCGCCGACGAACGTTTCGCCGAGGTGCTCGACGACTGGGAGTTTGCCGAAGCCGTGCGCGCGGGCTTCGACGCCGCCGAGCGGCAGGAGGTGCTGACGATGTTGTGGGAGGTGGCCTATGCCGACGGTGATCTCGTCGGTCTCGAGGACCGCCTGATGGACCGGCTCGCGAAGCAGCTCGAGATCGGGCCGCAAGCTGCGGATGCGGCACGGGCCGCCGCGGTCGCGCGCGCCGGGCTGCTCGATGATGGTGCCGGCGGAACCTGACAGGGACGAGAGGCGCAACGATGAGCATTCCTCAAAATAAAGAACCACATGGGTGGAAACGGAGGGCGATGTGAAGGCGCAAATGAGCGAGGCGTTTCGCGAAGGGATTCGCGACGGGATTCGCGACGGGATTCGCGACGCAATGCAGTATGGGGCAAGGATCGCCGGCGTTCTGGCCGTCGCGACGGGCATCGCCGGGGCGGCGCACGCGGCGAACGGTGACGTCGCGGCGCAGCAGCTGCTCGAGGCGAAGTGCGGCGCCTGTCACCTCGACAACGGCAAGCTGAACCGCATCTCGGAGATCCGCAAGAGCCCGGAAGGCTGGGACATGACGGTCGTGCGCATGGGCATCTGGCACAAGGTCGAGCTGACGCCCGGCGAGCGGCAGACGATCGTCAAGTACCTCGCCGACCGGCAGGGCCTCGCGCCGTCGGAGAGTGCGCCCTACCGTCCGCTCACCGAACGCCAGCCGAACATGCAGGACACTGCGCCCGACGAGGAACTTGCGCAGATGTGCGGACGCTGCCACAGCTATGGACGCGTCGCGCTGCAGCGGCGTGACGAAGGCGAATGGCGCAAGCTGATGCACACCCACCTGGGCCAGTTCCCGAGCGCGGAATACTCGGCGATGGGCCGCGACCGCAACTGGTGGGAGATCGCCCGCGACCAGATGCCGGTGCGGCTGGCGGCACTGTACCCGAAGGACACGCCGGCCTGGCGCGAATGGCGCAGCGCGAAGCACCGCCCCGCGACGGGGAACTGGGTCGTCGCCGGCGAGCGCCCGGGTTGGGGGGCATACACCGGCACGATGACCGCGCGCGCGGCCGGGCCGGATCGCTACGAAGTCAGCTACGAGCTGCGCTTTGGCCCCGGCAACACCGTGCGCGGGCAGGGCGACGCGATCGTCTACACCGGCTATGAATGGCGCGGCTCGGCGCAGCTCGGCAACGAGGACACGCGCTCGATCTTCGCGCTGAGCCCGGACGGCTCGCGCATGTCGGGACGCTGGTTCCTCAAGGGCGCCGACGAGATCGGGGCCCGCTTCGAAGCGGTGCGCGCCGACGACGCGGTGAAGAACGAGCTGGTCTCGGTCACGCCGCGGATGCTGCGCAACGGCGCGACGGCGGACCTGACGCTCGCCGGCGTCGCGCTCGACGCGAAAGTCGACTTCGGCCCCGGCATCGAAGTCGTCGAATGGCTCGGCACATCGCCCGGCGGGCTGAAAGTGCGCGTCCGCGTCGCGGCCGATGCGCCCGAAGGGGTGCGCAAGGTCGTCGTCGGCGGCCGCGAGTCGGCCCAGACCGTAGCGGTGTTCAAACGCTTCGACGCCGTGCGCGTCGAGCCGGCGTTCGCGGTCGCCCGGCTCGGCGGCGGCACCGTCGCGCCGATGAGCGCGCAGTTCGATGCGGTCGCCTTCCTCAACGGCGCGGACGGCAAGCCGGGCACCGACGACGACATCCGCCTCGGCAGCGTGCCCGCGACATGGTCGACCGAGCCGTTCGACGAGCGGGCGCGTCACGACGAGGACGCACGCTACGCCGGGCACATGGCGCCGCATGGCCAGTTCGTGCCGTCGTTCGGTGGTCCCAATCCGCTGCGACGCGGCGGCATCAACAACGTCGGCAACCTGTCGGTCATCGCGACGGTTGCCGACGGCGACCAGACGCTTAACGGCAAGGGCCAGCTGATGGTGGTTGCGCAGCGCTGGAACCCGACACCGCTGCGCTGAAGGAGACATCCCGTGACGACATTGCAGGTGCAGGCCCACAACTATCGTTCGATCCGCTCCGGCGGCCGGCATGTCCTGCTGCACGTGCCGACGACGTCGATCTTCGAGCTCGATCCGGCCGCGACCGACCTGCTCGGGCTGTTCGAGTCGACGCCCGCGGTCGCCGCCGACGACATCCAGGCGCGCTTTGACGGGCGCTATTCGCCGGGCGAGCTATGCGACAGCCTCAGCGATTTCATCGAGCTGGGGATCGTCGCACCGCAGCCGAAGCACTACGAGATCCCGCCGCGGCTGGTCGAGCGCTCGCCGCTGAAGACGCTCGTGCTGACGCTGACGACCGGCTGCAACCTCGGCTGCAGCTACTGCTACCGCGAGGACCTGACGTCGCCGAAGAACTCGTCGGTGATGGACTACCAGACTGGCACGCGCTCGATCGACCTGCTGCTGGCCGAAGCGAGCGAGAACGAGCGCGTCGCAGTGGTGTTCTTCGGCGGCGAACCGCTGACGCGCATCGCGGTGATCCGCGACCTCGTCGAATACGCCGAACAGAAGGCCGCGGCCGCCGGCAAGGACGTCGAGTTCTCGCTGACGACCAACGCGACGCTGCTCACCGACGACGTCATCGATTTCCTCGATGCGCACCGCTTCGGCATCACCGTCAGCATCGACGGCGGCGAAGCGCAGCACGACCGGCATCGCCGCACGATCGCCGGCGGCGGCACTTACAAGACGGTCGCGATGCGCGTGCAGCGCCTGCTCGAACGCTACAAGTCGCGCCCGGTCGGCGCCCGCGTGACGCTCGCCTCGGGCAACATCGACGTCGCCGGCATTTACCGGCACCTGCACGACGAGCTCGGCTTCTTCGAAGTCGGCTTCGCGCCGGCGACCGCGGGGCCGGATTCCCCGGTCGGGCTGTCGCCGCAGGAACTCGACGAAGTGTTCGCAGCGATGCAGACGCTCGGCCGCGAATACGTCGGCGAGGCCAAGCGCGGCCGGCGCCATGGTTTCGGCAACATGCATCAGCTGATGACCGATCTGTGGATGGGCACGCGCAAGGTGCTGCCGTGCGGCGCCGGCGTGGGCCTGCTCGCGGTCGGCACGACCGGCAAGATCTCGCTGTGCCATCGCTTCACCGGCTCCGACTCCGACCTTGCCGGTTTCGGCGACGTGACGAGCGGCATCGCGCGCGAGTCGCTGTCCGGTTTCGTCAGCGCCGCGCAGAACCCGCACGCCGCGTGCCGCACGTGCCCGGCGCGAAGCCTGTGCGCGGGCGGCTGCTACCACGAATCGTATTCCCGCTACGGCGACCCGTTCCTGCCGACTTTCGAGTACTGCGACCAGATCCGTGCGTGGATCGCGTTCGGCCTCGAAGCCTTCGGCGAGATCGCGATCGCCAATCCGGCCTATTTCAACGCCTCCAACGGACAAAGGAGTGCCAGACAATGAAACGCTTGCGAGCCCTCAACCACAAGGCACAGCTGCTCGAACACGCGGTGCAGGAAGGCAACGGCGAGGAAGTGCAGCTGATGAGCAGCGTCGTCGGCTGCACGACGACTTTCGATCCGGGCTGGGAAATCGACGCGTTCGGCGGACTGGCCAGCCTGTGCCAGCCGATGGAAGCGGATCTCTACGGCTGCACCGATCCGTGCTGGTGGCCGGCGCAGCTGGCCGACGGCCTGAACAGCGCGCGCGACTGGACCGACGGCAAGAACTCGGCGCTGCGCGACTGGCGCGAGCTGCAGACCCTGTTCCCGGGAGATTGAGCATCATGAAGAAACTGCTCGTTGCGCTGTGCTGCGTCGCGGCGTCGGCATCCGCGATCGCCGCCGAATACCTGCTGACGGTGACGCGGCCGAACACCTTGCACGTCATCGATCCGGCCAAGCGCGAAGTGGTGCGTTCGATCACGATTCCCGGCGACGGCGTGCCGGGCACGATCACGGTGCCGAAGGACGGCAAAGTCGCCTACGTGCTGACCAACCGCATGGAAAGCGTCGTCGGCATCGACCTCGACAGTGGCAGCCAGGTGTTCCGCGCCGACTTCTCGAGCCCCGGCAGGCGCGTCAAAGGCTTTTTTGCCGCCGCCGTCAGCGAGGACGGGCGCGAGCTGTATGTGCACCAGGCGCCGGTCGTGCTCGGGCGCTCGGAGTACCAGGTCGAGGACACTTACATCGCGGTGTTCGACACCGCCGACGGCGTGGGCGCGAAGCCGCGCCGCACGTTCCCGGCGCCGCGCCGCATCAGTCTCCTCGCACCGACCGGCAACAAGGATCACCTGCTTGCGCTCGGCTGGGACATGTACCTGTTCAATACCCGCAGCGGGACGATCGAGAAGACCTACCCGATCCGTCACTGGGACCGTCCGGGTCTGGGCGAGCCGGACGTCCTGGCAATGTGGGGAACGTTCGAGCAGGCGCGCGCGCTGAGCACCCCGTATTTCGTCGCCAACACCGCTGCCGCGCCCGATTCCGCGGACGCGTTCAAGGCCGGTATCGCGGTGTTCGACCTCGACGCCGAGACGCTGAAGACGGTCGAGTTCGAGAATGCGCAGACGGCGATGTTCTCGTCGGTGATCAATCCGGCCGCCCGCAACGAAGCGTTCCTCGTCATGAACCAGCTGTCGAAAGTCGATACCGAAACCGGCAAGCTGATCAAGCGCGTCGACCTCGAGCAGACGTTCTACGCCGTCAATATCTCGGGCGACGGCAAGGAAGTCTATGTCGGCGGGGCGCTCGACAAGATCGCGATCCACGACGCCGAAACCCTCGAGAAGACCGGCGAGATCATGATGCCGGGCGGGGCGGACCAGTCGATCGGATGGCTGCGGGTCGTCAAGCGCTGAGGAGCGTCGCCGCGTGATCGCGCTGCGGAAAAACGGGTCGCTGCCGCTGCAGGCGCTCGCGTGGGCGTGGCCGACCGTGCGCGCTCGCGCGGGCGCGGCAGCCGGCATCGTCGTGCTGTCCTTCCTCGCGTCGGGCGCCGCGCTGCTGCCGCCGTATCTCACGCAGCGCCTCGTCGATGACGGCATCGTCGGCGGGCGCATGGACGTGGTGCTGCAGCTGTGCGGCGCGTTCCTCGCGCTGCTCGTCGCCGGCGTCGCGGTCGAAGCCGTTTCCCGGCTTGCGTATCTGAAGCTGTCCGCGCACGTGCTGTTCGGCCTGCGCGAACAGATCTATCGCCACCTCCAGACGCTTGCGCCGACTTACTACGCGCGCACCCGTGGCGGCGAGATCCTGTCGCGGCTCGACGGCGACGTCGCCGAAGTGCAGCGTTTTGCGATCGACGCCCCGATGGGGCTCCTCAACGCGGCGTTCTCGCTGGTCGTCGCGCTGGCGCTGATGCTGTCGCTGAGCCCGTTGCTGACGGCGCTGGTGTTCGCACTCGTGCCGCTGCATGTCGCGGCGCTGCTCGGGTCGCGGGGATGGCTCGAGCGCAGCGCCCAGGCGGTGCGGCAGCAGAGCGCGGCGATGTCGAGCTTTTTCGTCGAATCGCTGCGCGCGATGAAGTTCATCCAGGCGACGAATGCCGGCGCGCGCCAGGAGGCCGAGCTGCGCGCGCATCATGGCGACTATTTCGCGGCGCTGCGGCGCTCGCAGATCGCTTCGCTCGGCGCCGGGGGCGTGCAGCGCATCCTGTCGGGGCTCGGCGTGCTGCTGGTGTTCGCGGTCGGTGGCAGCCTTGCGGCGGCGGGCGAGCTGACGGTCGGCGTCGTCGTCGCGTTCATCGCCTACACGACTCGCGCGGCCGGTCCGCTGCAGACCGCGGCGGGGGTTTTCATGGGCTGGCAGCGGGCGAAAGTCAGCTTGCAGCGGATCCGCGAACTGGCCGCCGAACTGCCGACGGTCACGTCGCCGGCCGAGCCGGTCACGCTCGCCCGGCCGGTGTGCGGTGACCTGCGCCTCGTCGACGTGCGTTTCGGCTACGGCGCGGCGCGCGTGCTCGACGGCGCGTCGCTCGACATCCCGGCCGGCCGCAAGCTCGCGCTGGTCGGCGCGTCCGGCGCCGGCAAATCGACGCTGATCGACCTGCTGCAGCGTCATTACGATCCGGCCGCCGGCCACATCCTGCTCGACGGGGTGCGGCTCGATCGGCTCGATCTTGCCGAGCTGCGCCGGCGCGTCGTCGTCGTCGATCAGGACCCGGTGCTGATGCCCGGCAGCGTGCGCGACAACCTGCGCTTCGTCGCGCCGGATGCCGACGAGCCTGCGCTGCTGCGCGCGCTCGACCTCGCCGGTCTCGCGCGCTTCGCCCACGCCGGCGGCCTCGACAAGGCAGTCGGCGCGTCGGCGTCCGCGCTGTCGCGCGGCGAACGGCTGCGCATCGCGCTCGCCCGCGCGATCCTGCAGGACCCGGCGGTGCTGATCCTCGACGAGACGACTTCCGGGCTCGATCTGCCGGTCGCACAGGCGATCGTCATGGCAGTCGACCGCGTGTTCGCCGGGCGCACCCGTATCGTCATCACGCACAACCTCGCATCCGTCGGAGAGCTCGACGGCGTCGTCGAGCTGCGTGACGGCGCGCTCGTCGAGCAGCCGCCAGTGCGACCGCCAGCGCCGCTGCTGAGGGCCGTATGAAACTGCGCGTCGGCATCGTCGATGGAGGTTTCGAACGCGTGCCGCCCGCGGCGCTGCACGCGGCTGCGCAGTTCGCCAGCGGCGACTTCGAGGGCGCCGAGTCCGATGGGGGCGTGCGCTGCGAAGCGCCGCACGGCCCTTCGCTGCCGCACGGCGAATGCGTCGCCGCGCTGGTCCTCGATGCGGCGCCGACCGCCTGCCTGCTCGACGCGCGCGTCGCCACGGCCGCCCGGCCCGCGACGCCGCGCCTCGTCGCTGCGGCGATCGACTGGTGCGTCGCCGAAGGGGCCCGAGTCGTCAATCTGAGCCTCGGCCTCGCCGACGACCGCCGCGTGCTGCGCGAAGCCTGCGAGCGGGCCGTGGGGCAGGGCGTGCTGCTCGTCGCGGCAGCGCCGGCACGCGGTGCGCCGGTCTATCCGGCGCGTTACCCCGGCGTGTTCGCAGTGAGCGGTGATGCGCGTTGCGCTCCCGGCGAATGGTCGCGGCTCGATCCGGCGAGCGCCACCGGCGCCGCGTGGGGAACCTGCCCCGATGCGCCCGGCGGACGCCCCGGTGGCGCGAGCATGGCCGCAGCGCGCTTTGCCGGCATCGTCGCGAATCACCTCGTGCAGCACCCCGACGCGGGCCTTCGCGGCCTCGTCGACCACCTCGCGGCCTGTGCCATCTGGCACGGGCGCGAAAACAGAAGAATCGCGGAGACCGATTCATGACCTCAACTCCAACCCCGACCCCGACCCCGACCCCGACCCCTTCCATTCCGCCAAAACCGCCTGGTCCGATCGAGCTCGGCTTCGCGCTCGTCGACGAGCGTGAGCTGGCCGTATTTGCGCATCATGAGCGGGTCACGCGCGACGACTATCTCGACCCGCTCGGCGACGCGCGACAGTACGTCACGTTGCCCGATGACGCCGAGCCGACGCATTTCTTCCTCGGCAGCGAGTTCTGCGAACACCTGCTGCCGAGCCTCGAGGCGATCGATCGCGCCGTGGCCCTGTGCGAGCGCTGGGGAGTCACGTTCGGCCTCGTCACGCCGATCGCCTGCGACAGCCTGTTCGAGCCGCTTCGCACCGCGCTCGCGCGCCTGCCCGCGGGGGGCGAAGTGACCGTCAACGACTGGGGCGTCGCGCGCGTCGTGCAGCGCGAATTCCCCGATCTGCGACCGGTCGCCGGGCGCCTGCTCGGGAAGATGCTGAAGGACCCGCGGTTGCCGTCCGCGACGTGGGCGCGCATGTACCCGAACGGCCTGCGCGCCGGCCCGTTCCGCGAGATCCTCGACAATCTGGGCATCGGTCGCCTCGAACTCGACTTCCCGCCGTTCGGCGCTGCCGACATGTATGCCGGCATCGACTTCCCGGTCGGCGTGCGCGCGCCGTATGGCTACATCGCCAAGGGCCGCATCTGCAAGCTCGGCTCGCTCGCGCTCGACGTGCCGGAAAAATTCTCGCCCGGCCACCAATGCCGCCGCGAATGCCTCGGCTTCTCCGAAGTCGGTGCCCGCCCCGGCACGCGCGAGCTGCAGACTTCACAGCGCGGCAACACGATGTATTACCGCCACGCGCCGGGCATGACTGCGGCAATCGCCGAGGCGGTGGCGAATGGCTGGGTCAGCCGTATCGTCCTGTCGGGAGCCTAGAGTGAAACAACCCCCACGCATGAAAATCACCGCCCCGATCAGCACGCCTGCCGAAGTCGAACCGCTGGTGCGGGCCGGCGCGCGCGAACTGTATTGCGGCGTCGTGCCGCCGGAGTGGGTCCGGCGTTTCAACACTTCGGGCGTCAATCGCCGCGTGTTCGGCAACCTCAACGGCTATGCCGACCTCGAGCGCGTCGTCGACAACGCGCACGCGCTCGACGCCGAAGTGTTCCTCGTCCTCAATGCACAGCAATACGGCGAGCAGCACCTCGACGCGCTGACCGAAATCGCCGCGCACTTTCGCAGCATCGGCGGCAACGCCGCGATCGTCGCCGACATCTCGCTGATCGCCTTGCTCGCGGCGAACGTGCCGCAGCTCGCGATCCACGTCAGCTCGGTGGCGACCTGCCGCAACGTCGAATCGGCGCGCTTCTTCGCGCAGCTCGGCGCGCGTCGCATCATCCTGCCGCGCGACGTCACGGTCGCCGAGATCTCCGCGATCGCGACCGAGCTCCCCGAGCTCGACATCGAAGCGTTCGTGCTCAACGACGGCTGCGTGTTCGAGGAGGGCACGTGCCACACCGTGCATCTGCCGATGAACAAGGGTGGGCCGATCTGCATCGACAACTACGAGTTCGAATACCGCGCGGCGAGCGGCGAAGCGCCTGCCCAACGGGCGCTGCGGCGGCTGGAAAAGAACGACCAGGACTACAAGCGCTGGCTGTGGTATCGCTTCGGCAACGGTTTTTCGGTCGCGCCGAACGGCTACCCGTGGGGCCCGTGCGGCCTGTGCGCAATGCCGGCGATGCACGCGGCAGGGGTGCATTCGGTGAAGATCGCCGGGCGCGAAGGGGCAAGCGAGCGCAAGGTGAAGAGCGTCGAACTCGTCCATGAGGTGTTGCGCCGCATCGAGGACGGCGAACCGGAGACGAAAGTCCGCGAATGCGCGGTCGGACTGCGCGACGCGCCGAGCCACTGCGCGAGCGGTTACATGTGCTATTACCCGGAGAAGCGCAGCCGGCAGGAGGTTGCGTCGTACGCAGAGCCGGCCTGAAGTCGCCGCTGGATCGCCTGCGGCATCGGACGTTCTGTCATCCCGCCGCGGCCGGGTCGTCCCGGAGTTCGTCATGAACGACGCTCTGGCCGCCCCTGCAAGCGCTTGCCGCGGCTGGCGGCGACTTTCGTCCGGCTGCAGGCAGCGACGCGCTGCAGTCTGCATCAGCTTTTTCTGACATACTATATACATCGCGGCCGTCTCCTTCGGGAGGTTTCATGGATGCCCTTTCCGCTGCCTTTGTCCCGCTGCTTTACGGGGGGCTCGGCAACCTCGCGGCGTATCTCGCGGCCCACGTGCTTCTTTGTCTGCTGCCGGCTTTTTTCATCGCCGGCGCGATGGCGGCGCTGATCCCGAAGGAAACGATCACGCGCTTTCTGGGGCGCAATTCGAGCAAGGTCGTGTCGTATCCCGCCGCCGCTGCGGCAGGCTCGCTGCTCGCGGTATGTTCGTGCACGATCGTTCCGCTGTTCGCGGGGATCTATCGGAAAGGTGCGGGCCTAGGCCCTGCGATCACGTTCCTGTTCTTTGCCCCGGCGGCGAACATCCTCGCCCTGGTCTATACGGGCGGCATCATCGGCCCCGATCTCGCAGCGGCCCGTTTCATCCTGTCGCTGACGTTCGGCATCGGCATCGGGCTGATCATGGCGCTCGTCTTCCATGCCGACGACGCCGCGCACGACAAGGCGACGGACACGCTGTTTTCGGCGCAACGCGCAGCGGGCATGCAACGCGCAGCGCTGCTGTTCCTGCTCGTCTGGATCGCGCTGCTGCTGGCTGGCACGCTCAAGTTGAGCGTCCTGACGGGGACGGCGTTTTCGTTCGATCTTCCCGCGACGAACGCCGCCGGCTGGCAGGCTGTGCTCGACCGCCTCGTGCCTTATGACGCAGCCAGAGGCGAAGAAGGGGTGTCGGTGCAGGGCGTCGTGCTGATCGCGCTGCTTGCTGCGATCGGCTTCACCGCATGGCGGGGTTTCGAAAACATCCAGGACGGCATCACTGCCTGGACCCGCGTGAGCCTCGCGCTGATCGGCGTGACCCTGCTGTTCGCGGCGCTGTCGCTGCAGGCGACGCCAGAAGGCCTGCGTGTCGGGCTGACCGGCAAGTTCTTCGGCGTGGGGGCTGCGCTCGCCGTCCTGTATCACCTCGGCTCGCGCCGGCTCGCCACGGAAAACGTTCAGGACTGGCTGTGGGAGTCGTGGCGCTTCGTCAAGCAGATCTTTCCGTTGCTGGTGATCGGCGTCTTCCTCGTCGGCGTCATCCGCGTCCTGATTCGGCCGGAATGGATCGAAGCGATCGCCGGCACCAATTCGCTTTCTGGCAACTTGGCAGGCGTCGCCTTCGGCGTGTTCATGTACTTCCCGACGCTCGTCGAAGTTCCCATCGCGAAGATGTTCCTCGATCTCGGGATGCATCGCGGGCCGCTGCTTGCGTACCTGATGTCCGATCCCGAATTGTCGCTGCAGAGCATCCTGATCATCTCGGCGATCCTCGGCAGGAAGAAAACCGCGGTCTACGTCGGCCTCGTTGCGCTGTTCAGTGCCGCCGCCGGCCTGACCTACGGCGCGTGGATCGACGGGATGCCGCTGCTGATCATCACGCTGTGGCTCGCGGCGTTCATCGGGTTGCTCGTGACGTCGGTCAATTTCATGAGCCGCAATACCAAAGCCAAAGCTCTCGGGGGAGTCTGATCATGATCACCATCAAGGTTCTGGGGCCCGGTTGCGCGAATTGCCGCAAGCTGGAGGAGGTCGCGCGACAGGCGGTGGCGTCCGTCGGCGTCGAAGCGGACATCGTCAAGATCACCGACATGGCCACGATCATCGACTACGACGTCATCCAGACGCCGGGTCTCGTCATCAATGAAAAGCTCGTTTCGTCGGGGCGGATTCCGACCGCGTCGACGATCGCCGAGTGGATCAGGACGAGCAGCTGACCGGAAGGGCCGCCGCTCCGGAGCGACCCGGCAATCGAACATCGGGCGTCAATTATGTAACGATATGTTTCGACAGCTGTTTGGTGTCGCAAAGCCGACTGCATAACGCGTAGGCGTAATGCCTGCCGAAGGCTGGCAGCGCGGGGCGCCGCACGGGCTGTGCTGCGCGAACGTCATCGTGGCGGCGGGGTGCGCGAAAGTTGCTCGCGAATGGCTGCTGGGAAAGAATGCTTCACCGCACAAAAATACTGCGTGTGCGGTAGCAATAATCGAGGGTGCAGCGGGGCGGTCACAGCTCGGCACGCTGCATTCGAAGCTGAACCCGGCGGTTCGCGCCGCCACATAGCAGGCCCTGCCCGGACCCTCCGCCGGTCCTATTCGGGGCTGAATCCCGGATCGTCGATGAAGCTATTCTCTGCCTGGCCCCGCTGGGTCCAAATCCTTTTTTCCGCCGCCGTGTTTTTCACCGTTGTCGCCGGCTGGGTCGCGTTCGACTACCACAGCCACGCGCCGAGCGCGGCCGGCAAGACCGAACTCGCACGCGAGTTCGAATCCGGCCCCCGCATGTGGCTCGACAACCCGCTCGACGCCTCGGTGTTCGCGGACAAGCTTCGACAGGGCGAAATCGCCGCGGCCGGCGTCGATGGGCAGCGCGTGCTCGCGACGACCCGCAGGGGCGAGCAAATCAGCACCGAACTCGTCGCCGGCGACGAAGGACTGCTGGCCGGCCTCGAAACCGCGAGTCGGGAGCAGGGTTTTGCGCTGACCCGCATCAGCGTCGACCCGCGCACCGTCGGCGAACGCGTCCTCGCCAGCACGGGCAGCGTGCTCGAACGGCTCTTCACGCTGTTGACGGTCGCCGCAATGGTCTTGCTCGGCGTCTATCTGCTGCGACAAGGCGCAATGGGCGGTGGCGCGAAAGCCAAGCTTGCCGAGAAGCCGCAGACGAGTTTCGCGGACGTGGTCGGGGCGTCGGATGCGAAAACCTCCCTGCAGCAAGTGACTGCCTTCATGCGCGACCCGCAGAAATATCTCGCGCTCGGGGCGAAGCCGCCGCGCGGCGTGCTTCTCGAAGGCCCGCCCGGAACCGGCAAGACCTTGCTGGCGCGCGCGCTCGCCGGCGAATGCAAGGCGAACTTCATTGCCGTCGATGGCTCGCATTTTTCGAGCATGTTCTACGGCCAGGGCATCGCGAAGGTCCGCGAACTGTTCGCGACCGCCCGCAAGAATGCCCCCTGCATCATTTTCATCGACGAATTCGACGGCATCGGCAAGCGCGCGAGCGGTGCGAAAGTCGAGGGCGGGCAGTCCGAAGAGAACCGCATCATCAACAAGCTGCTCGTCGAGATGGACGGTTTCTCGACGTCCGACCACATCATCGTCATCGGCGCGACGAACCACGTCGGCAACGTCGACGAGGCGCTGCGCCGTCCCGGTCGTTTCGACCTCGTCGCGCGCGTCAACCTGCCCACCGTGCATGATCGCCGCGAACTGTTCGAGCTGTGTCTCGCCGGCGTCAGGGCCGAGCCCGGGCGGATCGATGCGGAGGCGCTCGCCCGCGCGAGCAGCGGCCTGTCGCACGCCGACATCACGAACATCGTCAATCGCGCAACGGTGCTGGCGGCGGAGTCGGGCAGCGCGTCGGTAACCCAGGCTCACCTGCACCGCGCGCTCGAAACGCATCAGCTCGGCGGCGAAGTCTCGAGCCTCAAAGCCGCGTTCACCGAAACGCACCGCGAGCGCATTGCGGTGCACGAGGCCGGCCATGCGCTGGTCGCCCATGCGCTGAAAGCGGGCCGTGTCGAGCACATCAGCATCGAGCCCCGCGGCCAGGCGCTCGGCGTGACCTTCGTCAGCCGCGAGGACGAAGTGCCGCTGTATGGCGAGCGCGAACTGAAGGCGCGGCTGTCGATGCTGCTGGCGGGGCGCGAAGCCGAACTGATGAGCTATGGCAACACGACGTCGGGCGCGGCCGATGACCTCAAGCGGGCATCGGAACTGGCAATCGAAATGGTCAGCTCGATGGGGTTTTCGAGCCAGTTCGGGCTGCTGAGCCTCGCCGGCGTGCCCGAAGCACTGGTCGGACCGCACATCCAGGAGCGGGCGCTCGGCGAAGCGCGCGCGATGCTCGAAGCGGCGCAGCGTGCGTGCCGCGAGACGCTCGAACGCCATCGTCACGTGCTGCACGCGGTGACCGCGGCGCTGCTGAAGGACGACACGGTTTCCGGCGCGCTGCTGCGCGAGATGCTGCCGGTGCATGATTTCCACGCCGACGCGGCGAACGATGCAGCGGCACTGCGGGTGGCGATGGAAACGGCCCCGGGGCCGGTGTAAAGGGCGGTTCCGGGGCCGACGCTGTGCTGGGGCGGCGTCAGAGGCGCTTCGTCGCGACGATTGCGCCGCGGATCTCCCCTTCCTTGTAACCGGTGGCGCGGTCGTCAGGATAATGCTCGTCGATGACTGCCCTGACTTCGGGCTTGAGCTGGTCGCGCGGACCGTGGCAGCTCAGGCATAGCGCCTGCGTCGGCAGGGCCTTCGCGTAGCGATAGACGGGCCCGCCGGCAGCCTCGACCACTTCCCCTTTCTCGAGCGCCGCAGGGTTTTCGCCGGCAGCGGCGCGACGATCGAATTCTTCCAGCGCGGCTTTTTCCCACGCGTCCGGCGTGGCGCGCTGCGCGTTGCGCGGCTTCAGGCTGACGCGCCTGAGCTGCCACCCGGTGCTCGCCGCAACTTCTTTGGCCATGGCCGGCGCCATGTCCTTGCACACCGGGATCGCCCCTTCGGGACCCACCGCGGCGATTTTCTCCGTCAGCGCGGCCAGCAGCTTTGGCGGCAGCGGGGATGCCGCTGCCCGCGCTTCCGCGAGCATCGCGTCGTCGGCGGCGAGTACGGAAAACGACAGGCAGGCACAGCCGAGCGCGACGGCCAAGGGGGTGGGGAGGCACTTGAGGGCGGGAATGAGTTTCATCGGAATCTCCTCGTCTGCCGTATAAAAGAGAACTCTAATATTACGCCCGATTTCCTTCGCGTGCGATCGGCACGATCGCACTTCACGTCCGGCCGCGACCTGGACGGGTCGCAGGGCAGCAAGTCACCCGCTTCGCATGGGTAAAAAGCGCTATCGCGGGCCGTTCCGCAAACCGGATCGGAGGCCGGGAAACCGCCGCTAGAGCGCCGGCGATGCAGTGCCCGGCTTATTCCGTGGTGCACAATAGGCCGGGCCTTTTGTGGTATCTTGGCCAAAAATGAATGGTTTGCAGATTTTTTTACCCCGACCTTCCCCTGAATGACGCTTTTCTCGCTGATCGTTGCACTGCTCATCGAGCAGCTGCGCCCGCTGCCGGTCCGGCAGGTTGTTCTGGATCCCCTCAGACGGTTTTCCCGCGTACTCGTTGACCGCTTCAACGACGGCCGGGCGCGCAACGGAACGATCGCATGGTGGTTGCTGATGCTTCTCGGGGTTTTGGGAGGCGCGCTGGTCTTCGTTCTGCTGTGGCTGATTCACCCGGCGCTCGCGTTCGCGTTCAATATCGGCGTGCTGTATCTGACGATGGGTTTTCGCCAGGAGAGCCATTACTTCACCGACATCCATCTCGCGCTGCGCATGGAAGAGCTTGCTCGCGCCCGCACGCTCCTCGGCGAATGGCGCGGCGGACAGTATTCCGAAGCGAGTTCGAGCGAGGTCGCGCGGCTCGCGATCGAGAAAGCGCTCGTCGCGGCGCACCGCAACGTGTTCGGTGTCGTGTTCTGGTTCATCGTCCTGCCCGGGCCGACCGGCGCGATTTTCTATCGCCTGGCACGCTTCCTCGGCGAAGAATGGGGGCAGCGTCGCGATATCGAATTCGGCGAGTTCGGCCGCTTCGCGAGAAAGGCGTTCGCAGTCATCGACTGGTTGCCGGCACGCCTGACCGCAGCGTCGTTTTCAGTCGTCGGCGACTTCGAGGACGCCGTGTTTTGCTGGCGTACCCAGGCCATGCTCTGGGGCGAAAAGGCGTCCGGTATACTGATTGCCGCGGGTGCGGGAGCGCTGGGAGTGCGCTTGGGGATGCCCATGCACGAATCCGGCGAGATCGTCGAGCGGCCGGAAATGGGCGTCGGCGCGGAAGCCGATGCGGATTACATGCAGAGTACCGTGGGCCTGGTATGGCGAGCGCTGGTGCTTTGCTTGTTAATGCTCGCTTTGGTTGTGATAGCCGGCTGGGTTGGCCGTTGATTTTTGAGGAGGGAGCACTGAGATGGCGAATCGTGAAGTAGTGGTTTTGAGTGCGGTACGTTCGGCGGTCGGCGGTTTCGGCGGTTCGCTGAAGGACATGGAACCGGCTGAACTCGGCGCTGTGGTCGTCAAGGAAGCGATTGCCCGCTCGGGCGTGGATCCGCAGCAGATCAGCTTCGCCGCGGTCGGCAACTGCATCCCGACCGAGTCGCGCTACGCTTACGTCGCGCGCCTGGCGACGGTCCAGGGCGGCATGTCGATGGAGTCGGTCGCTTTCGCGGTCAACCGCCTGTGCGGATCGGCGCAGCAGGCAATCGTCAATTCGGCCCAGGCAATCATGCTCGGCGACGCGGATTTCGCGATCGGCGGCGGCGTGGAAGTGATGTCGCGCGGCGCATACCTGATGCCGGCGCTGCGCAGCGGCGCACGCATGGGAGACACCAAGGCGATCGACGCGATGGTGGCCGTCCTGACCGATCCGTTCGGTGTCGGACATATGGGCGTCACCGCAGAAAACCTGACGACGAAGTGGAACATCAGCCGCGAAGAGCAGGACGCGTTCGCGCTGGAGTCGCAGAACCGTGCTGCGGCGGCGATCACCGAGGGCCGTTTCAAGAGCCAGATCGTGCCCGTCACGTTCGAGACGCGCAAAGGACCGGTCGTCTTCGACACCGACGAGCATCCGCGCATGACGACGATGGAAGCACTGGGGAAGATGAAACCGGCCTTCAAGAAGGACGGCTCGGTGACCGCCGGCAACGCTTCGGGCATCAACGACGCGGCGAGCTTCCTGGTGCTGGCCGACGCGGGCAAGGCTGCGTCGGCAGGGCACAAGCCGATCGCGCGCCTGGTCGCTTACGCGATCGCCGGCGTGCCGAACGACGTGATGGGTGAAGGCCCGATTCCCGCTTCGAAGCTCGCTCTGCAGCGCGCCGGGCTGACGCTGGACAAGATCGACGTCATCGAATCGAACGAAGCATTTGCCGCTCAGTCGATCGCGGTCAATCGGGGCCTCGACCTCGACCCGAAGAAGACGAATCCGAACGGCGGCGCGATCGCGCTCGGCCATCCGGTCGGTGCGACCGGCGCGGTGATCATCACCAAGCTGCTGCACGAGCTGATCCGCGTCAATGGCCGCTACGGCATGGCGACGATGTGCATCGGCGGGGGCCAGGGCATCACGACGATCTGGGAACGCGTCTGAGCGCGTCTCGCGACCGGCACGAAACCCCGCTGCGGCGGGGTTTTTTTCGTCCGTAATTCCGCCGGTCGGAGGAGGGCGGAACGAATCACCAGCCCTGCGTCTGCCGTTTCGCGTGGGTGATCTCTTCGCGGATGATGCGGAAATGCTCGAAGCGTCGCGCCTCGATCGCGCCCGCTGCAATCGCCGCTCGCAGCGCGCAGCCCGGTTCGGATTCGTGCAGGCAGTCGCGGAAGCGGCATTTTCCCAAGTGCGGCGCGAACTCGACGAAGCTTGCCGCCAGTTCGTCGGCAGTCAGGTGCGCGAGACCGAAGGCCTGCAGACCGGGGCTGTCGATCAGCCAGCCACCGTCGAGCGCATAGAGGCGCGCGAACGTCGTCGTGTGCTTGCCGCTGTTCAATGCTTCCGATATTTCCCGCGTCGCCGCCTGCGCGTCGGGTATCAGGGCGTTCGTCAGCGTCGATTTGCCCATGCCCGACTGGCCGACGAGGATGCTCCGTTCGCCCGCGAGGAAAGGGCGCAGCGCTCCGGCGCCTTCGCGCGCACTGAGTTCGACGATGCGGTAATCCAGTTTCTCGAACGGCGCGAGGATTCGCCGGGCGGCCGGCAACCGATCACGCAGATCGGCCTTGTTCAGCACGATCAGGGTGCTGATCTGCTGGCTTTGCGCTGCGGCGATGCAGCGCGAGATCAACAGATCCGAGAAGCCCGGTTCGGTCGCGACGACGACCACGACCTGCGTGAGGTTCGCTGCGATGAGCTTTTCGCGGAACGCGTCCGACCGCCACAGCAGGTTGCGGCGCGGGTGCAAGCGGTTGATGACGCCCTGTCCGCTGCCGGTAGCGCTGACCTCGACTTCGTCGCCGCACGCAAAGACGCTTTTCTTGCCGCGCGGATAGCACTTCAGCCGCGGCTGCGCCGCATCGGAAGCGCTTGTAGCGTGATGGGCGGCGATATCGACTTCATAGTGACGGCCGAACGCGGCGGTGATGACGCCGTTCAGGCTTGCGCCGCTGTCGGGCGAGTGGGATGCAGTCAATTGGGTTCGCACGCCTCAGCTGCCCGCGCGCAGGCGCGAAACCCGCAGCAAAGCTGGCGGGTGGGAATCGAAAAAGCGTGAATACAACGGATCGGGCGTCAGTGTCGAAGCGTTGTCGCGATACAGCTTGACCAGCGCCGCGGCGAGATCGGCTGCGCTCGCCTGCCGGGCCGCGTACGCGTCGGCCTGAAACTCGTGCACCCGCGACCAGTGGCTCATCAGCGGTCCGAGCGGAAACGCGAACACCGGCAGCACCAGCGCGAACAGCGCCAGGGCGACGACGGTGCTGCCGGCTCCGTCGGCGATGCCGAGGCCGGTGAAGAACCAGGACTGTTCCATCAGCCTGGCGAGCAGCCACAGCAGCGCGAGGCTCGTCGCGGCGATCACTGCGAGCCGCTTCCAGATGTGGCGGTGGTGGAAGTGTCCGAGTTCGTGCGCGAGAACGGCCTCGACTTCGGCAGGGTTGAGCTTGTCGAGCAGCGTATCGAAGAACACGATACGCTTGGCGGCGCCGAAACCCGTGAAATAGGCGTTGCCGTGCGCGGAACGACGCGAGCCGTCCATGACGAACAGACCTCGCGAGCGGAAGCCGCAGCGCGCGAGAAGGTTTTCGACGCGCTTTCGCAGCGCCTCGTCGGCGAGCGGGGTGAACTTATTGAACAGCGGGGCGATGAACGTCGGCCAGACGAACAATCCGAGCAGGTTGAATGCGAACCAGAACAGCCACACCCACAGCCACCACTGCTCGCCCATCGCGCCCATCAGCCACAGCACCGCGCCCAGCACCGGCAGGCCGATCAGTGCGGCAAGGAGCGCTTCGCGCGCGACGTCGGCGGCGTAAAGCGCCGGAGTCATCCTGTTGAAGCCGAAGCGTTTTTCGATGACGAAAGTGCGGTACAGCGCGAACGGCACTTCGATGAGCCAGCCCAGGACGCCGAGCGCGGCGAGCAGCGCGATGCCGTGCGCGAGTCCGGCAGGGTCGAACCACTCCGCAAGGGCGCGGTGCATCGCCTGCAGGCCGCCGCCGAAGGTGAGTGCCAGCACGAACGCCGCACCGACGATGGCGTCAACGATGCCCAGTGCCATCCGTGCGCAGGTGTAGTCGGCAGCCTTGCGGTGCGATTCGACACTGATCGAGTCCGCGAACGGCGCAGGCACCCGGTCCCGCCGCGCCCGCACGTGATGCCTCTGGCGCAGCATCAGCGCGACCTTGACGAACAGGGTGGCGAGAAGCGCGGCGACAAACAGGTTTGAGAAGGTGTCGGGGGCCATGCGGGAGGAGGTGGAAGGCGGCGGGGCGGCGATTTATGCCACAATCTGCGCTTTGTTAAACCGGGCCGAAGGATTATGGCACAGGATCAGAACCACCTCATCTGGCTGGACATGGAGATGACCGGCCTCGAGCCCGATTCCGACCGCATCATCGAGATCGCGATCGTGATTACCGACTCCCAGCTCAATACCGTCGCCGAAGCACCAGTGATCGCTGTCCATCAGCCCGACCGCGTGCTCGACGCAATGGACGAGTGGAACCGGAACACGCACGGCAAATCGGGCCTGACCGATCGCGTCAAGGCGTCGCTGATCGGTGAAGCCGACGCCGAAGCGCAGATGCTCGCGTTCCTGCAGCAACACGTGCCGGCGCGCACGTCGCCGATGTGCGGCAATTCGATATGTCAGGACCGGCGCTTCATGGCGCGCTACATGCCGCAGCTCGAAGCCTGGTTCCACTATCGCAACCTCGACGTGTCGACGCTGAAGGAACTCGCGAAACGCTGGCGGCCCGAGGTGTACAAGGGGGTCGAGAAAAAGGGCAAGCACGAAGCGCTCGCCGACATTTACGAGTCGATTGCCGAACTGCGCCACTACCGGGACAACTTCCTGCGCCTCGTGCCGTGATTTTCGGCCGCGGCGCGCCCGATCAGCTGCGGTCGGGAGTGCGCCGCATCGCTTCGGCTGCCGCCATCAGCCCTGCTGTCGAAGGATCGCGATTCTCACGCGAGCCGGATGAAAGACTGCGCGCCATCTCCTTGCCCAGCTCGACGCCATACTGGTCGAAGCTGTTGATTCCCCAGATCCAGCCTTGCACGAACACCTTGTGCTCGTACAGGGCCATCAGCTGGCCGAGCGCGAACGCATCGAGCGCGGGCAGCAGCACTGTCGTGCTCGGCTGGTTGCCCGGACACGCCAGATGCGGCGCGAGCGCTGCCGCTTCGCTTTCCGCAAGTCCTTTCGCGCGCAGGCTCGCGAGCGCCGCGTCGAGGCTGCGCCCCGCCATCAGCGCGGCCGACTGAGCGAACGCGTTCTCGACCAGCGCGCGCTGGGAGGCGTCGTCCGCGCCGACCGGGACGATGAAATCGAGCGCGACGCGACGCGTGCCCTGGTAGAACAGCTGGTGGAACGCATGCTGGCCGACCGTGCCGACGCCGCCCCACACGATCGGCGAAGTGTGGACGACGCTCGCGGAGCCGTCGCGCAGGCAGCGCTTGCCGTTGCTTTCCATTTCGAGCTGCTGCAGCCACGCGGCGAAACTGCGCAGGCCGTGCGCATAGGGCAGCAGTGCGAGACTTTCGATGCCGAGGAAATCGGTATTCCACAGGCCTGCCAAGCCCATCAGGACCGGAAGATTTTCGCCCGGCGGCGCGCTGCGGAAGTGTTCGTCCATCGCCCGCGCGCCGGCCAGGAATGCGTCGAACTCGCTCTCGCCGATCGCGATCATCAGTGGCAGGCCGATCGTCGACCACACGGAATAGCGCCCTCCGACCCACTCCGGCAGCGGGAAGACGCGTTCTGCGGGAATGCCGAATGCGGCTGCAGCGTCGATCGCATTGCTGACCGCCGCGAAATGCAGCGCAGGGTCGCAGCCCGCTCCCAGGCCGGCTTGCAACCAGCTCCGGGCTGCCTGCGCGTTGGCCAGGGTTTCGGCGGTCGCAAAGCTTTTGGACGAGACGATGAACAACGTGCTCGCGGGATCTGCGTCGGCGAGCGCTTCATCGAGCTCGCGCCGATCGATGTTCGCGACAAACCGGACTTCCGGTGTCGCCCCTGACCCGGCCGGAACGAGTGCCTGCGCCGCCATGCGGGGGCCGAGGTCGGAGCCGCCGATACCGAGGTTGACGACGATGCGGATCGGTTTTCCGCTCGCGCCGGTCATCGTTCCGCTGCGCAGCGCCGCGGCGAAAGCGCGCATGCGCTGTTGCGATTGCGCAAGGCTTGCCGCGTCTTCGGGCGGGGCCGCGCAGGCGTCGCGCAATGCCATGTGCAGCACGGCGCGGTCTTCGGTGAAATTCAGATGCTCGCCGGCAAAAAGCGCGTCGATACCTTCGGGCAGGCGGGTCTGCTCCGCGAGAGCGACGAGCGCAGCGAGTGCCGGCGCGTCGATCGATTGCTTCGACAGGTCGAGCAGCAGACCGCGATGACCGAAGGACAAGGTCGCGAAGCGCGCAGCATCGCGCTCGAACAGTTCCGCGACGCGCGTCGTGCGCAACCGGGCAGCGTGGTTTTCGAGCCCGCTCCAGGCGGGCTGCCGATGCGCAGGGGTAAAGGGTTCAGTCACGGCGGGGTTCATCACGGCGATAAAGACGGAATATCTCGAGTTGTTTGCCACCGCCCCGGCGATGCTCCCAGATCTGCTGCCATTCCTGGGCGGGGCGCAGCGCGGCGGGGCTGCGGCTATCATATACCAGCAAAAAACTGCAGGCCGTTTCATTGCCGGAGACCCTCTCGGGCCGTACGCCGGCGAAATAATGGAACGATGCGCGCTGGCTTGGCGACAGCCCGAGCATCGCGACGCAGTCGCTCCTTTCCCCCGCCAGCGCGATCCCCAGCGAGGTCGCAACCGGCCGGTAGCTCCGATCGTAGTCGAACCACGGCATCAGCAGCACGACCGCGAGGCACCACAGCGTCGTCATGCCCATCGCCCAGCTTGCCGGGCCGCGATTGAAGGAGCGCGGCAGGCGCCACATCAGCACGACCCAGGTCACGCAGATGCCGATCCCGGCAAGCGCCTGGGACATGCTCCCTTTAAGTTCGAACCCCGGGGCGACTCTTGCGACGTGGCGCGCAAGTCCGGGGGGCCAGGAAACGGCCTGGGCTGTCCATGCGATCCAGACCAGCAGCGCGAAGACGACGAAGGTCATCACTGCAAACCAGTCGAAAGCGTTGGCTGCGCCGCGGCGCAGTGTGGGAATGCCCGCCGCCGCGAGCAATGCGAGCGGAGGGATCAGCGGGAGCATCGTTGCCTGCGCGAGGCTGCCGTTGATGATGATCCAGCTGCCGGCAAGCAGCGCTGACGCGATCGGCAGGAGCCAGGAAATCCGCATCAGCTGGCGGCGCGCGCGCCACAACGACCATAGCGCGATTGGCCACAACGGCCAGGCGAACCAGCCGAACAGTTCGATCAGCCGTGAAAATTCGTCGCGCCGCAGCGAGTCCGAGCCGAACTCGAGCCATTCCCTGCGCCACCACAGCGCGAGCAGTTCGGGAGCCTGATAGTGAAGAACCAGCGGCCATAGCGCGCTGGCTCCCACGGCGAGGCTCAGTCCGAGAATCAAGCCGCCGCTGGCGCGCGGGTTGCGGCACTCGGGGCACGCAATGACGACGACGAGAAACAGCGGCAGCGTCAGCATCACGCCGGGCAGACCCCCGGCGAGAAATGCGAGTACGGAGCCCGCAGCGGCCTGCAGGCTGCCGAGGGCGGGGCGCGTCGGAATCAGCGACAGGCCGGCAAGGGTCATCGCGACGAACGACATCACGGCGATCATCGGCTGGGTTTCGTGCGCGTGGAGCACCAGTCCCAGCGTGCCGAGCGTCAGCAGCGCGGCCGGAGTGCGCGTGTGCTTGCCGTACAGCCGCGCGGAAGCGCGGGCGATCCAGAAGATCGCGAGCGCCGTGTATAGCGTGGTGGCGAGGCGAGCCGCATCGTGGGGCGGCAACAGCCAGCCGAACAGCAGCGCAAACACCGAACCGGTCCAGTAATACAGCGGCGGGTAACTTGTGGACGGTTCGCCGGCGATCAGCGGGAACAGAACGCCGTTGCCCTGCAGCATCTCGAAGATCGGGCCGAAATGCCGGGCGTCGTCGCCACGCCACGGGACGTGGCCGGTCAGGCCGACAAGAAGGTACAGCGCGACGAGCACGGCCAGCCCGGCTGCTCCGTAAAGGTGCTGCTTCGGCAGGGGAGAGTTGGGGGTGCGAGTCATTCGGGACGGGTGTCGGGCAGCACTTTCAGGTGCGAAGACCACCACGGACACGTTCGCGACGCACCGTCGTCGTCAGGGCGGGATTCTAGCCGGCAAACGGTCGGGCGCGCTGCGGCGAGCGACGGGGGCCGACGGCGCGGCAGCGGTTGAATAAAAAAGGCAGCCGAAGCTGCCTTTTCTAGACTTTGGCCAGGAATCAGCCGAGGCGCTGAACGCTGCCGTATTTCTGGCGGAAACGTTCGACACGACCTGCGGTGTCGACGATCTTCTGCTTGCCGGTGTAGAACGGATGGCAGGCTGCGCACACTTCGACGTGCAGCGCCGGCTTGCCGAGCGTCGAGCGCGTCTCGAAAGTGTTGCCGCAGGAGCAGGTCACCCGGACTTCGGCGTATTTGGGATGGATATCCGCTTTCATGATGATTCCCTTGTACGAGCGGGCGGTGACTGTGGCCGCCCTGAGAGCTGATTGAAACGAAGAATTATCGTGGATGAAGGGAGCAAAAGCAAGGATCGGCGCACGGCTGCGGGAAACCGGGGGACCACGGCTTCCGCCGTTTCCACCCGCCTGCGCTGGCGCGCGATTGCCCCTACAATACGCAGCTTTCTTGCCGGAGCTTCGTGTGCGGCTCGTTCTCGCGCCGATGAAGGCGTCACCCCAACATGCGCCCGGTGACACCGGACAGTGGCCGAACCGGCTGTCCAGGAATCACCCTCGCGCCGGCAGCCTTTTCCAGGAGATCTCTTCGATGCGCCATCGGGCCGAAATCGACTCTCTCGTGATGTGTCACGGGATCGTCGGCCCGTCGCTCGCCGCCGGAGTCCTGAATCGATGAGCTACGCCAATTCCCGCATTCCCGCGAGCGCCCAGTCCGGCATCCACGAGCAGCTGTTGCGTCGCGTCGAGCGCCATCTCGCCGAGCCGTTCCGCAAGCCTTATGCCGACTACAACCGGGCGGCGTTCGCCGCGAGCCTGGAACGGTGGAACGGAACGGCGCCGCTGATCCTGGATGCCGGATGCGGCGTCGGACACAGCACGATCCAGCTGGCGCGCAGCTTTCCCGACCATTGGGTGGTCGGCGTAGACCAGTCGGAGGACCGCCTGAACCGGCGCAAGCCGTACCCGCAGGCGCTGTTGCCGACGAACATGGTGTTCGTGCGCGCCGATCTCGTCGACTACTGGAGATTGTGCTGCGATGCCGGCCTGACGCTTGCCCGCCACTACATCCTGTATCCGAACCCGTGGCCGAAGATCGGGCATCTGGCGCGGCGCTGGCCTGCCCACCCGGTGTTCCCGTTCATCCCGCGGCTCGGCGGCGTGCTGGAGTGCCGCAGCAACTGGCACGTCTATATCGAGGAATTCGCGTGTGCGCTGGAGCGCTTGACCGGCCGGGAAATCATCCCGGAGGAATTCGAGGCGCCGATGCCGCTGACGCCGTTCGAGCGCAAATACCGGGACTCCGGCCAGCAGCTGTATCGCGTCGTCTGCGACCTCGGCAATGCTGCTTGCACGCCGCTGCCCGAAGGCGCACCCTGCGTGCCTTGACGGAGAAGAAACGATGAATATCGAAGCGTCCCAGGACGAAACGCCGAACCCCCATCTGCTCGACGACGCGCAGTTCGAAGCCCTCGAAGAGCTGCTCACGTCCGACGCGGTGCCCGAAGACTGCATGGACCTGGAGATGCTCGACGGATATCTCGTCGCGGTGCTGGCGTCGCCGCGACGGATCGCGCCGGAGCGGTGGCTGCCCGAAGTGTGGTCCGCGCATGGCGAGGACGCGTCGTTCGGCTCGGGAAACCGGATGCAGCGGGCGATCGGGCTGGTGCGGCGCTATTACAACGAGCTGGCGACCACGATCGGCGAGCCCGAAGGGTGGGAGCCGTTTTGTTATGCCGCCAGCGACGGCGATTCGCTGCGCATCGGCGAGGAATGGATCGAAGGCTTCGCCCAGGGGCTCGAGCTGTGGTCGGACGACTGGGACCGGGGCGTGCCCGAGGACGCGGCGCAGGCCGTGCGGGATGCGATCGATACGATGATGGCGCCATGGGCCGACGAAGCTGCGGCCAGCGCGGCGGACGATGCCACGCGACTGCAATGGCTGGAACTCGCTGTCACGAGCGTCGGCCAGATCATCGGGCAGTGGCGAAAGCTCGGGCTCGCACCGGTCGAGTTGCTGTCCGTCGATGAGCCGGCTGCACCGGCACCGGCAAGTGCGGGGCGCAACGAGGCCTGTCCGTGCGGCAGCGGCAAGAAATACAAGAAATGCTGCGGCGCCCCGCGATGACGGCAAGCTCGGCCTTTCCGGCTCCCCCCATCACGGGCATGGCACGCACTGCGGCAAGCCGATGAGCGACGATCACTGCACCCGCTGCGGCGCGTGTTGCGCGGCTTTTCGGGTCGATTTTCATCGTTCCGAGCTGGCGAGTGCGGCGGCAGGCGGCGTGCCCGACGCAATGACCGTGCCGGTCACCGGCGCGCTCGTGCGCATGCGCGGCACCGACGAAGAGCCGCGTTGCGTGGCCCTGGCCGGCGAGATCGGTGTTGGCGCCCATTGCACGATCTATTCGAGCCGGCCTTCGCCGTGCCGTGACTTTGCGCCCTATGCGGCGCTCGGGATCGGCGAAGATGCGTGCGACCGTGCGCGCGCCCGGCACGGTTTGCCGCCGCTGCAGTCCTGAAGCGGCTCGGCGTGCCGGCGCGTCCGCCAGCCTCGGCTCCGGGCGTTTCCGGTTTCGATCACGCGGGAAAGCCGACCGACGCCAGCAGGTGCAGCGGGCCGATGCGGCGCACGACGTCGATCTGTTCGGGGCGGCGCACGAACAGCGACCCCGCGAAACCGAGCGCGTTCACCGAAATGCCTTCATGCTGCTCGCGGCTGCGCGGAACCACGACGAGCCAGCCGCCGCCGGTCAGCATGTTGTAGGGCGGCATCGGGTCGCGGTCGGCAGCGATGCCGAGTGCGTCGCACGCGGCGTGGAACGCCTGGTGCAGGATCGCCCCATTGACGGCGGCCGAATCGCTGCCGAGCGGTGCAGGCCGGAGGCGCACGAAACAATGCCGCCACGGCAGCGTCGCGTCGAACGTTACGTCCCCGGCCACATCCGCCCGCAGCCGGGCAGTGAAGCCGGCGAAGTTCGAACCGCCGGCAGTGGCGGGAATCCATTGCAGATGCTTGTGGCGCTGGCTCGCGCCGGCTTCGGTGCCGCCGTTATAGAAGCCGAGCCCGCCGAGCTCGGTGGTGACGCGCGCGAGCGCGACGAAATCCGCAAGGCTGAGCGGCATCGTCTGGGATTCGAACGCGCGCGTGACGATGAGCAGATGGCGCTCGATCACCGGATATTTGTTCAGCACGGCGAGATGGTGCTTGCCGACCGGTCCGACGTTCAGATCCTCTTCAGGCGGCAGGAAAGGATTATGGTCCGGGTCGCGGCGCAACGCCGCGCTGACCCGGCCGGCATCCTTCAGCGCGAGCGACGATACCCAGCGAACGGTGAAGTCGAAGTCTTCGTCGCGGATCAATGCACGCTCGGTGCGGATCGGCTGCAGCGCTCCCGATTCGTTCGCGTGGACGTACGTTCGGTCGATTCTCGGCAGGAGCGGCAGCGGCATGTTTCTCGTTCGCGGAAGCGGCAGGCGGTGAGCTGGCAGTGTAGGCTCCCGGCTTCCGATCGATCAATTGATTCGCGCAGCTCGAGAGCGCTGGGCAGGAGTATGCAATGACAATTTCCTTTGCCGTGCGCGGCGAATATATCCAGCTCGACCAGCTGCTGAAAGCAACCGGCCTCGCCGGGACTGGCGGCGAAGCGCATGCCGCGGTCGAAGGCCAGCGGGTCCGCGTCGATGGGCGGGTCGAATTGCGCAAGCGCGCCAAGCTGCGCCCCGGCCAGACAGTCGCTTTCGCCAACGAGACGATCGTCCTCGTCGCCGCGCAGGGCTGAACGAGCTCAGCGTTCGTGCGGGGCCGCACTGGCCACCGGAGCGCGCGAGAATTTCTCCCACAGCCATCCTCCCGGCAGATCCCGCCCGGTCAGCACATAGGTGAGGGTGTGTTCGTTCGAGAGCGTCAGGTCGAATTCGCGCCTCGCCTCCTGTCGGCCGACCAGCAGCAACTCGTCGCCAGCGCGGATTTCGGTGTCGGGATCGGGCAGCAGGAGGTGATCGTCGTCGTCGCGGTGCAGGTACAGCACCTCGCACGCGAGTTCCTCATCGCGGTTCGACGGAGCGCGCAGGATCTCCCTCAAGGCGATCGTCGCGCCATGCATCAGCTTGTGGTGGAGGGCCGGTGCCTGCGTGAAGCTGATGCGTTCGCTCCAGACGCTGGGCACCTGCCAGCCGAAACGTCCAGTCAGTCGGTCGAGCAGCGCCGCGCACCACGGTTCGTCGCGCCGCTTGACCTCGTTCAGGAAAGGCACGAGCAGCGGCGTCGTCAGGATCGCCAGGCATTCATGGGCGATGATTTCGCTCGGCACGACGTCGACGTCGGAATCGTAGGCCTCGAACAACGAGCGGTTGGCATAGTGGTTCTGGCGCAGGATCACGAACAGGCCCGGATTCAGTTCGCGCGCAGTCACCGCGATCGACAGGTTGTCGACGTCGTTGCCGGTGCCGGCGATGATGCCCGCAGCTTCGCGCACGCCCGCCTGCTCGAGCGCCGGTGCGCCGGTGCCATCCCCCTGCACCCAGCGGTGGTGAGGGTCGTCGGAGGATTCGCGGTCGATGATCGTGATCGATACCGCAGATTCCTGTTCCATCGCCTGCACCATGACCCGCCCGAAGCGCCCGTGACCGCAGACGATCCAGTTGCCCGAAGGCGGGTCCCGCTCGCGCTCGACGGTGGTCCCCGGCAAGCCCGTCAGCCAGGTCAGCAAATGCCACGCGGCGGGCGCGTGCAGCGCGAGCGACAGGTATTCGGCGAACTTCTCGAACGGGTTGATGATGTGACGCGTGCCGAACGAAGCCATGTTCGCAGCGGTCTCCGGCGTCTCGGCGCGGCACAGCGCCGGGATTTTCGGCGCGAGCAGGCGGGCGGCAATCGCGATCGCGAGGTTCGCGCTGTCGTCGTTTGTCAATGCGATAATGCCTATGCAATACGGATGAGAAAGGCCGGCGAACTGCAACAGCTCGGGGTTGCGCGCATCGGCACATATCGTCGGCACGTCCGCCCGGTAGCTGTGCAGGTCGATTTCGCCGGCCTTGACTTCGTCGCATTCGACGACGACGGCGCGATAGCCGAGCTGGTCGAGCGCGCTGCAGATCAGCCGCCCGGTTTCGCCATATCCGCACACGATGTAGAACGGCTCGCGCAGGCGCTTGACTGCGCGCAGGAAGCGATGCGTGCGGATCGCGAGCTGCAGGCTGCGGTCGGCGAGCAGGGCAAAGACGGTGCCGAGGCTGTATGCCCAGCCGACCACCGACAGGTAGATGCACAGCGTCACCCACAGGCGCTGCTGGTCCGAAAATCCATACGGAATTTCGCCGAAGCCGATCGTCGTCGCCGTGTAGCTCATGAAATAGAGCGCGTGGAAGAAGCTCAGGTGGTACACCCTGCCTTCGTCGTCGACGCCCGGCGCGAGCGTCAGCCCGAGCACCGAGATCGCAAGAATGCTGATGAGCAGGATCAGCGGCGCCCGCAGGCGGCGCATGATCAGCAGAATGATGCTGTGATGGCGCAGCAGAGGCGTCATCGGCGCGCCTCGCCCCCTAGCGGCGCTGCATGATCGTTTCGGCGATCAGGATCGCCACCGAGACGACGTTCGCGAACAGTGCTCCGCCCGACAGTGAAACCACCCGCGCGACCATCTCGGGCGTCACTCCCCCTGCGGAGACATGGGCGGCATAGCCCCATACCATCGCCGCGGCGATGAGCTGCAGGTCCGCCACCAGGCTCGTCGCCAGATGGACCGCGCCGATCTGGGTGCGGTCGCCGAACTTGAGAACAGTCGCGATCAGGCTCACGACGATCGCTGCGAAAAGCTCGTAGATGTCGTGATGCGAAGGATCGTCGATGTCGCCGACGAAAAAACCGAAGTTGAGGGTGGCGGCGAGCACGATGAAGAAGCCGAAGATGACTTTTTCGAGGTTCATGTCTTTGTCGTCGCCGGATCGCTCTGCGGCGCGTCGGTTGTCATTGGAATCCAGTCGAGCAGGATATTCGCCGGCAATTATAGAGGTCGGGCGGCACTGCGCGACGGCTTCACTCGTGAATGTCGCCCTCCACATACTGCCAGCGGCCCTCGGTGCGCACGAATCGGCTCGTCTCGTGCAGGCGATGAGCGCGGCCGCCGACGCGGTATCGCGCGACGAACTCGACGACGGCGGCATCCGCACCGGTCTGGACATGTTGGCGGATCTGCAGCCCGATCCATTTTCGCGCCGGCTCCGCCGTGAAATCGATGGCCGCGGGCCGGCTCGACGGATGCCAGCTGGCAAGGAGATACGCCTCGTCGCCCAGCGTGAACGCCGTGTAGCGGCTGCGCATCAGCGCCTCCGCGGTGTCGGGCAGCAACTGGCCGGCGATGAGCGGCGCGCAGCAGTCATCGAAGGTTCTGCCCGACTGGCAGGGGCAGGGGGGGGCGGCAGTTCGTCGCATCGGCGAATTCTATTGCACGCGCCCGAGAATCTCCCGCAGCACGTACGGCAGGATGCCGCCGTGACGGTAGTAATCGACTTCGATCGGCGTGTCGATGCGGCACAACACCGGGACCTCGATGCGCTCGCCATTGCGCCGGTGCGCGACCAGCGACAGATCCTGCTGGGGTTTGAGCGTCGCATCGATACCGAGCACGTCGAACGTCTCGTCGCCGACGAAACCGAAGCTCTCCCACGAGTCCTGGCCCTTGAACTGCAGCGGCAGCACGCCCATGCCGACGAGGTTCGAGCGATGGATGCGCTCGAAACTTCTGGCGATGACGGCCCTGACGCCGAGCAGCTGCGTGCCTTTCGCGGCCCAGTCGCGGCTCGAGCCGGTACCGTACTCCTCGCCGGCGAAGATCACTGTCGGCGTGCCGGTCGCCATGTATGCGATCGCGGCGTCGAATACGGTCGTCTGCCGATCGTCGAGAAGGGTGTAGCCCCCTTCGACGCGCGAGCCGTCCTGTTTCGCCGGCAGCATCATGTTCCTGATCCGAACGTTGGCAAAAGTCCCTCGCACCATCACGTCGTGATTGCCGCGTCGTGAGCCGTAGGAGTTGAAATCCTGCTTCGCGACGCCCTTGGCGATCAGCCATTGCCCCGCCGGAGTCGTCTCCCTGAACGAACCGGCCGGCGAGATGTGGTCGGTCGTGACCGAATCGCCGAGCATCAGCAGCACGCGCGCGCCCTTGATGTCAGCGACGGCACCCGGTTGCGGCAAGAAACCCTCGAAGAACGGCGGACGCGCGATGTAGGTCGATTCCGGCCATGCGTACACCTGCCCCGCCGGCGCCGAGATCTCGTTCCACAGGTCGTGGTCCTTGGTGAAGTCGGAATACAGGCGCGTGAAAGTGGCCGGGTCCATCGCAAAAGGCATCACTGCGGCGATCTCGTCGGACGTCGGCCAGATGTCCTTGAGGTACACATGGTGGCCGTCCGACCCGGTGCCCAGCGGGTTCTCGGTGAGATCGACGTTGGCCCGCCCCGCGATCGCGAACGCGACCACGAGCGGCGGCGACGCGAGAAAGTTGGCGCGGATGTTCGGATGAATGCGCGCTTCGAAATTGCGGTTGCCCGACAGCACCGCGGCGGCGATGACGTTATGCTCGCCGATCGCTTCGTTGAGCTCCGGCGCGAGGTCGCCCGAGTTGCCGATGCAGGTCGTGCAGCCGTAGCCGGCCAGCGCAAAGCCGAGCTCGGCGAGCGGTTCGAGGAGCCCGGCTTTCTGCAGGTAGTCGGTGACGACGCGCGAGCCCGGCGCGAGCGAAGTCTTGACGTGCGGCTTCACGCGCAGCCCTTTCGCGACCGCTTTCTTCGCCAGCAGGCCGGCGGCGATCAGCACGGCCGGATTGCTGGTGTTCGTGCAGGACGTGATCGCGGCGATCAGGATATCGCCATGGCCAAGGTCGACCCCCGGCAGCTTCGTCGGAAAACGCGTGCCAAGCGCAGCTTCCGGCTGGCCGAAGCCGTTTTCGCTCGCCGGGCGGGAGAACAGCCGGTCGAACATGTCCTCCATGTCGGACAGCGGGATGCGGTCCTGCGGCCGCTTCGGTCCGGCGAGCGACGGGACGATCGACGCGAGATCGAGCGTGACTGTCTCCGAATAGTCGATCTCGCCCGCCTGCGGCACGCCGAACAGCTGCTGCGCCCGGAAATAGGCTTCGAACAGTTCGCACTCGACGTCGCTGCGGCCGGTGCCGCGCATGTACGCGACAGTCTTGTCATCGACCGGGAAGAAGCCCATCGTCGCGCCGTACTCGGGAGCCATGTTGGCGATCGTCGCGCGGTCGGTGACGGTCAGGCTGGCGGTGCCTTCGCCGAAGAACTCGACGAACTTGCCGACGACCTTGTGCTGGCGCAGCAGTTCGGTGACCGTCAGCACGAGGTCGGTCGCCGTGACGCCTTCGTTCAGTCGCCCCTTGAGTTCGACGCCGACGACGTCCGGCGTCAGCAGGTAGACCGGCTGGCCGAGCATGCCGGCTTCGGCTTCGATCCCGCCGACACCCCAGCCGACGACGCCGACGCCGTTGATCATCGTCGTGTGCGAGTCGGTGCCGACCAGCGTGTCCGGGTAATACAGCATGTCACTCCCGGTGTCGTGCCCGCGCACGCCGCGGAACAGATATTCGAGATTGACCTGGTGGACGATGCCGATGCCCGGTGGCACGACGCGGAACGTGTCGAATGCCTGCATCCCCCATTTCATGAACTGGTAGCGCTCGCGATTGCGCTGGAATTCGAGTTCCATGTTCTGCCGCAGCGCGAGCGGCGAACCGTAGTGGTCGACCTGCACGGAATGGTCGACGACCAGATCCACCGGCACGAGCGGTTCGATCAGCTTCGGGTCCTTGCCCATGTCGGCCGCCACGTTGCGCATCGCGGCGAGATCGCACAGCAGCGGCACGCCGGTGAAGTCCTGCAGCACGACGCGGGCGACGACGAACGGAATCTCCGCGGTGCGCGGCGCGTTCGCTGTCCAGCCGGCGAGCTGGCGCACGTGTTCTTCGGTGACTTTCTTGCCGTCGCAATGACGCAGCACGGCTTCCAGCACGATGCGGATCGATACCGGCAGGCGCGAGACCGTCGCGACCCCGGCGGTTTCCAGTGCCGGCAACGAGTAATAGCGGCCGCTGCGCCCGGTGGGGGTGGAGAAGGTCTGGAGCGTGTCGAACAGAGTATGGAGCATGGTTCGTCTCCCGATGAATGAGGCTTCGTCGAAGGGCGCGAGGTGCCGCCGGTTGCACATCCACCATTGGAACCCCTGCTGGCGGCGCTCGTTCCCGTCGTGCTCCTTGCCCTGTTTAGTTGAAACCCCCGAGCAAAGCAATGACGAGGTGATGAGGGCGACGTGACCCGGCCCGCAACCCGAGCGGGAAGAGTAGAATCCCGGCGCGGCAACGGGATGGCCCGGATGCTGCATCGCACACCAGGTCTTATAAAAGACATATAATCACAGAGTTTCGTTCGGGTACGCACCCGGACGCCCTGCCACCGCCACGATATTGGAAGGAATCGCCCGTGCTTGAAGCCTACCGTGCCCATGTCGCCGAACGTGCCGCCCTTGGAATCCCGCCGCTGCCGTTGTCGAAGCAGCAGACCGAGGAACTGGTCGCGTTGCTGAAGAATCCCCCGAAGGGCGAGGAAGAGTTCCTCGTCGAACTCCTGACCTACCGCGTGCCGGCGGGCGTCGACGATGCCGCGAAGGTCAAGGCGGAATTCCTCGCCAAGGTCACGAAGGGTGAGGAGACCTGTGCGCTGGTGTCCCGGACGAAGGCGACCGAACTGCTCGGCACGATGCTCGGCGGCTTCAACATCAAGCCGATGATCGACTTGCTCGGCGACGCCGAAGTCGGCGCAGTCGCCGCCGAAGGGTTGAAGAAGACCCTGCTGATGTTCGATTACTTCCATGACGTCAAGGACCTGGCCGTCGCCGGCAACGCGAACGCGAAAGCCGTGATGCAGTCGTGGGCGGATGCCGAGTGGTTCACGAGCCGTCCGGAAGTGCCGGCGTCGCAGAAGCTGACCGTGTTCAAGGTCACCGGCGAAACCAACACCGACGACCTGTCGCCCGCGCCGGACGCCTGGTCGCGCCCCGACATCCCGCTGCACGCGCTGGCGATGCTGAAGAATCCGCGTCCGGGCATCACGCCGGAAGAATCCGGCGTGCGTGGCCCGGTCAAGTTCCTCGAAGAGCTGCGCGCGAAAGGCAACCTGGTCGCCTACGTCGGCGACGTCGTCGGCACCGGTTCCTCGCGCAAGTCGGCAACCAACTCGGTGCTGTGGTTCACCGGCGAGGACATCCCGTTCGTGCCGAACAAGCGTTTCGGCGGCGTGTGCCTGGGCTCCAAGATCGCTCCGATCTTCTTCAACACGATGGAAGACGCCGGCGCGCTGCCGATCGAGCTCGACTGCGGCCAGCTCGACATGGGCGACGAGATCGAGCTGAAAGTCGACGCCACCACCGGCAAGGTCACCGCGCTCAAGAACGGCGCCGTGGTGTCCGAATCGCAACTCAAGACCCTCGTGATCCTCGACGAAGTGCGCGCCGGCGGCCGCATTCCGCTGATCATCGGCCGCGGTCTCACCGGCAAGGCGCGCGAAGCGCTGGGCCTGCCCGTGAGCACGCTGTTCCGCCTGCCGCAGGCTCCGGCCGATTCCGGCAAGGGCTTCTCGCTGGCGCAGAAGATGGTCGGCCGGGCCTGCGGTTTCCCGGAAGGGCAGGGCGTGCGCCCGGGCACCTACTGCGAGCCGAAGATGACCACCGTCGGCTCCCAGGACACCACCGGCCCGATGACTCGTGACGAGCTGAAGGACTTGGCCTGCCTCGGCTTCTCCGCCGACCTGGTGATGCAGTCGTTCTGCCACACCGCCGCCTATCCGAAGCTGGTCGATGTCCGCATGCATCGCGAGCTGCCGAGCTTCATCTCGACGCGCGGCGGCGTCGCGCTGCGTCCGGGCGACGGCGTGATCCACTCGTGGCTCAACCGCCTGCTGCTGCCGGACACCGTCGGCACCGGCGGCGACAGCCACACCCGCTTCCCGATCGGCATCTCGTTCCCGGCCGGCTCCGGCCTCGTGGCGTTTGCCGCCGCGACCGGCGTGATGCCGCTCGACATGCCCGAATCGGTGCTGGTGCGCTTCAAGGGCAAGCTGCAGCCGGGCGTGACGCTGCGTGACCTGGTCAACGCGATTCCCTACTACGCGATCAAGCAGGGTCTGCTGACCGTCGAGAAGAAGGGCAAGAAGAACATCTTCTCCGGCCGCGTGCTGGAAATCGAAGGCCTGCCCGACCTGAAGGTCGAGCAAGCGTTCGAACTGTCGGATGCCGCCGCCGAGCGTTCGGCCGCCGCGTGCTCGGTGCATCTGGATAAAGAGCCGATCATCGAGTACATGCGCTCGAACATCACGCTGATGAAGTGGATGATCGCCAACGGCTACCAGGACGCCCGCACCCTGGGCCGCCGCATCAAGGCGATGGAAGCGTGGATCGCCGATCCGAAGCTGCTGAAGGCCGACGCCGATGCCGAATACGCCGCCGTGATCGAGATCGATCTGGCCGACGTCAAGGAGCCGATCGTCGCCTGCCCGAACGACCCCGACGACGTGAAGCTGCTGTCCGAAGTCGCCGGCGACAAGATCGACGAAGTGTTCATCGGCTCGTGCATGACCAACATCGGCCACTTCCGCGCCGCGGGCAAGGTGCTCGAAGGCAAGTCGGACATCCCGACCCGGCTGTGGATCGCCCCGCCGACGAAGATGGACGCGATGATCCTCAACGAGGAAGGCTACTACGGCGTGCTCGGCAAGTCCGGCGCGCGCATGGAGATGCCGGGCTGCTCGCTGTGCATGGGCAACCAGGCACAGATTCGCAAGGGCTCGACGGCGATGTCGACGTCGACGCGCAACTTCCCGAACCGGCTGGGCATCGATACCCGCGTCTATCTGGGTTCGGCGGAGCTCGCCGCGGTGTGCGCGCTGATGGGCAAGATCCCGACAGTCGCGGAGTACATGTCGCAGGTGGAAGTGGTCAACGCGAAGGCGAAGGACGTCTATCGCTACATGAACTTCGATCAGATCGAGGAGTTCAGGAGCGTGGCCGACACCGTCACGGTCTGATGCAGGAAGCCGGGCCGAACAGGTTCGGCTAACCGGCCGCTTCACCAGAACGCCCCTGTCCGGGAAACCGGGCAGGGGCGTTCTGTTTGGTTTGACGCACCGTGCACGCCTGTTCCACCCCGGACGGGCCGGTGCGCTCGAATGCGTGGTTCCGCTGTTGTACTACGATGAAAACCAGGTGGCGGAGGTATCCGGCGCCGAGACCGAACACGACAGTGAAACTCCGACTTGCCAAAGGAGCACGCGATGCTACTCAACCCCTACCTGACGTTCGATGGCCAGTGCGAGGCCGCTTTTCGCTTCTATGCCGACTGCCTTGGCGGCACCGTGACGGCGTTGGCCCGCTTCGGTGAAGCGCCCCAGTGCGACGAGGTGCTGACGCCGGAGCAGCGTGACCGGATCATGCATGCGCGCCTGGCGGTCGGCGACCAAGTGCTGATGGGCTCGGACACGACTCCCGAGCACCCGTACGAAGGCATCCATGGCTGCGCAGTGTCGCTGAACGTCGACTCCATCGCCGAGGCCGAACGCATCTTCAGGACGCTGGCCGAAGGCGGCACGGTGCAGATGCCGCTGGCGCAGACGTTCTGGGCGGCACGCTTCGGCATGTGCGTCGATCGCTTCGGCGTGCCGTGGATGATCAACTGCGAGCAGAGCCAGTGACGCACCGGTGAGTCGCGGTGTAATGTACTGCGCCAGAGTTGGACATCTTCTGCAGATAGCGAGCGCTTCGCGGCTTCGCCACACGAGCATTCAATGAGCAACGACGTCACGATCGGCGAACCGTCGATGGTGCTGACCTTCATCGGCGTGAAGATGCTCATCGCCCCCTGGTATCACGTCCCGGTTGCCGCGTCGTTGTCGATCGTCGCCGTGCGGATCGGATCGGATCGGGCCCCGTCGTCAGCCTGTTGGCGACACGCAGGACATCGTCCTCATGTCCGTCGCGGCAAGGCGGTAGCAGCGCTGCGGGGCGAAAACCTGCAAGCCATGCAGGTGATTGCTGCTGCATAAAATATTTGTGCAAAAGCAATTTGATATAATGGCTTCCACTTCCGCGCCGGAAGGCCGCGCCGGAGCGGGCGACGTCCGATCCGGCGCTTCGTCACAATCAACCTTCGGTGCGATGCCGGAGATTCCGGTCCTTGCTTTCCGACACGAGGTTTCGGCCGTGTGTTGCGAAGACCCGGACTGAATGGACCGCGTGATCCGGTGCCCTGCCGTCGAGGGCAGCTTCCCGCACCGATGTTGTGGTGAGAGCCGATTCACGCGGACGAAGGAGGGGACAATACATGTGCGGTATTGCAGGTGAAATCAGATTCGATGGACAGTCGCCCGACGTGGCGGCGCTGGAGCGGATGAATGCGCGGCAGCGCGTGCGCGGTCCCGACAGCGGCGGCGTGTTCGTGCAGGGCGCGCTCGGTTTCGGCCACCGCCGGTTGAAGATCATCGACCTGTCCGAATCGGCGCAGCAGCCGATGTTCGATCCGGCCCTCGGCCTGGGGATCGTCTTCAACGGAGCGATCTATAACCACGGCGCGCTGCGTCGCGAGCTCGAGACCCTCGGCTACCGCTTCTACTCGACCGGCGATACGGAAGTCCTGCTGAAAGCCTACCACGCGTGGGGGCAGGAATTCGTGCAGCGGCTCAACGGCATGTTCGCGTTCGCGATCTGGGAGCGGGATAGCGGCCGCGTCGTGCTCGGTCGCGACCGGCTCGGCATCAAGCCGCTGTATTACAACGAACAGCCCGGCCTGCTGCGCTTCGCGTCGAGCCTGCCGGCGCTCGTTGCCGCCGGCGGCGTCGACACCACGGTCGATGCGGTGGCGTTGAACCACTACCTCTCGTTCCATGCGGTCGTACCGGCTCCGCACACCATTCTCGCCGGCGTGCGCAAGCTGCCGCCCGCGACGCTGATGACGGTCGACACCGACGGGCGCCGCAGCGAACACAGCTACTGGTCGCTGGCCTACTCGCACGATCCGGGCGACGCAGCGCGCAGCTTCGAGGAATGGACGGAAATCCTGCTCGAAGGCTTGCGCAGCGCGGTGGGTCGGCGCCTGGTCGCGGACGTACCGGTCGGCGCGCTGCTGTCGGGCGGCGTCGACTCGAGCCTGATCGTCGGGCTGATGGCGCAGGCAGGCGTGCAGGGCCTGCGGACCTACAACGTCGGCTTCGAGGACGTCGGCGGGGAAAAGGGCAACGAGTTCGAATATGCCGACATCGTCGCCGAGCGTTTCGGCACGATCCACGAACGCATTTTCGTGCCCGAGGCGCAACTTCTCGCGCGGCTGCCGGAAGCGGTCGCGGCGATGAGCGAGCCGATGGTGAGTCATGACTGCATCGGGTTTTTCCTGCTGTCCGAGGCGGTGTCGCGCCATTCGAAAGTCGTGCAAAGCGGGCAGGGGGCGGATGAGGTATTCGGCGGCTACCACTGGTACCCGAAGCTCGCCGGCAGCGCCGAACCGGTCGCCGATTACCTCACGGCATTTCGTGACCGCGACTACGACGAGTATTGCCGCACGATCGCTGCGGCGCATCGTGCCGACGATTGCAGCGAGGCGTTCGTCGCCGCCCACTTCGAGCTGCCCGGCGCGACCGACCCGGTCGACAAGGCGCTGCGTCTCGACACCACCGTGATGCTTGTCGACGATCCGGTAAAACGCGTCGATAACATGACGATGGCGTTCGGCCTGGAGGCCCGCGTGCCTTTCCTCGACCATGAACTCGTCGAGCTGGCTGCACGCATTCCTGCGCGACACAAGCTCGCGCACGGCGGCAAGGGCGTGCTCAAGGAGGCGGCGCGCCAGGTCATTCCTTCCGCGGTCATCGACCGGCCGAAAGGGTATTTTCCGGTGCCGGGGCTGAAATACCTGCAGGGCCCGGTGCTCGAGCGGGTGCGCGACGCGCTGACGAACCGTGCGGCGCGGGAGCGCGGCCTGTTCCGCCCGGAGTATGTCGACACGCTGCTCGCCGATCCGGGCGCGCACATCACACCGCTGCGCGGCTCCAAACTCTGGCAGCTCGGGCTGCTCGAATGGTGGCTGCAGACCCATGTCCGCTGAGGGTGACGCGATGATCCGCAAACAGCTTGCCCGGTCGCTGCGCACCGGAAACCAGCCGCTGCACCTGCCCGCCGGCCAGCCCGAAGCGCAGGCGATGCCCGACAACGTCGTGATCGAGTGTGGCTGGGGGCGACTGCTGCCCGGCCAGACCTGGCGCGAGCCGGCGCTGCTGGCGACGGAACTGCTGCAGGAGCGAACCGGCCAGCGCGACATCGCGTTCTACGTCGAGAAGCCCCACGTCGTGGTCGCGGCCGCGCCGCAGCAGCTCTTCGTCGATCCTTCCGAAGCTTTTCGGCTGTCGCTCGGTGGTTACCGCAGCGCCCGCCAGACGAGGCGGGGCTTCACGTTGCGACGCCTGCGCACGCGCGCCGACGTCGCGGCGATCAACGTGCTGTACCGCAGCCGCGGCATGGTGCCGGTCGATACGCAGCGCGTGTGGCGCGAGCGCGCGAGCAGGGCGATCACGTACGCGATGGCCGAAGACCGCACGAGCGGCGAGATCATCGGCGTCGCGATGGGACTGGACCATGTCGAGGCGTTCGCCGACGCGCAACACGGCGCGAGCCTGTGGGCGCTCGCCGTCGCCCCGCAAGCCGCTCATCCCGGCGTCGGCGAGTCGCTCGTGCGCTACCTCGCCGAGCACTATCAGGCGCGCGGGCGGATAAGCCTCGACGTGTCGGTGATGCATGACAACAGCCAGGCGATTGCACTATACGAAAAGCTCGGGTTCCAGCGCATCCCGGCGTTCGCGGTGAAGCGGCGCAACGCGATCAACGAACCGCTCTTCACCAGCCCGGAAGACGGCGCGCAGGACCTCAATCCCTATGCCCGCCTGATCGTGACCGAGGCGCGCCGGCGCGGCATCTTCGTCGAAGTGCTCGACGCGGAAAACGGCTATTTCCGCCTCACGCTCGGCGGGCGCGGCATCGTCTGTCGCGAGTCGCTGTCGGAGCTGACCAGCGCGATCGCGATGAGCCGCTGCCAGGACAAACGGGTGACGCTGAAGCTGCTGCGCGAGGCCGGGCTGCGGGTTCCGGCGCAGGCCGACGCGACGGATGCCGAGGCGAACGCGCGCTTCCTCGCCGAGCACGGCGTGGTCGTCGTCAAGCCCGTCGAAGGCGAACAGGGCAAAGGCATCAGCGTGGATCTGCGCTCGCCCGACGACGTCGCGGCCGCGGTCGAGCGCGCGCATCACTTTTGCGACCGCGTGATTCTCGAGCAGTATTGCGAGGGCGAGGATCTGCGCATCGTCGTCATCGACTTTCGCGTCGTCGCCGCGGCGGTGCGCCGTCCGCCGGTCGTCGTCGGTGACGGGCGTTCGACGGTGCTGGAGCTCATCGAGAAGCAAAGCCGCCGACGCCAGGCCGCGACCGGCGGCGAGTCGAGCATTCCCGTCGACGAGGAGACCGAGCGCTGCCTGCGCATGCAGGGACACGGCCTCGAGGACGTGCTCGACCACGACGTGCAGATCAGGGTGCGAAATACCGCGAACCTTCACACCGGCGGGACGATCCACGATGTCACGGACGAGCTTCATCCGGGACTGCGCAACGCGGCCGAGGCGGCGGCGCGGGCGCTCGACATCCCGGTCACGGGGCTGGATTTCCTGGTGCCGGCGGTCGATCGCGGCGACTACGTGATCATCGAGGCGAACGAGCGCCCGGGCCTGGCCAACCACGAGCCGCAGCCGACCGCGGAGCGCTTCATCGACCTGCTGTTCCCGCGCACCCGGGCCGCCTGAATCACGAAAGGAGGGATGATGATTCCGCTCGCCAATGCATTGCCGGAGATCGACTACGACTACCTCGAGGAGACGATGCTGCAACTTCTCGCGATCCCGAGCCCGGTCGGGCTGACCGATGCGGTCGTGCGCTATACCGCCGCCCGGCTCGAGGCGCTCGGGATTGAGTACGAGCTCACGCGGCGCGGCGCGATCCGCGCGACGTTGCGCGGCCGCGACGCGCAGCCGGCGCGAGCGGTCGTCACGCACCTCGACACGCTGGGCGCGATGGTCCGGGAGATCAAGCCGAACGGGCGGCTGGCGATCGCGCCGATCGGCCACTGGTCGGCGCGATTTGCCGAGGGTTCCCGCCTGACGGTGTTCACCGACCACTGCCAGCTGCGCGGCACCTGCCTGCCGCTGAAGACTTCGGGTCACGCATTCGGCAGCGAGATCGACACCCAGCCGGTCGGCTGGGACCACGTCGAAGTGCGGGTCGACGTGCCGGCGACGACGGCGCTGGAGCTCGAACAGGCCGGCCTGCACGTCGGTGACTGGATCGCGTTCGATCCGCAGACCGAAGTCCTGCCCGGCGGCTACATCAACTCGCGCTACCTCGACGACAAGGCCGCGGTGGCGGCCCTGCTCGCCGCCTGCAAGGCGGTCCGCGACCATCGCCTGCCCCTCGCGGTCGACGTCCACCCGTTGTTCACGATCACCGAGGAAGTCGGTTCGGGCGCATCCGCGGCGCTGCACGGCGAGATCGCGGAGATGGTCAGTCTCGACATCTCGATCGCCGCCCCGGGCCAGAACACGTCCGAGCATGCCGCGACGATCTGCGTGCAGGACATGTCGGGGCCATTCGACTACCACCTCACGCACAAGCTGATCGCGCTCGCGCGCGAGCACGGCATTCCGCACCGGCGCGACGTGTTCCGCTTCTACCGCTCGGATTCGGCCGCAGCGGTCGAGGCGGGCAACGACATTCGCACCGCCCTGATCGGCTTCGGCGGCGACGCGTCGCATGCGCAGGAACGCACGCACTGCGACGCGCTGGTCGCGCTGACCCGGCTCGTGGTCGCGTACATGACGAGCGAACCGGTGACGCGGCGCGATCGGTGCACGATGAGTTCGCTGGCCGGCTTCACTGAGCAGCTGCGGCCCCAGGACATGGTCGTGCCGTCGACGCCGCTGCCGGTGCCGGGCGAATTTCTCGAGGGCGGCCGGCAGGACGCCAGCGTGGACAGCGGCGGCGAGGCGCAGGATCGCGACGCACTGCAACGCGAACCCGGAGGCGATCCGAAGACTTGATTCGCCGCTGCTACGGGCGCTCGTCGCCTTCGTGCAGGAAGCGTCCCGTCGCGAGGAAAGCTGCGACCTGACGGGCGCAGGCTTTCGAGAACAGCATTTCGGAATGGGCGACGTGCAGCGTGAGCGAGTCGGTCGCCGCGGCGAGCTGCGTCTCGGCGACCGCGACGATGCCGTCATTGGGTTTCGGCAGGCCGAACAGCAGCGGTCCCGTGCCGACGCCGCGATCGCCCGCGATGACGCCGATCTCCACCCCCGCGGCGAGTGGCGGCGTGACGCCCTGCCACTCCCGCAAGGAGTGCCCGACGATCCGGGCACATCCGGGAAGCCCTGCCAGCGTCGCGGCGCAATGCGACCCGCGGCAGGGCGTTCCCATCAGCACCGCACGACCCCTGTGCGGCAGGGCTGGCCGCGACAGCAGGTTCAATATCAGCAATCCCCCCAGGCTGTGCCCGACGAGATGCACTGTTTCGGCATCCCGGGCGGCGACGAAGTGCGCGAGCCGATCGGTGTTCGCGGCAAGACCGCGCCGCACTGAAGGATAGGAAAAGGTTTCCACCCGAAAACCGCAGCGCATCAGCGCTCGCCGCAGAAAATGAAAGACGATCCCGTGCATCCACAACCCATGGACCAGGATGATGGTTTCGCCGCGCTGCGGGCGCGGGGGCTTTTCAGTGGGAGACAGGGTGAATCGTGTACCGCGGGAGTATTGCGGACCTGCCAATCAGTCCGGCCGATCGACCTCGAACATATGGAGGACCGAATTGAAGGCATCGGCGCTGACGCACGGATCGTAGCGCGAGAGAAGTTCGAGCTGGCGGACTTTCGTCGCCGCCTGGGCAAGATCGATGATCAGCTGCCGCTCGACGGCAATCTCGTCGCGCATGCGGCTGGTGACGAACAGGAACGGAATCGGGATGTAAAGATCATCCGGCCCCTGCGTGTGATAGCGAAGATTCGTGATGCGTGTCTCGTTGTCGGTATGTCTTTTCATTGGCTGCGCCTTTTTGTTGACGTTCGGAGCACATCTAACTGTGCGAGTTCATTCGCCGAAAAACGTTGATGTACCGCAAGAAATTTTGAAGACATGCCTTGGCGCGCACAATACCCATTTTCGCGCAATTGCGATAAGCGGTTGCAAAGATGCGAAAACCGTGCACTATAATGCATTAATATGAATCATCCTTCCGAACGGTGAACGCTCATGCACAGCGAAAACAGTGGCGAAAGACTGAAGCGACCCGATTTGACGGTCGAAGAAAACGGCTATCTGCTGATGCTGGGGGAGCGTATACGCGAGTTGCGTGCTCGGCGCGGAATGACGCGCAAGGCGCTGGCGCAACAGTCGGGAGTCTCGGAACGCTACCTCGCCCAACTGGAAACCGGACACGGCAACATCTCCATCATCCTGCTGCGGCAGATCGCGCTGGGCATGGGCCTGCCGCTCGTCGACCTGGTGCGCGAAGAGCCCGAGCAACCGGCCGAGCTGACGCTGCTCGTGCAATACCTGAGCCGTTTTTCGCCGAAAAAGCTGAACTGGGCGCGCGGTCTGCTGGAAAACGAACTCGAAACGTCCGGCAAGACCGGTCGGCGTGAGCGCGTCGCGCTGATCGGACTGCGTGGAGCGGGCAAGACGACTCTGGGCTCCCTGCTGGCAAAAAATCTCGACGTGCCGTTTTTCGAGCTGGCGAAGACGATCGAACAGGAGGCAGGGGCCGAGCTTTCCGAAATCTTTTCGCTCTACGGGCAGGGCGCCTACCGGCGCTACGAGCGCCGCAGCCTCGAGTCGATCATAGAGAACAACGAGCGCTTCGTGCTCGTCCCCGGCGGAAGCATCGTCTCGGAGCCGGCGACGTTCGAATTCCTGCTGTCATCGTGTTACACGGTGTGGCTCAAGGCTTCGCCCGAGGAACACATGGAGCGCGTCGTCGCGCAGGGCGACTATCGGCCGATGAAGGACAGCCAGGAAGCGATGGACGACCTGCGCCGCATCATTGCCGGGCGGATCGCGATGTACAGCAAGGCCGACGCGATCGTCGAGACGTCGGGCAAGACTGTCGAGCAGAGCCTGGCTGCGCTGCGCGAAGTCGTCGTTTCGGCCTGAACTGCACACGGCCGGCGTGACCGGCCGTACCGGCTGCCATTCTCCGGCGGCCACTTTCCACCGCTGCTCTCCCGGGCCGCCGAAATCTCCCCCTCCCGCATTCGCCGGTCCCCCGGTGCCCCTGTGGCGTCTTCCGCAGTGCTTCGTCCCCGCGTGCCGTTTTCGGACAGGTTGGGGCTCTGCAGAGGCGGTTTCACGTTCCGCTTGGTCCGTTTTATCTTGCTGCAATGCACAAAACTGCATGTCCGGCGAAAGTGCCGAATAAAAATGCACGGAAGTGCAGTTTTCCTGTGCCGCATTTGATCTATGTCAACAGCGGCTGCACTGGAGTGCGTAGTATGCGCAATCATGCAGGGCCGGAAAAATAATGCAGCAGCCGCGGGGTCGGTACAGGCGCCGCGGATAAATCAGAGGAGATAGTTTGATGAGCGATGGTTTGTTCGACCAGTTCAAGACCTGGTACGAGAAGCGCCACGATTATGCACGGGACTGGAAGGCGCGGACCGGTGGGCAAGTGGTTGCAACGATGTGTACCTACACTGCCGAGGAATTGCTGATTGCCGCCGGGATGCTGCCGGTGCGCGTGCTCGGTGCCCATGAGCCGCAGAACGTGACCGAACCGCACATCTTCGGCATGTTCTGCCCGTTCTGCCGCGACTCGCTCGCCCAGGGCCTGCTCGGCCGCTACGACTACGCTGAAGGCGTGACGCTGACGCAGTCGTGCATCCAGTATCGCCAGACCTTCGGTTCGTGGCGCCAGCATGTCCCGACGGTGAAGTGGGACTACTACGTGCCGATGCCCAATGAGGTGCAGTCGCAGCATGCCCGCAAGGCGCACTACGAGGAGCTGCAGTCGTTCCGCACGTTCCTGCAGACGCTGACCGGCAAGGAAATCACCGACGACATGCTGCGCGAGTCGCTCGCCGTCGTCGACGAGAACCGTCGCCTGCTGCGCCAACTCTTCGACTACCGCAAGGAAACGAACCCGCAGGTGACCGGCGTCGAAGCGCTGTATGCGTCGATCACGGCACAGTTCGTCGACAAGCGCGAGCACAACGAGCAGCTGAAGAAAGTGCTGGCGGCGCTGCCGACGCGCAATCTCGATCGTCCGCAAGGCGCGCGTTTCATGACCATCGGTTCGGAAAACGACGACGTCTCGTTCATGGCGATGGTCGAATCCGTCGGCGCGACGATCGTCATCGACGACCAGTGCTCGGGCACCCGTTACTTCTGGAACGAGTCCAAGCCTGAAACCGACGTCATCAAGGCGATTGCCGATCGTTACTGCGATCGTCCGGCCTGTCCGACGAAGGATTACCCGGTTCATACCCGTTACGACCACGTGCTCGGCCTGGCCAAGGACTATAACGTTCAGGGCGCGGTCTTCCTGCAGCAGAAGTTCTGCGATCCGCACGAAGGCGACTACCCGGACCTGAAGCGTCACCTGGAAGCCAACGGCATCCCGACGCTGTTCCTGGAATTCGACATCACGAACCCGATCGGCCCCTTCCGCATCCGTATCGAGGCATTCCTCGAGACGTTGAGCGAAGAAGAGCTGTTCTGAACTGACTGCGGAGAGAACGATGAACGCAATGGCAAACAAGTATCCGACCGAGCCGCTCAAGCTCTGGGGCAAGGCCAAGCAGCTGCGCGAGCAGTACTACCAGAACTACGCGCGGGCAAAGGAAAAGGGCGGCATCCGCTGGTCCGGTTCGGCATGGGCGCTCGACGCGATCCCGGCCGGCCTCGGCGAGGATGTGTATTCGCTGACCGGCGAGCCGTACGCGGCGGCCGTCGCGCACGACCGCAAGTTCGCGAAGGAGTGTATGGATGCTGCGGAAGCCTACGGCTTTGCCCGCGACCTGTGCTCGTACATGCGGATCTACTGGGGCGGCATGCATCTGAACAAGTACGCGTTCGGTGGCGAGTTCCCGAAGCCCGACTTCGTGTTCCAGACGCAGATCTGCTGCTCGCACTCGAAGTGGTACCAGCACGTCGCGAAGGAAGAGAAGGTTCCCGAGTTCTACCTCGACGTCGGCGTCGGCCCGTACCGGGACATGACCGATGCGCGCCTCGACTACGTTGCGAACCAGCTGCACGACGGCATCGAGTTCGTCGAGAAGGCGAGCGGGCGCAAGTTCGATGACGAGCTGTTCATCAAGGCGGTCAAGAACGAGATGCGTTCGACCAGCCGCTGGGCCGACATCTGCGCGCTGAACAAGGTCAAGCCCGCGCCGCTCGACGAGAAGACGATGTACTCGCTGTACGTGCTCTGCACGCTGCAGAAGTCGTCGCAGTGGTGCGCCGACTTCATGGACGAGCTGTACGAGGAAGTGAAGGATCGCGTCGCCCGCGGCATCGCCGCGGTGCCGAACGAGTCCGTGCGCCTGATGACCGACACGCAGCCGCCTTGGTCGTTCCTGAAGATCTTCCGCTACCTCGAGACCTACGGTGCGGTGTCGATCGGTTCGCTCTACACCTTCGCGCTCGAAGGCATCTGGGAAGACAAGCCGGACGGTTCGTGGGGTGGTCGCACGCTGCCGTGGGAAAAGGGCATCGAGATGAACGACCGCGCGACGGCGGTGCGTCTGTATGCCGACTGGAACCTGTCGAAGCCGCAGTGGCAGCACTTCTACGATCCGCGCATCAAGAGCGAAATGATGCTGCGCATCATCAAGGAATGGGGTGTCGATGGCGTGATGCTGCACCTGAACCGCGGCTGCGAAGGCCTGTCGATCGGCATCATGGAAAACCGCCTCGCGATCGCCAAGGCCGGCGTCCCGGTGATGACGTTCGAAGGGAACATGGGCGACGAGCGTGAGTTCGACGAAGTCCGCACCCAGGCCCGTGTCGATGCGTTCATGGAACAGCTCGGCATGCGTCGGCAAGCCGCTTGATCAGAACTGAGAACCCAAGGAGGACACGAAGAATGATTACCGCAGGAATCGACATGGGCTCGCGCAGCGTGAAGGTGGTGCTGCTCGAAGAGATCAAGGTGGATGGCGCGCCGCAACTGAACTACGCGGTCAAGAAAGCGCACCTGATGATGCCGGGTG